>Ga0247667_1000081_pt1 | contig 56824 bp, 52 predicted proteins | sample CNK08_metaG_FD_183027 | JGI IMG/M metagenome (GOLD analysis project Ga0247667, IMG submission 183027) | Soil microbial communities from Purdue University Martell Research Forest, Indiana, United States - CNK08 | ecosystem: Environmental > Terrestrial > Soil > Temperate forest > Bulk soil... | reverse complement strand
TGCCATGCAGTTCTCGGTTGTGTCGTCGGGACTGACGTACAGGACATCCGTGATCATCAACTCGCCCACCGTCGTGGTCTTGGAAGATCGGCCTTTGAGGACGACTTTACGGGCGTAATCGCGTTCCGTGAAGATCCCCGCGACATTTCCCTGCTCGATAACCACCAACGCGCCGATGTTCTTCGTGGCCATCAGCTCGAGCGCCTCGTACACCGTGACCTTCGGCGCAATGGTCCAGACCTCATTACCTTTCTCCCGCAACAGTTCCTTGACCGTGTGCATGAAAGAATCCTCCGTTGCCCGTCTGTCGATAGTGTACCCGCCCCTGGTAGGGAAGGGCAAGCGGAAGGATTAATATTAACGGCGTGGTCTTTCGCAGGTGAGATAAAGTAACTTCACTTCTTGCGCTTCACGAGTTCTTTGAGGACCGTCGCGAGGGGGATAACGCCCTTGACGGAGCCAGCCTCGCCGCCCTCGAACTCAATCCAGCCCTCGTTGAAGCCATCCAGCATTCTCATTCGCGGCGTGGGGTCAGTCATGCCTTGCCTTTTGAAGAGCGTTTCCCATTGTTCCCGTGGAACAGCCTCCATTTTTACCGACCGACCCAGAATTTGTGAAAAGGTTGCCCCGATATCATTCGGCGCGACGCGGCGCGGTCCTTCAAGCTCGACCACTTTCTTCCCGTTCCACTCCTCCTGCAGCAATTCGGCGGCAACGCGTCCGACGTCCGCCGTGGCGACCATCGGAAAGAGTTTATCCAACGGTTGAAGAAAACTTGGAATCACTCCGGTTTTCATCGCCGGTTCGACATCCCACGCGGCGTTCTCCATAAACCAGGCAGCACGAAGAAATGCCACCGGCATGGCCAGCAGTCCCAACACTTGCTCCATGATTCGTAATTGAGTGAGCAGGTTTGCCTGGCTCGCTTGTGCGCCAATCGTCGAGAGACAGACAACCCGGCCGGGGCGCGCCGCCGCAAGAGCTTTGTTCAATTCAGCGACGATGGCTGTCGTTTCCGGAAAGCCCGGCGAAGGCGCAAAATTCGGTGGCAACAGAACGAACACACCATCCGTTCCCGTGAATGCAACCTGCAGCGCCTTGCCATCGTTCATCTCCGCCAGAGCAATCTCACATCCCTGCTCCGCCCAAATCTTCCCCTTTTCCGCGCTACGCACTACCGCCCGTACCGTGTGACCAGCCGCCAACAATGCGTGCGCAACAACGCCGCCAACCTGACCCGTAATTCCGGTGATCGCGAAAGCCTGCCTTTTGCCGTGGGATTTCATGTTGTCGCAATGTACGTGCGCTCGGTGGGGCAGGGCAAGCGGAAGGATTGGAGCCGGTTAAGGCGCGAGGTTCTTGATCCGGATATTTCGAAACCGCACTTCCTGATTGGCAAATTCCTCGCCCTTGGCGATCTGCATCCCAATTCTTCCACGCTTGGAGCCGGTCTCTTTTGTGTCCACCACCAACCGTCCGTTGAGACGAACCACAATGTGATCTCTCTCACAAGTGATCGACATACGGTTCCACTCATTCGGTTCGTGGACGTTGTTGATTTTGGAATCCACATGATGCAACACGCTACCGGTCGGCTTTCTCCCCGGCGCATCGGAGATCTGGACTTCATACCCGTACATATCGGGGTCGCCCGTCGCTTCTTTGGGCATGCGGATTGCAATTCCGCTATTGCACTTTTCCGGGACCTTGAACTCCACCTCCAACGTAAAGTCGGTCCATTCTACCTCGCTGAAGAGCCAGCAATCCGTATTCTGGCCCGGGTCCGGCTGGCCCACGATTTCACCGCGATCGGCTTTCCACGAAGCGTGCCCCTGCATTTTCCAGCCATCGAGATTCAGCCCGTTGAAGACCGCGGCAAATCCATCCGCACCCGCCGCTGCCGTCGCGGTAACGCCAAGCGGGACTGATGACAAAAGAATGCTGAGAATCAGAAAAGCCGTTTTCATAAACGACATAGTTAGAAAAAATGGTCGGGACGACAGGATTTGAACCTGCGACCTCCTGCGCCCAAGGCAGGCGCTCTAATCCAAGCTGAGCTACGTCCCGGTCGAGTCAGGAAGTGTACGGCAAAGAGAAGCGTTAGGCAACCGTCAGCTTGACGACGACCAACTTGCCGGCCTTGAGGATCTGGCCGCTACGGACGGTAACCTTGGCACCGGCATCCGTGATCTTATTCCCATCAACGGAGACGCCGCCTTGTTGAATGATCCGTCGAATATCGCCCCGGCTTTTGAATTTACCCGTCTTCTCCACCAATTCCACGATCCCTATCTCACCGGCGGGTACGCCTAGGTTCTCGGCGATTTCCGCGAGGTCCTTCTTCGAAAACTGCTTCTCAAAATCTTCGCGAGCGTGATCCGCGGCCGCTGCATCCTGATATTGAGCCACGATGGCATGGGCGAGGACTTTCTTTGCCTCCATGGGATGGCCCTTTTTCAAGTCGGCAATTTCCGCCGGGGTCTTACCGATGAGAAGCGCGTACCACTTCCACATCAATTCATCGCCGATGCTCATGGTCTTGCCGAACATGTCCTTGGGCGTATCGCCGATGCCGATATAGTTGCCTTTGCTCTTCGACATCTTCTCGACGCCATCGAGTCCTTCGAGAATGGGGAGGATCATCACAACCTGTGGCTCCTGGCCCGCGTCCCGTTGCAGATCACGCCCCACCAAATTGTTGAACAACTGATCCGTCCCGCCCAATTCGACATCCGACTTGATCATGACGGAATCGTATCCCTGCATGAGCGGGTAAAGGAACTCGTGCAGGCCAATCGTCACATCGGCCTCGTAGCGTTTCTCAAAAGTATCGCGTTCCAACATCCGTGCTACGCTCATCTGGCTCATGAGCTTGAGTACATCCGCAAGGCGCATCCCTGCCAGCCATTCGCCGTTACGGCGAATCTCCAGTTTGTCAGGAGCCGTGTCCAAAATCTTGCCTGCCTGATCGAAATATGTCTTCGCGTTGCGCTCGATGTCGGCTTCGCTGAGCATGGGGCGCGTCTTGTTCTGGCCGGTCGGGTCACCCACGAGGGCAGTGTAATCACCAATGATCAATACAGCCTTGTGGCCGAGGTCTTGAAACTGGCGGAGCTTGCGCAACACGACGCTATGGCCAAGATGCAGATCGGGCGCGGTGGGATCGCAACCGAGTTTGACACGGAGCGGGCGGCCTTGCTCCAGCTTCCTCTTCAACTCGTCGCGCGTGACGACGCTCTCACAACCCTGGGCGAGGAGATCCAGTTGTTCGTCGGCGGTCTTCATTGAGTGCAAAAACAGAAACCCAGCCCGAAAACATTCCGGGCTGGGTTTCTTGTACTAGATTCGAGGCGAAACGGCTACTGGTTTTTCTCCTCCTCGGCCTGCTCGAACGCGTGCTCGAGATCAACGATGGCCTCGCCCGGCTTGAGCGCGGCCTCATACTGCTCTTTCTCGGCTTCGAGTTGGTCGCTGCTGTAGTTCGCGGCCTTGATGCTGAGACCGATGCGCCGCTCGGGAGCATCCACCTTGATGACGCGGGCGCTGACATCGTCGCCCACCTTGAGGACGTTCTTGATCTTGTCGATGTGATCTTCGCTGATCTGCGAGATGTGGACAAGACCTTCCAGTTTGTCGGGCAACTCGATGAACGCGCCAAACGACGCGAGCTTGACGACCTTGCCCTTCACGAGGTCACCCATCTTGTAACGCTGGTCGATAGACCGCCACGGATCTTCTTCCAGTTGTTTCATACCGAGCGAAACGCGTTGGTTGGCACTGTCCACTTCCAGCACGACGGCGTCGACGGTCTCGCCCTTTTTCAACAGTTCGGCCGGATTCGTGACCTTGCGCGACCACGACATGTCCGAGACGTGCACCATGCCGTCAATACCTTCCTCGATTTCGACAAACGCGCCGAAATTCGTGAGGTTGCGGACCTTGCCGGTGATCTTCGTGCCCGGTGGATATTTCTTCGGGACCTGCGACCACGGATTCGCTTCGAGTTGGCGGATGCCGAGGGATATTTTCTGCTCCTCGCGCTTGATTTCCAGCACGAGGGCGTCGATTTCCTCGCCCACCTTCAATACATCAGAAGCCCGCGCCACGCGTTTGGTCCACGAAAGCTCGGAGACATGCACCATGCCCTCAACTCCGTCCTCCAACTGTACGAACGCGCCGTAAGGCACCACACTAACGACCTTGCCGCGCACCTTGCTGCCCACGGGATATTTGACTTCCACGTTGTCCCAAGGATTGCGATTCCTCTGCTTGAGGCCGAGCGAAACACGTTCCTTCTCGCGATCAACTTCCAGGATCATGACTTCAATGGTCTCGCCGACCTTGAGCAACTCGGAGGGGTGATTGATGCGGCCCCAGCTCATGTCGGTGATGTGGAGTAATCCATCGAGGCCATCGAGATCGATAAACGCGCCGAAGTCCGTGAGGTTCTTCACCGCGCCAGAGCGAATCTGGCCGACCTGCATGCTCGAGAGCAGCGTGCGCCGCTTGTCCTCGCGTTCCTGCTCAATCAGCTCGCGCCGCGAGAGAACGATGTTGTGGCGCTCCTGGTTGATCTTGACGACTTTGAATTTGAAAGTCTTGCCCATGTACTCGTCAAGATTGCGAGGGGGGATGACGTCAATCTGCGAGGCGGGGAGGAAGGCATCGACGCCGATGTTGACCATCAGGCCGCCCTTGACCTTGCCGCGTACTTTGCCGTCGATGGTGCCGCCCTCGGTGCAAATCGTGACGATGCGGTCCCAGTTCTTCTTCTGCTCAGCGCGGGCGTAGGATAGCACGACCATGCCGTCGTCGTCTTCGAGGCTTTCCAACAGCACCTCGATCTCGTCGCCCTGCTTGACGGCTTCGGGCTCATCGAATTCCGAGAGCGAAATCGAGCCCTCGGACTTGTAACCAATATCCACCAACACTTCGTTCGGGCGCACCTCGAGGATGCGCCCTTTCACAAGCATTCCCTCGGTGAATTGCTTCACCTCGGAAAATAGCTTCTCCATTGAATTAGACATTAACTGATTATTTCTCCTGCCTCTGGCAAGGCACAACGATGGTGCGGTATGCTGAAAAGGCGCGCAAATATAAAGCCTGAAGCGAGGGCTTAGCAAGCCCTTTCTGAAAACCCCCAGATTTACTCGGTTCGGGGCTGCAACGCTGCGATCCGCCGCATGATTTCCCGCCCGATATCAAGGTAGACCGCCTTGAGCGCGTCACCGCGCAGGTTCTCGAAATCCGCGGGCAACGAATACAAGAATGGCTCGCCGAACTTGATCTCCACCCGCGCAGGCCGTGGAAAACTTGTCCCGCGTGGCAGCGCCCGGTCCGTGCCGAAAACGCGCATCGGAACGATGGGAACATTCGCTTTGGCCGCGATCATGCCGACACCCGCGCGAGGTTCCTGTAGCTGGCCATCATCACTGCGCGTGCCTTCGGGAAACATCAGGACCGCTTTGCCCTCGCCGAGCATCCGCAACACAGTTTTCATCGCCCCGATGTCGCCGCGGTCGCGGCTGATAGGCACGCAGTGCCAACTTCGTAGAATCCAATTGGCCAGCGGATTGCGAAAAAGGGTGTCACGTGCCATGAAGTAGGCGTCGCGTTGACAAGCCAGCCCGAAAAATGGCGGGTCGAGAAAACTAACGTGGTTCCCGGCCAGGATGAACGCTCCCTCCGCGGGAAGTCGTTCGGCGTTGTAAACGCGGCCGCGGTGATACAGATAAAAGTAGAGGCGAAACCAGACTCGGCAGAACCGGTACCAGAGTTGCCTCATGCGCTCAAGCGCCGCCGACGCCGAAGCTACCGCGGCGCTGGCCCTGCTGGCGAATGTGATCCAGCAGCACCTTGGCGTTTTCTTCGACCGACAAATTCGAGTTCTCAATCACGGTGGCGCCGAGCGCGATCTGCAACGGCGAAGTGCTGCGGCCCGTGTCTTTCTTGTCGCGGCGCTGGAGTGATTCCTTCACGCCCTCCTGGCTGGTGTCGATCTTCATCGCCTCCAGGTCCCGCTTGCGCCGCCGCGCGCGTACTTCCGGGCTGGCTTCGAGGTAGAACTTGTAGGGCGTGTTGGGAAACACCACCGTGCCGATGTCGCGCCCTTCCATCACCAGGCTGCCGAGCTTCGTCAGCGACCGCTGGTGCTGCACGAGGACCTGGCGCACCTCGGGCATGGCCGCGATGGTCGAGACTTTCTCTGTCACGCGCGGGTCGCGAACGGCGTCGCCCGGATAAACGCCGTCAATCAACATCCGCGCCTGATGGTCAACAATTTCAAAAGTAATCTTGATCCGATGCATCATCGCGATCACCGCAATCGGATCGTCCACATCGATCCCTTCCGCCAGCGCCTTCCAGGTGATGCCGCGGTACATCGCGCCGGTATCGACATAGTTGTAGCCCAGCATCCGGGCCAGCGCCCGGGACACGGTGCTCTTGCCGCTGGCGGCGGGTCCGTCCACTGCCACGACCACGACCTTGTCGGTTGTCGAGGGGTTGCTCACTGTCGCAGTTGCTCCAGCTTTTCGAAGAAATTGGGAAATGTTTTGCTCACGCACTGTGGATTCTTAATCCGAATGCCCGGAACTTTCAATCCTAACACAGAAAAACACATCGCCATCCGGTGGTCGTTGTACGTTTCAATGTCCGCGCCATGCAATTGCCCCGGTTTTGCAGGCCAAACCGTAAAACCATCCTCATGCTCCTCCGCCTTCGCCCCAACACGTTGCAACTCTGTGACCATCGCCTTTAGTCGATCTGTTTCCTGCAGTCGTAGTCTCGATGCTTGGTTGATCTGAATCGGTTGATCGCCAAACAAGGCGCAGATCCCCAGAGTCAATACACTGTCACCAAGATTAAGGAACCTGGACACTTGAATTGTCTGTGGCCATCGCTGTCGAACCTCTGGAGAAAACCCTTGCAGCTCTTCAGCAGAGAGTTGGGTAGGCAAGTAGGTACGGAAGTTAAAATCAGGTTGGAGTGAAAACTCTGGCATGGCCGCGACTGATATGTGACCACCGCAGATAAACTCTACAGCCCAGAAATACGAGGTGCTGGAAGCATCCGGCGCGATAAAATAGTTCGACATGTCATGAGCCAACATATCGTGTGTCATGAAGACGTATTGAGGCTCGAATTGCTCCCCAAGTTCCTCGAGTTGCTTCTCCAGTTTAAACGAAATTTTAAGGCGAGCGGGTCGTGAGATTAATTCCAGTGCACTCGCGAATTGACTCGTGCTTACGTTACTTATAACAACTTTTCCTTCACGCAAACCATTTGCGTTAATTCTGGCTGGGAGAGATCCGGCATTGCTTTCGATGGCCGCACCTTGTTGTATCAGCACGTCAAAGAGTTCCTTCATTGGTCGTTCGTGCATGCGTGGATCGCCGCGAATCGTGTACTCGCCGTGACCAAGGCAAACCAGCGCTGTCAGAAACCGAGCGGCAGTGCCCGCATTACCAACGTACAGTTCCGCCTTTTTCGCGGGAATCTCGCCGTTGTGCCCAACTACCGTGATGGTACGATTGCACTCCTCGTTTGGATCTGGCTCAACCGTTACTTCAAATCCAAGTTTCTGCAGGGAATCCACCATCACCTGCGTGTCGTCAGCCCACAGCGCGCCGCGCAATGTGCATTTGCCCTTGGCGAGCGCTGCTAGAATCAACGCTCGGTTGGTGATGCTCTTGGAACCGGGCACGGTGATCGTGCAATTCGGCGGCTTCGCCAGCGGTTCGATGGGGTAAGGGTCAGGCAGAGGCTTCACGTCTTGAACCTCAACTCATCACGAAAATGTTTGGCTCGTTTCAGCATCGTGCGCAATTCGACGGTATCGGAGTTTTCGACAGCAGCTCGGAGTTTGACGAGTTCCTCAATCAATTGATCGAGTGCGCGGCCGATTTCCACGCGATTTTCCAGGCAGATTTCCGTCCACATTTCGAACGGGCCGCTGGCGATGCGCGTGAAATCCTTGAAGCCGGGGCCGACAAAGTTGAGTGGCTTATCGCCGTTGTTGCAGACGACGTTGACGACCGCGGCGGCGACGACGTGCGGCAAATGGCTGGTGCGCGCGACCATTTCGTCGTGCTCCAATGGTCCGAGCGTCTTCACCGAACAGCCGAGCGCCTTCCAGAAATCGTAAACGACATTCAGCGCCGCCTTGTCCGTGTCCTCGCGCGGGGTAACGATGCAAACGGCATTCTCGAAAAGGTCGCGCTTGGCGGCGTCGATGCCGGACTGTTCCGAGCCCGCCATCGGATGAGAGCCGACGAAACGGGCGTGGCCTTGCAGCGCGTCGGAAAGCGCGGTCACGATGGTGTATTTGACGCTGCCCACATCCGTTACAATGCAACCCTTGGGCAGGGAAGGGCGCATCTGCTCGGCCAGCGTCTGCATGGCGCCGATTGGCGTGGCCAGTACGACCAACTCCGCATCTGCAACCGCTTTCGCCAGATCGGTCACCGCTTCGTCGGCCGCCCCGAGTTTGTAGGCCTGGTCTACGGCGTCGGGCCGACGCCCCCAAATAACGACCCGCTTGGCGACCTTGCGTTGTCGAGCCGCGAGGCCGATGGAACCACCCAAAAGACCGGGGCCAAGGATGGAAAGTTTGCCAAGCATCGAAGGCCGTTGTAACAGCAAACTTTTCATTTGGCAACATCACCGGATTCCACTTATAGTGCGGCAACTTTTGGAGCGCGAATTTGTCACTGCGCTCCCGGGGTTACAGGGAGGAATATGAGGAGGTTGGGGAACTTTCCCGTCGGCGCGCTGATCGTCGCCTACGGCGTGATTTTATTATTCGGCTCTTGCACGGCGCCACATCGCCCGAGCGTTGCGAGCCTGCCGCAACCACCACCGACACCGATACCAGCGCCGGTGCCGCGTCCAACGCGCGCTGCCGAACTGCGCGGCGTCTGGGTCAGCGATACGACAAAGCTAGACTGGGACAGCGCGACGGCGAACCTGCAGCGGGCAGGCTTCAACACGATCTTTGCCAATCTTGCCTCGGGCGGCGCGGCGCTTTACCCGAATAGCAGGTCTCTCCCCAGCATCGTGAGCGGTTCGCCCGACCCGGTCGCGCGCGGCATCGACCTGGCGCACCGACGCGGGCTGGCGGTGCATGCCAAGCAAATCGTCACGTTCATGTTCAAGGCGCCTCCTGCGTTCCAACGGGAATTGGTCGCGTCGGACCGCGTGATGCGCGGACCCGATGGGCATGCGGTCATGCAGGCGGGCTTCACGTGGTTGTGTCCCTCGCAGGAAGCGAACCGCGCATTGATCGCCTCGTCCGTGACGGAAATGGCGAAGCGGTATCCCGTCGATGGCATTCAATTCGACTACATCCGTTTCTGCGAACAGCCGTCCTGTTTTTGCGCCAACTGTCGCCGTGAATTCGAGCGTAGCATCGGCACACACGTGAAGCATTGGCCGGAAGCCGTGCTACAGGGCGTGTACGTCGCGCAGTTCAACGAATGGCGGCAACATGTCATCAATACCTGGATCGAAGATCTCTCCGCCCGCGCGCGGCAGGCACGGCCAGGCCTGGCGGTGTCGGCGGCCGTCTTCTCCGACCTCAATCGCGCGCGCGAGGAAAAAGCTCAGGACTGGAAGCTCTGGCTTGATCGCGGGTACGTGGATTACGTCTGCACAATGACCTACACACCCGATTTGCGCGATTTCGAATCCAAGGTGCAAAAGGAGCAGACGTGGGCGCCGCGCAGCAAGGTGGTCGTTGGCATCGGCAGTTGGAAGTTCGACCGCCTGAGCCAGTTGAACGCGCAAATCACCATGATCCGCCAACTCGGCGCGCCGGGTTTCGTGCTCTTTTCGTACGATGACTCGGCCGCGCGAAATTTCCTCCCCAATCTGGGCGCTTCCGGCACGAGATTCTGATACCAACACGCATGCCTTTTCCGCTTGCAAAGCCGTTGTCTGGTGGTTACAGTGCTTAGTCCTGCCCGAGTAGTGACGTGGCAGTACTAAACCGTCCCGGAAGGATTCGGGACATAAAAACACTAAACCAAAATCCAGTCGTTTAATGACTGGATGTCTCGCGCCACCAAAAGTCGTGCGGTCGCGGGATGAAACAACGGAGGATACATTGCCCAGTATAACAGTTGAAGAGTTGTTGGAAGCCGGGGTTCATTTCGGTCATCAGACCAAGCGGTGGAACCCCAAGATGAAAAAGTTCATTTTTGCCGCGCGTAACGGAATTCACGTTATCGACCTCAACAAGTCCCTCACCCAGATCGAAATCGCCTGTGGTTTTCTCCACGATATCGTGCTCGGCGGGGGATCCGTTTTATTCGTTGGCACCAAGAAGCAAGCGCAACAGGAAGTCAAGGAAGCGGCCACGCGCACCAATATGCCGTACGTCGTGGATCGCTGGCTCGGTGGCACCCTGACGAATCTGCGCACCATCCGCAACAGCGTCAAGCGGATGCAGGAAATCGACCGTCTCCTCGAGTCGCCCGAAGGCGAGCATTTACCCAAGAAGGAAGTTGCGTCCCTGCGTCGCGAGCAGAACAAATTGCACCGCAATCTCGACGGCATCGTGAAAATGGAGCGGGCGCCCGCCGCGATGTTCGTGATCGACATTATGCGCGAGGCCATCGCGATCCACGAAGCGAAGCGCCTCGGCATCCCGATCATTGCCGTTGTGGACACCAATTGCGATCCCGATCAGGCCACGTACCCGATTGCCGGCAACGACGACGCCATTCGCGCGGTCAAGCTCATCACGAATGTGATCGCCAATACCATCGCCGAGGCACAGGCCGAACTGGGCAAGAAGTACCCGGCACCCGTCGCCGCCCCCGCGCCTGTGGAGGCTGTTCCGCCGCCCGCCGAGCCGGCGTTGACTCCCGAGGAATCAGCCGTCTCAGCCTAGCCGGTTTACGACGCCAGAAATCAAGATGACTACGACAACCATGCAAGCAATTGACTCCAAGGTCGTGAAAGAACTGCGCGATAAGACCGGCGCGGGCATGATGGACTGCAAAGTGGCCCTGCAGGAAGCCAAGGGCGACCTGACTGAGGCCGAGAAGATCCTCCGCAAAAAAGGGATCGCCGTCGCCGGCAAGAAGGCGGGGCGCACGGCCAATGAAGGTTGCATCGCCAGCTACATCCATCACGGCAGCAAACTTGGCGTCTTGGTGGAAATCAACTGCGAGACGGATTTCGTCGCGCGCAATGAGCATTTCCGCGAACTCGTCAAGGACATCACGCAGCACATCGCAGCGGCCAACCCCAGCTATGTGAAGCGTGAAGATGTTCCCGCGAACATTATCGAAGGCGAGAAGGAAATCTACCGCGCCCAAGTGAAGGACAAACCGCCGCAAGCTGTGGAAGGCATCCTCAAGGGCAAGTTGGAGAAGTTTTATTCCACCGTTTGCCTGCTGGAGCAGCCCTTCGTGAAGAACCCGGAGATCACCATCAAGGACCATCTCACCGCGAAGATTGCGCAGTTGGGCGAGAACCTGGTGATCCGACGCTTCACCCGCTGGCAATTGGGTGAGGAAATTCCCGGCGCAACGCCGACCGCCTGAGCCACGGAGACGACCAAGGATGACGACGACATCCGCAGCGCCACCCAAATATCGGCGCGTGATGTTGAAGTTGAGCGGCGAAGCGCTGATCGGATCACGCGAGTACGGCATTTCACCGGAAACCTGTGACTCCATCGCACAGGAGATCAAGGAGCTTCAGGAGCTTGACGTCCAACTGGCGGTTGTCATTGGCGGCGGCAACATCTTCCGCGGGCTCGCGGGGACCAAGCACGGTTTGGACCGCACCACCGGCGATTACATGGGCATGCTCGCCACCGTGATCAACGCGCTGGCGCTTCAAGACGCGCTGGAGAAGAACGGCGTCCACACCCGCGTGCAGTCCGCCATCGAGATGCGCGCCGTGGCTGAACCCTTCATCCGTCGTCGCGCAATGCGACATCTTGAGAAAGGCCGCGTGGTCATTTTCGCCGCCGGTACAGGCAACCCGTATTTTTCTACCGACACTACGGCCGCATTGCGCGCCAGCGAGATCGGCGCGGATGTCCTGCTCAAGGCGACGAAGGTCGAAGGCGTCTACACGGCCGACCCGAAAAAGGACCCGAGCGCGACGAAGTACGATAAGCTCAATTACATGGATGCCCTGAAGGGACGTCTGAATGTGATGGACTCCACGGCGTTCTCCCTCTGCATGGACAACAAGATCCCGATCGTCGTGTTCAACCTCTTCAAACGCGGCAACATCAAGCGCGTCCTCCTCGGCGAAGCCATCGGCACGCTCGTCACCGAGTGATCGTCCACCGGCGGTGTTTTGCGATCTCTTAGCCTGACTTCCCCGCGAAATGCTCGGCGAGTTGGCCGAAGTTCTCCAACATGAGTGTTTTGCCATCCGGCGCGATCTCCTCGAGCTCGTGTTGCCACGTCGTGTGGTAGGGGATGAAGACGGTACCCAACCCGGCAGCTTTGGCGGGGTTGATGTCGGAACGCGGTGAGTTGCCAATCATCCAGGCCGCCTCGGGCGCGAGAGCATATTTCGTAATCATGTTGCGGTAGGTTTCCAGGTTCTTCTCCGCAACCACTTCCACGGCGTGAAAGAACGGCACGAGACCGGAGCGTTCAAGCTTGGGAAGCTGCTCGTCAGCACGGCCCTTAGTTAACACGACGAGCTGGTTTTCGGCGCGCAGCAAAGGAAGGGCCTCTCGCACACCCGGCATCAAATCAATCGGGTGATGAAGGATCCATGCTTCCTTCTCGCGGACCCACGAGGCAAGGTCGTCCGCGTCGAGTTGGTGGATGGTTTCACGGAGCGACTGGCAGAACCCTTTCGTGCCGTAGCCGATTGTCCGGATATTGTGCTGCTCGCGTTGCCAGAGCAGTTGTTCGACATGGGTGGCGCTGTGGCCGCGTTGCCCCAGGGTCGTGATAAACTCGGCCATGACCCGCTCGAAGTAAATATTGTTCTCCCAAAGCGTGTCATCGGCATCGATCAGCAAGGTTGTCGGTTCTCGGTTCATGGTTGGCGTGTTGACATCTCCGTCCAGAATTTCTAATCTCTCGGGCATGACCTTGCAAGAAGTCCTCGACACGATGGAAGAAAAAATGATGAAGACGCTCGAATTCGTTCATAGCGAATTCGCCACCGTCCGCACGGGCAAGGCGTCAACATCCCTCGTGGAGAATATCCAGGTCGAGGCGTATGGCTCGAACATGCGGTTGCGCGAATTGGCGGGCATTTCCACGCCCGAACCGCGGCTCATTGTTATTCAACCCTGGGACGTCAGCCTCGTGCAGGCCGTGGAGAAGGCCCTGATGAAGTCCGAGCTGGGCATCACGCCGCGCATTGACGGCAAAATCCTCCGCATCCCGATACCGGAACTCGACCAGGAACGCCGCCTCGAATTGGACAAGGTCTGCAAGAAAATGGCCGAGGAAGGGCGCATCGCCATCCGCAACGAGCGCCGGCATGCGCACGATCAGGTCAAGAAACTGCAGAAGGACGGGGAAATCACGGAGGACGAGCTCAAGCACGCGGAGAAAGAAATTCAGAACAAGACCGACGAATACATCAAGGAGATCGACACCGTTCTGAGCCACAAGGAGAAAGAAATCCTGCAGGTGTGATCGGCAGCCTTCGAAGATCTCCGGGGTAAACTTCCGCATTGCGATTCGTGTTAGTTCCGCTATATTCGGGCCGCCTGCGCGGCATATTTTCCGGCGACCCCATCGTCTAGCCCGGCCCAGGACATCGCCCTTTCACGGCGGTAACGCGGGTTCGAATCCCGCTGGGGTCGCCAAACTTCTGGAATTGCTGGTTTCACCAAGAAAACAGCGAGTTCAAGCACACGAAGTTGGTTCTTGCCATGCTTCGGGCATGAGGGATGCATGTATTCTGAAAGCCAATGTGGAAAAGGCTTGTGGGTGACGCGGATCTGTGGTAAAAAAACTTGACAGTTTGTATGCCCACGTCGGCTGTATATGAGATTAGCAAGATACTGTAGCATCTGGATCGTACTGGCGATTCCTTGTTTTTTCACAATCACGGCCGTAGCCCAGTCCAACCTGGTGGTCCGTGTGATGGACGCCAACATAACCTCCGGTAATAACCAGCGTTATGAGACAGCGGGTTTGGACATCTTCCAAGGGTTGAAGCCGGACATCGTCGCGATCCAGGAATTCAACTACGCCAGCGTGACGACCAACGGCATTGATACGCCGGCGGCGTTTCGGGAGATGATCGACAACACCTTCGGCACCAGCTTTGTCTATTTCCGCGAACCGTACACGGCCAGCGGCGACATCCCCAACGGAATCATCAGTCGTTATCCAATCGTGGCGTCGGGCTCGTGGGTCGACACGCAAGTAGGCAACCGTGGTTTCGCCTGGGCGCAAATCCACCTCCCCGGTACGAACGATCTTTATATCGTCAGCATCCATTTGCTCACGAGCTCCGCCGGTGCGCGCGCCACGGAAGCCGCCAACCTGAAGGCGCTCATCCAGGCCAACTTTCCGTCCAACGCCTGGATCATCGTGGCCGGTGACACGAACTTCGGATCCCGCAACACCAGCAACGAGCCCGGCTATGGCACATTCCTTACGTTCTTGAGCGATTCACCGATCCCAACTGACGCCGTGTCCGGCGGTAACCCTAATACGAGCGAAACGCGCACCAAACCTCATGACTACTTGTTGCCGAGCTTCGCGATGACGAACACGCTCACGTCAGTGGTGTTGCCTTCCAACACGTTTCCGAATGGCCTGGTGTTTGACTCGAATGTTTATTTACCGCTGAGCGACGTTCCCCCGGTTCAATCGGGCGATTCTCACGTTAGTGGGATGCAGCATATGCCTGTCATTAAGGACTTTTTAGTATCCGTACAACTCGCATCGGGGGCTTTGCTGGCAGTGACTCCAGCGGGCGGTTTGTCCAGTTTGGGCCACGTGGGTGGCCCGTTCAGCCCCACGAATCAGATTTATAACCTGAGCAACTCCGGCAACTCCAACCTCACCTGGACCGCCAGCAAAAGCGGCAGTTGGGTGACGCTTTCATCCACAAACGGTACACTCGCGCCCGGCTCGAATGACACCATCACCGTGTCGATCAACGCCAATGCCAGCAGCCTGTCCGCCGGTAGTTATTCGGACACGGTCGTTTTCACGAACACCACGAACGGAGCCGGTAGCACCACACGTTCGGTAAGCCTCACCGTCGAAAGCACGTTCCCCGTGATTGTCACCAACGGCTGGACGTTAAACGCGGAGAGCTGCGTGCCGAGTAACGGCGTGGTGGATCCGGGCGAGACGGTGACTCTCAATCTTGCCGTTAAAAACACCGGCACCGCCAATACGACCAACCTGGTGGCAACGCTACTGGGAACCGACGACGTGAATTTGCCAAGCAGTCCCCAAACGTACGGTGTCATCTCGACCAATGGCACGCCGGTATCCCAATCCTTTAGCTTCACCGCCGGCGGCACGTGCGGTGGCGCGATCACCGCGATTCTCGCGCTGCAAGACGGGGTGGCAAACCTCGGCACGATCAGTTACGCCATCCCGGTTGGCCTGACCACCGCCGTTTTTACGCAGAACTTTGACTCCGTCGCGACGCCGGCATTGCCGGGCAGCTGGGCAACATCGTCCTCCGGCGCGCAATCCAATTGGGTAACGTCCACTGCGACGGCGGATACGGCGCCCAACGCAGCGTTTTCGCCCGATCCCAGCAGCGTGGGCGTCAATGAACTCGACACGCCTGCGATTGCGATCAACAGCAGCGTGGCACGGCTGACGTTCCGGCAAAACTACAGCCTGGCTGTGAGCACAACGAACAGCTCGATTGGCTATGACGGCGGCGTCCTTGAGATCGCGATCGGCGGCGGCTCATACACAGATGTTGTTGCGGCCGGGGGCTCGTTTATAAGCGGTGGCTATAACACGACACTCAGCGGCGACTTCAGCAACCCTTTGGCCGGGCGGCAGGCGTGGAGCGGAAGTTCCGGCGCTTTTGCCACGACCGTGGTGAATCTGCCGGCGGCGGCGGCGGGCCAAAACATTCAACTGCGCTGGCGCTGCGCGGCGGGTAACACTCCGGGGTCGGTGACATCGTCGGGTACGCTGGCTTACTGGAATTTCGACGGATCCACGCCAAATCCGACAGTGGTCATGACGAATATTGCCGCCGGCCCGGTCGCGACTTCAAATACCGGCTCCATCCAGTACTTCGGCGGTAATCCCGGTACCGGTCAGGCAATTGCCACAAGCGGGTTTTCGACTTCGGCGGGACCGCCGGCGACGAATACGAGCTGCTTTACATTCTCGCTTGTGGTGACCAATGGTTCCGTGGCCAGCTTGTCGAGCCTCAGCTTCGATGATCAGCGTTCCGGTACCGGCCCGACAAACTTCACGGTGCAAATCAGTCAAATCGCGAATTTTTCGTCCGGGATTTACACCAGTACCGCGCAAACAGCCCATACGGTGATTGCCTCGGGCGCAAACAGTTTCCCGCTGACGCTCTCCAATTTGACGGGCACGATCTACTTCCGACTTTACGGTTACAAGGCCGGCGCCTCTGGAGGGACGTGGCGCATCGACAACTTAAATGTTCAGGGCAGTGTGACAGCGGGTGCGAGCACGATTGGTAGTGGTTGGTACGTGGACTCCGTGTCGATTCAAGATGTGTTTTGTTGTGCAACGGTTACGAATCCTCCGCCCCTGGCCGACTTCACCGGCAGCCCGACCACCGGCACGGAGCCGCTGACGGTCACATTCAACGACAATTCCACCGGCACGGTCAGCAACTGGTTCTGGGATTTCGGTGACAGTAGCACGACCAATATTACGACCAACAGCGTCGTCCACACGTATGCTGCGGGCACCTACGACGTGGCGCTGGTCGCCACCGGTTCTGGTGGAGTCAGCACCAACATCAAGGCTGGCTATGTGACGGCATTGACGGCATTCCAAGCCTGGCAGATTCAGTACTTTGGCAGCACGACCAATCCGGCGGCGGCGCCCAGCGTTGATGCCGATGGCGATGGCCAGAATAATCTGGCGGAGTTCATCACCGGCACGGATCCAACCAATAATGTGTCTGCCTTGCGCATTACCTCGATCACGAGGCAGGGCGCGGACATTCTGGTTAACTGGACGATGGGGACGGGCAAGACGAACGCCTTGCAGGAGACCAGTGGCGATCCGGGCGGTGGCTATGCCACGAACGGCTTCACAGACATCTTCAGCGTGACCAATACGGTGGGCACCGCTACGAATTACCTGGATATCGGCGGCGCGACAAATACGCCCGCCCGCTACTACCGCGTCCGGCTCGTGCCCTAAACCCAATTTGGAAATCACGAGGGTCGCCAGAACGTTTTCTCCAACGCGATCGAGTGTTTTGAATTTCGTGTCGGATGGCGCTACGGGTTGAAGAGCACGGCTCGCGCATTCGGATTCTTCGCGATTGTGTCTCGCCAGAGGGCATTCGGATCGGCATAGAGGGAAGCCCGCGTCCACGTGGTGGCCGTCAGCGCCGTCAGCAACACAACGCTCGCCACTGCCTTGACGAAAGTACTGTCTCCACCAGCGATTTTTCCGCAAATTCTTTCCCCGGCGGCGACACCCAGGGCGATCACGCCGACGATGGAATAGTACTGCCAGTGGTCGGCGACCAATGAGAAGCGATAGAAAGCCTGATCGAAGAACCCCAGGACCGGGAACAGCGTTACGGTGAAATATCCGATCCCGAATAATGCGGCCCGACCCCACGACTTCCGCTTCCACCAGAAGACAATGAAACACACGATCAAGAGGCCGCCGGGCAGCCATGAGACGAATCGGCCCGGGTCGATTTCCCATTTCGGATAAACCACCATCAGGTGGAACGGTAGCACAGCCTTGAGAAGGTAGAACCAGGGTGGCCATCCCGCTGCGGCCAGCCGGCCGGCGGAGGTGGCCGCTCGAATCGTTCGCCATTGCATGGAGTTGCCGTACTGGAACCAGACGGTCGACACCCCGGCGACCAACGAGAGGGCAGAGAACGGCAGGCTGTAGGCAACATCCCGCCGCTGCACCTGACCGTGTCTCCACCACACGCAAGCCAGCAGGACCACCGGCAACATTACGACCGCCGATTTACTGAGCAACGCCAACAGGAACGCGGCCAGTGATAGCGCATACCAGCGCCAGTGGCGTTCTTCGTCGAATTCGAGGTAAAGAAGGACGGCGGTGGCGTAGAACAACATCGACAGCGTGCTCTTCTGCTCGCTGATCCAGCCGGCCGTGGCCACGTTCACCGGATGCACGGCGAAGATGAGCGCCGTCAACCATGCGGCCGGAATCCTCAGCCGCCGCAGCACCAGCCACACCAGCACGGCGCTGACGGCATGCAACAGCACGTTGATCAGATGGTAGCCCGGCGCGTTGTTGCCCCACGCGCGCCACTCCAGCCATAACAAACTCGATGTCAGCGGATAGTAATCTGGCGCTTCGGTCGTGAACCAGAAGCGATAGAGTCCGCCCGGGGCCTTGACCATTTGGTTATCGGTGACGAGAACATAGTCATCCCAAAAAAAGCCCCCTCGCATTACCGGCAGATACGTCAGCATCGTCAGCAGAATGATGACCGCTGCGCCGCCCAGGGATGATTTCCACGACTTCGCCGCAGTAGCGCCAGCCGTTTCGGACATAGGCGGAAATGTATGTGGCGTGCGCGCAAAAGACAAGAGCGGGGAGAGCGTAACGACGGTCCTTACTTCGCATCGGTTGCATACGACAACAAAGTCCGCTTTCTGCAATCGCTGTCATGACCCCGAAGACATTTCGATCCTATCTTCGGGGGTCGTGTTCATTCTCACAGGCTCAAGTGTCCAAGTGGGCGTAAAATCTTACACATCATGTTCGGATTTCTGAACACATCATGTGCCGTGTTTACATGGCAACCTTTTGGAACCCATGTTCCAACTCCCTCACACGAGACGACTTGCGTTGGCACGCGGGAAACGTCTGAATCTGGGCACGCGGGCAGCTAAAGGGGAGTCGACCGCATAGCGGGTATTAGGGGAACAGGGAATTCGGGGTATTTAGGGAAAATAGGGTATGCATACATTACGCACTGTCGGTGTCTCGTTTGTTCGTTCAACATCACTTCGACGCCTCGCGCTCGCGCTGATAGCCGTGGCGTCTTTTGCGGCCAATACCGCACAGGCTGCTTTCACTGCCCAAATACAGGGACAATCATTCGGCAGCACCAACTGGATTACGGGCAATCTTAGCGGTTGGGCTGAATTGGATTTCATCCCAATGCGGGTATTCATGACGGGCGGTTCAGTCAGCAACCAGACGATTACGGTCCAGTTCGATCACACCAAGTCGACCGCCGGCACTCCGCATCTGGGCATTGAAAACCTTTATAACTTCACGGCGTCACCGAACGTTGTGATCACGTCTGGCCCGACGGCAAACACTCCATCGGGGCAAAATATGTGGTCGTACACGTTCGTCATCAACCTGACGGACAATACGCCGGGTTTCGTCCAGTTCAGCGGGCGATTGGCATCGGGCGCGCATCTTTTTGGCGGCAGCTCGCTCATGATCGGCGGAACACCTTCGCTCGGATCACTCAAAATCCATGCACCGGCAGCGAACGCCGGCAATCCCGACCTCTCCATCGTCAAGACCGGCCCGACGAATGCGAATCCCGGCCAGGTCATCAACTACAGTATCAGCTATCAGAACAAACTCAGTGGCTCCACGGCCACCGGCGTCCAGATCACGGATTTCCTGCCGGATCAGGTCACGTTCGTAAGCTGCTCAGCCGGGTGCTCGACGCTCGGCAACACCGTCACGTGGGACCTTGGCGATCTCGCGCGCGGCGCCAGCGGCATCGTTACCTACCAGGTCGTGGTGACGAATCTGGTCACCACCGGGTTCACGTTCCAAAACAACGCTTCCATCGGCGGCTCCCAGAATGATGCGAATCCAGCCGACAACCTTTCGTCTGTCACCACCATCGTCACCTCGAACTGCATTCCGCCGTCGATCGCGGCCGGACCTTCGGACTCCGCGGCCTGCGCGGGTGACTCGGTGACTCTCTTGGTTGCCGCCAACGGCAGCGCGACCTTGCAGTATCAGTGGCGCAAGAACGGCGTGGGCATCAGCGGCGCCAATAGCGACACACTCACGTTGAACTCGCTCAGTGGGAACGATTCGGGTTCTTATGACGTCGTCATCAGCAATCTTTGCGGCACCGTGACGTCATCGCCCGCGACATTAACTGTTGGCGGGGCCGTAATCACTTCCAATCCCGCCGACGACACCGCGTGCCCGGGTGATTTGGCGGCGTTCCTTGTCGAGGCCAGCGGCGAGTCGCTCACCTACCAATGGCGCAAGGACGGCGCGGACATTGGCGGCGCGACGAACAGCCTCTTTGAGATTGCCTCCGTTTCCGCGACCAACGCGGGTGGTTACGACGTGGTGGTCAGCGGCACCTGCGGTGGTACGACTTCTTCCGTTGCGACGTTGACCGTAAATTTGCCCACGATGATCACCGCCGATCCGTCAGGCGTCACGGTCTGCACTGGCGCGTCCGTGACGTTGTCGGCCTCGGCGAGCGGCACCTCGCTAACGTATCAGTGGCAAAAGGACGGTAACGACATTTCCGGCGCAACCGCTAGCACCTACAGCATCGCGTCCGCCGGCGGGGCGGATGCCGGCTCCTACAATGTTACCGTCACCGGGGCATGCGGTTCCCCGGCCGTTTCGGCTGCGGCCAGCGTGATCGTGAAACCCGCACCTGTCGCCACGGATGACAGCTATGCGACCGACGAAGATGTGCCCCTCAATGTCAGCGCTGCGGGGGTACTTGGCAACGATGCAAATCCTGGCGGAGATCCGCTGACAGCGGTGCTTGCCAGCGGTCCGACGCACGGCAACCTTACGTTAAACGCCGACGGGTCGTTCGCTTACACTCCGAACAGCCTGTTTTCTGGTACGGACAGCTTCACGTATAACGCCCAGACAACTTGCGGTAGCTCCGGCCCAGCAACGGTCACCATCACGGTCAACCACGTCAATCACGCTCCGGTTGCAAACGACGACAGCTACAACATGTCACAGGACACGCAGTTGACGGTCCCTGCGTCTGGCGTACTGGCCAATGACAGCGATGTGGACGGCGACACGTTGACCGCGGCCCTTGTTGATGGACCTTCGCATGGCGTATTGACGCTAAACGCCGATGGGTCGTTTACGTACACGCCGTTAGCGGGCTTCTCCGGTACCGACACGTTTACGTACGAAGCGAGCGATGGATCGCTTATGTCAGCCGCCGCCACGGTGACGATCAATGTAGCGCACGTCAACCACTCGCCCGTGGCCGTGGACGACAGCTTGACGATTGCCGAGAATAGCGGGTCGCACGCGGTCGATGTGCTGGCGAACGACTCGGACTCCGACGGCGATACGCTAACGATTACCCTGGTCGGCGACGCTGCCAACGGCTCGACGGCCATCACGGGCGGCGGCACCGGGCTCACCTACACGCCGAATAGCGACTTCAGCGGCTCCGATTCGTTTACCTACACGATCAGCGACGGCAACGGCGGGACGGCGACAGGGACGGTCACCGTGACGATCCTGCATGTTGCGGTTGCTCCAGTTGCCCAGGATGACTCGTACCAAGTCCAGGAAAACGATACCTTGGACGTGACAGCTCCGGGCGTGCTGGCCAACGACACCAACACCGAAGCCACCGCGCTCACGGCGATTCTGGTTTCCTCTCCAACAAACGGCACGCTGACCCTCAATGCCAATGGCTCGTTCACATACGTGCCCGATGACAACTTCAGTGGTCCGGACGGCTTTACGTATAAAGCCAACAACGGGTCGAACGACTCCAACATCGCCACCGTGCACATCACCGTATCGGCCGTCCACGGGGCGGGCGACGTTGATCTGTTCGTCAAGTCCGCTGCGGCCAAGATGAACCGGGCGGCTGGCTCGCGGGACAGCATTACGCTTCGCGGCAAGATCAATCCGCGCGGCGCAAAGGACAACCTGAGCGGCGCGACAATGGCGGTGGAGATCAACGGCGTCAGTCTCGCTCCGGCGCAGACGCTTGACGCACGCGGTCGTGCCACGAGTGTGGTTGGCAGTATCAAGACGAGCTACCAGCTCCGGAATACCACTGGCGCATACAGCATCAAAGTCAGCGGCACCGATCTCAGCGCGGCGCTCGGTTTGGCCAATCACACGGAAGCCGGCGTCACCGTGGTCAACGTGCGACTGACGATTAACGGCGCGGCCCTGGATATCCCGGTCACAGTTGCCAAGATCGAATGCCCCTATCGCACCACCAAGGACAAAGCCAGCGCAGTTCGGTTCAACTACCGCAAGAACCGCACGCTGACCGGTGTGTTCAACTCCAACAAGACCCTCGCAGCCCAGGCGGGCCGGGTGGCGGTGCGCATGTCCGGCGTCGTTGAGTCGGATGGCAGTGGGGCGATTGTCCCAACCGGCCCCGTCTCGATTCAAATCGGCAACGCCCAGATCGCGGTGCCGGTTACCGAGTTGGCCGCCGCGGGGACGGACTACCAACTTCTCCCGCAGATCGCGCCCTCCTCGGGGACGACGACGCTGACGAAGTTCTCATTCCGCAATTCGACGCACACGTTCGCCCTGAGCATCGCGTCCGGCGACATTCCGTTGCCCGCGCCGGCTGCTAATGGTCCGATGAAGTATGAGTTACCGGTGTTGATCACGGTGCAGACGGCCAACGGTCCGATGTTCTTCGAGAGCATCATCGAATTGAAGCGGACCACTGCGACGTCCACGCACTGGAAGCGGTAACCGGGGCCTCAATAACTCCGCCGCCTGCGGCGCCAACCGCAGGCGGCAATGCAGAGCGGGCGGCGGACCCACGTAGTCGCTGGACAACCTGATTCCAACTCGTTATCGTCTCCACCGCCACTTTCTTTCGGAGAGGAAACGATGAAGATTATTCGCTATCAGGATTCGAGCGGGCGCATTTGTCACGGGGCTGACGGCCGTCGCATCGAGGGCGACATATTCGGGCAGTATGTCGTCACGGGAGAGAAGGCTGATGTGAAGAAGTTGCTCGCGCCGATCGTGCCGTTGCAAATCCTGTGCATCGGACTGAACTACCGCGGTCACGCTCAAGAGACCAACGCGAAGCTGCCGGAATATCCCGTCCTGTTCACGAAAGGGGTCGGTACCGTGCAGAATCCCGGCGATCCGATCCTGATCCCGATGCACCTCAAGAGCGAGGAAGTGGATTACGAATGTGAGTTGGCCGTGGTCATCGGCAAACCCGGCAAGAATGTCTCGAAGAAAGACGCACTCAATCACGTGCTCGGTTATACCTGCGGCAACGATGTGAGCGCCCGCGATTGGCAGATCAAGCGCGGCGGCAGCCAGTGGTGCCGCGGCAAAACCTTCGACACTTTTTGCCCACTGGGACCCTGCCTAGTCACCGCCGATGAGATTCCAAATCCGAACACCCTGACGATCAAGACCACGGTCAACGGCGAAGTAATGCAGGAATCGAATACGCGGGACATGATTTTCGATGTTCCTGCCTTGATCGAGTTTCTCAGCGGCAGTACCACATTGTTGCCCGGCACTGTGATCATGACCGGTACGCCCCAAGGGGTCGGCATGGCGCGAAAACCACAGCGCTGGTTGCATGCGGGAGACAGCGTGACCATCGAAATCGAGAAAATCGGCGCGCTGACGAATCCCGTCCAAGATGAGGCGTGAGGGATGGCGACAGCGTGACAAATGCCACGGCGTGATTTATTGTTTCCCGCGCGAACATGGACACCGCACTGATTACCATTGAGCCGACGCCGCATCGGCGTCTGCCGCCGTGGATCCGGCAGCGCGTGCCGGGCGGCGAACGCTACGCCTACCTGAAGAACGTCCTCCGCGAATTCAAGCTGCACACCGTTTGCGAAGAAGCCAAATGCCCAAACATGGGCGAGTGCTGGGAACACGGTGCCGCCACGTTCATGCTCATGGGCGACGTCTGCACGCGCCGCTGCAATTTCTGCGCGGTCGATAAAGGCAAGCCCGGCTTTCTCGACGCCGCCGAACCCGAGCACGTAGCCGAAGTCGTGGCGGCCATGAAGCTCGATTACTGCGTGCTCACCTCGGTGACCCGTGATGATCTGCCCGACCAGGGTGCCGACCACATCGCCCGCACGATCGAAACGATTCACGCACGCTTGCCCGACTGCAAACTGGAAATGCTCATCCCCGATTTCCGCGGCGAGCCAGCCTGCATCGCCCGCGTCGTGAAAACCCCGCTCGCCGTCCTCGCGCACAATATGGAAACCATCCCGCGCCTGTACAAGCAAGTGCGCCCCGGCGCCGTGTACGAACGCTCCCTGCGCGTCCTGGAAATGACCAAGGAATTTCGCGGTGATATCCTCACCAAGTCCGGCCTGATGCTCGGCCTCGGCGAAACCCGCGAAGAATTGCTGGAAGTCTTTCGTGACCTGCGCCAGCACGGCTGCGACATCCTCACGCTCGGCCAGTACCTGCGCCCGACCGAAGACCAATTAACCGTCACCCGCTACGTCACCCCCGAAGAATTCGCCCTCTTCAAGCAAGACGCGCTGGAATTGGGCTTCCACCACGTAGAATCCGGCCCCCTCGTCCGTAGTTCCTACCACGCGTGGGAACATGTGAAATAGGAAGGCAAAATAATGTGCGACATATTTTTTGAATCTCCTTCTAGCAATCATTTTTGTACCCGTAGCAGTTTTATGGAGGCGTCGTTGCCGAACAATCGTTACCAAAGGATTCAAATTTAAGGAGGAGTTTCGTCGCTGGCTGATTTCCATGATAATTCTTCTTATTGTCCTCGCAGTCATGGCGATCAAACGCGGCTATCTCCTGCCCGTGTACGGTTCAAACTAAGCCAACGTTGTGCGTTTTTTACACGGAATTCCAACCGCTGCTCTACTTTTTCGGATGTTCGTTCACGTAGAAATCGATCTGCTGGCAGATGCGGTGGAGGATGTTGCAGTCGCGCCTTTTTAGCGAAATGTTGCGAACATCTCACCAAAAATCAGGCCAATTTCCGGCTGGTTGCCCATCCGCTCCATTTGCGAGCGCTTGTTTAGATTACACGAGTGTAACCAAGCAACTGCAAGGGAATTAAAATGCCTCTCGTGCATCACAACAATGAGGCCACGGCGAATGAAATTGGCGCCCTCTCGCGACAACACTGCGATTGCTGCTGCGCAACCCCTCGGGTTGAATCAGCAAACCGAGAATACCGTGCGCGCCAATTCACCTTTCCGATCCGACTTGGAAGTTTTCTTCATCAGCGCGTTGATCCTCTACTTGGAACTCCTCTTGATCCGCTGGATTGGCACCGAGATTCGCATCTTTGCATACCTGGGCAACCTTCTCCTGATCATGTGTTTCTTTGGTGTCGGGTTGGGGTGCTATCGGGCAGCCAAGCCCGTGCAGCCCGTACTGATGGCTGCGGTCCTGTTGTTGCTCGCCACGCTCGTCGCCAATCCGTTCCACATTCCCGAACTCGACTTTTCCCGGGTAACATTTCTGCTCAGCGGCTTCGAGGACTCGCCCATCTGGTGGGACGTGCATGCAGCGGGCTTGGGCTTCATGGCGGGCGGCCTCCTCATCGGAATCCTCATCGTTCTGGTGACGCTCACCTTCGCGCCATTGGGACAAATACTCGGGCGGGCGATGCAACGCGCCCCACAAACCATCCGCGCCTATTCGATCAATATCGCCGGAAGCCTCGTCGGGGTTTGGCTCTTTAACACTTTGAGTTGGGCCTCCACCCCGCCAACCGTCTGGATGCTCGTGGCGGCGGCACTGCTCGCGGCCACCCTTCTCGCGGGAAAATTCCGCGCGGGGCTCGCGGTTGGTCTGGTAGTTGCCGCGGCATGGGTGGTGTGGGCTGGTGACTTGTCCGAGGGCGTCGTCTTCTGGTCGCCCTATCAAAAGGTCGCGATATTCCCGATCCACGTGCCGGTGGGCTTTACCCAGGTGCAACCGGGCTACATTGTGCAGGTCAACGGAACCGCCCACCAGGCCATGCTTGATCTCTCCGACGCCTTCACTGCGAAATATCCCGAACTGTTCGCGCGCGAGCAATTGGATCGCAACCACTACAATGTCCCTTTCAGCTTCAAGCCGAATGCGCACCGCATACTGATTGTCGGTGCGGGTGCCGGCAATAATGCGGCCGCCGCGCTGCGTCACGGCGTCGAGCAAGTGGACTGCGTCGAAATCGATCCACAAATCTACGCCGTGGGCCAACGTTTCCATCCCGAACAGCCCTACAGCGACCCGCGAGTCCACATGATTGTGAATGACGCGCGAGCTTTCTTCAAGCAAGCCATGGGACCGTATGATCTGGTTTGGTTCGGGTGGCTCGACGCGCATACGCTCGGCTCGTCCTATAACAACATGCGGTTGGATCATTACGTCTACACCGCCGAGAGCTTCCAAGAGGCCAAAAAACTGGTGGCGCCCGACGGTTTGATGGTGGTCAATTTCCCCGCCCAGCGATTGTGGATGGTGGACCGACTGTTCAGTCTGCTGCGGCAGACGTTCGGGCATGATCCCTTTGTTTACTCGGAGGACTTGTTCATTGAGAAGGTGGGACATACTCCGACGGTCACGCTCGTCATTGGCGAGCACCCCGTCACCCCGCAGATGATCCAAAACCCCGTGCTGCGTGATTTCGTCGCTTCCTCGGAGATGCATCCCGCCGGCACAGTTCGTGTCACGACCGATGACTGGCCGTACTTGTATCTGCAGCGGGCCGGGATCCCACGACTCCACCTGATCGTTTCAGCGGCGATTGTGGTGGCTGTACTGCTGGTGGGACGACGGGCACTTGGGGTGGCGGGCGGATCGGACTGGCATTTCTTCGCGCTGGGCGCCGCCTTCCTCCTGCTGGAAGTGCAGACCGTCAGCCGCGCCACGTTGCTGTTCGGGATGACCTGGATCGTCAACGCCATCGTCATCTCGGCGGTGCTGGTGATGATCCTGTTGTCCAACCTCGTCGCGTGGCGCTGGCCGCACCTCCCGCAAGCCGCAATCGTGGCCGGCCTGGCGCTCAGCCTTGCCGCGTTGGCACTAGTGCCGCTGGACTGGTTCAACGCGTTGACTGGCGCGACCAAGCTCCTCGCCGCCAGTGCGTTTCTGACCGCGCCGGTGTTCTTCGCGGGACTCATCTTCATCCGCTCTTTCGCCGTCTGCGCGGACAAATCGCGGGCACTCGGCTCCAATCTCATCGGCGCGCTGGTGGGTGGGCTGCTGGAATCGCTATCGTTCGTCACCGGCGTCCGGGCCCTTATCCTTCTCGTCGGCCTCTTTTATCTGATTGCGATCTTGCGGCGACCCAGTGCCAGTTCGACACTGAATATCGCTGCGGCTTAGCGGGCTACTTCTTCGGATGCTCGTCCACGTAAAAATCGATTTGCTGGCAGATACGGTGGAGGACGTTGCAGTCGCGTTTTTCCAGGGGGGCGCGGGCGATGGCGCGGCGGAGGGAGCGCAGAAATGATTGCGGGTCGCCTTGATGGGGGCGGAAACCGATCTTGTCCAGTGACGTCTGCAAGTGTTTCAACAGCGATTCCACTTCCTGGACGGTCGCGAGATTGTATTTCGGCTTGGGCATGCCGCCCATGCTCGCCAAATAAATCTCATATGCGAAAAGCTGTACCGCCTGCGACAGATTCAGGGACGGATGCTCGACGGCTTGCGGCACGCTGACGATGTCGTGACAGAGACGCAACTCGGTGTCGGAGAGGCCAGACTCCTCACGGCCAAACACGATCCCGACACGATGTTTGTGGGTCAGCTCGACGATCTTTTTCGCAGCTTCTCGGGCTTCGACAATCTGCGGAAACTGCGGGCGGCGTTTGCGGTGCGTTGTTCCTACGAGCCAGTGCAGACCCTCCGTCGCTTCCTCCCAGGTTGACACCGCGCGGGCCTTCGCCAACAAATCGCCTGCACCATGACCCAGGCTGATGGCCTGTATGTGAGTGCGGAAGTTCTTCGGGCCATTCAACACAACGAGGTCGGTCAACCCCATCGTGGTCATCGCGCGTGCCGCCGAACCGATATTGCCCGGCACCGCCGGTTCGACGAGAATGACCGTTACGTTGGCGAGATGCTTCGGCGCGCCAAACGTCAGCGGCGGCTCGGGGTTTTTTTCATTGGGCTTACGCATGCGAATCCAAAATGATCGTCACCGGCCCGTCGTTGACCAGGTCGATGTCCATCATCGCGGCGAATTTGCCTTCAGCGACCTTCAACGCGGTGGCCGCGCGCAGTTTCACCATGAAATTGTTGTAAAACTGCTCCGCTTCGGTGGGAGGCATTGCATCGGTGAAACTCGGGCGCGTACCGTTGCGAGCATCGCCGTAGAGTGTGAACTGCGATACGATGAGTAGTCCGCCGCCAATATCTGTCACCGAGCGGTTCATATTCTTGGCGTCATCTGGAAAAATGCGCAGCGCGAGCAGTTTTTTGATCATCCAGTCTGCATCCGCCACGGCATCGTTCTTGCCAATGCCGAGTAGCACCAGCAAACCGGGCCCGATTTCGCCAACCGTCTGGCTATCGATCCGGACAGAGGCGCGGGAGACACGTTGCACGACGGCTTTCATCGGGCAGGTGAATACGCGAAGCGCGGTGGGTTGTCCAGTCTTGAACGGGCGTGCGCTTGTGTTAGGGTGACGTGGTGAAGATTCAGTTTCTGTGCCCCCACTGCAAGCACGAGTTGGAGTTCGACGATTTGTCGCAGAAGGAATCGCCGTGTCCGTTGTGCGGGGAGACGATTCGATTGCGGATCACGGAACGGATGCGGCAGCATAATATGGTGGACCGCTGCGCCTGCTGCGACTGCAACACCGTGTACGTGCAGAAGGACTTCAACCGCACGTTGGGCGTCAGTATTTTCATGGCCGGTGCCGTGTTGTTTCTGCTCTGCGCGTGGAAAAACCGCCTCGTGGAGGGCACGCTCGTGTGGGCCGCATTTGTTCTCGCGGATGGGTTGCTCTACAAGTTCCTGCCCGACGTGACGATCTGCTATAAATGTTATGCGCAATATCGGCAGGTCACCCCGAATCCCGATAACCAGCCTTTTGAACTCGGCCTTGCCGAGAAGTATGACCCGCTCGACAAGCGTGTTTCTGCCGAGAATCCCGCGGCGGAATGGAAGGGACGTTGAGGTATGACGACGCGTTTGCTGATAACTTGCTTCCTCGCTTTAGTGGCGCTTTCGCCTTCGGTCCGCGCGGAGGAAGATCCGCGCGAAGCGGAACGACAGTTCCGGTTCCTCTTGTCGCGGGGCGAGGAGTTGCAAGCGCAACGTGATGCGATCTCGCCTGCGGACGTTGGTCGCTGGAAGGCGCAGTTGCGCCGACTCGAGGGCGATTACAAACATTTTCTCAACGATCACCCGCGCCATACCCGCGCGATGGTTGCTTACGGCAGCCTGTTGTATGAGCAGCACCTCGAAGACGAGGGGGTGCGTTGGTGGGAGAAGGCCATCGCGATCGATCCGCGCGAAGCCTACGCCTACAACAGTCTGGCCAACGACTACGGCCACAACGGGCACGCTGACAAAGCCCTGCTTTACTATCAAAAAGCGATCGACCTCGTGCCGACGGAACCGATCTTCCGATTCAATTGGGCGACGACCTGCCAGATGTTCCGCAATGAGTCAACGAAGGTTTACGGCTGGAGCAAGGAGGAGATCTTCCAGCACAGCCTGGAACAATTCCGCCAGGCACGCGACCTTGTCCCGCAGGATTTTGAGATGGCCAGCACGTACGCCGAAACATTCTATATGATGCCCAAGCCGGATTGGCAGGGGGCGTATGACGGTTGGCAATTCTGTCTCAATCAGCCGCTGGACGATCAACAGCGACAGCTTGTATATGCGAATCTTGCCCGGGTCTGTAACCGCATGGGGCGGAACGACGAGGCCAGGCAGTGGCTGGCCAAGCTTACGGACAACGGACAATCGGCCGTGCGCCGCGCCATTGAGCGAAAAATCGCGGAGCAAGACAAGCCTGCCAACGCGACGGCGACGATCGCACCAGACGCAGGCGGAAAGCCATAACGTCTGGCGGCCAGCGCACCGCGAGCCAACGTTCTACGGTTTTGCGACACCGATGGCACCACACGCCACGCGCCCGCCAGCGTTGCCCGTCGGCTGCGTCTTCAAGTCGTCCGCCTTCTCATGCACGATCACCCCGTGGCCGATGATGGAGTCCGCGCCGTCGAGGGAAACCGTGGCGTCCACCCGCTCGTAGTGGGCTTTGCCGGAAGCGTCCGCTTCGAGATTGCCGAAGTCACCCGCGTGCCGCATGGTCGCGTCGGGCCCGCCGTGCTGCATGTGATGGGGATTGAAATGTCCACCGGCCGAGGTTGCATCCGGCGCGCTGCAATCGCCGAATTCGTGAATATGGAAACCATGTTGGCCGGGAGTCAAGCCCGCTACATCGGCCACGATCTTCACCCCGCCATCGACCTTCGTGAACGTCACCGTGCCGGACACGGTGCTTCCCTTCGTCGGCGAGAGGACCGCGATCGCCTTCGTCACTGACTGCGCTTGAGCGGAGACGATTGCCACCGCCATCATTGACGCCACCACGAGAATGCCAGCCTTCATCACATTGCCTCCTGTAGTTTGGTGAGTAATTGCCTCGAACCTAGCACGTGCCGTCAACACACTCAAATCATTCGCCGAACTTGTAGTGCTTCCGCACGGCCTTGTGAACCTCCCACGTGCATGACATGCCCGCCGGAAAGGTGACCAAATCACCTTTGCCAAAGCGCACCGGCTCTCCGCCCTCCGGCGTCACCGTGACATCGCCTTCCAGCAAGTAGCACGTTTCCTTCTCGTCGTAGTGCCACGGAAACTCAGACACTTCCTTTTCCCATACAGGCCAAACGAACACGCCCAGCTGATCGAGTCGGTGGGGATCTGGGTTCTGCTCCACGATAACGTCGGTCATTTCACCTTTTCCTTTCCTTTTCAGGTGTCACGCCCTCGCTCAAGGAATACAACAGCGTTTTGAGTTCGGCAAGTTTGCCTTCGGGTTTGGTTTCCACGAAGCGGGGGAATTTGCCGCCGATTTGGAGGAGGGTGCTGCGCTGGGTGAGCATGATTTTGTCTTCGCGGGTTTCGACGGTTTCCACGTGTGTGTCGCTTGCTTGAATCCTTACCTCGGCGCATTGCAAGAGGAGTTCCAGTTGACGCGGGATTTTGCCGAAACGGTCACGGAATTCGCGGCGCAGTGACTTTACAGTCGCGAGTTCCGCGGCTTGCGCGATCTTGCGGTAGGCTTGGATGCGCAGACGCGAGTCCGTCATATAGTTTGACGGAATGCGCGCGAGCCCTTCGCCGGATTCGTCGTTGAGAAAGTCCAGTTTGAGCGTCACCAACGTGCGGTGTTTGGGTTTCTCGCCTTTGAGGCGCGCGATGCTTTCCTTGAGCAACTGGCAATAGAGGTCGAAGCCGATGGCGGTGATGTGGCCGCTCTGTTCGGAGCCGAGGATGTTCCCGGCCCCGCGAATCTCGAGGTCGCGCATGGCGATTTTGAACCCGCTGCCAAGGGACGAGTATTGCTTGATCGCGCCGATTCGTTTGCGCGCGCTCTGGACGAGGTTCAGGTGCCGCGGCAGGAGAATGTAGGCGTACGCCTGGTGTTTGTAGCGGCCGACGCGACCGCGAAGCTGATACAGGTCGCTCAACCCAAAACGGTCGGCGCGATCGATGATAATGGTGTTGGCGTTCGGGATATCGAGTCCGCTCTCGATGATGGTGGTGCACACCAGCACGTCGATCTGGCCTTTGACGAAGCGGTGCATGACTTCTTCGAGTTCATGCTCGTCCATCTGGCCGTGACCGACATCGATGCGGACTTTCGATTCCAGCAGCAGGTCGCGCAGGCGTTCGGCCACCATCTCGATGCTTTGGACGCGGTTGTGGAGGAAGTAAACCTGGCCGCCGCGGTTGAGTTCGCGCTGGATGGCCTGCTTGATGAGCCGTTCGTCATACGCCGCGACGATGGTCTCCACGGGCAGGCGGTCTTGTGGCGGCGTCTGGATGGTGCTCATGTCGCGCGCGCCCGTGAGCGAGAGATAGAGCGTGCGCGGAATGGGCGTAGCACTGAGCGTCAACACGTCGATCAGCTTGCGCAATTGCTTGAACCGTTCCTTGTGCAAGACGCCGAAACGCTGCTCCTCATCGACAACGACCAGCCCGAGGTTTTTGAAAGTTATGTCGCCGCTGAGCAAGCGGTGTGTGCCGATGACAATGTCCACGCCGCCTTCGCGCAGGAGTTTGGCGACTTTCGTTTGTTCGCGCTGCGTGCGGAAGCGCGAGAGCATCTCGATGGTGATCGGGTAACCCGACATGCGTTCGCGGAACGTGTTCCAATGTTGCTCGGCGAGGATCGTCGTGGGGCAGAGGATCGCGACTTGAAAGCCGCCCATCACCGCCTTGAACGCCGCGCGGATGGCGACCTCCGTCTTGCCGTAGCCCACGTCGCCGCAAATGAGACGGTCCATCGGCTTGGACGATTCCATGTCGCCCTTCACCTCGCTGATGGCGGTAAGTTGATCAGGCGTCTCGTCGTAGATGAACGCGGCCTCGAACTCATTTTGCCAGGCAGTGTCGGGTGCGAACGCATGGCCTTCGAGCGTATGACGCGCGGCCTGGATTTCGAGCAGGTTGGCGGCGAGGTCCATGATGGCGCGCTCGGCGGTGAGCTTCTGCTTCTGCCAGAGCGCGCCGCCGAGTTGGTGCAACGGCGGTTGCCGTTTGCCCGCGCCCAAGTACTTCGAGACGAGATGCGCCTGGTCGATGGGGACGTAGAGCCGCGCTTCATCCGCATACTCGATGGCGAGGACCTCCTGCTTCGAGCCGTTGAAGTCGAGCGACTTCAATCCCAGATACTTCCCGATGCCATGCTGGACGTGCACGACGATGTCGCCTTCCTGCAACTCCGTCCAGTCCGTCGCCTGCGCCAGTTGATGAAACTTGCGGCGGGGACGAACCAGCTTGTAGCGACCGAAAATTTCGGAGTCGGTGACGACGGCGAGTTTGGCGTCCGTCCAGAGGAAACCGCGCGACAGCGTGGCGATTGACGCCTCCAGTTTTGAGCCCGTAGTATTGGAGGCTTCGGTGTACTCGCGCCAGAGCTCTTCAAAGCGCTGCTTCTCGCCATCGTTGCTGCAAAAGACTTGCAGGGAGTAACCTTCCGTGGTCCAACGCTGCATCTGTTCGAAGAAGGAACGGCGCATCTGCTCGGCGATTTCCGGTTCGGGCGACCGCGTGTCGAGAGGACGGAAGGCATCGAGCGAAGCGAGGCGCAGGTTGATGTAGGCCGCCGGCGGGTCGATGGCCAGCGCTTCGGTGAGTTGCACGATGCTTAGCCCCGACTCCAGCGTATGACGCCACTCGGCAAAGAACTTGTCGCCCTTGGGAATCTGGCGCGCGTAATTCTCGGCGGCTTCGGCGAGTTTGTCCGGCTCGTCGAGCACGAGCAGCGTATCGCGTGGCAGCAGATCGACGAGCGGCGCGGTCTGGTCTATCGCTTGTTTCAGGAGGCCGAGTTCGCCGGCCGGGGTGACGACGAGGTGTTCCCGTTTCTCGCGTGACTGTTGGGTGATGGGGTCGAAGGTGCGGATGGATTCGATCTCGTTGCCGGAGAATTCGACGCGCACGGGCTCGCCGCGGTCGAGCGGAAAGAAGTCGACGATACCGCCGCGCATGGCCATGTCGCCGGGATCGTTGACCTGATATTCGGCGTGGTAGCCGAGTTTCGTGAGCGTGTCGAGAAAATCCTGGAGTTCGATTTCCTGGCCGAGGCGGACTTCCAACCGCAGCGACATAAAATAGTCAGGAGCAAATGTCTTTTGCATCAAGGCTTGCACGGAGGCGACGGTGACGGGGGCGTTCAGGTTGGTGAGCGCCTTGAGCCGGTCCGCGATCGTGTCCGCATGAGGAAGCACGTCCTCGTGCGGGAGCGTTTCCCATGCGGGATAGAACTGGACGCCGGGCAGGAGAGTTTGCAGATCGTTGAAGAGAGCTTCCTGCGACTTCAGCCCGTCGGTCACGATGAGGATCGGACGATTGGCAATTTGCGAGAGGAGAGAGGCGATGAAAGGTTTTCCCGCGTCGGCCAGGGAATTTAGAGACAAAAAATCCCCCGCATTGAGTCTCCGTTTGATAAGGGGTATCAACGGAGACCCCAGCGCTGTCTCGAACAACCGATTTTCGGTCACAAATTATTTGCGCTTCGAAGCGCGCAAGGAGTGTAGCATCCGATTGCCGACAAGGCAACGAACGGAGTTGCAAAAGACTTGGAATTCGCAGAGATTTTTTAAAATGAATGCTTATCATTCAAAGGAAGATCTCAAACTGCGTGTGGACGAAGCGCGGAAGCACACATCCGACTGCGTCTCAACTTCCGAACTCTGGATTTGTTTTACCTCAGGCCAAGGGCACTACTCAAAAGCTTGGAACTCGTTCGGTCCCACGCTGAGCATTCTCCACGCTTCCCTATTCGAAGGGCTGGTGTTGTCTCTTTACAAGCTTCTTGAACCAGAAGGGAAGGCCCCTGAGTATGAGCGTGTGAATCTGTGGAGGATTCTTGCGCTGGCAGGACAATTGCAGGTTCTCGATCCGCCGATCCGCACCGCTCTGAAGCAGAAGTTGCACTCAGTAGAATCCACTTGGTCAAAGGTGGAGATGTTGCGCCACAACTTGGTGGCTCACGGTAAAGTTGAGTTGTCCGTTGAGGATGAATTGCGACGGTCCGGTCTTATCTCAAGCGAATGGAAAAGGATGTACACTGTTTACGCAGAGGTGTTGAACGCAATTGCCGAGAAGCTCGGGGTCGAAAAGCTCGACGTAAAGGCCCGTCGCGTGCATTTTGCGGCGAATGCTAAACGGTTCTTCGAAGTATTGGATTCGTAGCCGGACTCTTTCTACAGATTCAGCCGCTTCACGTTTTCGAAGACGTGGTCGGAGGAGGTTTTGAGTTGGGCTAGTTCGTTCTCGCTCAATTTTAGCTCGATGATTTTCTCGACGCCGTCTTTTCCCAGGATGCAGGGGACGCCGACGAACATGTCTTTGACGCTGTATTGGCCGGTGCACCAGGCGGCGCAGGGGAGGACGCGTTTCTCATCGCGCAGGATTGAACTAACCATTTCGACGACGGACGATGACGGGGCGTAGTAGGCCGAACCGGTCTTGAGCAGCGCGACGATTTCCGCGCCGCCGTTGCGTGTGCGTGTGACCAACGCGTCGAGTTTATCTTTTGGAATCAAATCTTCGACCTTGATGCCCGCGACGGTGGCGTAGCGGACGAGGGGAACCATGTCGTCGCCGTGACCGCCGAGGACCATGGCGTCGACATCACGCATCGACACGCCGAGTTCCATCGCGATGAAACAACGGAAACGGGCGCTATCGAGCACGCCGGCCATGCCGATGACTTTGTTTTTCGGGAAACCGAGTTTGACGCCGGCAAGATAGGTCATCACATCAAGGGGATTGCTGACGACGATGACGGTGGCATTCGGGGCGTTCTTTTTGATGGCTTCGCAGACGCTGCCGACGATGCCGGCGTTGGTCTTCAGCAAATCGTCGCGGCTCATGCCGGGTTTGCGGGCGATGCCGCTGGTGACGACGATGAGGTCACTGCCCGCGCAGGCGGCGGGATCATTCGCGCCGGTGACCTTCGCGTCGAACCCTTCAAGGCAGGCCGATTCCATCATGTCCAGCGCCTTGCCCTGCGGCATACCCTCGATGATGTCGACCATCACAACGTCGGCGAGTTGTTTTTCCGCGATGCGTTGCGCGGTGGTGGACCCGACGAAACCGGCGCCGAAAACTGTGACTTTGCGATTCATATACTTTCCTGAGTTGTGTGGTGAATAAAACGTCGCTGTGACAGCTTGTTATTAAGGAAAGAGCGGGGGCTGTCGAGCCGGAATTGCCACGAAGCAGGGCGGGCCTCCGGGATGGACCGTGGGGAATGTCTATAGCGGCAAGAACTTCAGCACTTCCAGCCTGTCATCGAACTGAAACAGGATCTCGTTGTTGCAGAAATCCACTGACCCGGGGGAGCCTTCCCGTGTGCAGTCCCACATTTGTTTGCCGTTTCGGGGATTGAGACGGAACAAGTGGAAGGTCCTAGACGAGGAGCCCTTGCCGATCATGGTCATCAAACCACCGGGTACGATCACATGCGTGCTGTAAAGGTATTTGCCCGCAGCGTAACATTCGTCGCCGGCCTTTTCGAGGCGCCACAACGCCTTACCGTTTGCGGGATCCACTTTGACGATCACGGGATCGACCTTGTCGAGGCTAACCTGATCGGAATACTGAATGGACTCGGGGCTCGCGGTGCTCGTACTGACGTAGAGCATCCCGCTGTCGTCAAACCGGATGTTGGAAATTCCCACACTCGGCATCCGCCAACGAACGGCACCCGACTGCGCGTCGAAGGCTGTCAACACGCCCCGGTCAAACAGGTACAACGTGTTGCCCCTCTCCACACACGGCGCGGCGGACGCGGTGCGGCGACCGTATCCCAACGCGTATTCGCGTTGGGTGAACTGCGGGGCGATCGGATACGACAGATTGCTCTGCCAGAGTTTCTGGTTGCTCTTGTCGAACGCGTACATCACGTTGCCGGCGACCAGCACATCCACGGTCTTCATGGCGAAGAGCGCCGGGGATCCGGTCACTTCGCCGGTCCAGGGCGCGATGTCCTTGCCGAAGACGCGTTGGAGGGTCAGGGCGTAGCGGCTCTGATCCACTTTCGCGATGCCTTCACCCCGTGATCGTTTCATATCGTTCATCACGTCCTCGGCGAATTCCTTTGTCTGCGTAACGCCCAGGTTCTCGAACTTCTTGCTGTTTGGATCGGCCGCTTTCATCGTGTCGACTGTGACGACTTTCTTTTCGACCAGCTTCACGTCCAGATCCACAACGGTCGAGCCCGTTGCGACAAATTCGTGTCGATCATCGGGAATATACGGCTCCCGTGCCGCTTCCATATCCATGTTCATATCGAACCGACGAGCGGGAGGCTGGGGAAGCGAACGCCGTTCGGTTTGTTGCTCACCCGACGGCAGTTGGATGCGCGTGAGTATGCGATCGTATTCGCCCTTGGCCGAGACGACGATCACCGCGTCGTCGCCAAACGTCATGTCCCGGACGCGTCCTTCCGTTTTCACGCTAAGTTTCTCAGTCCCCGTGGCGCGATCCAGGCAGACGATGCTTCGCCCCACGGTCACCCAGAGATCATTGCCGACCACGTGTAGCTGAGTATCAGTCGGGTAATAATTCTCCTCATAATCGGCCATCTGTTCGACCAGTTTTTTTTGCGCTGCGATTGCCTCGGGTGACTTCGGTTGATCCTCGTTTTGGGCTGCTGCGACCAGCGCCGCCAGGTTGGTTGGCATGGATTGTTTGGCGCGGTACTTCGTCAGGGAAGTGGACCAGAGCGCCTGCTTCTTCTTAAAATCATAATCCGACACGCTATCGGCGCTCACCAGCAACAGTTCGTGGTCGTTGGCAAACTGCGCGTGCATGAGCCGCGCGTCGGCGGCCAGTGGCATGGCAAACTTGACGGACGGTTTCTGGCCGAAGATCACGTACCACTCGTAGGTGATGAACAATGCCACGAGCCCGACGAGGATGGCACTGCCCATCTGCGTGACCCGTTTGTATTCGCGCTCCCGCACCACGCGATCCTGACCGGCGTAAACCGGGATATCCATGCCCGCTTGCTGGGCGCGATTGCGGCAATAGATACTGCAAAAGTAACCGGTTTGCTTCATGCACTTCAGGCAAATGGGTTTCTTGCACGTCAGGCAGAACGCTTCCACAGGCTGTTCCTTGTGGATGAAGCAGGACTTCGGCAGTCCGCCGGCCTCGTCGGCCGCTTCTTCCGATACGTCACCGTCAGGTTCCTCCTCAACCGAACCCTTGAGTTTGATTTTCGGTGCGGCCTTTGGTTGGTTTGCCAGGGTTTCTTGAATGACAGAATTGGCGTAGTCGGTGCCATCCGCGCCGCACGTCGGGCAAGAGACCTGCCCTGGCATCTGCCCATCCACCGGCTCGACTTCGAACTCGTACGGTGTCTGGCAGGCACAGTCGACGACGATTTTCATGGTCATGGTGTCGGGTTGAGAAGGACGACCGGATCGGAAAAGGTAAAATCGCGCGGCGCTACGGACGGGAATTGCTCGGCGTGTCCGTCGCAAAACAGAACATTGCCACCGAATTGCCGGTGGTTATCGGCAGGTCGCTTGCCGGTGACCGAGAACATGGGCTCGCCTGTGTGTCGTGGCCGCGAATTCAGTTGTGCGTCCGAGAGCAGCATCGCGTCGGCGCCATCGCGCCCCGTGCGTCCCATGTAATACGCATAGCTGATTTTTCGGTGAGTAAACGGCTCGGCTTCGGGTAACCGGCGGCGGGCGCTGCCCGGACAGACAAAGATGGACGTTTCCGTCGTGTCTCGCGGAACCAAGAGACTTAGTGGTGTCTCCGAGGTATGCGCCCCGGGCACGACGGGATAGGAGTCATGGTAATCCGCGGCATAAATCTTCAAGGCGATCTGGATCATCAGCAGATTCTTCTGGCAGGCGACCAGTTGCTTTTCCTGGTAGGATTTCTGGGCCGGTCCGTAGGCCATAACGTACATCGTCAGGATTAATGCGATGACCACCAGCAATTCGATCAAGGTAAATCCGCCGGATGTCGCACGATTCATAACCCAGCCCCTCACCGCGACACCCAACCTAACATCGACCAAAAGTCGTCGTCAATGGCAATCGAAACTGATAACCTTCGGCGTCGATGAGTGAGGCCCCGGACAGGCTCTGGCAATGCCAGGACAAACGCTGCGGCGTGATGCTCCGTGCGGCGGAGCTACAACGGATGGTCGCGTCGGGCCTCGTGGTGGATGCTTGTCCGCGTTGCGGTGGCCCGGTCGCGAGGATGAATGAAGAGGGGACGGCCGTCGAAGACGGGGAGCCGACGGGACCACCCCCATCGTTTGCTGCGGCCCTGGCGTATCCATTTCGCGGCGGCGGTTTGTTCGTACTCGGTGTGGGGACGATTGTCATTGGCGTGATCGCGTATGGCCTGCCGTTTCTGTACGGCTACGTCATCAGCCTCATCGTCTACGGCTGCATGCTCAATTATTTGTTCGACGTCGTGCTGACCACGGCCAATGGTGAGGACAAGCCGCCGGGATTGCCGGATTTCAGTGACTGGGTTGACGACATTTTCCAGCCGATTTTATTGATGATCAGCACCACGGTGCTGTGCTTCGTGCCGTCGTTCCTGTATTTCATCGGCTACCTGTGGCATTGCTGGTACGAAGGTTGGGTTCCGGATCTTTCCGAGCCAGCCTGCGCGTGGGGTGTTGTCGGCCTGGCGCTGGTCAGTTTGTATTACTACCCGATGGCGCTGCTTGCGGTGGTTATGTTCAACTCGAAACGCGTGGTCAGTCCCCGGGTCGTGATCCCATCTATTGCGCGTGTGTGGAGACCGTACCTGGTAGTCTGCGGTTTCATGACGGTCATAGGTCTCACAGTGATGGTATTTCGCGTGGTGGTCACACCGGGCTCTTTGCTGGAGCATTTCGGCGGCGTCGCTCTTAAGTTATGGGGAGGGATGGCCAGCATGCGGTTGCTGGGATTGTTGTACCGGACGCACAAGTCGAGGCTGGGCTGGTTCTGAGGAAATCCGCGACGGGCACGGTTCTCCGAATCACGCAACCCTCGTGCTATCAAGCGTTACCACCGTCGTTGACGCTAGGCCAGTAAAATGATAGGCTTGGGCATCGTACCGGTGTGGGTCGGTGCGACCCTCTGGGAGTTGACCATGAGGAATGTGCTAAACGAAAACGTGTTGGTGCTCAATCGTCTGTGGCAGGCGATCAACGTCTGCACGGTCGAACGCGCGTTTATGCTCCTGTACATGGGCCACGCCGAGGTGGTGACGGAGGACAGCGGGAATTTCCAGACCTTTGATTTCCACGAGTGGCGCGAATTCAGCCAGGGACACCACGGCGAGGACGTGGTCCATACCGTCTCGTTCAAGATCCGCATTCCGCGCGTGATTTTGCTGCTGTTTTTTGATCGGCTACCGCACAAGGAAGTGAAATTCACGCGGCACAACATTTTCGAGCGCGACCACAACACCTGCCAGTATTGCGGGAAACATTTTGACCGGCGCGAATTGAATCTCGACCACATCGTTCCCCGCGACCACGGCGGGACGACGACGTGGGAGAATATTGTGTGCGCGTGTATCCCGTGCAACACGCGCAAGGCCAACCGCACGCCGACGCAGGCGGGGATGCACCTCATCAAGAAGCCCAAGCGCCCGAAGTGGCGTCCGTTCGTGAATGTCACCATCAGCACCGTCGCCCACGATAGCTGGAAGCATTTCCTCGATTTGGCGTATTGGAACGTTGAGTTGGGTGAGGATGTGAAGTAAGGGTATTTTTCTTCGTGTTCCGCAGATGAAGCTTCCAAGGAGTATAGAGATGCAAGTCCTTTGTGATGATGAGCGCGATTTGTCTGACCTCATTGTCCAAATGCGCGTGCAGGCGGGGACCAAGAATTCGCGTTATATCTCCTTTCCGAAAACTACACGCGATGGCAAGGCATCTCTTGCTGAGGAAGATTTCACGGAACAGTTTCAAGATTACGGTCGAATGGCACTGATGGACTACAACGGCTCAATTGAAGACGCTTCCCAAAGTGTTAACGTTACTCTGTTTGACGTTGCGCAAATGCGACAACACGCAAACAATCTCAAGCGATGGCCGCTTACAGAATATGAACTTTCGTTGTGGAAAACCTCCGAAGAGAGAGTCGATTATTTTCTGTCCTGCAGGAACGAACTGTTCTTTTCATTTCCTCAAAATGAGGAGCTTATTGAGGATCGCGTTCTTCACTACAAGGTAGGAAGAAAGCCGCAAAAAGCGGTAACCGCCTTGTGACATCGTCCGATGACCTCATTTCAAATCCGCCCGTATCGCCCTGCCGACGAAGCCGCTGTGTTGGAACTGTGGAAGACCTGTCAATTGGTTGGGCCGAAGAACAATCCACGGCAGGACATTGCGAGAAAGCTACTGGTCAATCCCGAATGGTTTCTGGTTGGTGAACTGGACAGCAAGATTGTGGCGACTTGCATGGTCGGGTATGAAGGGCATCGAGGCTGGATCAATTATCTGGCGGTAGCTCCCGAATACCAGCGGCGCGGTTTTGCCCGGCAAATCATGGAGGAGGCCGAGCGATTGTTGCGAGAGGTGGGCTGTCCGAAGATCAATTTGCAGGTGAGAACCGCGAATGCCCAGGTGATCGAGTTCTATAAGAGCATTGGATTCAAGGTTGACGACGTTGTCAGCATGGGGAAGCGGCTGGAGACGGATGAGCCGTTTCATTCGCCGGATATTTCGTGAGTGCACCTGTGCCTTGCCAAAGGCCCTCCCAGCCGCCCGCTCGTCGGCAATCGTGCCACACGGATGCTGCCACACTTGATGCAATTTTGATTATTTATTTTTTTCCGCTGAGTCTTGGTCACCGTAAGCTTTTAATATCCTTTGAATGGCGGCCTCAACAACTGCGTTGCTGACGCCCGCCGGGCGTGCTTTATCAATGGTTTCCTCCATTTTGGAAATTGATTTTTTCCGCACAAATCCCCTAAGAGCCTTTACTACGGTTTGAAGGCCGGCCTCAAGAACCTGCCCGGTTGTTCTTCCCAGTCGACGCGCTCTATCGATGCTTTCTTCTATTTCAGAACTCGGCTTTCCTTCCATTAAATCAAGCTCCAGTATAGCAAGAGCTGTAATATAGTTATTAAGCGGGGACGCTCGAAGAAAAGTTCTTATGTCTTGTTCAGTTTGGAACTGCTTTAAAAATGGCAGGACACAGGATGACATAACTCCAATAATTTGATCGCTTAACAATCCGATAGATGTTGCTTCCGTTAGTTCCCACCAAGTGTCTTCCTTTTTGGGCATCAAGTATCCGATTCGATTGCCGACCACGCCATACCATGTTGCTTTTGGCTGCCAATCTTCGTAGCGCGCCCAGCGATGCTTCCATTCGGTATAAACCTCAAAAGTAAATTTAGTTTGTTCGGCGGTGGTGTATTTACTCCGTTGAGACCAAATGTTCCATCGGACATTATTATCCGGTATCCGTTTAAGAAAATGCTTTCCCGAACGATGAAAGCCTTCGGTGGAAAGGAATTTATCAATTTCCAGCATCAACAATTCAAATTTCTCTTGGGCTGGAGTCATGGTGAATTTTTCATTTCAACTTTCGCAGTAACTGGGATTTCCCATAGGGGTTCTTGACCACGACCGTCGCGGGACTTTTTCAAATTTTCTTCCTGCTCCACAGATTTGCAAGTTTTTTCCAGTCCGCCGCCTCCCGGTGTTTCTTTAGCAACCCGTTTGGAGGAGAGATAACTACTCGGCTTCCGCTTTGACACCCCTGTGGTTCGGCGATAGTATTCTGGTTGTGCTCGGGAAACTCGATCAACTCAAGGCTGCGCTCCGTTCTTGCGGACGCACGCTGGTGGCTTATTCGGGCGGGGTGGACAGCGTGTTCCTCGCTAAGGTCGCGCACGATGTGCTGGGGGACAAGGCGCTGGCGGTGATTGCGGATTCGCCGAGTTTGCCGCGGCGGGAGTTGCAGGAGGCGCTCGAGATTGCGGAACAGTTTGGGTTTCCCGTGCGGGTGATCAAGACGGAGGAGATGGAGGACGCGAATTACACGAGCAACCCGTCGAACCGTTGCTACTTTTGCAAGAGCGAGTTGTTCGAGAATTTGGCCGAAATCGCAAAGCGCGAAGGCTGGCAGGCGATTATCTATGGAGAGAACGCCAGCGATGTGGGGGATTATCGGCCCGGTGCCGTGGCGGCCAAGGAATATCAGGTGCGCGCGCCGTTGAAGGAAGTCGGATTGACGAAAGCAGAGATTCGCGAGTTGTCGGCGGAGTTGGGTTTGCCGACGGCGGACAAGCCGGCGATGGCCTGTTTGTCGTCGCGGATTCCGTACGGCGAGCCGGTGACGGAAGAGGCGTTGGGGATGATCGAGGCGGCGGAGAACGTGTTGCGGGACGCGGGGTTTTATGAAGTGCGGGTGCGTCATCACAAGAACATGGCACGCATCGAGATTGGCGCGGATGAATTTCAGAAATTTTTCGACGAAGAAGTGCGGGAGGCGGTAACCCAGGCATTGAGGAAGATCGGGTACGCATACGTGACGCTCGATCTGCAGGGGTACCGGCGCGGCAGCGCGAACGAGGTGCTGGCAAAATCGAAGGAGAGATAACCGATGAAGCGTAACGTCATGGGGTTCGGAATCGGAATGCTGGGCGCGGCGCTGTTGTTGGCGGGTTGTGGTTCGGACCAGAAGCTGGAGCAGACGCAGCAGCAGTTGGCGACCGCAACCAATGAGCTCGCGGTGGCGCGGACGGAGACCAGCACGGTCAAAACGCAAATGCAGGCCAGGGTCGATGAATTGCAGCAGACGATTTCGAAGCTAAGCGACGAGAAGGCGGACACGGAAAAGAAGATGGCATCGCTCAAGGCTGATATGGACAACCAGTTGCAGCAGAAACAGGCCACGGTGGAGACGCTCTCACAAGACATAACAAACCTGACGAGCGAGTTGAGAGTGCTCACCGACAAGATCGAGGACATCAGCCAGAAGTACGCGGATTTGGAAAAGACGCATGCCACGACGGTCACGCATCTCCAAGCGATGCGGGACGAGTACGTCCGCTTGAACAATGAAAAGGTCGCACTCGAAGCGAAGCTGCATGACCTGAAGGCGTTGAAGGAGCAGATCGTTGTGGTGAAACAGGAATTGCACCAGAAGAGGGTGGAGGAACTGAAGCGTCTGGACCGCGCGGAATACGCCATGGGTAATCACGGTTACTTTGTGAAGGATGGTTCCATCGTGGTCGAGCGCACGCCCGGAAGTTACCCACTTAACCAGGAGTTGTATCGTCCGCAATGACCGACAAGCCGCAAAAGCTACGCATTGCCAACCGCGATTTCAACTCGCGCCTGATCATGGGCACGGGCAAGTTCGCCTCGGGCGAATTGATGGCGGCGTCGCTCGAAGCCAGCGGCGCGGAGATGGTGACCGTGGCGCTACGGCGCGCGGATTTGTCGGGACAGAAGGATAAGTTCGCCAACATCCTGACGTTCGTTGACGCGAAGAAATATTTACTCCTGCCGAACACCAGCGGCGCGCGGAATGCCGAGGAGGCTTGTCGACTCGCGCGCCTGGGCCGCGAAGCGACCAGCTCGGCGTGGCTGAAGTTGGAGATACATCCCGACGCCCGTTACCTGTTGCCTGATCCCATTGAAACGTTGAAGGCGGCTGAGGTTTTGGTGAAGGAAGGCTTCACGGTGTTGCCGTACATCAATGCCGATCCCGTTCTGGCGAAGCGGCTGGAGGATGTCGGCTGCGCGACGGTCATGCCGCTTGGGTCGCCGATCGGCAGCGCGCGCGGCATCGAGACGCGGGCGAATATATCCATCATTATTGAACAAGCGACAGTGCCTGTTGTGGTCGATGCGGGACTGGGCGCGCCGTCTCATGCGGCGGAAGCGCTGGAGATGGGCGCCGATGCCGTGCTCGTGAATACGGCCATTGCCGTCGCTGCCGACCCGGTGCGCATGGCGGCGGCATTCCGAGCAGCGGTCGAGGCAGGTCGGACCGCGTATGAAGTTGGTTTGGCCCCGAAACGGAAAGAGGCTGAGGCGACGAGTCCACTGACCGGGTTTCTCAATGAGCCATGAGTTTTTCCTCCGAGTTTGACAGTCTCGCGTTGGCGGAGCTTTCCGCGTTTTCCCAGAACGCAACGGCTGCCGATGTGGAAGCAGCGTTGGGGCGTGCGGAACGTGGGCCCGCCTTCGCCAAGGCTTCGGCGGGCGGTCGCCTAGGGGCGACCGATTTCGCGGCGCTGATTTCACCGGCCGCGGCTGAACCGGTCTATCTCGAAGAGATGGCGCGGCAATCGCATGCGCTCACTCAGAAATATTTCGGGCGCGTGATGCGGTTCTTTGCGCCGTTGTACGTGAGCAACGAGTGCATCAATATCTGCAAGTATTGCGGCTTTTCGCGCGACAACCCCATTTTGCGCGTGACGCTGACGGTGGAGCAGGTGGCCACGGAAGCGAAATACCTAAGCGAACAAGGTTTTCGCCACATCTTGCTCGTTGCGGGCGAGCATCCGCATTTTGTCTCGGACAATTACCTGCGCGATTGCGTGGCGCGGCTGCATTCCGACTGGCCGAGTATTTCGCTGGAGGTCGGTCCAATGGAGACCGAGCAGTACGCGCCGATCGTTCAGGCGGGTGCGGAGGGGCTTGTCGTCTATCAGGAGACGTACGATCGCGGTGTGTACGACGCGATGCACGTCAGCGGACCGAAAAAGGACATGGATTGGCGCTTGGACACTTTGGAGCGTGGGTACGCGGCGGGATTCAAACGGCTCGGCATCGGCGCGTTGCTCGGTCTGGCGCCGTGGCGCAATGAGGCGATTGCCTTGGCAGCGCATGCGACGCATCTTCTGAAGAAATGCTGGATGGCGCAATTGACGATCAGCGCGCCGCGATTACGGCCGGCGGCCGGGGAGTTCGAGCCGTTGGTGAACATGAACGACCGCGAACTCGTGCAGTTTATCTGTGCACTCCGGCTCATGTTCCCAGAGGTTGGGTTGGTACTGAGCACGCGCGAGTCGGCGAAACTGCGTGACAACCTGGCCCCGCTAGGCATCACGATGATGAGCGCGGGCAGTCATACGGAGCCGGGTGGTTACACGGGGCAGGGGAAGGCGGAGTTGCACGTGACGAAAGGCGGGCGGATGGTCAAGCCGTCGACACCGGTGATCGAGTCCGAAGGGGAGCACGCGACGGTGCAATTCGAGATTGCTGACAATCGCTCGCCCGCCGAGGTCGCGGCGCGGCTGGAGCAGATGGGTTACGAAACGGTGTGGAAGGATTGGGAGTCGGCCCTCAATGAATCCTGAGTCGATCACAATCATCGCCAACGGAAAGAAGGAGGAGGTTGGCGCGCCCTGCACGGTGGCCAATTTCGTAACTGGGCGCGGCTGGAAGGCTACGCAGGTTGTGGTCGAGTATAACGGACGGGTCTTGAGCCGCGCGGAATTGGCTCAAATCATGTTGAAGAGCGACGATAGCCTCGAGGTGATCATGCCAGTTGCCGGTGGCTAACGATTGTCAAAGTCATCGCCAGCCACTTCGTCGATTTGGTACCAGATAGCGTAATTATCCTGTTGTACTGCAGGCACTTCCTTCTTTACGATACGAACGACAGGCCGCTTGAATTGCCAGTGTTCGTCGCTTGTGATTTCAAGTAGGGCCTTGTTAAGTCGTAAGCTAACTACTTCCAGCATACCGAGTTCGGAAGTGTGGCGCTCTCCCCATTTGACCTCGTCGGACAGGGTTTTAAGATCGGTACGGCCTTGCTTCGTCTTCAAATCCAGAGTCTCAAGCCTCAGGATATACGGGCTATCCAATTCATCTAATCCGCGTATAGTCAAGGAGATACGACTATAATTCCAGTCCTTGTCCGAGTAGTCTTGGAGGGCCGCATTGACCTGCCTGACAGCGGCGTCCATCTGGCGGTTCTGGTCATCTGGGGAGGGGTTGTTCATGGTGGATTGGTCGCCGTTTGTCGCTGCAAAAAACTAGTTGCAATATACTTCGAGTGATTATATCCTGTGCCGGAGACAAAAAGTACGAATTTGAAGATTCAGGAGCTTGCACGTTCTTCAGAGGGGTTCCCCACCCCCACCTCCTTGGCGTGCAACTCCTGAATCTCATTTTTAGGGCTTTTCATTCTTCTCCCTCTTCATTGGCACGGTATCTGTGACGCCGAAAGCCGATGGACACCGATCGACATGCGATCACGCGCGACTTGCCGGCCACCGAGCGGTAACCTTTCAAGCTTGCGTTTGCCATGAGGTTCACCTACAAGTCAGCCAAGAGTAGTTGAAAGCTGCGGATTCTCAACTGCGAATTCTTTCTACGAGGAAATCATGGGCCAAATTTTTGCCGATATTACCAAAACGATCGGACGAACAGCGCTGGTGCGACTGAACCGCGTCACGGCCGGACTTGATGCCGAGATTGCGGTTAAATGCGAATTCTTCAATCCATTGAGCTCCGTCAAGGACCGTATTGGCGTGGCGATGATCGAAGCGGCGGAGCGCGACGGGCTGATCGGGAAGGACTCGACCATCATCGAGCCGACTTCCGGCAACACGGGGATCGCACTGGCATTTGTCTGCGCGGCGAAGGGTTATCGGCTGACCCTCACAATGCCGGACACGATGAGCGTAGAACGGCGCACGTTGCTGCGCATGCTCGGAGCCGACCTGATTCTCACGCCCGGAGCCGAAGGAATGCCCGGCGCGATCCGCAAAGCGGAACAATTACTCAAGGAAACCAAGAACTCTTTTATGCCACAGCAGTTCAACAATCCCGCCAACCCGGAAATTCACCGGCGCACGACGGCTGTGGAAATTTGGGAAGACACGAACGGCCGGGTTGACGCGGTGGTGGTGGGAGTGGGGACCGGCGGCACGATCACCGGCTGCGGCGAAGTGATCAAAGCGAAGAAACCGGGTTTCAAGGCGGTGGCGGTCGAGCCTGTCGACTCGCCGGTGATAAGCGGCGGCAAACCCGGGCCGCATAAGATCCAGGGGATTGGCGCGGGGTTCATCCCCAAGAACCTCAATACGGCCATCATTGATGAAGTGCTCACCGTGACGAATGATGATTCGTTCACGATGGCGCGGCGGTTGGCGAAAGAGGAAGGTATTCTTTGCGGAATTTCTTCCGGCGCGAACGTTTGGGCGGCGATCCAATATGCGAAGCGTCCCGAGAACAAGGGCAAGCTCATCGTCACTTTTGCGCCGTCGACAGGCGAACGCTACCTCAGCACGGCGCTGGCCGCCGAAGCGCGCGCGGAAGTCACGAAGAATTCATAGTCCTTCGTGATGAAGACGGCTCTCCTTTTTTCGGGGCAGGGCAGCCAGACTGTCGGCATGGGGCGCGATCTCTGCGAGAAGTATGAGGTGTGCCGCCAACTCTTCGCCCGCGCCAACGAAGTGCTCGGACGCGACCTCCAGAAGATCTGTTTCGAGGGGCCGGTTGACGTTCTTACCAAGACGGACAACGCGCAGCCGGCGATTTTTCTTACGAGCCTCGCGTGCCTGGAAGCCTTGAATTGCCAGGCTCCAGATCTCGTGTTCGACGCGACGGCTGGGCTGTCACTGGGCGAATTCACGGCGCTGGCTGCGGCGGACGTGGTGAGCTTTGACGATGGGTTGCGCATGGTGCAAATGCGTGGTCGCTTCATGCAGGAAGCCTGCGACGCGACCAACGGCGGCATGGCGTCCATCCTCAATATGGACGACGAGGCGTTGGCGGAAGTCTGCCGAGAAGCCGACGTGGACATCGCAAACATCAATTGCCCCGGCCAGGTCGTCATCTCCGGTGACAAAGAGAAAATTGCGAAGGCCATTGAGCTTGCCAAGGAAAAGGGCGCGAAGCGCGCCATCCCGTTGGTGGTGGCCGGTGCGTATCATTCACGCTTGATGGAAGGCGCGAAGGTCAAAGTGGCGGAGGCGCTCGGCGGTCTGCGGATGCAGCTCCCGAAAGTTCCCGTGGTTTCCAATGTCACGGCACGCCCTGCCGGGGGTGTTGCGGAGATTAAAGAACTGCTGGTGCGCCAGGTCACCTCACCGGTCCGCTGGAGCGAGTCCATGCAGTGGCTGGTCGCGGAAGGCTTCACGCGCTTCATTGAACTTGGCCCCGGCAACGTCCTCAGCGGCCTAATGAAACGCATCAACAAAGACGTCGAGATGCTTTCGGTCAGTGATGTGGCGACGCTGGATGCGACGGTGGCGAAGTTGAAAGTTTAACCCAAACGTTTCGACCCGATACGTGGTAGTGCCATGTATCCGATTGAGATGAACGGGAGAATCGTGTGAGGTCGTTGTCGTCGGGGCCGCTTACTGTATTCATTTGTAAATTGTAAAGCGTTGACCCTTTTTCCCAAATGGTCAAGAGAAGGAATTAAGGATATGGAAATCAAACGAAGTGGCTCACAGCCTTCCGCCAAAGGACCGGCCGATTGGTTTACCGGGACGGTGCGAATCGATCCGCTGTTTCAGGTGAAGGAACCGGCGCGCGCGGCTGGCAACAGTGTCACGTTTGAACCTGGCGCGCGTACCGCCTGGCACACCCATCCGCTGGGGCAGACGCTGATCGTCACCGCTGGTTGCGGGCGCGCGCAGCGTTGGGGCGGCCCGATTGAGGAAATTCGGCCGGGTGACGTGATCTGCTTCGCATCGGGCGAGAAGCATTGGCACGGCGCCGCGCCGACCACGGCCATGACGCACATCGCCATTCAGGAACAGCTCGACGGCAAAATGGTTGACTGGATGGAAAAGGTCAGCGACGAACAATATCAAGGCGCCTGAAGGGGACCCCGAGAGCCTCCACGGCAGAGATGCGACCCCGGGCTCACGATGCATCTGGTGTTAAGGACTGACCCCTTTTCCATTTTCCTGGGGCAACGAAAAGAAAAATGTCGCGCCACCGTCCACCACACCTTCCGCCCAGGCCCGGCCGCCATGCCGGAGGAGAATACGCCCGACATTGGCAAGCCCGATTCCCGTGCCTTCAAACTGCGCCTGCGCGTGCAGACGCTGGAACACGCCGAAAAGTTTGTCCGCATACCGGGGATCGAAGCCGGCGCCGTTATCGCGGATAAAAATCACGGTCTCGCCTTTGTCGTTCGGGGTACTACCGATTTCGATTGTCGCTTCGGCGCGACGGCCGGTGAACTTCACCGCATTGGAAATCAAATTGAACAGCACCATCCGTAGTAAGGCCCGGTCGGCCCACACCACCGGCAGTGGGTGGATCTTCCACGTGATGTTCCGTCCGTTTGTCTCCGCTTTGAAATCACCCAACGTGTCCTGGAGCAGTTTATCCAGATTCACTTCCGTTTTTTGCAGGGCTTCGCGCCCCAGACGCGAGAACGCCAGCAGGTCGTCGATCAATTCGGTCATCCGTTTTGCCGCTTGGGAGATCGTTGTCACCAGCGGGAGATTTTTTTCTGAAAGGTTCGGCCCCTCCCGCTGCAGGCGTTCTGCGAAACCGATGATATGGCGCAGTGGCGTGCGAAGATCATGGGAGACGGAGTAGCTGAACGCTTCCAGTTCCTTGTTGGCCGCCCCCAATTCCGCCGTGCGCTCCTCGACCCTCCGCTCCAAGCCCGCATTGAGCCGGCGCACTTCATCTTCCGCTTGTCGGCGTTTCGTGATATCGCGGATGTTGCATTGAATCAGTTGTTTGTCGCCGGCTTCGTACACGTTGCTGACAAACTCCACGATAATCCCGCGGCCATCGCTCGTTTCCAGTCGCAGGTCGTCATAGTGGACAGTCCCATTCAGGTGTAGTTGCCCCAACATGCGCGGGTTGGACTCGATGAGTTTGAATGGAGCAAGCTCGTCAACGGTTTTGCCGACCATTTCACTGCGGGAAAGACCCAGTAGTTTAAAGAGGAAAGGGTTCACTTCGTTGATGCGTCCGGTGTCAATGTCCAGAATCAGGATGCCGTCCTGCGACGCCTCGAAGAGCCGCTGATAACTGAGTTCGGAGGCTTGCGTCACCAGTTCCGTCTGCGCCTCGGCCTGCTCAACGCGCGCTTCGGCGAGTTCCGTCCTTGTCTCGGCCTGCTCGGTTCGCGTCTCAGCCTGTTCGGTCCTTGTTTTGGCCTGCTCGGTTCGGGTCTCGGCCTGTCCCGTCCTGGTTTCCGCCTGCTCGATGCGCGTCTGGGCTTCCACTGTTCGCGCTTCGGCGTCCTCCGTTCGCGACTCGGCCTGATTGACGCGATCGGTCAGTTTTTGCTCAACTTGTGTGTCAACGGCGGCCACCGTCGCGTCTGGAAAAGCATTCTTCATTTTGCCTCAATAGAAATCAGTGATTATTGGTTCGAACACGCACAATGCGAGGTGGCTTGCCAACCAAGGCAGCTTAACCTGGGCCATTGAGGGGTTATATTGGAGAAAGGTCGATTTAAGTCGCTAGGGGAAAAGCATTAGACAGGACGCGAATTGTTCATACCTAAGAGAACGGGACGTCACGGATGGCTGGGGATGCTACTCATCGGCGCGAAGGGAACGCCCTCTAAACAATCCGCACCTAGCCGGAGGGACGTCGTAAGCTTGGACCAGGAGGGTGGCGCACATCGCGATTCAGGAATAGCTCGACGGCAAAATGGTGACTGGATGGAGAAGGTCAGCGACGAACAATACCAAGCGGCGAAGGCAGACTGATATGGCAAAAGCAGAAAGCGGAGATGTGACCCCGGTCTTTAATCATGACCCCGGATTGATGATTGATTACCGGATTGACATTGCACCCCGAATTGACCCTAACCTCCGGCTGATGAATGACCGACCGCAAACATGGCACTATGGGCTCGTGGCGCGGTACTGGGCCGAACATCTCACGGTTGGGCCGGAGATTGCGTACTTCCAGAAACAGATAGAACGCAATGGGCAACCGGCACTCGATGCCGGTTGTGGAACTGGTCGCTTGCTGATCCCCTTTTTGCGGGCAGGCCTCGACGTGGATGGCTGTGACGTGTCGCCCGATATGCTCGCCCTGTGTCGGGAAAAGGCGGAACGCGAGGGCCTGAGCGTCCGTCTCTATCAGCAAGCTCTGCACGAACTAGACTTGCCACGCACGTATCAGAGCATCGTGGCCTGCGGTGTGTTTGGGATTGGGGTTACTCGCCAGCAGGATTTTATTGCGCTCCAGCGCTTCTACGCACAGCTGAACCCTGGCGGCTTGCTGCTATTGGATCAGCACCTGCCGTATGGATCCGCCAAGGAGTGGCCCTTGTGGCGAAAGGAGTTGAGGAGTCAATTGCCAGAACCGTGGGCCGATACGATTGGAAAGACACCGCCAGACGGGGGATCCGGCTACACGCTGCACGGTCGGATTGTGGCCTTTGATCCTTTGGAACAACGAGTCACACGCCAAATGCGCGCGCTGTTATGGCGCGATGGGCAGCTCATCTCCGAAGAGGAATATACACTTTACGAAAATCCCTACTTTCGCAACGAGCTGCGTCAGATGCTCGAACAAGTAGGTTTTAAGATTGAAGCGATTCAGGGCGGCTATACAGAGGTCGAGGCTACTGCCGAGCACGATGTCATTGTGTTCATGGCGAGAAAGTAGTCATAGCATGTCGCCCGCATTCGACTTTGGCCAATTTCCCGTCTTGATGACGGAGCGCACTTCGCTTTGCGAGTACGACTCGAAATGCGTCGCCGATATTTTTGCGATCCGCAGCGACCCTGAGGTTCAGCGCTACAATTCCGCGCCACATCGAACGATAGAAGAGACGCTTACGTTCATCGAAGAGGAGCGAGAGAGGTACCGGTTGAAGCAGGAAATCATCTGGGCGGTGCAGATGCGTGAGTCTGCGCGCGTGATTGGTTCTGTGAGTCTATTCGACTGGGACCGTTACCATCGACGCGTGGGCATCGGATACGATTTGGCGAAGGATTGCTGGGGGCTTGGTTACGCCCAGGAAGCCATCCGAGAGGTCTTGCGATTTGCGTTCGAAGCAATGACGGTCAACCGCATTGAAATTTGGACCGCTGCTGAGAATCTACGATCCGTGCGCCTGGCGGAACGCCTCGGCTTCACACGGGATGGTACCCTACGGAAACGAATTCTCGAGGACGACGCGCAGTTCCATGACTGTGCCATCTTCGGATTATTGCACGCGGACTGGTCTCGCCGGTCGTCGTTGAGGTCAACTCTCCGCTCGTGACAACTCCGCCTTGAGGCGGGTGAGTTTGTGACGGGGTCGAGGGTTTAGGTCGAAGCTCTATCGGCAAAAGCAGAGATGTGACCCCGGTTGTCATTACTCACTTGTAGCGCAAGTGAGACTCATCCAGTTTGGTTTCCATAATCGTGCGGATACCCACGGCTAAATCTGCCGTTTCTCCCAAGCCCCCGCCGACAATGATGCTATGGGAAGGGTCTCTCTCAAACAATATGAATGTCGAAGTTGGAGTGTTGTCGAGAGGGAGTAATTCAAACAGCGTTAGTTTGTAAAACGCCTTCATATCTACGCTGCGCCTGTAGCAGATGACAACGCCTAGGTATTCTGACTGACTTTTTCGAGCGTCAATCCATTCCTGTTGACCGAAACTGTACATAAGCATTGACGGAATTGAGCAGTTCGTTTTCGCTCCTGAAATCAAAGTCGAATCGCAGATGGAATACGGATTCCCGTACACTTCTGAGCGAACCATATACGGCGTCATATTTGATCTGGAAAATGAGGCATGGAGAAGGCCCGCGAGTTCGATTTTGGATATTGGGATTGTGCCGCGATTTTCAATGGTTAGAACCTGTTGGTAGCCTGAAATTGACACTACCGGCTCAATAGTGGCTTCAAACTGCTTGCTGGCTAATTCAAACTGACTCTCACTGTGACGGATCGACCAGTACATTAAAATCGCTACCACTACTTGAATCACCACTCCGGCGGCGAGCCACCACTCCTTCGGTAAATCTATAGGAAGGCGGTCAGTCGGCGGCGTGGCAGGGTCAGTCATAGTCTGTGATTCTTGAAGATTGTCAGCAACATCGCTCGCATTCGGTATCGTACTGCCGTCGATGCCCGTTGCCAAGTCTTCAAAATCGTCTTGGTTCGATGGACCGGCCCTGCTCCATAGAAACGATGAGTAGCCTTTGCAACTCCGTTTCCAAAGTGTCCTTAGTGTATATTATGACTCCCGTGATTATCTGCTGAGGACACTCCGAAACGATTCGCGTCCAAACCAACCGGTCATTGGGGTCAACACTCCACACGTGATAGCTCGACCTTTTGGCGGTAAGTTTGTGGCGGAACTGCTCGTTCTTGGCGCCCTGCGCTTCACAGAAGCGCAGCTACAACTGGCAGCATATCAAAAAACGATAATACTGCTTGACATTGTATCGGTGGGTGATATAGTCGGGTGTGAACTACTGAGGTATAGCCAGCCGCAAACCAAACCCAAACCGAGAAGACACTAGTATGATTCCGAATGATGAAGTGGTTGTGACGAAGGGGTCGTTGAAGCAATTGGAGGGCAATCGGCGGAATGCGCGGAGGTCGACGGGGCCGCGGACGGCGAAGGGGAAGGCGGCGTCGCGGATGAATGCGGTGAAGCACGGGATTTTGTCGGGGATGGTGGTGGTGCGGGGGTTGCGGATCCAGGAGCATGAGGAGGAGTATGAGGCATTGCGGAAACGATGCTTCGAAAGTCTGGCGCCGGAGGGGCCGGTGGAGGAGATGCTGGTGGAACGGGTCGTGATGACGCAGTGGCGATTGCGGCGGGCGGTGCTGGCGGAGACGGGGGAGATTGCGTTGAGCGTGGACGGTGGTCTGCGGCGTCGGGAGGACCGGCAGCCGTTGCCATTGGGAATTTTCGGGAACCCTTTGAAAGACGCGGCAGAGCAGATGGAGAAGACGACGCAGGGACTGGAGTATTTGACAGCGGTGTTGAAGTCGGTCCGTCGCGACGTGGAGCGTGACGGTGAACTGACGGAGGCGGCCTGTGAATCGACGCGGAAGTGGTTCATCAACCAGCCGAATGCGATCACACGGGAGCTGGAAGGATTGCGCGAACGGATGGTGACCGATGTGAAAGCTGCTGCTCCTCAAGCCGAGGCGGATACGTCAGTGGACGGGATGGACAAGCCGGCGGACGGGTCCGCCGTCGCTAAAGCTATGGCGGATGCAGACGGGTTGAGTGGGGAGGAATTGAAGGACATTCATCAACGAGGGGTGCTGATGTTTATCGACGAGAAGTTGGGGGAGTACGCGAAGTTGAGCGAGCAGCGGGAGGAACGGGAGGACAAAGACGAGTGGGCACGGCAAGCGGCGGACGTGTTGCCGTCGGCGAAGGTGTTGGACAAGATTTTGCGGTATGAGGGCGCGCTGGAGCGGCAGATGTATCGGGCGCTGCTGCAACTGGAGAGGCTGCAGCGGCGACGTGAAGGCGAGAATGTGCCGCCGCCGGTGACGATGGAAGTTTTGAGGAGGTAGATCGGCGCTAAACACCCTGTATCTGCGAAACGAACCCATTTGTAATGTGCGTATTTTTGAGTGGAAGTGTCACGGAATTAAAGAGTTCAGTTGTGTTGACCAATTATTACAAATGGGTTCGTTTTTTATGAAATGTGACATTGCCCAACAACATGCGCGGTTGACATTTCCTCTCACAGGTAGTTAAGAAGGGCTCATGCAGAAGCTTTTGGAGAACAAGGTGGCGGTGGTGACGGGGGCGGGGCGGGGGATTGGGAAGGCCATTGCTTTGCGGTTGGCGGGCGAGGGGGCGGCGATTGCGGCTTGCGGGCGGACGCTGGCGAATGTGGAGGAGACGGCGGCGGAGGTTGTGAAGGCAGGCGGGAAGGCGACGGCGTTTGCGGTGGACGTAGCGAACAGCGCGCAGGTCGCGGAGTGTTGCGACAAGGTTTTGAAGGAATTTGGGCGGGTGGATGTGTTGGTGAATAATGCGGGCGTGACGCGCGATCAATTGCTGCTGCGGATGAGCGATGACGACTGGGACACGGTGCTGGATACGAACCTGAAGGGCGCATTCAATTTTACCAAGTCGGTCAGCCGGGGGATGCTGAAGCAGCGGAGCGGTCGGATCATCAATATCACGTCAATTATTGGGTTGACAGGCAATGCGGGCCAATCTAACTATGCCGCGTCCAAAGCGGGTCTCATTGGATTCACGAAATCGGTGGCCCGCGAGCTGGCTTCGCGCGGCATCACCGCGAATGCCGTGGCGCCGGGTTTCATTGTAACAGAGATGACGAACGCGCTGGGAGAGCCGGCGCGGGAAGTGTTGAAGACGCGAATTGCACTGGGGCGGTTGGGCACAGCCGGGGACGTGGCCAACGTGGTACTATTTTTGGCCAGCGACCTGGCGGCGTATATGACCGGGCAGGTCGTGACGGTGGACGGTGGGCTGGCGATGGCATGAAGAGCGGCAAGCGAGCGCAAACAAAACTTTGACAACAGAGCACGTTTTCGCATAAACAAACGAACGTTTTGAACCAGGAGGAGCAAATGGCAGAGAAATCCGTAGCAGACCGCGTGAAGGAGATTATTGTCGAACAGCTCGGCGTTAATCCCGACCAGGTGACGCCCGAGGCGAAGTTCATCGAAGATTTGGGCGCGGACTCGCTCGATACCGTCGAATTGGTGATGGCGTTTGAAGAGGAGTTTGGCGCGGAGATCCCCGACGAAGACGCGGAAAAGCTCCAGACGGTCGGCGATGTGGTCAAATACATCGAGGAGCGCGGCGAGAAATAAAGCGATCGGTGGCGCCCGGCGTTCCGCAGAAACGGGGACGAAAACGGGCCGTTGAATTGCGGGGCATAAAGTGAGTTGCTATTTCACACTTTATGCCCCAATTTTTCCTGATTCTGACAAGCCATGAGCGAACGACGCGTTGTCATCACGGGTATTGGGGTCCTCACGCCGCTGAGCAGTGAGCTGGAGCTGTTTTGGCAGAACCTGCTCGCGGGCAAGAGCGGCATCGGACTCGTCACCCGTTTCGATACCACGCAATACGACTGCAAGATTGGCGGCGAAGTGCGCGACTTTAAGCC
>Ga0247667_1000079_pt1 | contig 57857 bp, 50 predicted proteins | sample CNK08_metaG_FD_183027 | JGI IMG/M metagenome (GOLD analysis project Ga0247667, IMG submission 183027) | Soil microbial communities from Purdue University Martell Research Forest, Indiana, United States - CNK08 | ecosystem: Environmental > Terrestrial > Soil > Temperate forest > Bulk soil... | reverse complement strand
TTCGCGGGCCCCCCCCCCGCTCCCGCCGCCCCCCCCGCCCCGATCAGTCGCCGGCGAGCCACTGTCGCACGACTTCGATGAGTCGATAGTTGGTCATGTCCATGTGGAGCGGCGTCACCGAGATGTAGCCGTCACTGGTCGCGCGGAAATCCGACTCCGCTCCGCCGGTCCAGGTAATGTGCCCACCACCGATCCAGTAGATGTCCTTGCCCCAGGGATCCTTCATAAGGGCGATCTCCTCGCTGAACACCCGGCTGCCGAGGTGCGTGACCTTCACGCCTTTGACCTGATCGCCGGGGATCGCCGGGAGATTGATGTTCAGGAGGGTCTCCTTGGGGAAATCCTTGACCGCCGTGATGCGCTTGAGCAGCGCCCGCAGTCCATCCTTGTGCGTCTCGAGCGTGTCCAGGTCCGATCCCGCGAACGAGATGGCGATGCTCGGGATGCCGGCGACCAGGCCTTCCATAGCCGCGGCGACGGTCCCCGAATAAAACACATCCTCCCCCATGTTCTGCCCGTGGTTGATTCCCGAGATCACGAAGTCGGGCTTCTGGGGCATGAGCATCCCGATAGCGAGCAACACACAGTCCGTCGGCGTGCCGTCGAGCTGGAAGGCGCCGTCGGGCCTCCTGGTGGCGCGGAGCGGTCGGTGCAGTGTGAGCGAGTGCGATGTGCCGCTCTGCTCACGGTCAGGTGCGACAACGGTCACCTGCCCCAAGCCCGCGCAGACGTCGCCCAAAACCGCGAGCCCGCGGGCCAAGATGCCATCGTCGTTCGAGATCAGGATGTTCAACGGTTCTTGCCCCTCCCCGTGCTCCGCCCTCCCAAGATCTGCCGTCCGTAGCGGGCGAAGACGCGCGCCAGCCGCCAGGTATCGGTCCAGCGCCGGAAGTGACTGGGCCGCCCCTCGTATACCGTCGGGATCGGCTCCGAGCGCACGGCAAACCCCCGCGCGAGCGCCGCCAGGAGAAACGCGGTCTCGTAGTCGTAGCGTCGCTCTCCGGGCCGGATGGTTTCGGCGATGCGACGTGACAGGGCGCGGAACCCGGTCTGGGCGTCCGGGATCGGCACGCCCCCGATGCGGGAGGCGAGCGTCGCCGAGAGCCAGTTGGTGCAGCGCCGTCCCCATGGCATCGTGCCGGTCCGGGCGCGAGCACCAAGGACGAGATCCGCTTCACCCGAGGCGACCGCTGCAGCAAGGCGTGGGATCTCCTCCGGCGGATGCTGCCCGTCGCCGTCGAGTGTGACGATGACGCGCGCGCCGTTCTGGAGCGCGGCCGCGATGCCCGTCTCGAGCGCGGCGCCCTTCCCGCGATTGTGTGGATGGGTCAGCACGGTCGCCCCCTTCCCGCGCCCCCGTTCCCCGGTCCCGTCGGTGGAGCCGTCGTCCACAAGGTACACGATCGCGCCGGGCGCGGCGTGGCGACTCCGGCTGACGACCTCGGTGATGGTGGCGGCGGCCTGGTATGCGGGGATGACGACCGCGAGGGTCTCGTCAGCGCGCCCCGGCACTGGGCGCGTTTCCTTCGAGGACTGCCAGGACGGCCTTGAGCTCCGCGCGCAGGTCCTTCACCGTCTGGGTCGCGAGCGCGCGGCGCGCCTCGGGCTTGAGCTCGCCCGATCGCCGATACTGCTCGATCTTCTGTCGAGCCCCTTCGATCGTGTACTTCTCCGTGTACAGGAGGTGCTTGACGAGCATGATGAGCTCGATTTCGCGCCGCTGGTACACGCGGTTCCCCGAGCGGTTCTTGGCGGGATTGAGAAACCGGAACTGACTCTCCCAGTAGCGCAGCACGTGCGGCTTGAGGTCGGTGAGCTGACACACTTCCCCGATCGAGAAGAACTCCTGAACCGGATGCGGCGCGCTCATGATCCCCCTCCCCCTACTCCCCACTGCTCCGGCTTGAGCTCACGCTCCATCAGGTCCACCAGGGCGCGCTGCGGCGATTTTCCCTCGAACAGCACGGCGGCCACTTCGCGCGCGATCGGCAGCTCCACACCGTGCCGCTCGCCGAGCGTCACGGCCGAGCGCGCCGTGTTCACACCCTCCGCCACCGAGGCACGGCTCGAGAGCGCATCCTCGAGGCGCTTGCCGCGCCCCAGCTCGACTCCGAGCGTGTGATTGCGCGACAACGGCCCCGTGGCGGTGAGGATCAAGTCTCCCATGCCGGCGAGCCCCGCGAACGTCGCGGCCTCGGCCCCGAGGGCGACGCCGAGCCGCGTAATTTCGGCGAGCCCGCGCGTCACGAGCGCGGCGCGCGTGTTGTACCCCATGCCGAGGCCTTCCAGAATCCCGGCCGCGAGCGCGATGACGTTCTTGAGGGCGCCACCGAGCTCGACGCCGATCACGTCCGTGGCGGAGTAGACGCGAAAATGCGACACGGAAAACACCTGCTGCACCTCCTGGGCGACGTTGTGCTCCCGGGCGGCCGCCACAACCGCCGTCGGCTGGCGCGCATACACTTCTTGCGCGAAGGACGGCCCCGACAGCACGGCGATCCGCGTCCCCTTCGTGAGGACGTCCTGCAGGACGCACGAGAGGGTGCCCAGCCGCTCCGGCTCGAGGCCCTTCGACACGCTCACGACGAGCGCCCGGCGGTCCATCGCGCCGCTCGCCTGCGTCATCACCTCCCGGACCGCATGGGAAGGCGCGGCCGAGACGACGACATCGGCGCCGCGTACCGCGGCCGCGATGCTCCCTTCCGCAGTCAGCGACTCGGCCAGGGTCGCGCCGGGAAGAAACGGGCGGTTGACGTGCTCCCGGTTGACGCTCTCGATCACCTCGGGCTCCCGTGCCCACAGCGTTACGGTCTCGAACGCGCCTTTGCGCGCCAGAAGGTCCGCGAGCGCCGTCCCCCACGCGCCCCCGCCGACGACCGCCACGCGCGTCATGAGTCGGATACTCCGACGCCCCGGCGCGTACGGAACCGGTTCTCCGTCCCCTCACGCAGACGTCGGATGTTGTGCCGGTGCGAGTAGACGATGATCATCGCCAGCACGACCGCGGCCCAGAAGGTGTACGGCTGCTCCGGAGCCGTGAGCCGTACCCACACGGGGAACAACGCGGCGACGGTGAGCGAAGCGACCGACACGTACCCCGACAGCCAGAGCGCGAAGATCCAGATGGGAATCGAGATCGCGACTGCGAGGGGCGTCAAGGCGAGGAACATTCCTGCCGCCGTCGCCACCCCCTTACCGCCCTTGAACCGCACATAGGGCGAGAAAATGTGCCCCACCACCGCCGCCAGCCCGAGCGCGACCGTAAACCACGCTGGGCCGTTGGCCCAGGGACCCAGAATGGCGACCGGGATCGCGCCTTTGGCGACATCGATCAATGCCACGGGAATCGCGTAGGCCCAGCCGAGGACGCGGTAGACGTTGGTCGCCCCGAGGTTCTTGGAGCCGTGCTCGCGCAGGTCGATCCGACGCCCCAGCTTGCCGGCCACGTAACTCGTGGGCGTCGCGCCGATCAGGTAGGCGAGTAGGAGCATCACGACGAGGCCGTAGTCGTTCATCGGCGGGCCGTCTCCCGCTTGCGGCGGAACTTGAGGTTCACCGGGGAGCCCGTGAACTGCCAAGCCTCGCGGAAGCCGTTCAGGAGATAGCGCGTGTACGATTCGGGGATGGCATCGGGCCGGTTCGACACGATGGCGAACCGGGGCGGCGCCGTGCCGATCTGTGAGGCGTACAGGAGTCGCACCGACTCACCGACCGGCTGGGGTGGCTGCTGGCGGTCGAGCAGGCTCTCGAGCACCCGGTTCACCTCGGCCGTAGGCACCCGCTTGGCGCGCTCCTCCGCCACCTCGAGGATCAGGTCGGGGAGCTTGGTCACGCGCTGTCCGGTCTTCGCGGACACGTACAGGAAGGGGATGAACGCCAGGAACGGAGCGCGAGTCCGCAGCTCCTCCTCACCCCGCACCGCCGTGTTCGAGTCCTTCTCCTCCACCAGATCCCACTTGTTCACCGCGACAATCACCGCCACGCCGCGGTCCCACGCGTCGTTGGCGATTTTCAAGTCCTGGACGTGCATCCCGTCCTTCGCATCCACGACCAGCACGCACACCTCCGCATGCTCCATGGCGCGGGAGGTCCGGAGCGTCGAGTAGAACTCCACGTCGTCCTCGACCTTGCTGCGCTTGCGCAGACCCGCCGTGTCGATGAAGACGAGGGTTCGACCGTGCCACTCCAGGGGCGTGTCGATCGCATCCCGGGTGGTGCCGGGCTCGTCCGCGACGACCAGACGGTCCGCGCCGAGCAGCCGATTGACCAGGCTCGACTTGCCAACGTTGGGGCGCCCCACCACGGCCACGCGGATCTCGTTCGCCTCGCCCGGCTCCGCGGCAGTCGGGAGTCGCGCCACGATGGCGTCGAGCAGGTCCCCGGAGCTCGTGCCGATGGCCGCCGACATCGGAAACGGATCGCCCAGGCCGAGCTCGTAGAAGGCCAGGTGCCGGGTGTCCGCGGGCAGGTGGTCCGCCTTGTTGGCGACCAGGATCATCGGGCGGTGGGCCTTGCGGAGGTAGGCGGCGATCTCCAGGTCCGCGGGGTGGACTCCCTCGGTCACATCCACCAGAAACAGCACCAGATCGCTCTCGGCCACCGCCAGCTCGACCTGCTCCAGCACGGCACGGCCGAGCTGGTCCTGCGCGCCGGGCACCATGCCACCTGTATCCACGAGCCAGAAACGGCGCCCATTCCATTCCGCCGCCCCGAAATGCCGATCCCGGGTGACGCCCGGGCGATCGTCCACGATCGCCTCCCGCCGACCGATCAGCCGGTTGAAGAGCGTGGACTTCCCGACGTTCGGCCGGCCGATGATCGCGACCGTCGGGGTTTTCACGCGACTTCGCTCCCCCCACCCCCACCCAACGCGTCCACGAAATCGTGGGAGAACCGGACCGGGCTCGAAAGCTTGCCCGCGAGATCGTGCGCGTCTACGTCGTCGATGAACCGCAAGTCGTCGTTGACCGCCTCCGCCGGCAAGAGAACGAGATCGAGATCGGTGCGGGCTCGCACGGCGGCTTCGATCGCCGCGGCCGGCAAGAGGCCTGCCGTCGTCACGGAGGGCCCGAACAACGTGTTCTCCACGATAACGATCTCAAACCTTCCGCCCGTCGCGCTGCCGAGGCCGTCCAGTACCTGCGGCATGAGCCGTCCCATCGCCGGGCCCGTGACCACCCCGATCGTCCTACCGGTCAGGTCCGGAAGCCGTCCCCCTCCCCCGGCCGCCGCAATCCGCGTCTGGAGGAACCGCACGGAGCCCACGCCGTTCTCCCGCTGCTCGAAGTCCCCGTACCACTCGGCCGCCGGCAAGGGCTCTCCCGCCTGCAGGTACAGATCGTCGGCCCCGAAGCACCAGGGCGTCCCGCGCTCGGCGAGCGCCCGCGTGGCCATCCGATCGACGGTTCGAAGGGCGGCTCCACACTCCTCCTGCGTCGGCTCGCGTACCAGCTGGCGCTTGGAAAACTCGGTGAGCGCCACGGGAACGACGGACACCGACAAGATCCCGGGGCCGATCGCATACAGGTCCGCCAATGTCCGCTCCAGCTCCGCCCCGTCGTTCACGCCCGGCACGAGCACCACCTGCGCGTGAAACGCGATCCCCTGCCCCGTGAACCAGCGCAGCTGCGGCACGATCTCAGGCGCTTCCGGGTTGCGGAGCAACCAGCGGCGGACGGTGGGATCGGTCGCGTGTACCGACACGTAGAGCGGCGACAACCGGTATTCGACGATGCGCTCGACGTCCCAGGGCTTGAGGTTCGTCAGTGTCGCGAAATTGCCGTAGCGGAAGGACAGCCGGTAGTCATCGTCCCGTATGTACAGGGGCGCCCGCAACCCCACAGGATTCCCATCGACGAAGCAAAAATCACAATGGTTGGCGCAGCGTCGAATTCGCGGTGGCTCGAGCATGACGCCCATGGGGATTCCCTCGGGACGCTCGATGTCATACTCCATCTCCGCCCCGCCCGGCAGGCGCGCCTGCAGGAGGAATCGCTCGTCCGCTGAATGAAACTCCCAGTCGAGAAAGTCCTCGAGCGCCCGGCCGTTGATGGCCAGGAGCTCCGTTCCAGGAAGGAGCCCCAGCTCACGGCCGATGGAGTTGGGCATCACTGCTTGAACACGAATCACGTCGTTGGCACTACCTTCAAGGACTTTATGAAGCCTGATGTCGCAACTCTAATGCAGGCTATGACTTCCGACAGCCCACGTAATATGACTTATGAAGCCCGGTAACGCCAGCCGGTGATGCCCCGACCGTTCACTTTCAGGTCGAAGGCCTGGCTCTGCCGGGGGGAAAGGGTGGGAATGTCTTGGGTCTGGGTGGCGACCGGCTGGCCGGTCATATCGAGGAAGTCCAAGGTGATGCGGAACGGCCGGGACGGCCCTGCCTTGAGATTGACCGCCACAACTGAGGCCACGGCGCCGGCCGAGTCCGGGACGAAGCTCGGCACGGTGATTTCCACGGCGAGGCCGGTGTCGGCCCGCGCTACGTACGCCTTGGCCGAGTCGCGCGCACCACGATACTCCCAGCCGGCGGCGACGAGCCTGAGCGACGAGCGGCCCAGCGGGTCGAGCGCCAGCAGCCGTTGGGCCGTCGGCAGCAGGGCGGTCGAGTCGTGGAGCTGGACGTAGGCCGCTGCCAAGGAGAACAGCGCGTCCCGACGATACGGGTTCTTGGCGAGCCCCAGCGCCAGCGCGCGAGCCCCGGGACGGTACAAGCCCTGACCCACCATGCGCGCGCCCGGAGCGAACAGGGCCTCCGGGTCCAGGTCCTTCGCGTGCGCGGTCAGAGAGTCGAACGTGGCCGCGGCCTGCTCGGCGTGACCGCTCTGGGCGTACAGGATGGCCAGCGACGTTGCGGCCTCGACGTCCCCGGGGTAGACGGCCAGGTACTCGTGCAGCGACTGGATCGCCGGTGCGAACGCCGCGGTGAGCGAGCTCGAGTCCGCCGCGAGCTGCTGGAGCGCCGCCGCCAGGTTCGCACGCTGCCGCGCCACTGCCTGCGCCCGCGCCGTCGAATCCCGGGTGAACAGTTGCTGGTCCGGAGGGGCCAGGTGCGCGCCCCGGGCCTTGCGCGATTGCGCCGACGCCACGAGGCGCGCGAGCACGGTGGAATCGCCGGTGATCCCGCGCTGGATCGAATCGAGGCTGGCGCGCACCCGACCAGCGCGCTGAGCCGCCGGGTGGCCCTGGACCTTTCGCACCGCCAGGTGCCACGCGTTCCCGAGCGCCTCCCGCTTGTCTTGCGCGTAGTTGGGGTCGTCCCCGGCGGTTCGGGCCGCGAGCGCGTAGTACGCGGAGGCCGAGTCGTCGCTCCCACGGCTCGCGTACAGGCCCGCGACCGTGCTGAACGTCTTGGGATTCTTGGGCTCGAGGTGGGCAGCAACGCGGAGTAGGGCCAACCCTGAGTCTTGCTTCCCATCCTGCCAGGCGGACAGGCCGGTATTGACCAGCTTTCCCCACAGCTCGTTGCGGTAAGTGGCGATATCGTCGCTGCACTTCGGCGCGAGCGTTCCGGCGCGCGTCAGGGCGCTATCGGCGCCGGACGCGTCCCCGGTCTCGACATAGTACCGACCCAGGTAGTACCAGACGGCAGCATTCGCCCCCTGGTTGTCCTGGACGATGGCGTCGGTGAGGAGCTTCCTCGCTTGAGCGAGCTGCTGATCGCGCTGCTCCGGCTTCTCCACCGCGTTCCGGAGCGCCTGCATGCCATTGCTGATTTTGGACGGTGCTGCCGGAAGCTCGCACGGAGGCTGCGGCGGGACCCAGGTACCCTGTGCCTGCAGCGGGGCGGTCGGGAGGCCGCCCAGGAGGGCGAAGAGCGTGACACGCACGACGGCGCGCATGGGGAACGGCGCTAGAAATGGCGCGGGAATGCGCCGGTGTCAACAGCATGATTCCCCAGGCGTACCGGCCGTAACGGCCGGGCGTCACCTCACTGTTTCTGGATGTCCCCCACGACCGTGCCCTGGGCGTGGAACCCCCGCGACGGAATGTCGAGGCTGAACGTGTCCATGAGCAGCGCACCGGGCCCGTTGTCGCACGCGTTGATAATGAACGTTACGGGGAACGAGTTGCTGCCCTCCACCAACGTGCCAGCAGCGTCGAATTGGTCTCCGTTGCCCGGGGTGGCGCAAAGGGTCGAGCCGAAGGTGAACGAGCTGAAGGAGCTCGCGGTCAGCGTTTCTGGTAGCCCCCCAGGAGCGGCCGAGGCGAAGAACGACCCGTGCGTGCCAGTCGCGTCGTGAGTGACGTCGAAGTTAAAGATGATCACGCCACCTTCCGGGTCCGGGATACTGCCCGTTCCCTTCAACTCACCGGTCTGCAGCGGTTGGTTCCACGCCTGCAACTTGGGGCTCAGTGGATCGCGGGTATCACTACATGCAGTGGCGACTGCGAGCAGGGCGACCGCCGCCGCCGACACGGTCCGGGAAATGGTGCGTTTCATGGGGCTCCCCTCCTTGAGCAACAGGTTCGGGAGCCCGTAAGGGCAAGACGCGGGCCGGGGGCCGCGGGCGCAAAAACGTGCCGCGAGTGGTCCGACGGTGCGATGCTGCATCGCTCGGTGCTGCGCCGGCGTCGCGTCGCGCGCGGACCGCATCACCCGGCACGCGCGTGGCCCCGGCGCAGCAGCGCCTCCGGCGTGTTCCTCCTGACCTACGGGGCGGGTGTTGCCGGGAAGCCGGCGAGACAGTGAGAGCGGACGAGGCTGGAATGCCGAGTTTCGTGAGACGAAGAGCGGGCGACGGGATTCGAACCCGTGACGTCCAGCTTGGGAAGCTGGCATTCTACCCCTGAATTACGCCCGCGTGAAGCGGAATGTCACAACCCATCCCGCTCCCTGTCAACTCAACTTTCGTGCCTCACGACCGCTTGTAGCGCCAGGCCACGACCGTCGGCTGGTCAGCCGCCACCTTGAACGACTGGTTGGAGCCGGAGTCGAGCGCTGGCACCTGCTGTGGTTTCGATGCCACGACGGCGCCCGTCTTGTCGAGGAACTCGAACGTTATGGTCAGCGGTGCCGAGGCCTTCGACCGGAAGTTCGTGAACAACCCGGTGAGCTCGGCGCCCTTGTCATTGGCGATGAAATTGCCGACCGTGACCTCGACGGGCAGCGAGTCCGCAAGCTGGAGGTAGTACAACACCGAGTCCTTTTGCTTGAGGAGCTGGAACCCGCCAGCGATCTTCGCCAGGGTCAGGCGGTTCATCGGATCCACCGCGTAGAGCCGGCGCGCCAGCGGAAGCACCTTGGTCGTGTCGCCGATCAGGTACGAGATGCCGGTCAGATTGTAGAGAGCGTCCCGAAGATAGGGATTTTTCGTGAGACCGGCCTCGTACATCTGAACGACGAGACGATACTGCGGGTCGGCGAATGCGTGGAACTTGCGCATCGTGTCCACGGCCGCCGGTTGGCAGCGCGCCGATATCTGCCGCACGGTGAGCGTGGGTGTCTTCTTCTTCTGGGCGGTGCCGCACGTCGAATCCATCGCGGCCGTGTCCGGACTGGATGGAATGACACTGAGCACCGACTGCGCGGCCGAGAAGAGATCGTCCGCGGTGGCCGAATCGGAGTGCGAGACGAGCCCGCCGTAGAGCGCCATCGCGGAATCGCGCTGGCTCTCGGACACCAGCACCGCCGCGAGGCTCGCCGTCGCCTGCACGTCGTTGGGATAGGCGCCGAGGAACTCCCTGTAGGCGGCGTCGGCTTCAGGATACCGTTTGGCGGAGTGATATACGCGCGCGACGTTGAGAAACGCGTCCCGCCGCTCCTTGGCGTACTTCGGATCTGACGCCGCGGGCACGGCGAGCCGGAAGTACTTGGCCGCCGAGTCCAATCGGGTCGCGTACACGACGGAATCCGTGTGGTACTTCGCCGCGTTGGTGTGCTTGAGGGAGGTGTCGGGATCCTCGCGGCCAACGAACAGGTTGGCGATGTAGATCAGACCCATCGGCTCGCCCTGGTAGACCTCATTGGCATTGCGGAAGGCCACGATCGCGGAGTCGGTGTTCCCCGCCTGCCATGCCTGTACGCCCGCGTTGTACAGCGGCACCCACGCCTGGCGTCGATACAGCCCGATGTCTTCCTTGCACTTCGGCTCCAGGGCCAGGGCCTTCGCAAACGCCGAATCCACGCCCGCCCCATCCTGCACCATGAGGTAGTAGCGGCCGAGATAGTACCAAGCGGCGGGACTCTTGTCCTGTTTACCCGTGGTCACCGCTTGCGTGAGCGCGCGCTCCGCCTCCTTCAGGTCTTTCGCTTTCTGATCTGCCAACTTCGTGGTGAACGCGTTCTTCAGCGACTGCATGCCGTTGTTCACCTGCTGGTTCCCCGGCTTGATCTCACACGCGGCCGGGAGCCAGATCGCCTGCGCTGACATCGCAGCCGGCGCGAGGATCGCGCATCCGATCGCCAGCACGCCCCCCCCAATAACCTGCTTCGCGCTCATGCTCACTCCTTGGATTTGGCGACGAGCGCCTCGGCATCGCGCTCGGCGACGCGGGCGACTTCGAGCGGCGGCCGGCCCAGCGCACGGGCGGCCGCCAGCACGTCGTCGTACTCTGGTTTCACTCGCACTCCCGTGGCATCCGGCTGCTCCAACACCTTCACCCGTACGGCGATCTCCGGCGTGAGCTGCACCGTCACCTGGCGCCGCGCCAGTGTCGCCCGCTCCGCCACCCAGCGCCGTACGCCCGCGGTGGTACTGTGGCGAAACAACGCCGCCGTCACCCGCTCCGCGAGTCCCTCCGGCGCTACGACCTCCACGCGGAAGCCGGACCGCCCCTTTTTCATCTGCACCGGCCACGTCTGCACGTCGAGCGCCCCCTCGGCCACGAGGGCCTGCCGCAGGGGCTCCACGTACTCCGGGCTCATATCGTCCAGGTCGCTCGCCAGGAGCACCACCCGCCCGGCCTCGGCCGCCTGCTCGCCAACCAGGATGCGCAACGCGTTCGGGTAATGCGCTGGATTTCGCTGCCCGGCCCCCCAACCACCCTTCACCAGCCTCCACTGGCGGGGCGGTGGCCCAGCCGCCAACACCCGTACCAGCGCCGCGCCGGTCGGGGTCGTGGCCTCGCCCTCGACCGGCCCTCCACTCGCGAGCTCCAGACCCTCGAGCAGGATGGCCGTGGCCGGCGCGGGCACCGGGAGCCGGCCGTGCGCCGCTTCGACCCAGCCGCTCCCTACAGCGACCGGCAGGGTGTAGATCGCCTCCACGCTCAGCTGCTCGAACCCCTCGATCGCACCGACGATATCGAGGACGGCGTCCACCGCACCCACCTCGTGCAAATGCACGCGCTCGGGCGCGACGCCGTGCACGCGCCCCTCAGCATCGCCGATAAGCCGGAACGCGCCGATCGCGCGTTCCTTCACCCAAGCCGAAACGGGTGCCCGCTCGACCAGGCGCACCAACTCGCCCACGTGCCGGCCGTGCGGCTGCTCCGGGATGGTGAACTCGACTTGCTTGCATCCCACGCCGCTCCGGACGGCGTCTCGCACTGCAACCTGGACGCCCGACAGGCCGAGGCGCGCTGGCAGGCTCTCGAGCCATTGCTGTGGCACGCCGAGGGCGAGCAGCGCGCCTAACGTCATGTCGCCGGATATCCCGGCTGCGGGGTCCAGGATGGCGATGCGCATCGTTCCCAAGCTGTGGAATATAAATGGGTTAGGCTCGGTACAGCCACCCTGCGCCGGTGTTGAAGAGCACGACGCGCTCCTCGGGTCCCAGGACACCCTGGGCGTTGAGCACCGCCGCGCCTGCGAGCGCCGCCCCGCCCTCCGGCGACGCGTCGATTCCCTCCAGCGTCTGCAGATCGCGCGCGGCCGCGGCGAGCTGCGCGTCGGTGACGGTCACCGCCCCGCCGTGGCTCTCGCGCAGCGCACGCAGCATCAAGCGGTCTCCGAGCGGCCCGGGCACCCGGAGGCCCGCGGCAATCGTCGTGGGGTCGGGCCACGGGGTACACGCGTCCGCCCCCGTTTCGAAGGCCCGCACCACGGGCGCGCAGCCCGCGGCCTGGACGGTATACATGCGCGGCGGGCGACCGCTTACCCATCCCGCAGCGGCGAGCTCGGCGAATGCCTTCCACATGCCGATGAGCCCCGTGCCGCCACCCGTCGGGTAAACGATGGCGTCCGGCAGGGTCCAATCGAGCTGCTCCGCGAGCTCGAGGGCGAGTGTTTTCTTACCCTCGATGCGGTACGGCTCGCGCAGCGTCGAGACGTCTACGGCGCCGGTCTCGGCGGCATAGGCGCGGGCCGCCTTCCCGCAATCCCCGATGTGCCCATCCAGCAACACGAGGTCGCCGCCGAACGCGCGGATCTGAGCGAGGATGGTCGCGGGCGTGCTTGCCGGTGCGTAAACGCGCGCCACCACGCCCGCCTGCGCGGCATAGGCCGAGAGCGCGACGCCGGCGTTGCCGGCGGTCGGCACCACCAGCGCTTTCGCCCCCGCTCGCGCGGCGCGGGTGACGGCCGCGGCGAGGCCCCGTGCTTTGAACGAGCCGGTGGGATTCACCGCTTCGTCCTTGACCAGGAGCTCGCGGAAGCCGTGCTTCGCTCCCGCACGACGCACCGGGAGGAGCGGCGTCCCACCTTCACCGAGGGTGACCGGCGCCTCACCGTCCGTGAGCGGCAACCACTCGCGGTAGCGCCACATGGTCCAGGGTCGCCCGCGCAGCACCCGCGTCACCTCGGGTTTGGGTACCGCGCGATACCGCACGAGGTACGGCTGACCGCACGCGTCGCACACGCCAGGCAGTCCGTCGGCACTACGAACGGCCGCGCAGCCGGAGCACTCGAGGGACCAGTCCAGGCTCATATCAGATCGGTGCGTGGAGTCGATCGAGAATGCGCTCCGCGAGCCGGACGGAGAACCCCGGCAGGGAGGCGATTTCCGCGGGCGTCGCCGTCTTGACGCCTGCCAACGACCCAAACCGCTCGAGGAGCACCCGCCGGCGATTCGGTCCGATGCCTGGAATGGCGAGGAGCTCGGACGTGATGGTGCGGCGCGACCGGCGCTTCCTGCTGTAGCTCAGGGCGAACCGGTGGGCCTCGTCGCGAGCGCGCTGCAGCAGCCTGAGGGACGGGCTGCGCCGCGACAGCGCAAGCGGCTGGACGCGGCCGGGCAGGAAGATCTCCTCCTCGCGTTTGGCCAGGCTGACGATGGGCAGCTGCGGCTGCCCGACGGCCCGGGCAGCGTCCAGCGCCGCACCGAGCTGGCCCTTCCCGCCGTCGATCACCACCAGGTCGGGGAGCGCCTTCTCCTCCGCGAGCCGCCGTGTGAGGTAGCGCGTCACCACCTCGTGCACCGCGGCAAAGTCGTCCTGCGGTGCCCCGCGGATTCTGAAGCGTCGGTACTCGGCCTTCTTCGGGCGCCCCGCCTCGAACCACACGAGCGAGCCGACCGTATCGCGGCCCTGGTTGGTGGAGATGTCGATACAGACGAACGCGCGGGGCACGGCGGCGAGCCCCAGATCGCGGCCGAGGGCAAAGACCGGATCGGCGGAGCGCTCGTCGATGTCGAAGCTCTCGATTTTGAGGCTATCGAGCAGGTGCCGGGCGTTCTGGTCGGCCAGCTCCGCGAGCTGGGCCTTGGATCCCCGTTGGGGCGTCCGCCAGTCGACGTCGGGCACGAGCGCCGCCAAGGAAGCGAGATCCTCGGGCGGGAACGGCAGGAGGGCGCTTCGGGCCCTGCCTTCGAGGGGGACATAGCAGCGGACCAGGAACGCGGACAGCACCGCGCCCTCGGTTTCGTGCTCCGCGTTCTCCAGAAACCAGTGGTCCCGCGCGATCAGCTTGCCATCCCGCACGCGGAGCACCACGCCGCACGCGTCGTCGCCGTCCCGAGCGATGCCGATGGCGTCGGCATCCCCTCCTCCGACGAGCTCGACCGCCTGTGGCTGTTCCAGCTGGTCCAGCCATTTGAGGGCGTCGCGCACCTGCGCCGCCCGCTCGAAGTCCTGCTGCCGTGCCGCCTGCTGCATGCGCTCACGCAGGCGCGTTCGCACGTCCACGGTCTTTCCTTCGAGAAACAGGAGCACGTCGTCGATCATGCGGCGGTACTCCGCCTCGCTTTGCAAGCTCACGCACGGCGCGCGGCAGCGCTCGATGTGGTAGTCGAGGCACGGCCGCTCCGGCGCCTCCCGCGGCAGGTCCCAGTGGCACGAGCGCACGGTGAAGATGCGTCGGATGATGTTGAGGGTCTGCCGCAGCGTGGCGACATCCGTGTAGGGGCCGAAAAATCGGGCGCCCGGGATCGTCACGCGCCGCACCACGAGCACGCGCGGGAACGGCTCCGCGAGCGTCACGGCGATCCGGGGGTAGCTCTTGTCGTCGGTGAGCCGGATGTTGAAGCGCGGCTTGTGTTCCTTGATGAGGTTGTTCTCAAGCAGGAGCGCCTGCGGCTCGTTCGAGACGATGATCGTCTCGACGTCGGCGATTTGGGCGATGAGGGCGGCCTGCTCGGGCGTCCCGCCGGCGTCGGGCCCGAAGTAGCTCGGCACCCGCGAGCGGAGGCTCTTGGCCTTCCCCACGTAGAGAATCTCCCCGGCCCCGTTCTTCCACAGATACACGCCCGGCTTGTCGGGAAGGGCGTCTAGCTTGCGCGCCAGGTGGTCAGGGATTGCCATGTCCGGACGGCATCGGGATGCTTGAGCGCCAGCGTCGCCGCGGCGTAGATGATGCCAAAGATACTCAGCACCAGCGCCCCACGGGGCACGGGGGCCAGCCCGACGACGACGCGAGCCACGCTGACACTCGCGGCGGTGGCGAGCGCGGCCCCGAGCGCCGCGATCCCGAGCGCCCGCCAGTCGGATCCCCGCAGGACAGGGCCGATGCGGCCGCTCAGGTGGCGGAGGTGAAGAGACGTGTTCAGGAACGCGCCCAACGACGACCCGAGCGCGATCCCTGGGGCTCCAATCCAGCGCATCAGCAGCCACGCGAGTCCCGTGGACACGGCGAGTGACGACGCCGCGATCAACACCGGCGTGCGGGTGTCGCGCATCGCATAGAACCCGGAAGCGAACAGCTTGACCGTCGCCTGCGCCACGATGCCGACGCCGTACGCGGCCAGAACGTTACCGACGAGCGCGGTCGCCTCCGTCGTGAACCGACCAGTCTGATACAGGGCGCCGATGATCTCGCGGTTGAGGGCCATGAACGCGAGTGAGGAGGGCACGACAAAGAACGCGATGCGACGGAACCCCACCGCGATCCGTGTCCGCAGCTGCTCGTTCGGTGCCGTCCCGAACGCGTCGCGAGACAGCTCGGGCAATGACACCGCCGTGACCGCGACGCCGAACAGGCCGATCGGCAGCTGTTGGACGATCTGGGCGTATCCGAGAGCGGAGACGCCGCCCGGGCCCGTAAACGAGCCGAGCAGGGTGTCGATCGTACCTGAGACCTGGACCACACCAGCGCCGAGCAGCAACGGCAGCCATGCCACAATGACGTCGTGTACGCCCTCGGGCGCCGTCGAGAAGCGCAGGGGGATGCCGCCGAGCAACCGCCAGCAGACTGGCATCTGCACGGCGATCTGCAGCAGGCTGCCGGCCACGGTTCCCCACGCGAGGGCCAGCGACACGCGATGCAGTTGCGCCTCGATCGGCAGAGCGCGATTCACGAACCATGTCCCAGCGGCGAGCATCGCGACGATTCCGGCGATGTTCCAGAGCGCCGGGGCGGCGTACGGCAGGAAGAAGCGGCGGTGGGTGTTGAGAACCCCGAGGCACCAGGCCGAGATCACCATGAGCCCGGTCATCGGAAACAGGATCCGCACCAAACTGATCGTGAGCCGGCGACGCGGCTCGTCGAACCCGTTGGCCAGGACGGTGGTGATGGCGGGCGCGAAGGCGATTCCTAAGAGGGCGAGAATCCCTGAAGCCAGGAACAGGAGTCCCAGGACCGCCCCGGCGAGCGCTCGCGCCTCTCGCTTGTCGGCGCGCTCGTTGAGCGCCGCATAAACGGGAATGAACGACCCCAGCAACGTCCCCTCGCCGAGCAGATTGCGTATTCCGTTGGGAATGCGGAGTGCGGCGCGAAAGGCATCAGCGGGGATGCTGTCGTTCCCGAAGTAGTACGCGAATACCCGTTCGCGCACGTACCCCAGGACACGCGTCAGGAAGATGCCGGTCGCGACCTGCGCCGCGTGGCGTGCGCCACCGCCTGCTGCCCCTCGGTTGGGCACCGTCAGGACGGGCGGTTCTTCTTGGTGGGATCTTCCAGCAAGCGCTGGACGAACTGCAGCTCCTCCCGCATCCCGGCGAGCGAGCGGTTCACGTCCTCGAGGTCGGTCTCGAGCGCCTCCAGCCGTCGCTCGAGCTGACGCATGCCCTGCCCACCCCCGTCTCCCGCTCCCTGCCCTTCGAGCCGTCGCGCGACCGACCGTCCGAGCGGTGAATCGAGGAGGATGGCCGTGATGGGAATCATCAGGGCCACGAGCAGCACGACGACGAAGATCCACATGAGACGGATTCTACGAAGTGCCCGCCCAGCGCGCCACCTCGTGCTCGAGTCCGTCGAGCAATTCGGCTCCGTAGCGGATCAGGAACGACGCGAGCGTGAGCACGCGCTCCTGCGGTTGGCCGTTCGGGTACACCGCGGCGCGCGCCCGGCCGATTTGTCGCACCAGCGTCTCGCCCTCGAGTCGTTTCAGGCTGGCGATGAGCTTTTTCTCGATCGTCTGCGCCCCGGAGAGCGCCGCGTTGCGGGCGGATTCCACCGTCCGCTCGAGCGTCGGGTCCACCTTCATCGCCGCCTCGAGCAGGTGGCCATACTGCTCCTCGATACTCGACCGCAACGTCCCGAGCGTCGCGACGGCCTCGGGCGGTAAATCGGTGCGGACGAGCCGCGCCTCGAGCTCACCGGGCTTGCCATCGAACGCGGTCAGGTCGATCCCGTGACGCTCCATGAGCTTGTCGACGCGCGCTTCGACCAGCACGCCCGACCAACGCGGGATCGGCAGCTGGCGCGCGACACCGAGCCGTTCGTACAGCGGGGCCGCATCGGGGAGGTACTCGAGCTCCGCGGGACCAGCGGCGTACCCCACCGTCGGCAGGAGCGCCGCTTCGACGGCGGGCCGCAGCAGCACGTTGGGCGACAGGCGGTCGGGGGCGTCGTTCGCGATGCGCTCGAGCTCGGCGCGGGTGAAGCGCTCGCCGCTGCGGCGCGTCACGAACGCGTCGCCCTGGCGTTCCAAGCGATCCCGGCCCTCGCGCGCCTCGACGAACACCGGGGTGTACCCGTCCGCCAGGGTGATCTCGAGGCCCTTCAGGACCCAGGGAGCCGCCGCGCGCTTGGCGGAGCGGTCGTGCACGCGGAGCACAACCAGGCCGCGCGGGCCGAGCAGTTCATGGAGCGTCGCCGCGAACGCGTCGGCAAGCGACGTGTCGGGTTGGTACCACCGCTCGAAGGACTCGATGACCGCGGCCTTGAATTCAGTATCGGGGGTGCCGTCTCGCAGCTGGGCCAGCGCGCCCACGATTTGGGGCCCGCACGGTTCTCGGGCCAGCGGGATGAGGGGTGCGTCGGCCGGGCGCTCACGCAGGACGATCGACGTGAGCTCACCGTTCGCGTTGATAAACGACGCGTGGTTCGCCTCGGCGAAGTCGTGGTCGTCGCCCGCCACCCAGAACACCGGTACGACGGGCACTCCCCAGTCGTTCTCGAGCCGCCGCGCCAACGCGATAGCGGAGAGAGCCTTGTAGATCGTGTAGAGGGGACCGGTGAAGAGACCGGGCTGTTGGCCGGTGGTGACCACCAGGACGTCACCGGCGGCGAGTCGATCGCGCCCCGGTCCGGGCAGCGCAGCGGCGATCACGTCGGGCGCCACGCGACGCGGCGTGAGGGTCCGCGAAGGCAAGGCGAGCGGCGCAATAGGCGTCGTGACGATCCGCGGGATCATTCCTCGATCTTCCCCCTTCCCCCCTCCCCGGCCGTTTCCCCGGCTTCGCCGAACACGTCCGCTTGAAACACGAGCACCTCCGTGCCGGGTTCCCTCCACGCGTCCGGCGACAGCCCCGCCTTGCGGCAGGCGGCGGTGAGCAGCGCTTCGGGTCCCCACCCCAGCTCCGCCCCCACCTGCGGCAACAGCAGTGCAATCCGTCCTTCTCGACGTACGATCACGCCGTCGCGGCCCACCACGATGCGCGCCGGCTCGATCGGTGTCGGCAGCAGCACGGGCGCGAGCAGCACGGAAATCTCCACGGCAATGAGGGCCAGCTCGTCGGGCTCGACCGGGGCGAAGCGCGGGTCATCCCGCGCCGCGGCGATCGCCATCTCCTGGACCACCCCGCCGAGCTCCCGGTCCGACGCGATGTGGCCGATGCAGCCGCGCAGCGCACCGCGCTCGTACAGCGTCACGAACGCCCCCCGCCTCAACGACGCCCCGGGCACCGCCGGCACGGGCGGGAGGGGCCGGCCGGCGAGATGGGCCGCGAGCGTGGCCCGCGCCAGGCCGTACAGGGCCGCCCGATCGGCCGCCGTCAGCTCAGGATCCGCGATGATAGGGTTCTCCACGGCGGATGGTGTACGCGCGATACAGCTGCTCGTACAGCACCACGCGCGCGAGCTCGTGCGGGAGGGTCAGCCGCGACAGGCTCCAGATCCGTTCAGCCTGGCGGAGCACCCCCTCGGGCAGCGCGTCCGCGCCCCCGATCGCGAGCGCCACGTCGCGCCCGTCCATCTCCCACCGCGCGGTCCAGTCGGCGAGCTGCGCCGACGTGCACTCCTCTCCGGACCGGGACAACGCGACGAGGCGCGAGCCCTCGGGTACCGCTTCCAGGACTCGCGCCTCGTCCCTGACTTCCCGCTCCTCCACTCGCGTGTAGTGTCGCAGCCGCTCGAGGTACTCGTCACACACCGCGCGGAGCGCCGCGTCGCGCACGCGGCCCACCGCGACCACGCGGTAGCGCATCAGGCATACATCCCACGCAGCCGGTGCATCTTCGCCACCCGGTCCACCGCGAGCATGTAGCAGGCGATCCGGGTGCTCGCCTTGTGCTTTTCGACGAGGCCCATCACCTCGTGGAACGAGCGCGTCATGATCGATTCCAGCCGGCGGTTCACCGTGTCTTCGTCCCAGAAGTAGCCACCGCGGTCCTGAACCCACTCGAAGTAGCTCACGGTCACGCCGCCCGCGTTCGCGAGAATGTCGGGAATCACGAAGATGCCCTTCTTCTCGAGAATCTCGTCCGCGGCGGCGGTCGTGGGCCCGTTGGCACCCTCACAGATGATCTTCGCTTTGATCTGGGGAGCGTTCTTGCGGGTGATGACGTTCTCGGTGGCTGCGGGCACCACCACGTCGCAGTCGACCGTGAGCACCGCCTCCTTGCTGATCTGCTCGCCCTTGGGGTACCCGGCGATTTGCCGCTTCTCCCGCACCCACTGCAGCACGTCGGGAATGTCGAGCCCCTGACGGTTGTACACGCCGCCCGACTTGTCCGAAACGGCCACGATGATCGCGCCCTCTTTGGCCATCAGCTCCGCTGCCACGGACCCCACGTTCCCGAACCCCTGCACCGCGACGCGAGCGCCCTTGAGGCTCATCCCCAGCTTGGCGAGCGTCTCGCGGGTCACGATCATGCAGCCGCGCCCGGTCGCCTCGCGGCGTCCCAGCGACCCGCCCATTTCCACCGGCTTGCCGGTCACCACCGACGTCACCGTGTGGCGGTGATGCATGGAGTAGGTGTCCATGATCCACGCCATCACGCGCTCGTTCGTGTTCACGTCGGGCGCGGGGACGTCCGAATCGGGACCCAGCGTCTCGATGATGCTGGACGTGTAGCGACGGGTGACCCGCTCGAGCTCCCCCATCGACATGGTGGTCGGGTCGCAAACGACCCCACCCTTGGATCCTCCGAACGGAATGTTCACGAGCGCGCACTTCCACGTCATCCAGGCCGCGAGCGCCTTCACTTCCTCGAGGGTCACGTTCAGGTCGAACCGGATACCACCTTTGGCCGGCCCGCGAGACGTATTGTAGAGCACCCGGTATCCGGTGTAGACCTCCACTTCGCCGGAATCCCGCAGCACGGGGATTGAGACGATGATCTGCTTTTCGGGATTGCGGAGAACCTTGTAGAGACCCGGATCGAGGTTCAGGAGGTGGGCGGCATGGTCGAACCGCTCCATCATGGCCTCGAACGGGTTCTCCTCGGCCAGGAACGTTTCCTTGTCCGGCCTGATCCCGTGCGCCGGGGGAGGCGGCGTGGGCGGGGGGACGGGGGGCTTGATCGCTGGTTCGCTCATAGCACTCGTATGGAGGTCAGGACTCAGGAGACCGGGGAGCCCGGGCGAGTACGGTGTCAACGGCCTGCTCGAGCACGTCGCCGTTCCGCTCCCACCGGACGGCGAGCACCGCCACCAACGGCTCAGGGGCGTTTCCGGGCCAACGAGGGCGGAGCTTCACGGCGTCCTTCTCGGTGACTACAACATTATCGCCTGCCCGCGCGGCCTGCGCGAGTCGCTCCACGTCCGCCGGGGCGTATCGGTGATGGTCTTGATACGCCATGAGTTGCACGTGCGCGCCCGCGGCGGCGAGTTGTGCTTTGAAGCTCGACGGATCGGCGATCCCGGCCACCGCAATCACCGGACGACTCGTGAGGACGTCGAGCATCTGACGTGCTCCGGACTGCATGCCTTCCAAGTGGCTGAGCTCGAGCGCGGCGATGCAGATCGGGACACCGGGGTGCGCGGCGGACAGTCGATCGGCGACCGCCGCCGCCGCGCCCGAGGAAGCTCTTTTGCGGGTTACGATAATCACGTCCGCGCGATCCAAGGTGCCCCAGCGCTCGCGCCACGGGCCCGCGGGCAGGGGCCACGGCGAACCTGCGGCGCTTTCGGCACTGACCAGTGCGATGTTCAGATCCCGCGCGACACCGATCAATTGATACGCATCGTCGAGCACGCAGATCTTGGCACCGCGCGCTCGCGCGAGAGCGGCGCCCGCGACGCGATCGGGGTTCGCCACGACCACGGCGCGAGGGACGAGCCGCGCGTGTACAAGCTCCTCGTCCGCCCCGTAGCCGCGCAGCAGGACCGCTGGAGTGTGACCATGTCGCGCGCAGTATTCGGCGATCCAGGCCGCGAGCGGCGTCTTGCCGGTCCCGCCGACCGAGAGATTCCCGACCGCAATCGTGGGCAGTGGAAGGCGGGCCGGCGGGCGTTGACCCCTCTTCCTCGTCCGCCACCACATCACCGCCGAATACAGCCCCGCGAGCGGGACGAGGGGCAGCCGGGCCACTCGCGCGCCGGCCGAGTCACTCCAGAGCCACTGCACCACGCGACTCAGGCTCCTCACCATTGCCCGTACGTGACATTCCGGAGCTCACGCTCCGCGATTCCCATTCCGTGCCTGACCGCTGCTTTCCCTTCGCTCACGCCGAACGGGGCGCTGTACACGATGTCCACAGTCGCGAACGGCCGGGGGACGCAGAATCGGTCCCACGATTGGATCCACCACGCCGACGAGGCCCGAGCTCCCGACGGGACCACGAGCGCGTTCGCGTGCTGCGCCGCGGCGAGCGCACCCGGCTTCATGCGCTCCGTGGGCCCTCGAGGCCCATCGGGCGTCAGGGCCACCTCCCCGCCGCTCTTCAGGGCGCGCACGAGACCCAGCAGGCCGACTTCCCCTCCCCGCTTCGACGACCCGCGTACGACGCGGTAGCCCCAGCGCTCGGACAACTCGGCCAGGTATCCACCGTCGCGATGCCGGCTGATGAGGAGGGCCATGCCCTCGCCCCGCCGATGGTACAGGAGGGGCAGAATGCGACTGTGCCACAGGATGTAGATCACCGGCCGCCCCGTGGCCCGAGCGGCGACCACGTGCTCCCACCCATGTATCCGGTATCGCCAGGTGGCCGCGAGCAGCCGGACCAGGCCCGCCCCGGCGGCGGTCGCCAACGTGTCCGCTCGACCGAGTTTCACCCCGCGAGCTCGAGGGCCAGTGCGGCCACTCGCTCTGAGGCGCCGGGGGGCCCGAGCCGCTCGCGGACCAGTGCCAAGCCCTCTCGCTGGCGGCGAGCGGCGGGGCTCTCGTGATCGAGCAACGGGAGGACGGCCTCAGCGAGAGCGGCCGGCGTCACCGCTCCCTGCAGCAGCTCGGGGCTCACCTCTCGACCGGCGATCAGGTTCACTAACCCGACGTGCGGAACCTGGAGCATGCGAATCGCGATGGCGAACGAAACGGGATTGAGTCGATAGGCGATGACCATCGGCACGTCGGCGAGCGCCGCCTCGAGCGTGGTCGTGCCCGACTTACAGAGCCCGGCGTCCGCCGCTGCGAAGACGCCGAGCGGATCGCCTGTGTGGATCCGAATGGGCCCGGGTGCGGGATACTCGCCATGCGACGTCCCGGCGACGATGACCTGAACATCCGGACGCCCGGCGCTGACGCGGAGGGCGGCGTCGCGAAACGCGGGCCAGAGGCGCTTCACCTCCTGCGCGCGGCTGCCCGGGAACAGACCGAGGACCGGCCGCATGGGGTCGAGCCCGAGCGCTCGCTTGGCCTCGGCCCGCGGGGGCGGTGACGGTCGATCCCGTAGCGGGTGTCCCACGAAGGTGGCGGCCACGCCGTGCTCCAGGAAGAAGCGCTCTTCGAACGGCAGGATGACGGCGAGGCGGCGGACCGCGGCCAGCTTGCGGACGCGGCCCGGCGCCCAGGCCCACATCTGGGGTGCGATGTAGTAGAGCACGGGGATGCCCGCGGCGCGCGCCGCGGCGGCCACGCGCAAGTGGTAGCCGGGGTAGTCCACGAGGATCACGAGGTCGTACCGCTTGTCCTGGAGGGCATCCCGCACGCGTCGCAACAAGCGGAGGTGCGCCGGGAGCTTCCACAGCGCTTCGACGAATCCCACGACGGAAAAACGCTCCATGCGGTCCAGCACCGTCGCTCCCGCCGCCGCGAGCCCGGGCCCGCCGAACGCCTCCACGGCGGCCGCCGGGACGCGGCGCTTCAGCGCGGCGACGACGGCAGCGGCGTGCGCGTCCCCCGACGGTTCGCCCGCCGACACATAGATGCGCGGCGCACGGCTCACGGCCGCGCGGCGGCGAGGGGCGAGGCCTGAACGGCGTCCGCGACGCGAAAGGCGAGGGCCAGGGCCTGCGCCCCGGCGGCGCCCGACACGACGACCTCTTCCTCCCCACGCACGGCCCGCAGGAAGCTCTCCAGCTCGAGCTTGAGCGGCTCCGCTTCCGGCGCCTCGAGCCGCACATGCTCCACGATCTGCTCGAGCGTGGTGGCCCCGAAGCCCTGCCAGCCGTCCTTCAGGCGGAAGAAGTCGCCGCACCCCTGGGCCAGGTCGAGCGAGCAGTACCCCGTGGGCTGAAAGATGCGGAGCTTGCGGGTCCGTTCCCGCGACACGCGGCTCGCCGTGACGTTCGCGATGGCGCCGTTGGCGAACTCGATGCGGGCGTTCGCGATGTCCACGTGCGGCGTGAGGAGCGCGACGCCCGTCGCCCGCACGTCCGATACCGGTGCCTGTACCAGCTCGAGCACGAGATCGAGATCGTGGATCATCAAATCGAGGATCACCGCGACGTCCGTGCCGCGCGGCTGAAACGGCGCGAGCCGATCGATCTGGAGGAATCGCGGCTCGGCGAGATAGGGCGCGGCGGCGCGCACGGCGCGGTTGAAACGCTCCACATGGCCCACCTGGAGCACGACCCGCTGTGCCGTCGCCCGCCGCACCAGCTTGTCCGCGCCGTCGAGCGTGTCCGCGAGCGGCTTCTCCATCAGCAGCGCAATACCACGGTCGAGGACGGCGACACCGACCTCCGTGTGCACGGGGGTCGGGACCGCGACGGTCACCGCATCGACGTGCTGGAGCAGTGCGTCGAGCGACGGGTGCGCCACGGTGTCGAGCTGCTTCGCCACCTCGGCCGCGCGCGTGGGGTTCTTGTCGTAGATCCCCGCGAATGTGACGCCCGGCATGCGCCGCAGCAGTCTGGCGTGGTGAAAGCCCAGGGCCCCGGTGCCGACGACGCCCGTGCGGACGCTCACACCATCACCCCGCGCTGCGATCCTTCGATGAACTTCAGGAAGTTCTCGACCTCGGGGATCTGCGGCAGCTCGGCACGCGCCTTGGCGATGCCCTGGCCCACGGTCATGTCGGAATTGAACAGCAGCCGGTAGGCGCGCTTCAAGGCCAGCTTGACCTCGGGGGAGAACCCGGCGCGCTGCAGCCCGACCGAGTTGAGCCCATAGAGATGGACGGGGTTGCCCACCGCCTTGGTATACGGCGGTACGTCCTGATTCACGCGTGATCCACCGCCCACGAACGAGAAGGTGCCGATCCGCACGAATTGATGGATCGGCACGAGGCCCGAGATGATGGCCCGATCTTCGATCGTCACGTGACCGGCCATCTGCACCGCGTTCGCGACGATCACGTCGTTCCCGATGACGCAGTCGTGCGCCAGATGAACGTAGGACATGAGGAAGCAGCGTTGGCCGACGGACGTCTTTCCCGTCGCCGCGGTCCCGCGATTGATCGTGCAGTACTCCCGGATCACGGTCGCGTCGCCGATCTCGACCCACGTATCCTCGCCCTTGTATTTCAGGTCTTGCGGGTCGTTGCCGAGCACGCTCCCGTAGCCCACCTTCACGCCGGTGCCGAGCTTGACGTTGCGCTCGAGCACCGCGTGCGCCGCGATCTGGCACCGCTCCCCCACCGTGACGCGGGGGCCGATGATGGCGTACGGGCCGACGGTGACGTCCCCGGCGAGGTGCGCCGTGGGGTCGACGAGCGCGGTCCGATGGATCACCGATCGACCACCGAGGCCATCATTTCCGCCTCCGCCACCACCTGCCCGTCCACGTAGCCTACGCCCTTCATCCTGCAGGTCTTCCCGCGGAACTGGAGCATGTCGAGCTCGAAGCGGATCTGATCGCCCGGGACGACAGGCCGGCGGAACTTCACGTTGTCGAGCGACATGAAGTAGACCACCTTGTCCTCGACGTTCTGGCCCTCGAAGTAGCCCATCAGCAACATCCCGCCGACCTGGGCCATCGCCTCGATGATCAGCACGCCGGGCATGATCGGGTGACCGGGAAAATGCCCCTGAAAGAACGGCTCGTTGATCGTGACGTTCTTGATGCCGACGATCCGTTGCTGCCCCTCGACCTCGATGATCCGGTCCACCAGCAGGAACGGATAGCGGTGCGGCAGGACGTCCATGATCCGGCCGATGTCCATCTTCGGCGGGCCCGCCCGGCGTGCGGCGCGCGCCACGGCGCGGGCGAGCGCGATATTGCCGCCGTGGCTCGGCCGCGTGGCGATGATGTGCGCGCGCACGCGCCCGCCCGTCAGCGCCAGGTCGCCGAGGATGTCGGCCGCCTTGTGGCGCACGAACTCGTCGGGCCACCGCAACTGGCCGCCGTTGGCGAGCCCGCGCTCGTCCAGGACGATCGCGTTGGCGCTGGACGCGCCCTTGATGAGGCCTTTGGCCTGGAGCGCCGCCACTTCAGACGTGAACCCGAAGGTCCGGGCCGGTGCCAGGTCGCGCGCGAATCCCTGCGGCGTGACGGTGTAGCTCCCGGTCTGACGGCCGATCAGGGGGTGCGGCCATTCGATCGTGACCGTCAGGCGCAACTCCTTATCGGGCGCGACCACGTACGTCGAGTCCCCCTCGCTCACCGTGAACGGCGCCGGTACCGTGAGCACCAGCGGCTCACCGTCGGTTTCCGTCGGGCCGGCGCGTTCCAGCGCTTCAAAGTAGGGTTGGAAGCTGCCGTCGAGGATCGGTGGCTCGGGCCCCGAGACCTCGACGGTCAGATCGTCGATCTCGTGTGCCGCGACCGCGGCGAGGAGGTGCTCGACGGTGTGTATCGTGCTCTCGCCCTTGCCGATGGCCGTGCGGCGCTCCACCGCTTCGACTTCGGAGAGAAGAGCGGGAACCTCGGGTTTCCCGGCGAGGTCGACCCGCCGGAACAGAATCCCCTGCCCGGCGGGCGCCGGCAGGAACGCCACCTCGGTGCGGGCGCCCGTGTGCAGTCCCGTCCCCGAGACAGCCGCCTTCTTCCGGATCCCGCGCCTACCGCCCTGTGCCATCAGTCCGCCGTACCAGCGCCTCCAGGTCGTCCACGATCTGCGCGAGGCGGTACAAGGCACCCTGGGCCCGCAGGAACTCGCGGTGGTTGCGGGCCGGGTAGCCGGACACCGTGGCCCCCGGATCGATATCGCCGATGACGCCGCCCTGCACGGTCACTCGCGCACCCTTTCCGATCGTCACGTGGTCCGCCAGCCCCGCCTGCCCCGCGAGGAACACGTCGTCCTCGACGTGCGTGCTCCCCGCGATGCCCGCCTGCCCGGCGATCAGGCAACGCGCCCCGATCCGGCAGTTATGACCGATCTGTACCAGGTTGTCGATCTTCGTCCCGGGCCCGATGACGGTGTCGTCCACGCTGCCCCGGTCGATCGTGGTGTTCGCTCCGATTTCCACGTCGTCGCCGATGATACAGCGACCCACCTGCGGGATCTTGCGGGGCAGCTCCCCGCTCTTTCCCGGCACGTAGCCGAAACCGTCCGCGCCGAGGCGGACGCCGGCGTGGAGGATCACCCGATTCCCCACGACGGTTCCGCTGTAGCAGACGACGTGCGGGTAGAGCTGCACATCGTCGCCCATCACGACGCCGTCTCCCAGAACCGCCCCCGCACCGATACGGACGTTGCGCCCCAGGCGCGCTCCCTGACCCAGCACCGCGTACGGACCGATCGCCACGGGGTCCCGCCAGGTTACGCCTGCGCCGATCACGGCCGTGCGGTGCACCCCCGGCTCCCAGGCGGGCTCGGGGTAGAGCACGGGAATGACGGAGAGCAGCGCCTCGTGCGGGTCGCGCACCACGACGCGGCACGCCGGGCCGGTGGTGCCGTCCGCAACGAGGTCCGGCTTGCAGAGCACGATAGCCGCGCTAGACCGTTGAAAGTACTGGAGATAGCGCCGAGCAGCAAGAAACGAGAGGTCATCCGGTCCCGCGCGGTCGAGCGGGGCGACCCCGGAGACCGTGACATCGGGAGCCCCTACGAGCTGCCCGTTGGTGAGCGCCGCGATCTCCCGAGCGCTGATCCGTCGGCGGGCGGCCGGGGCACCGGCGGGCACTGAGGGCGCCTTACTTCGGCTGCTTCAGCCGATCGATCACCTTCGCGGTGATGTCGAGACTCGGGTCGGCGAAAAGGATGCTGTTGTTCGGCGCGTCCAGGTCGAAGATGAACGAATAGTTGCCCTCGGCCCGGATCCCCTGCACCACGCCGAAGATGCGCGCCTGGATCGGCTGGAACAGCTCCTGCTGGCGCTGTTGAAACCGGTTCTCCAGTTCGGTTTGGCGCTGCTGGAGGCGCTGCTGCATCGTCTGCAGTTCACGCTGCTTCGTCTGCTTCGCCGCGGACGACAGGGCGATCGATTGCTGGTCGAACGCCTTCATGGCGGAATCCCACTGCTGCTGCATGCGCTGCAGCGTGTCCTGGATCGCCTTGCGCTCCCGGCCCAGCGCCGAATCCGCGGCGGGGTACCCTGGCGTTTGCTCGAGGATTGTCTGTGACTTGATGTAGCCGACCTTGAGCGCGCTTTGGGCCTGCGCGCGCGCCATGGCCGGCGTCACCAGGAGGAGCCACACCCCTGCGGTTACCACACGCCTCATAACTGTCTCCCAATGAAGAGATGCTGCGGTCCAGGTGCCCGACGAGCCGGGCGTTCCGATCAGAAGAAGTTGCCCAGCTTGAAATGCAGCTTGAAGCCCGGTGCCGGCCGGCCGAAGGTGTCGGTGCGATCGAACCCGTAGGCCCAGTCGATGCCGATCGGACCGAGCGGCGAGATGATGCTGACCCCGATCCCCGCGCCGCGGAACAGGCGGGTCGGGTTGAACTCCTCGGCGCGGGCCCACACGTTGCCCGCGTCGACGAAGGTCGACAGGTAGAACATCTGCGAGATGCGCGCCCCGATTTCGCCGGTCGTCGCGAAGTAGGCCTTGCCGAACGAGCTCGCGCTCGCCTGCCCGTTGCTCGCGGTGGGATCGAACCCGCGTGGCGTGATCGAGAACTCGTCGTAGCCGCGGAGTGGGATGCCGTACTGTACACCACCCATGGTGAACAACTGATCGAAGAAGGGCGAGTTGCCGAACACGAGTCCGGACCGTGAGGACAGTCCCATCACGAACTTGATGGGTGCGGTGCTCGCGGCCCCGCCGAGCTGCCCGAGGGGCGCGTACCACCGGCCCTCGAGATCGAGCCGCTGGAAGTTGCCCGAGCCGCCGAGCGGACCACCGGACTGGGAGATGCCGATCGAGTGCATGGTGCCCGCGGTCGGGAACGGGAGATCGATCCGTGTGTCCCGGAGCAGGGAGATCCCGATCGTCGAGCGGATGCAGTTGTTGCAGCTCAAGGACGCCAGGCCCGTGGTCGCGCCGGTGAACGTCTGGTCGTCGATCGCGTACGAGAAGAAGACGCGCGTGTAACGGTCGTTGAACACGGGGAAGCCGAACTGCACGCTCGCGCCTTCGCGCTTCAACGTACCCAGATCGGCGATCGTGTAACGCAGCCGGGTGTTGTGCACGTCGAATGTACCCGAGATGCGGGACTCTTTGATCGCCGGATCGGTGTAGCTCACCTGAAAATCACTGATGTTCTGTCCGAACTGCCACTGGAAGTGGCCCTTCTTGCCCTTCCCGAACAGGTTCGGCTCGTCGAGACCGAGGAAGCCGCCGACCCCGGTGCCCTGCCCCACCGAGGCGCCGAAATTGATGTTCCCCGTGTGCTTCTCGGTCACGCGGAAGATGACGTCGATGTCACCCTGGTCGTTGGCGGGGCGCGTATCGGGGAACGGCAGCGGCTGCTGGAAAAACCCGAGGTTCGAGATGTTTTGATACGACCGGATGAGCGCGTCCTGCCGGAACACGTCGCCGGGGAGCAGGACGATGGCCTCGCGAATCACGCGCTCGTGAGTGATGTCGTTGCCCGCGATCTCGATCTTGTTGACGATGGCGGGCTGGCCCTCGTTGATCGCCCAGCGGAGGTCCACGACCGGCTTCCCGTCGGCCCCGGTACGCCGGATGACTTGCGGCTGGATGTTCGCGTAGATGTAACCGTTGTTGCGATAGAGCGTGTAGAGGTCGTTGACCGCGTTGTCCCAGCGCTCCTGGCTGAAGTAGACCGGGCCCTGGTCGGTGCCGCCCAGGCCGAGGAAGCCGGTGCGGTCGCCCCCTTTGAACGGAAACAGCTGTTGCAGCTCTTCGGTCGAGAAGCGCCGGTTCCCCACGATCTCGAACGCGCCGACGCGGTAGGGTTCGCCTTCGCTCACGCGGATCTGGAGGGTGGCCTTCCCGGTCGTGTCGTTCACGAGGATGGTATCGCCCAGGACCTGAAAGTCCACGAACCCTTTGTCGCCGTAGAACTTGGGCAGGCGCTCCTGGACGTCGGTGCGCAGCTTCTCGTCGTCGTACTCGCCGGAGCGGAACCACCAGAACCCCTCGGGGCGCGTCTTCATTTGGCCCACGAGCTGGTCCATGGCAAAGTGCTCGTTGCCCTGTACCTGCACCTGCGCCACGGCGACGCGGCGGCCCTCGTCGACGTCGAAGATGACGCGCACGCGGGAAGAATCGTTCTCGTACAGCGGAATGACCTTCACGTGGGCCAGATAGTAGCCGTTGGCGCGGTACAGCGAGTCGATGCGACCCTGCGCGCGTGTGACGGCCGCCTGGTCGAGGGGGCGCCCTTCGGGGAGCTGCGCCTTGTCCCGGACACTGCCCTCGGACACGCGGTTCACCCCGCGCACGGCCCACTTCACGAGGATGGGGCGCTCGTGCACCCGCACGATCAGGAGCTGGCGGCCACCGGTGGTGTCCTGGGTAACGCGGACGTCATCGTACTGGCCGCTCGCGTACAGGGCCTGGATGGCACGCTGTACGTCGCGATACCCGAGCGCCTTGCCGGGGGCGAGACCGCTCTGGTCGAGCACCTGCTTGCGGTCGACCCGATGGATCCCGAGCACCACGATCGAATCGGGCGCGGTGGCGGCCGTCGGCGTGGGTGTTTCCCCGCCCTGCGCGCGCGCAGCGCGCGGGACGAGCGCGGCGGAACTCAGGAGGATGAGAGCGGAAAGCCGGCGGATCACGCCTTCGTGCCGGAGAGCGCGCGGAACGCCAACCGTTCCTTGTCCGGGGCTACGTCGACCTCGATCTCGTCGCCCCGCGCGAACTCGCCGACCAGGATCTTCTCCGACAGCGGATCCTCGACGTACTTCTGAATCGCGCGCTTCAGCGGGCGCGCGCCGAAGTGCTCATCGTACCCGCGGTCCACGAGGAAGTCCGAAGCCGCCGGCGTCAACCGGAGCGTGAGCTCCTCGTCGCCCAACCGGCGCTGCACTTCCTTGAGGAGGATCGTCACGATCGCGGCGATGTGCTCGCGGGTGAGCGGGTGAAACACGATGACGTCGTCCAGCCGGTTCAGGAACTCGGGGTTGAAGGTCTTGTTGATCTCTTCCTTGACCTTCTCGGCCATCTTGTCGAAGGTCGCCCGCGAATCGGGTTGGGCGAAGCCCAGCGCCTTCCCCTTCACCATGTCGCGAGCACCGACGTTCGAGGTCATGATCACGACGGTGTTCTTGAAGTCGATCACGCGTCCGTAGTTGTCCGTGAGGTGCCCCTCGTCCAGCACCTGCAGCAGGATGTTGAACACGTCGGGGTGCGCTTTCTCGATCTCGTCGAGCAGTACCACCGAATAGGGCTTCCGCCGCACCGACTTCGTGAGCGTCCCGGAATCCTCATACCCCACGTAGCCCGGGGGCGCGCCGATCAGCCGGCTCACGGAGAACTTCTCCATATACTCCGACATGTCGACCCGGATCAGCGCATTGGCGTCGGCGAAGAGGAATCGGGCCAGCCCGCGCGCCAGCTCGGTCTTCCCCACGCCGGTGGGTCCGGAGAAGATGAAAGAGCCGATCGGCCGCTTGGGATCCTTCAGGCCCGCCCGGCTGCGCCGGATGGCGCGCGAGATCACGGCGATCGCCTCGTCCTGGCCGACGACCGTCTGGTGCATCTCCTCTTCCATGCGCAGCAGGCGCGCGGTCTCGGCCTCCTGGAGGCGCGTGACGGGAATCCCGGTCCACCGCGAGACGATGAAGGCGACGCCCTCCTCGTTGATCGTGGGTCGGTGCGTCTGCCGCTCCTTCTCCCAGGCCTCCTGCTTGCGACGGATCTCCGACTGGAGCTCCCGCTCCTGGTCCCGCAGCGCCGCCGCCCGCTCGAAGTTCTGGTCGCGGACCGCGTTCTCCTTGTCGCCGTTGATGTGCTCGAGCTTCCCCTTCAAGGCAGACACTTCCGGGGGCGGCACTTGCGTCGCCAGCCGCGCACGCGCGCCGGCCTCGTCGATCACGTCGATCGCCTTGTCCGGCAGGAAACGGTCGGTGATGTAGCGCTCCGACAGTTTCGCCGCGGCGTCGAGCGTCTCGTCGGGGATGATCACCCGGTGGTGCTCCTCGTAGCGCTTGCGCAGGCCCTTCAGGATCTCGATGGTCTCACCCACGGTGGGCGGATCGACGATGACCGTCTGGAAGCGCCGCTCGAGCGCGCCGTCCTTCTCGATGTACTTCCGGTACTCGTTGAGCGTCGAGGCGCCCACGCACTGCAGCTCGCCCCGGGCCAACGCGGGCTTCAGCATGTTGGAGGCGTCGACCGCGCCTTCGGCCGCGCCCGCGCCCACGAGCGTGTGCAGCTCGTCGATGAAGAGGATGATGTTCCGGTTCTGCGCGATCTCGTTGATGATCGCCTTGAGGCGCTCCTCGAACTGGCCGCGATACTTGGTCCCCGCGATCACCGCCGCCATGTCGAGCGAGAGCACGCGATGATCCTTCAAGACGTCGGGGCACTGCCCGCTCGCGATGAGCTGGGCGAGCCCTTCGACGATCGCCGTCTTGCCCACGCCGGGCTCCCCGATGAGCACCGGGTTGTTCTTCTTGCGCCGGGACAGGATCTCCATCACCCGCTCGATCTCTTTCTGCCGGCCAATCGTCGGATCGAGCTGGCCTTCAGCGGCGAGCTGCGTCAGGTCACGGCAGAAATGGTCGAGCGCCGGGGTCTTGGACTTCTTTTCGCTCTTGGGGCTCGCGGGCTGGGCGCCGGGGCCGGACGGCGTCGGGCCGCCACCCGACGGCATCTCGCTGCCGAGCAGCCGCAGGGTCTCGGCCCGCGCCTGCTCGAGGTTGACGCCGGCGTCGGTCAGCACCTGCGCGGCGATGCCCTTCTCCTCGCGGAGCAGCCCGAGCAGGAGGTGCTCGGTGCCGACGTAGGAATGGTTGAGCTCGCGCGCCTCGCTCATCGCGAGCTCGAGCACCTTCTTGGCCCGAGAGGTGTACGGCAGGTCGGGGCCGGCGGCCGCCGCCGCTTTGCCCTTCTTAACCGTTTCCTCGATTTTTTGCTGGATTTCTTCGAGGTCGACGTTCAGGTTGGTGAGGACGGCCGCTGCGACGCCTTCGCCCTCACGAATCAACCCCAGCAGGATGTGCTCGGTCCCAACGTATTCGTGATGCAGCCGCGCGGCTTCCTCGCGCGCCATCTGCAGGACCTTGCGGACGCGATCCGTGAAGTTGTAGCCGTTCATCTCCCCCCCGAACTCCCCAGCATCACGCCGCCTCAGCCTCGAGCACGCGGCGAACGTAGGTGGCACGGACCGTCGGCAAGTCAGGATCCCCCGTCTGCCGCCCGTCCAGCGCCGCCAAGTGCGCGGGCTGAGTGAAAATCATCAGCTTGTTGAGTGTGTATACACTCAAGCCCGGGATCAGATTCAATCCGACACCCAACCGCACGCCACTCAACAGGTTCATCGTCTCTTCGAACGTGAGCTTGCGCGCATACTTGAGCAACCCGTACGCCCGCCACGTCTTGTCGGCTACTTCGTCCGGCGCCGTCCTGAGCAGCACATCCCGTGCCTGCTCTTCGTATTCGATCACCTGGCGCACGATCTTGCCGAGGTGATCGAGCAGCTCGTCCTCCGACTTCCCAAGCGTCGTCTGGTTCGACAGCTGGAAGAAGTTGCCGACGATCTCGCTCCCCTCCCCGTACAAACCCCGATGGGTCAGTCCGACCTGAGCGAGCCCCTGCAACACCTTGCCGACTTCCTTGGTCAAAACAAGGCCCGGCAAGTGGATAAGGACACTCGCACGAAGGCCTGTCCCGGCATTGGTCGGGCAGGACGTAAGATAGCCAAATTCCGGGTGAAACGCGAAGGGTAAAAGCCGCCCGAGGTCCGCGTCGAGCGCCTCTAAGTCCGCGTACGCGTCCTCGAGTGCGAATCCCGAACGCATTCCGTGCAATCGCAAGTGGTCTTCCTCGTTCACCATGACCCCGACGGTCCCCTGGACCATCAGGGCGGCGCCCGGCCGGGGCCGGACCTCCCGATCGAGGGCGGCCAGCTCCTTGGAGACGAGGTGCCGCTCGTGCAACAGCTGGCGATCGGCGCGCTCGAGCTGATCCAGGTGGATGGTCACGGCGCCGTGGAGGAGGTCGCTCGCCGCGCCGGCCTCTTCCACCCGCGTCAGGACCGCCGTCCGATCGGCATCCTTGGCACGCTGGCTGAACACGTACCCCTCGAGGTTGCGCGCGAGGCGGATTCGCGTGGAGAGCACGATGCTGCCCTTCGGCCCCGACGCGTCGAGCCAGCCGATCCCGCCATCCGGCAGCAGCGAAAGGTCGATCACTCGAGCACCCGAATCCGGTCGCGCAGCTCGGCCGCCAGCTCGAAGTTTTCGTTTTCGACCGCGCGGCGGAGCTGCTCCTTGAGGTCCAGCAGGCGAAGACGGGGGTCGGTGGAGCCTTCGCTGCCCGGCGCGATGTAGCGCTCGCCCACGTGCTGGCTCGAGCCGTGGAGCCGGCGCAGCAAGTCGCGCAGGTGCGAACCGAAGGACTCATAACACTGCCCGCAGCCCAGCCGGCCCGATTCCCGGAAGTCCTTGAGCGTGCTCCCGCACGCCGAGCAGCGGAGCCCGTCCGCGGGCGTGGGAAGGACGTTGCCCCCCTTCCCGATCATCCCCTGCAGGAAGCCGCCGAGCGGCGTTTTGAGCGCCGTCGCACCGGTCTCGACCCCGCGCTGCTGGGCGCACTGCTCGCACAGGTGGAGCGTGACCTTGGTGTCGTGCTCCACCTGGGTCAGGTTGATGACCGCCTCGCGCTCCTTGCAGTTCTCACACAGCATCAGGGTATCGCATCCACCGAGGCGACCGCCGCCAGGCGACCGTCCTCGAGCATGAGGATTCGATCCGCCCGGCCCGCGAGCTGCCGGTTGTGAGTCACCACCACGACCGCGGTCTCGTACTCCCGCGCCAGGCGGAAGAAGACCTCGTGCAGCCGGCCCGCGTTGGCATGGTCCAGGTTGCCCGACGGCTCGTCGGCGAGCACCAGGCTCGGGTCGTGCACCAGCGCGCGGGCCACCGCGCAACGCTGCTGCTCGCCGCCCGAGAGCTCCGCCGGGCGGTGCGTCATGCGCCCAGCGAGCCCGACCAAGGAGAGCATCTCCTCCGCCCGGGAGCGAGCCGCGCGCTCCTGCATCCCCGCGATCAGGAGCGGCATCATCACATTCTCGAGCGCCGAGAATTCCCGCAAGAGATGATGGAACTGAAACACGAAACCCAGCTTGCGATTCCGGAGTTCCGAGAGGGCCTCGGCGTCGAGGTCGGCGTAGCGGGAGCCGTCGAGCCACACGTCCCCGCCGGTCGGATGATCCAGCGCCCCGAGCAGGTGGAGCAGCGTGCTCTTGCCGGCCCCCGAGGCCCCCACGATGGCGACGAATTCGCCGCGATGCGCCTCGAGCTCGACCGCGCGCAGGACCTCGAGCGGCTGACCGTCACCGCCCGCGAACACCTTGCGGAGGCCCCGCCCTTCGAGCAGCGCCGTCATTCGTACCGGATCGCGGTCACGGGATCGAGCCGCGCCGCCTGCACCGACGGGTAGAGCGGAGCGAACGTCGCGACGACGAGGCTGGCCACGATCACCAGGAGGACGTCCAGGGGTTGTGTGTGGACCGGCAGATGATCGATGAAGTAGATGGACGGATCGATGGGGATCCAATGGCCCCGATTCACCATCATGCCCACGATCCAACCCAGGACGACGCCGAGCGTCGTTCCCGTCAGGCCGACCAGGATCCCTTGCGTCAAGAAGATCCGGCGGATCGCCGTTTGCTTGATTCCCATGGCGAGGAGGATGCCGATCTCCCGCGTCTTGTCGCGGACTGCCATCGTGAGCGTCCCAACCACGTTGAACGCGGCCACCACGCAGATCAGGAACACCACCAGCCCCATCGCGAGTTTTTCGAGCTTCAGCGCCGAGAAGAGCCCCGAGTTCTGGGACTGCCAGTCAAGCGCACGATAGGGATACCCGAGTCGCGCCTCCAGCGCCGCGCCGAACGCCTGTGCCCCCCACGGTTCGGCGAGCCGCACTTCGATTCCCGTGATGGCCGTGTCGAGCCCGGCGAACCGTTGGGCGACGCGGCGGTCGAGCGCCACGTAGCTGTCGTCGTACACGTACATCCCGGTGTCGAAGATCCCGGTCACCTGGTACCGATGGAACTTCGGAACGTAAGCGCCGAGGCTCGGGTTGAACTTGGCGCCGGCGGGCGCAACGAGGGTCACGACATCGCCAGGGAACGCGGAGAGCTTCGAGGCGAGCCGCACGCCCAGCGCGATCCCACCCTCCACGTCCGATCGCGTGGCCTTGAACGACAAGTCGCCCTTCGTAAAGTGCCGGGCGAAGGTCGTGACGGCCTCGCGCCCGGTATCGGGCTCGACCCCATAGACCACGACCCCTTCGGCGTAATCGTGCCCGGCGGAGATCAGGCCCTGACTAAGCACAAAGGGAGCGGCGGCCTCCACGCCCGGGGACCGGCGCACCTCGCCCAGTACCCGGTGCCAGTCGTCGAGCCGCAGGCCCTCGCCGTACGTGAGGACGCGCAGGTGGGGATTGGCGACGAGGATCTTGTCGCGCAGGTCCTCCTGCAAGCCGTTCATCACGCCGAGCACCACGACGAGCGCCATCACGCCGACCGTCACCCCGCCGACCGCAATCACCGTGATGAGCGAGAGCAGCCGAGACGACCGTCGACTGCGCAGGTAGCGCAGCGTGATCCGGAAATCGAGCGGCGACGGCCAGTTGGTAGCCACGAGGGCGATCGCCGCGATGGCGGCCAACCCCAGCAAGCCCAGCAAGGCCTGGAGGATGGTTATGGCGTGGAGGTTCATTCGGGTCGCAACATGGGAAACAGGATCACGTCGCGGATGTGGGGCTGATCGGCCAGGATCATCAGCAGGCGGTCGAGCCCGAGCCCCACCCCACCCGTGGGCGGCATGCCGTACTCGAGCGCGCGGATGTAGTCCTCGTCGAGCTGCTGGGCCTCCGCATCTCCCGCGGCGCGGAGCTTCGCCTGCTGCTCGAACCGGCGCCGCTGCTCCTCGGGATCGTTGAGCTCGCTGAACGCGTTGGCGATCTCCCGCTTTTGAATGAACAGCTCCCAGCGCTCGACCCGCGTCGGATCACCGCGCTTGAGCTTGGCGAGCGGTGAGAGCGCCACGGGATAATCGAGCACGAAGGTCGGCTGCACGAGCGTCGGCTCGACAAAATTCTTGAAGACCTCGTCCACCAGCTTCCCGCCCGAGAGCTTGTCCACGTCGGGCACATCCTTTTTCTTGAGCGCGGCTCGAAGCTCCGACTCTTTCGCCCGCGCGAGGTCAACGCCCGCGGTTTCGCGCACCAAGGCGTAGAAGTCCTTCCGGGCGAACGGGGCCGCGAAATCGAGAGTCGCGCCGTGGCGTTCGAGCGTCGTGCTTTCGAAGAGCTCCTTCACGAGCCCGGCCACCATTGCTTCGGTGATCGCAAGCATCACCTCGTAGTCCGCATAGGCCTCGTACCACTCGGCCATCGTGAACTCGGGGTTATGGAACCGGTCGAGCCCCTCGTTCCGAAAGTCATGCCCGATCTCGTACACCTTCTCGAGGCCGCCCACGATGCAGCGCTTGAGATACAGCTCATCGGCGATGCGGAGATAGAAGGTCGCGTCCAGAGCGTCGTAATGGGTCGTGAACGGGCGCGCGGACGCGCCGCCGTACACCGGCTGGAGCACCGGGGTCTCCACCTCGAGGTACCCGCGCGCGTCGAGAAACTTCCGGATGTACGCCACCGCGCGGCTCCTGAGCCGGAACACCTCCCGCGCCGCCGGGCGCACCGCCAGGTCGGCGTAGCGCTGGCGCGCCCGCAACTCGGGATCGGATAGCTCGCCGTGCTTCTTGCCTTCAGCGTCTTCCTTGCCGAGCGGCAGAGGGCGAAGCGACTTGGTGAGCAACGTCAGGTGCTGGACTCGGAGCGTGACCTCTCCGGTCTTCGTGCGAAACAGCGGACCCTCGGCGCCGATCAGGTCACCCAGATCGAGGAGCTTCACGAGCTCGTAGTGCTCCGCGCCCATCTCGTCGACCTTGAAGTAGAGCTGGACCTTCCCCGAGCGATCCTCGAGATGGCCGAAGGTGGTCTTGCCCATGGGACGGAGCAGGATCAACCGCCCCGCGAGCCGGTGTACAACGCCGTCCTCTTCGCGGAATCCCTCGAGCGCCGGCGCGATCGCGCCCGTACGATCGAACCGATAGGCGAACGGGACCACGCCGCGCTTGGTCAGCTCAGCGAGCTTCTCGCGCCGGGCGGCCTCTACGAAGCTGGTCACGCGGCCTTACTCCCGAAGCGCTTCAGGTACGCCTCGATGAACGGGTCGAGATCGCCATCCATCACCTTCTGCACATCACCCACCTTGAGCTCCGTGCGATGGTCGTTGACCATCGTGTACGGTTGGAATACGTACGAGCGGATCTGGCTGCCCCAGGCGATGTCCATCTTCTGCTTGTCCACCTCGGCCTTCTTGGCCTCGCGCTCCGCGACCGCGCGCTCGTACAGACGCGCCTTGAGCATCTTCAAGGCGGTCGCCTTGTTCTTGAACTGGCTGCGTTCGTTCTGGCACTGTACCACGATGTTCGTCGGGAGGTGTGTGATCCGCACGGCGGACGACGTCTTGTTGACGTGCTGTCCGCCCTTCCCGGACGCGCGGTACACGTCGATGCGCAGGTCGTCGTCCTTGATCTCGATCTCGATGTCCTCGTCCACCACCGGGTAGACGAAGACGGACGCGAACGAAGTGTGCCGGCGGGATTGCGCGTCAAACGGTGAGATGCGCACGAGGCGGTGCACGCCCTTCTCGGCTTTGAGGAGGCCGTAGGCGTAGCGACCGCTGATCTGGAGATCGACCGACTTGATGCCCGCCTCTTCCCCCTCGAGCATGTCGAGCAGCTCGACCTTGAAGCCGTGCCGCTCCGCCCACCGCGTGTACATGCGCATCAGCATTTCGGCCCAGTCCTGGGACTCGGTCCCGCCCGCCCCAGGATGGATGGTCAGCAGGGCATCGCGCGCGTCGTCGGGGCCACGCAGCATGTTCTGGAGCTCGAGCGCTTCGAGCTGGCCGGCGATGACGTCGGCTTCCTGCTCGAGCGAGCGACCCTTCAGCACGTCGGCGACCAGCCGCGCGTGCTCTTGGTCGGGTTCACCTTCTGAGAGTTCGATCAGGGCGCGCGCGTCGTCGAGCCGCTTCCTCACGGCCTGATACGGCTCGATCCAGCGCTTCAGCTCCTTGGTTTCCTGCACCACCTGCCCCGCCTTCTCCTGGTCGGCCCAGACGCTGCCGTCCGCCATGGCGTGCTCGAGCTCCCCGAGCCGCTTGGTCTTCCCCGTTACGTCAAAGGAAACTCCCGAGCTCGGTGAGACGACGGTCGAATTCCGCAAAGCGATCGGTTAGGGCCATGTGTTAGAAAAGTAATGAAGCAGGGGCCTAGAAGACCTTGTTGCCGCCCGCCAGGATCTCGTTCAACGCTTCGGCCCAGAAGGACGTCGTCTTGGCCAGATCGGCCCCGACCTGCTCGACGTACTCCTGCCAGCTCTTCTCGATCTCGTCCTTGAAGAGCTGCGGCAAGGTGCCGTCCCGCAGCCCCTGCTGGCGCTTCTCAGGATGGTAGACGACGAGGTCGGAGACGAGAGCCCGTGCGAGCCGCCGCGCCTTCTGCTTCGGGTCCTGAACCATGAATGGATTGACCGGTCGGAGCGGACCCGTCATCCGCTGCCCCGGCCCAGCGGGGGCCGCGGGAGCAGCCGGAGCGGCGGGGGCGGCCGCCGGGCGGGCAGCCGGTGCGGGCGCCGCGGGTGCGCGAGGCGCCGTGGGAGGTGGCGCGGGAGGACGCATGGTCGGCGCGGCCGGCGCCGGCGCGGCGGCCGCGGGAGGCGCGGCCACTGGGCGGTGCGGGGCCGCCGGAGGAGGCGCGGGTGCCCGGGGCGGCGCGGCCGGTGGCGTCGCCGTGATCGGGCCTGAGAACCGTGGGGTCGCGGGAGGCCGCGGAGGCGCCGGGGGGTGGGCCGGTGGCGGCGTGGGGGCCGGCGGCGCTGGCGGAGGTACTCCGCGCGCGGGAGGCGCTTGCGGAGTCGCGACCGCAGCAGCCGGCGCCCGCTGGGCTGCTGCGACGGGGGGGGGAGCCACGGTCGTCGCGGTGCTCGGGCCTACGCCGAACACGGTGCTGCACACCGCGCATCGCGCGCGCACGCCGCCCGCGGGGACCTTGGCCGGGTCCACCCGGTACACGGTTTCGCACGACGGACAGCTGACGTTCACGCTCGGCGCTCTTCCTTTCCCCTACCGTCCGTCATTGTCGTCGAGCTCCGGATCGTGCCGGCGGTCCACAACGAACACCGATCCCGGCTGCGTCTTGGCATAGCTCTTCATTTCCGTCGCGAGCTCGCTCACCTGCGCCGGGTGCGCGAACCGCCGGTGCTGGTTCGTCACGATCCCGATCGACAGCGTCATGAGCGGCACGCGGTGGAGCTGGCCCCGGCGGTCCTTCCCGAAGTAATAGCCCGCCCGGCGATCCTGCTCGTTGTACTGATACGGAATCAAGGTGTCGAATACCTCGAGCACCTCGCCGCACACGTCGGGGATCGCATCGAACGGAATGATAAAGATGAAGTCGTCCCCGCCGATGTGCCCCACGAAGCCGCGCCCCCCCTGCAAGCCCTTGACGACATCGTGCAGGATGCGCGACAGGATGTAGATCACGCGATCGCCGTCGTTGTACGAGTAGCGATCGTTGTACTCTTTGAAATGATCCAGGTCGGCGTAGCACACAGCGAACAGCTCGCCGTTCTCCATGCGCCGCCGGATCTCCCGCTCGATCTCCGTGGTGCCCGGGAGTCGCGTGGACGGATTGACCGCGACGTCGCGCTCCGTGCGACTCATCAGGCCGTCGAGCCGGCTCGCCTGCTCCATCGGCTCGAACAGGGGGCTGATCACCTCGTCCGCCCCGGCGTTGAACCACTCCTGCACGCGATCGGTCGTGTGCCGGCTCGTCAGCACGGCCAGCGGCACGATCGCGGAGTAGGAGTCCGCCTTGAGTCGCTCGCAGAGCGCCAGCCCCTGGGGGCCGCCGTCCGCGTCGATCACGACCAGCCGCGGTAGCGACCGCAGCACCCGCTGCTCCACATCCGCGGGGTCCGGCACGGGGACAATCGTGAGCCCCTTGCCGTCGACCCACCGAGCGAGGAAGTCAGGGACCGTGCGGCCAGCCGGCGAGAAGAACAGTATCGTCGGGCGCGTGCCGCGCACCTGCCTCCTCACGTAAGGGTCGAGTGCGCCTAAACTTAGGCCCCGTGTCGGCCGGAGTCAAATAAACCACACCGCGAGCGCGACGAGCGCGTACAAGGCGAGGAGCTGCGCCCCCTCGAACCAGTTCGACTCTCCGTCCAACGCGATCACCGTCACGATGAGTGACGCGAATCCCAGGGCCACCACCTCGAATCCGGTGAACACGAGGTTCATCGGCTGGCTCAGGAGCGCCCCGACCCCCACGAGCAGCGGAGCGACGAAGAGCGCGACCTGCGTGCTCGAGCCGAGCGCGATGTGCAGCGCGAGGTCCGTCTGCCCCCGCCGCGCCACGACGACGGCGGTGGCGTGCTCCGCGGCGTTGCCGATGAGCGGAATCACGATGAGGCCGAGGAACAACTGCGAGAGCCCGAACCGCTCGACGAGCGTCTCGGTCGCTCGTACCAGCATTTCGCTTTCGATCGCTACGAACGCGGTGGCGCCGGCGAGGATCGCGAGCGCGACCCTCGGCGAGTACGGCGCCGCCGGAGCCGTGGCGTGCCCGCTTCCTCCGGACTCGCCATGAAATAGTTGGCGATGGGTCACGAGAGAGAAGGCGAGGCTCGCGCCGTAAGTGACGACGAGGACGGCGGCCACGCCTTCCGACAGGCGGAGCGTTTCCTCCGGCCGGGCGGCGGGGTGCACGAACGCGAACAGCGCCGGGATCACGAGAGCCGCGACGGCGAGGAGGAGCATCGCGCTGCTCGAGCCGGCGGCCGTGCGATTGAACGTCAGCGTCGGGCGGCGCAGGCCGCCGGCGACGAGTGAGAGCCCCAGGATCAGGAGCAGGTTGCCGAGGATCGATCCGACGAGCGACGCCTTCACGAGATCCACCAGGCCCGCCCGTAACGCGACCACCGCGACGATCAGCTCGGCCGCGTTCCCGAAGGTCGCGTTGAGCAAGCCGCCCACCGCGGGCCCGGTGCGGACGGCGAGAGCCTCCGTCGCGGCTCCCATCTCGGCTGCGAGCGGGATGATGGCGAGGCCACACGTGATGAACACGGCGACGGCGGGCACTCCGAGCCACGCGAGCAACCAGGAGAGTGGAGCCGCGATGAGGAGCCAGCGAAGCGAGATCACGCCGTCAGGAGCGGGCGGTCAGAAGTGCTGCGCCTCGTCGATCAGCATGATGGGGATGTCGTCTTCCACGGCGTAGATCAGCCGGCAGGCCTGACAGACCAGCGTTTCGGTCGGCGCGGTGCGGTGTTCCAGCGGACCCTTGCACTTGGGGCACACGAGGATGTCGAGCAGCTCGGGCGCGAGGCTCAATCGGCGTAACCCAGACGTTTGACGGAGGCCGGCCGGCGCCGCCACTTGGGCATGACTTTCACATGCAGATCGAGGAAGACATGCCCGCCCAGGAGCGCCTCGATCTTCGCTCGGGCGGTTTCACCGAGCGCGCGGATGGTCCGGCCCCCTGCCCCGATCACGATGCCCTTCTGGCTCGCGCGTTCCACGTAGATCACGGCCCGAATATATACCGGCTCCTGCGCCTCCCGGAACTCGTCGATCTCCACCGCAACGCTGTACGGCAGCTCCTCGTGCAGCAGCTCGAACGCGGCTTCGCGCACGAACTCGGCCGCGAAGAAGCGCATCGGCTGGGTGGCCATTTCCTCGGGATCATAATGAAAGGGGCTTTCCGGCAGGCGGTCGCGCAACGCGGCGAGGAATGCGTCGATCCCGGCACCGGTGAGCGCAGACACGACGACGGTGGAGGATGGTGGCGGTTGGTGGAGGATGGTGGAGGATGGGGCGAGGTCGGCCTTCGTGTACACCGTCACGATCGGGGCACGAGGCGGCCTCTCGAGGCGCGCGACCGAGGCGAAGTCGGGCGCGGGGTATTCCGGGAGCGGGTGCAGATACGCAATGACCTCAGTGTCCTGGATGGCCCGCAGCGCGTTGGCGCGCATCGCGTAGTGCAGCGCGTACTCGGGCTCGAGCAGGCCTGGCGAGTCCGTGAAGATGAATTGCGTGTCGTCGCGCGTGAGCAACCCCACGACGGGCAGCCGGGTGGACTGCGGCTTCGGCGACACCACCGCCAGGTGCTCACCCACCAGGGCGTTCAGCAGGGTCGACTTCCCGGCGTTCGGACGGCCCGCCAGCACCACCGTGCCGCACCGGGTGGAAGACGAGGGCATCGCCTCAGCGCCGGACGGCGCGCGCCGCGGCAATGAACGCGTCGAACAGCCGACGCATCCGTGGGTCGACGTCGACTAGGTCCTCGGGGTGCCACTGCACGCCGAGCACGAAGCGATCGTCGGAGGGCACGAGCTCCACGCCCTCGATCAGGCCGTCCGCAGCGACCGCCACGGGGGTGAGGCCCGGCGCGAGCCGCGCGATCCCCTGGTGATGCATGCTGTTCACGGGAAGGACTGCGGCATCGAGCAAGCGGCCGAGCCGGGAGCCGGCGGCGATGCGAACGTCGTGACTCAGCTCGTCGCGCCGGCGTCCCCCGATGGGAAACTGATCGTGCTTCAGCGCGTCGGGGCGCTCGACAGCCACGTCCTGATAGAGGGTCCCGCCGACCGCGACGTTGAGGATCTGCGCGCCCCGGCACACGGCGAGCACGGGCTTGCCGTCGGCGAGCGCCCAGCGCGTCAGCAACAGCTCGGTCCAATCCCGGGCTGGGTCGCTGCGACCGCACGCCGGGCGGCGCGCCTCGCCGTACGACGCGGGATCGATGTCCACGCCGCCCGGCAGAAACAGCGCATCGGTGCGCTCGTAGATGCCGCGCAGCGTCGCTTCGTCGTGCTCGAGCAGGGGAATCACCCACGGGATGGCCTCAGCCGCGACCAGCACCTGGACGTAGCGCTGGCTCATCACCCAGCAGCGCGGCAGCTGATCCGGGATCGCCTCGAGTGTTTGCGTCGTAATCCCGACGACCGGCCGGCGCTCCCTCTCGGTCACAACCCCTCCGCCGTCTCGACGATCAGCTGATCCACGACCGCCTTGAAATCGTTGGTGCGCTTGTGCGTCGCGAGCTGGCGATCGGCGCTCGAGCCGTCGGCGAGAATCTTGTACGCGTACGCCACCTCCTGCCGGCTGCCCAGCTCGTCCACCACATCGCCGATGAACCACTCGAGCAGCTCACGGATGAGTTCGCGTGCGGGCAGCTCGACGCCTTTGCCGAAATCGATGAGCTGCCCATCGAGGCCGTAGCGGACGGCACGCCATTTGTTCTCCTCGATGAAGTCGGCCGGATACACGCGCAGCGTCATGTTGTCGCGCCGCAGCTTCCAGAGCTTCGCCACCACCGCCTGGAGGATCGCGGCGATGCATACGGCCTCGTCCACGCGCGTGCACACGTCACAGATGCGGAATTCGAGCGTGGGATAAGACCAGTTGGGGCGCACATCCCACCAGATCTTGCTGCCGTCGGGGATGCACTTGGTGGCGGTCAGCATTTCGACCATGTCGGTGTACTCGCTCCACGAGCGCAGCGCGCGCGGCACGCCAGTGCGCGGAAAGCCGCGGAACACCACCGAGCGATAGGACTTGAGCCCCGTGTTGCGCCCCATCCAGAACGGCGAGCTCGTGGAGAGACAGAGGATATGCGGCAGCACGTAGCGCGACACGTTGAGCGCGTCGACCAGGAACTCCCGGTCCTCGATGCCGATGTGGACGTGCGTCCCGAAGATCAGGAGGCGCTGCGCCAGCTCGCCCATCGCCTCCCGCAGGCCGAGGTAGCGCTCGGTCTGCGTGATCTCCTGCCGCTCCCAGGACGAGAACGGATGCGTGCCCGCCGCCGCGATGCGCAATCCGTTCTTCGCGGTCAAGCCGATCACTTCGCGGCGCAGCTGCGCCAGCTCGGCGCGCAGCTCGGCGGGCGTCCTGCAGACCTTGCTCCCCACCTCCACGATGGACTGATGCAGCTCCGGCTTCACCTGCGAGAGCACCAGATGGTCCTGCTCGAGGATCTGGGTGATGTACGACTTGAGCTCGCGCGTCTCCGGATCGATGATCTGGTATTCCTCTTCTATGCCGAGCGTCAGCGAGGGCGGCTTCATCGCGGCTCCACGAGCATGGTCGGCACCTGGGAGCCGCCGCCGGCCGTCACGTTGACGAGGGCGGCGGTCGATAGACGCGACAGACAGCCGTCGATATAGGTCCCCTGGCAGGCGAACGGATCCGTATCGAGGATGCGCTCGGTGATCTGCAGCTTGCCGTCGACCACGCTCGGGTAGGGCTCGCGCGGCACGGGCACACGCTCCTGTACGACGTGGGGATCGGTCAAACCCTGACGGACGCGCTCCTGCCAGACGGCGTCGGTCACTTCCCAGCCCAGCACGACGCCCTTCCCGCCATATTCGTCGTTCGGTTTGAGGACCAGGCGCTCGCGCTGCGACAGCACGAACGGCACGAGGTCGACCTCCTTGCCCGCGTGCCGTGTCTTCCGCTCCTCGAGCACGCGAGTCCAGGGAATGTGCGCGTCGATCGCGCGCCGTTCGTCGGCGGGAAAGAGCGCGGCGTTCCGCTCGTCGCCCAGCACGGCGAAGCTCGCCTTCTTGTGGAGCAGCTTGCAGCGAAATCCGTTCACCAGGCACACCGCCCGCTCCCGCACCGCGCGCACTACGGCGTGGTCGACGCCGCACCGGTCGATCAGCTCGCTGATGAGCACCCGTTTGTAAATCAGGTCCACCGGGCGACCCCCGGCTATCAACCGGCCGTTCGTGAGCTCGGTCTCGCGAGGATCGACGATCACCGCGTCGAGCCCGTGGGAGCGGAAGTACTCCTGGAACAGCACGAACTCGCTGAACGTCGGCACCTCGCGCCAATCGAGGATCGCGATCCGGGGCGGCAGAGCCGCGCGGCTTCCGCGCCAGACGGCGTACGAGCCGAGGAGCGCGTGGAGGATCCCATGCCGACCGGGGAGCGGCCGCACGTCCATGGTCCGCAGGAACTGCCGCATGACCGGCAACGCGAGGAAGATATCCGCCAGCGCGTCGCCGTAGGCGGCCCCCGTGGGCGTTTCCGCGTTGTACTCGGTCCACCACAGCACCCCCGTCTCGGGGAAATAGAACGAATCGAAGCGCGAGGTGGGACTGGGGTCGGGAATGCCGGGATCGAGTGCGACGAGGTCCTCCTCCCAGTCGGTGAGTCGGAACTGGCGCCGGAGGCCGACGTCCTGCAACGCGGCGGAGAGCAACCGGCCCATCGCCTTGAGCAACAGCGCGCCGCGCTCGCGCACATAGCGATACTGATCGGGGGAGAAGAAGCGGGGTCGCAGCGCCGTGCACAGCGGTCGATCGCCGAAGTACACACCGCGGCGGCGCTGCTCGTCGTCGAGCATCGCCTGCGATTCGGCGGCGACGTCCGCGATCAACAGCTCATGGTAACGCGTGATGGCTTCCGGCACCCCCGACGTCATTGCTTCGCGCGCGCGCCCCTTCCTCTCGCCTTCGCCGGCGCTCGCGCCGCGAACAGCGCGTTCCAATGGAACTGGCTCGCCTTCGATTTCTTCGTCGCCAGCTCGATCGCGAGGTCGGCCATGTGCTGCACCGCCCACTCGAAGTACGTGGGGGTGAGCGAATTGACATCGAAGTCAGGCGCGGGATTCATGAAGTCGATCGCGTACGGGACGCCGTCCTTCACGGCGTATTCGATCGAGTTCATGTCGTACCCGAGGGCCCGCACCAGCGTGAGGGAGTCGCGCACGATGCGCTCGCGCAGCGCGTCGGTCAGGTAGTTGTCGTCGACGATATAGGCGCGGGCCCTGGGATCGTAGTGGATCGGGAGCACGTGCTCCTGGCCAAGGCAGATACAGCGCACGAACTGGTCCCACTCGATGAACTGCTGCACGATCATCGTGTGCAATCCTGATTGATCGTAGTGGTGCAGCAGCTCCTCCTTTGAGCGGCATACAAACACGTCCTTCCAGCCGCCCCCGTGCGCGTCCTTCAGGATGCACGGCATCCCGATCTCCTGGACGATCGCGTCCCAGTCGAGGGGGAATTTCAAGTTGCGCAGGCTCTCGGAGTGCACGATCCCCGGGACGTACTCCTTGTTCGGAATCAGGATCGTCTTCGGGCTCGCGACGCCGAGGCGGGTCGCGAGCGTGGCGCCGAAGAACTTGTCGTCGGCGCTCCACATGAACGGATTGTTGACCACCGTCACGCCCTGAAGCACGGCGTGCTTCAGGTACGACCGGTAGAACGGGACCTCGTGCGAGATGCGATCGATCAGCACCGCGTAGGCATTCGCGCCGTCCATCGACTCGCCGCCGAGCTGGGCGAGCTCCGCCGTCACCCCCCGGTCGCGGCGGTTCACTTCTTCGATGAAGCGCGGCGGGAACGACCACTCCCGGCCCACGACCAGACCGACCTTGAGACCACCGTTCGCGCTCACCCGCACGCTCCGTCGCGTTGACAGTGGCGCTGAAAATGCCCGAGCGGGGCGCCGGTGACAACCCCGATGGGGTGTCCTTACATTGTCCCTCAACCCATGCTCGGCTTCTCTCGCCTCGCCGTCCGCTGGCGCTCCCGCGCGCGCGCCCGCGCATGGCGGGGTGAGCTTCACGTGATCCCCGAGGTCGTGAGCCCCCAACTGGGCAACCGGCGCTCGCTCATCGTATCGACCCCCGCCTCGTACGCGTCCAGCGACCGGCGCTATCCCGTGCTGTACATGCAGGACGGGCAGAACCTGTTCGACCCGCGCACGAGCTTCGCGGGCGATTGGGGGCTTTCCACGGCCCTCGCATGGGCGAGCCACCGCGGGATCGAGCCGATCGTCGTGGGCGTGTACAACACCGGGCGGAGCCGCTTCGACGAGTACAGCCCGTTCGTGGAACCCGGTGCGGGTGGTGGTGCCGGCGACCGCTACCTCGAGTTCCTGACCCGCACCATTAAGCCATTCGTGGACGAGCGATTCCGGACCCTGCCCGACCGGGCCTCGACGGGCATCGCGGGCTCGTCCCTCGGCGGCCTCATCAGTCTGTACGCCTTCTTTCGGCTCCAATCTGTCTTTGGATTCGCGGGCGCTTTGAGCCCATCGCTGTGGTTCGGCAAGGAGGCGATCTTCGACGTGGTGGCGCAGTCGCCGCGGCCGCCAGGGCGGATCTATCTCGACATCGGTCTTCGCGAGGGTGAACGCCACGTGATGCTGGCTCGGCGCATGCGGGACCTTCTGATCGAGCGAGGATTCGAGGCGCGGCGCACGGTGCGCTACGTCGAAGACAGCAAGGGCGCGCACCGCGAAGCCGATTGGGGGCGGCGCTTCCGGAAAGCCCTTCCGTTCCTGGTGCGAGACACATGAGCGTCGAACGAGTCCAATGGCATTCGCCGGCCCTCGGGCGCGAGATGCCGCTCCAGGTGGTGGGCCACGCCGGCGCCCGCGTCCTCGTCTTCCCCACGAGCCTCGGCTCCTGCGCCGAGTGGACCGATCGGCACATGCACCGCCCCGAGGTCCTGGGCGAGCACCTGGAGCGCGGGTGGATCCAGCTGTTCTGCCTGCATCACGTGCACGAGGAGAGTTGGTACCGCGAGCACCTCCATCCCGGCGCCCGGGCATGGCGGCATCTCCAGTATGACCGCTACCTGCTCGACGAAGTGCTCCCCTTCACCGCATCGCGCAATGCCAATCCGTTCGTGATCGCCCTGGGGGCGAGCTTCGGCGCGTATCACGCCACCTGCTTCGGGATGCGCCACCCGGAACGGGTCAACCGCATCATCGGACTGTCGGGGACCTACGATATCACGCGGCTCACCGGCGGCTATTCGGACGACAACGTGTACGCCTGCAACCCGACCGACTTCATGCGGCACGAGCACGATCCGGCGCGGCTCGCGGCGTTTCGAAAGCAGGACATCGTGCTGGCCGTGGGCCGCGACGATCCGGCCCGTCCCAACAACGAGGTGTTCTCCGGCGTCCTCTGGGGCAAGCAGATTGGGAATGCGCTACGCATCTGGGACGGCTGGTCGCACGACTGGCCCTACTGGGAGAAGATGGTGCGGCTCTACATCGCCGGACACGACTGAGCGTCAGTCCGTGGCGCGTCCGGTGCCCTCGGCCACTTCCATCGCTTTGAGGTAAACCGCCAGGTATTTCAGCGCCGAGCGTTCCCAGCTGAAGTTCTTCGCCATCGCCTTGCGCATCCGAGCCTTCCACCGCGCCTCGTCCTGGTAGTGCCGCACCGCGCGCCGCACGCTGTACACGAGCGTGTCGACTGCGAACTCGTCGAACAGAAACCCCGTAACACCGTCGTCGATGGTGTCGTTCAGCCCGCCGGTGCGGCGCGCGACCGGCAGCGTGCCGTAGCGCTGGGAGCGCATCTGGGTGAGGCCGCACGGCTCGTACTGGCACGGCATCAGGAGCATGTCGGCGCCGGCGATCACCACGTGCTCGAGCTGGTCGGTGAACCCCGTCTCGACCGCGATGCGGTCGGGGTGGCGCGCCGCGAGCGCCTTGAGAGGCTGGACGAAGCGCTCCTCTCCCTGCCCCAGGAAGATGAATTGCGCGTCGGTCGCGTCGAGCACCCGGCCGTCGATCAGGAGATCGAGCCCTTTCTGCGCGACGAGCCGTGCCGCCATCCCGAAGATGGGGGTGCGCGGCCGCTGGGCGAGCCCGAAGCGCGCCTGCAGCCTCTCTTTGCAGCGCTTCTTCCCCTCGAGGTCCGCGGCCGAAAACCGCATCGCAATTTGGGCATCGCGTCTCGGGTCCCACAGTTCGTGATCGATGCCGTTGACGATCCCGAAGAGGCGTTCGCGCAGCTCGTAGAACTTGTCCTGTAGCCCGAACCCGCCGGCCGCCGTCTGCAGCTCGCGCGCATGCGTCGCGCTCACGGTCACGACCGCGTCGGCGAAGGCGAGGCCTCCCTTGAGCCAGTTGGCCCGCTCGTACCACTCGAGCACGCGCCAGGTGTACAGCTCCCACGGCAGCCCGATGTCGGGAAGGGTGGCGGCGGGAAAGTGGCCCTGGTACCCGGCGTTGTGCACCGAGAGCACCGCGGGCACGAGGCGGTAGTACGGATGCTCGGCGAACGCCGTCCGCAAATAGACGAGGCCCAGAGCGGCGTGCCAGTCGTGAGCGTGGAGAATCGCCGTACCAGGCGCGATCTGCGGGAGCGCGGTGATCGCGGCCAGGCAGAGAAACGCGAACCGGCGGTAGTTGTCGGGGTAGTCGCCGCGTTCGCCGTACAGCTCGGGGCGGTCGAAGAACCCCGGATGATCGATGAACACCACGTTGGCGCCGCGCACCCGACTCTTCGGCCGCATGAGCCGCGCCATTTCAGTCGACGGGCCGAGCTGGACCGCGAACGGCTCTCCCACCGGCTCGAGTTGCCGCAGCACCCGCCGTACGGCGCGATACAACGGCATGACGACGGTCGTGGGGAGTCCCGCCATCGCCTGGAAGGTGGCGAGACTGGCCACGGCTTCGCCCAGCCCCCCGGTGCGCGCGTACGGCCAGCACTCGGCCGCGAGGTGCACGATCGGGATCGGCTCGCCGGCGTTCGTCAGCAGTACGGAGCGCCGGCGCACGGGGGCGCGGGCTACCCGCGGTGCGCCCGGCGCTTTCCGTACTTCGCGGCGAACTGCCATCGTCCCTCGAGGGAGAGGGGGGAGGTCGGAAACTACCCCGGGATCAGTGTGGGGTCCATTAGGGGCGGCCGGTGAAGAGCCCCTGTACCACGCCGATGTGATAGGCGAGAGAGAGGCCGAATCCGAGACTCAGGAGCCCCGAGCCCACGCGCAGCCCTCGTTGCAACGCGATGCGCCGCCGCCCGGCAACAGAGACTGGGAGCGCGATGAGGGCCGTGATCACCATCATACCTACGATCGTGCCGAATCCAAAGACCAGCAGGTAGGCGACGGCCCACGCCGGGGAGGGGATGGTCGCGAGGACGAGGAGCGCGACGGCGGCGGAGCCCGCCAGACCATGGACGACGCCGACGATCAGGGGGCGCAGCAGCTGATAGAGGTCCAGCCTTCCGAAATGTCGGTCGAGCCAGGCGACCGGGGTCTGCTCTGGGGCGTGGGAGTGCGCCTCGGGATCGTGTCCGTGGGGGTGCGTGTGCACGTAGTCGCCGTGCGGGTGGGCGTGCGAGTGTGACGCCGGGCCCGCGGGGACTCGCGCCAGGAGGCCGCTGAGGTTCATCAGGCCCAGGATGATGAGCATGACCCCGACGGAGAGCTCGAGCGAGAGCCCCACGCGTGGCGGAATGACCCAGCCCAGCAGGATGATCCCCACGCCGACGATCAGGATCGTGAAGGTATGCCCCAGCCCCCAGACGGCGCCGATCAGGGCGGCGTTGCGCGTGCCGCGCGCGCGGGTCACGATCGTCGAGACCGCGATCACGTGATCGGGGTCGGTCGCGTGACGCATGCCGAGGAAGAAGCCCAGGGCGGCAATGGCGGGGAGACCGGTCACGGCGTTAGGTTCGGCGGCCATGAATCCCAAAACACTCCTGTTTCTGGCGCTCGGCCTGGTGACCGCGTGGTTCCTCGTAGCTTGGCGGGGGCACGTGCGCGCGGCACGCGCCGCCGGACGCCTGGCGGACGACCCACCGGCAACGGGATTTCACTCGCTCGTCGGCTTTGTGATGTGCTTCTTCGATACGTTGGGCATCGGGAACTTCGCCACGACCACCTCCATGTTCAAGTTCAAGCGCTCGGTACGCGACGAGTGGATCCCGGGGACGCTGAACGTCGCGTACACGCTGCCGACCGTGGCCCAGGCGCTGATCTACATCTCGATCGTCCGCGTGGATTTTTTCACCCTGGTGGCGATGATCGTCGCCGCGGTGGCGGGCGCGTGGCTCGGCGCCGGCATCGTGTCCCGGTGGCCGCGGATCAATATCCAGGTCGGCATGGGGTGCGCCCTGCTCGCGGCGGCGGCGCTCATGCTCCTGACCCAGCTGCAGCTCGTCCCGGTGGGCGGCACGGCCCTCGAGCTGCGTGGCACGGTGCTCGTCCTCGGGTTGGTCGGGAATTTCGCGCTCGGCGCGCTGATGACGCTCGGCATCGGCCTGTACGCCCCGTGTTTGATTCTCGTGAGTCTCCTGGGGATGGATCCACGCGCGGCGTTTCCGATCATGATGGGCTCATGCGCGTTTCTGATGCCGATCGCGGGGATGCGGTTCATTCGGGAGGGGAGCTACAGCCTGCGGGCGTCGGTGGCGCTCGCCCTGGCGGGGATTCCGGCGGTGCTGATCGCGGCGTACATCGTGAAGCAGATGCCGCTCGCGTACGTGCGGTGGCTGGTGGTGGTGGTGGTCGTGTATGCGGCGGGGACGCTTTTGCGGTCGGCGTTCGTAGAAAGGAAAGCTCCGGCTAGGGAGATGCAAATGTAGAATGCAGAATGTTCAATGCTCAATGTTCATTGAACATTCTACATTCTACATTGGACATTGTGCCGCATTTTTTCGACCCTACCGTTTTTCTTCTGATGACACCACCACTTTTTTAGCTGAGCAGATTGTGGCGCCATGTCACCCACGCGCTACGATCTCGAGGATCGTCTCGTCCGTTTCGCCGCCGCTGTCTGTCGGTTGACAGGGCGCCTTCCTACAACTGCAGTCGGCAAGCACCTCACGGTCCAACTCATCCGGAGCGGCACGTCGCCGCTCGCAAATTATGGCGAGGTGCAAGGGGCCGAGTCCCGGCGGGACTTCGTTCATAAGCTGGGCATCTGCGTGAAGGAGCTGCGCGAGACGCGAGCGTGGCTAAAGTTGATGGGCGAGTTGCAACTCTGCCCTGGAGATCAATTATCGCTGATGCTCGGGGACTGCAATGAGTTGCTCGCGATTACCGCCACCAGCATCAGGACGGCTCGACAGAACAGCAAGAATCGAATGTAGAATGCAGAATGTCCAATGTTCAACGATCAATGGACATTGCACATTGATCATTCAACATTGGACATTCGCGCAGCGAAGCTGGCAACGGCCTACTCTCCCGCGACCTCGCAGTCGCAGTACCATCGGCGCTGACAGGCTTAACGACCGTGTTCGGGATGGGAACGGGTGTGGCCCTGTCGCGCTAGTCGCCAGCAGACATTCTGGTGTCGGGGATCCGGTGTCCGGGGTCCGAGACAACCGGACGCCGGGCGCCAGAGACCAACACCGACGAGCGTGTAGTGCCGAGGCTCACCTCGAGAGAGAAGAGATCAAGCCTCACGGGCAATTAGTACGGCTCGGCTGAAGCGCTCGCGCGCCTTGCACCTGCCGCCTATCAACGTGGTAGTCTCCCACGGCCCTTTAGGGGTCTCGCGACCCGGGAGTGTTCATCTTGGGGAGGGTTTCCCACTTAGATGCATTCAGCGGTTATCCCCGCGCGACATCGCTAACCGGCGTTGCCCTTGGCAGGACAGCCGGGACACGAGAGGTCGCTTCGTCCGGGTCCTCTCGTACTACGGACGACATCCCTCAACACTCCAACGCCCACACCGGATACAGACCGAACTGTCTCACGACGTTCTGAACCCAGCTCATGTGCCACTTTAACCGGCGAACAGCCGGACCCTTGGGACCTTCTCCAGCCCCAGGATGTGACAAGCCGACATCGAGGTGCCAAACCGCGCCGTCGATGTGAACTCTCGGGCGCGATAAGCCTGTTATCCCCAGCGTACCTTTTATCCGTTGAGCGATGACCCGTCCACACGGTATCACCGGATCACTAACGCCGACTTTCGTCCCAGCTCGCGCCGTCGCGCTCGCTGTCAGGCGCCCTTTTGCGTTTGCGCTCATCGTGCGATTACCGACCGCACTGAGGGCACCATAGCGCGCCTCCGTTACAATTTCGGAGGCGACCGCCCCAGTCAAACTACCCGCCAGCCACGGTCCGCGCCGTTGTAAGCGGCCGCGTGAGATCGTCAACAAAACAAGGGTGGTATTTCACTGTTGGCTCCCCCTAGGCCGAAACCCAGGGATCGTCGCCTCCCACCTATGCTACGCAAGTCAAGCAGACGACCAATGGCAGGCTGTAGTAAAGGTGCACGGGGTCTTTTTGTCCTGATGCGGGAAATCGGAATCCTCACCGATACTGCAGTTTCGCCGAGCTTACGGAGGAGACAGCCGTCAAGTCGTTACGCCATTCATGCAGGTCGGAACTTACCCGACAAGGAATTTCGCTACCTTAGGACCGTTATAGTTACGGCCGCCGTTTACCGGGGCTTCGGCAACGAGCTTTGCCTTGCGGCTGACAAGTTGCGTTAACCTTCCGGCACCGGGCAGGCGTCAGTGTGTATACGTCGGCTTGGAGTACGCCTTAGCACACACCTGTGTTTTTGCTAAACAGTCGCTTGACGCGATTCTCTGCGGCCGGGTTGGGCTTGGAGTGTACCCCCTCACCTAGTACCGGCACCCCTTCTTCCGAAGTTACGGGGTCATTTTGCCGAGTTCCTTCTCCGTAAATCACTCGAGCACCTGAGGCTACTCGCCTCGCCCACCTGTGTCGGATTACGGTACGGGCACTCCACATCCTAGACGCGGGGCTTTTCTTGGCAGTCGGCTCGCGAATCCCTTGACGGAGGCTTGCGCCCCCTTCGGCGTCGGCTCTCGACTATCCGAGTATTTTATCCCCCGGAAACGTCTACCGCCTTGCATCGGCACAACCACTATCCGACGGATTGCTCGCTCCTGCGTCCCCCCTCGACTTCAAACGGATGTGAGGTGGTACGGGAATATTGACCCGTTTCCCATCGGTTACGCCTTTCGGCCTCACCTTAGGGACCGACTAACCCTGAGCTGATCGCCATGGCTCAGGAACCCTTAGGCTTACGGTGACAGGGGTTTTCACCCTGTTTCGCGCGTACTCGTCGCAGCATCCTCACTTCTGATCGCTCCACGGGAAAGCTTCCGCCCCCGCTTCATCGCTCTCAGAACGCTCCCCTACCAGACGATGCGGTCCGAAGACCACATCGAATCCTACGCTTCGGCGGGCGGCTTAGTCCCGACCATTCTCGGCGCGACCTCGCTGGACTGGTGAGCTATTACGCACTCTTTAAAGGAATGGCTGCTTCTAAGCCAACCTCCCAGTTGTCTCAGCAAGATCACATCCTTCGCTACACTTAGCCGCCACTCTGGGGCCTTAGCGGTAGATCTGGGTTCTTTCCCTCTCGCCGCTGGACATTATCGCTCAGCGACTGTCTCCCGGGCAGCATCACACAGGAATTCGGAGTTTGGTTGGGGGAGGTGAGCCTATTCGGCTCCCGGACCCATCCAGTGCTCTACCTCCTGCGGACTCGTTTCCCGAGGCCATACCTAAATATGTTTCGGGGAGAACCAGCTATCTCCGAGCTTGATTGGCCTTTCACCCCTACCCTCAAGTCATCCGAGCGGTTTTCAACCCACAACAGTTCGGGCCTCCACCGCCTGTTACGGCGGCTTCACCCTGCTCAAGGGTAGATCGCCACGGCTTCGGGTCTACGGCCACGTACCTGGTCGCCCTATTCAGACTCGCTTTCGCTCTGCCTCCGGCCCTGAAGGCCTTAAGCTGCACGTGACCAGTAACTCGCTGCGTCATAATGCAAAAGGCACGCCGTCAGCGGACAACGAGCCGAAGCCCGCCGCCGCCTTCGACCGCTTGTAGGCACACGGTTTCAGGATCTGTTTCACTCGCCGCCTGGCGTCCTTTTCACCTTTCCCTCACGGTACTGGTGCACTATCGGTCACAGGGGAGTGTTTAGCCTTGGAGGGTGGTCCCCCCAGCTTCACGCAGGATTACACGTGTCCCGCGTTACTCGGGATACCGCTAGGGGTCGTACGCGTAATCCTACCGGGCTGTCACCGTCTTTGGCGGGCCGTTCCAGGCCGCTTCGGCTTGGCGTCGTACTCCCATGGCGCGGTCCCACAACCCCAGGAGTGCAAGCACCCCTGGTTTGGGCTGGCCCCCGTTCGCTCGCCGCTACTAAGGGGATCGCGGTTGCTTTCTCTTCCTCCGGGTAATGAGATGTTTCAGTTCCCCGGGTTTGCTTCTCCCTTGCGGGAGATGGCGGACCTTGCGGTCCGTCGGGTTGCCCCATTCGGAAATCCTGGGATCACGGCCTGTTTGCGGCTCCCCCAGGCTTATCGCAGCTTACCACGTCCTTCGTCGCCTCCCTGTGCCAAGGCATCCACCGTGCGCCCTTACGCGCTTGATCTCAGTGTCTCGGTGTGATTCCTCAACACCACACGCTCGTCAGTTGTCAAAGAGCTAGTGTCTGGTGTCAGGTGTCCGGTGTCCGGAGAAACCGGACACCAGACACCGGAAACCGAGCACCGATGATCAAGCGTGGAAAGTGCGGGCGACAAATCTGGGGCCTTTCACCCCGCGCCTTACGGCGCGAGCTACTCGGCGCTCCAGAAAGGAGGTGATCCAGCCGCAGGTTCCCCTACGGCTACCTTGTTACGACTTCGCCCCAGTCACCGAATTGACCTTAGACGGCTGCCCCCTTGCGGTTGGCCCACCGGTTTCGGGTCCCTCCGGCTTCCATGGCGTGACGGGCGGTGTGTACAAGGCCCGGGAACGTATTCACCGCGGCGTGGCTGATCCGCGATTACTAGCGATTCCGGCTTCATGCAGTCGAGTTGCAGACTACAATCCGAACTTAGCCCGGCTTTTAGCGATTGGCTCCCTCTCGCGAGTTCGCGACGCGCTGTACCGGGCATTGTAGCACGTGTGTGGCCCTGGACGTAAGGGCCGTGATGACTTGACGTCGTCCCCACCTTCCTCCGGCTTAACGCCGGCAGTCCCCCCAGAGTCCCCGACATGACTCGCTGGCAACTGGGAGCGAGGGTTGCGCTCGTTGCGGGACTTAACCCAACATCTCACGACACGAGCTGACGACAGCCATGCAGCACCTGTGCTGGCGCTCCGAAGAGGGGCCGATGTTTCCACCGGCTTACACCAGCATGTCAAGCCCAGGTAAGGTTCTTCGCGTTGCTTCGAATTAAACCACATGCTCCACCGCTTGTGCGGGCCCCCGTCAATTCCTTTGAGTTTCAGCCTTGCGGCCGTACTCCCCAGGCGGGACACTTACTGCGTTAGCGACGGCACCGAGGGGGTCGCTCCCCCCGACGCCTAGTGTCCATCGTTTACGGCGTGGACTACCAGGGTATCTAATCCTGTTTGCTCCCCACGCTGTCGCGCCTCAGTGTCAGCAACGGCCCAGCAGAACGCCTTCGCCACTGGTGTTCTTCCCGATCTCTACGCATTCCACCGCTACACCGGGAATTCCATCTGCCTCTACCGTGCTCGAGCCCGCCAGTCTTACCGGCAGCCCCGCGGTTGAGCCGCGGGATTTCACCGGCAACTTAACGGGCCACCTACGCGCCCTTTACGCCCAGTGATTCCGGACAACGCTCGCACCCTCCGTATTACCGCGGCTGCTGGCACGGAGTTAGCCGGTGCTTCCTTTGGAGGTACCGTCACCCAGGGTCTGCTATTCGAAGCCCTGTATTCGTCCCCCCCGACAGTGGTTTACAACCCGAAGGCCGTCATCCCACACGCGGCGTCGCTGCGTCAGCCTTGCGGCCATTGCGCAATATTCCCCACTGCTGCCTCCCGTAGGAGTCTGGGCCGTGTCTCAGTCCCAATGTGGCTGATCATCCTCTCAGACCAGCTACCCGTCGTCGCCTTGGTGGGCCGTTACCCCGCCAACTAGCTGATAGGCCGCGAGACTCTCCGTCGGCGCAACCTTGCGGCTGCTTTCATCCTCCAGGGATGCCCCCGAAGGATCGTACGCGGTATTACCCGGCCGTTGGGCCGGCTACCCCCCGCCGTCGGACAAGTTTCTCACGTGTTACGCACCCGTCTGCCACTGAACCGGAGTTGCCCCCGGTCCCGTACGACTTACATGTGTTAGGCACGCCGCCAGCGTTCGTCCTGAGCCAGGATCAAACTCTCCAATAGAGAATTCGAAATAGCTCGAACCGAACGACTGGTACATCTTGTCGTCCGAATCACAATTCAGAGTTAAAACCCCTCGCAACGCACGTCTGACCGCGCGCCGCTCAATTGGGGCCGCACTCCACACGCTCGACCATCAATTCTCAAAGAACGCGCCGCGAAAAAGTTCGCGGCGAGACTCACATTCTAGCGGGCTCCCCAGGGGGGAGTCAAGGGGGCCTCATCGCTGAACTTAGGGGCTCTTCGGGCAGGCCCCGGGAGGCCTTGCAATAACCCCCGGAACAGGGCTAAAGGATGCCGCTGCGGTAACGACCATGCGCCCGGGAGGATTCGAACCTCCGACCCTCGGCT
>Ga0247667_1000078_pt1 | contig 58216 bp, 51 predicted proteins | sample CNK08_metaG_FD_183027 | JGI IMG/M metagenome (GOLD analysis project Ga0247667, IMG submission 183027) | Soil microbial communities from Purdue University Martell Research Forest, Indiana, United States - CNK08 | ecosystem: Environmental > Terrestrial > Soil > Temperate forest > Bulk soil... | reverse complement strand
GGTTCGGTCTGGAACTGCACCAACCTATACATCAGTTTTATTGCTGGCGGAGGCAATCAGATGATCATCTCCAACGGTGGCGCCGTGTACAGTATTAGCGGCATCCTGGGGAGCAGTCCCACGAACTCGGTGCTGATCACGGGCCTCGGCTCGGTCTGGAATAGTTTTATCCATTACGTCGGTGACGGTGGCTATTCGAATAAGCTGACAATCGCCAACGGCGGAGCGGCGCACGACGTGGACAGCTATGTCGGCTTCACCAGTTCCAGTAACACGCTGCTGGTCACCGGCTTGGGCTCGTTCTGGAATAGCACTGCCCAATTGAACGTCGGGTATTTTAGCGGCGGAGCCAACCAGATGATCGTCTCCAACGGTGCCGCGGTGCACAGTGGAAGCGGCTTTATCGGCAGTACTTCCAGTTCCAGCAACACGGTCCTGGTTACCGGCCCCGGCTCGACTTGGAATTGCGGTACCCTGTACGTCGGCCAGAATACCTCGTCCAATACCTTGACCGTCTCCAACGTTGGCGCGGTGATCGCGACCCAGGTCGTCATCGGCGCCTCCCTTGGCAACAACACCAGTAACAATAACAACATCGTTCGAGTGACCGGCGGCAGCTTGGTTACCATCAACACCGGAAATGGCCAGTTGATCGTCAGCCAGGCCGGGGGCAAAGGCAGCCTGATTCTTAGCAACGGCTCGGTGACGGTCGAACAGCTAATCGTGACCAACGGCGCGAACAGCGTGTTCACGTTCGCCGCCGGCACACTCTCCAGTGGTAACACCTACGTGACCAACAACCAGCTCTTCGTCGTCGGCGATGGCACCGACGCGGCGACCTTCCAAATCAACGGCGGTGTCCACAATTTCGCCAACAACCTGGAGATTCGTTCCAACGCGGTCCTCATCGGCTGCGGCACCATCAACGGGAACGTCACCATCGATCCCGGCGGCACCCTGCTGGCCAGTTGCGGGACGCTGACCGTCACCGGCATCATCACCAACAACGGCGTGCTGCAGGCCAGTGCTGGCCGTGTGGTGGAAGTCTACGGCCCGGTCGTCAACAACGGCACCATCGATCTGGCCGGCGGCTCGACAATGTTCCATTCCTCGTTCACCGATAACGGCATCGTCCTCGCCACACTGGAAGTGGTCGGCATCGCGAATGAGACCAATAACATCCGCGTCACGTGGACATCGCCTCTCGGCCAGACAAACGAGCTTCAAGCGACGACTGCCGGACCGAGCGCCAACTACAATTCCAATAACTTCGTCGCCATCTTCACGGTGACCAACGCCGTCAACCCCACGACCAACTTCCTCGACGTCGGCGCCGGCACAAACTTCACCTCCCGCTACTACCGCCTCCGTCTCGTACCGTAGCAGATAGGATGAGTAAAGGGGTCAAGGCTTGATTCCTGACACTCCATCACGTTCTTGACAGATTTATCTTCGCACCAGATCGCCCTGCGGTGAATCCTCCCGTTCAGGCTTCTGGTCCGCCATACGTGGTGAATAGGAATTTCTCCTACGAATGATTTAGTCGTTGCGCCAATAGACGGCCCTTTGCTTTGGTAGTAAAAAGTCAACCAAAAGCGAGGCGACTCAATGGAAACTCCCACCGAAGAACAGATCCGACGACGGGCTTATGAAATTTACATGAAGCACGGAGTACCCGGACGAGACACGGAAAACTGGTTGCAGGCTGAGCGGGAGCTCAAACAAATGCCGGAACCTGAAACTCAAGCGACCGTCTGGGTCCGGAAATCGAATCGACGAGGCCGGGATGTGAAAAGAGTCACCATCCACGGTCCGGAAAAGAATCCGGAATTTAAGAAAGAGGAATTGGTCAACGCTGGGCAACAGTATGAGCATTAAAACCATTCCCCGTTCCGAGTTCGATCAGTTGCTCCCTCTTTTTCCGGCCTTGGAAACCTTGATGGTGGAACAAGTTGAGTGGTTCTCCAATAGATCGGGAAACTTGCTCTGTGCCATTGCCAAAGGCGAAGGCGTGGCGGGTTGGAACTACGTCATCTTGAAGCGGGATAAGAAAGGCGATTTGCGTGCTCGCAAGGTGATGAGCAACTTTTTCAACTTGAGCGCTGCCAGGGTCGATCTATTCCTTTCGATGGCGGAGATCGAAAGGACCGATTGCGCCAATCGCGGAAGAGCGTCTTCTTGGTTGCCACCTCTCCTGGCGGGCCTGGTCAATTAATCCTAGATGCGGTCAGACCTGTATTCTTGACGGGTTTATCTTCGCTCCACAAACATCAAATATCCCCCCGTCCTCCCCCGGCAATTCACACATCGTCGCCGCCTCTTCTTTCTGCTTCCCCTTCGTGTGCTTCAGCGTGTCGCGCCATAGCTTCAGCGACGGCGGATGACTTCGTGGTGAATAGGTGTTTATCCTAATCCAATTCCAGCGTTGCTCCGATTGCGCGTTCCAGCGACTTGAAGGTATATTCTTAATAGAGACAATGCGTGGTTCGCTGCCGTAAGACCGAGCGTCCGAGGAAAACAGTGAGCCAGATTTTTGAGGAGACGACGAAGACAGGAAAATCTTGCTAAAGGAGTAAGAACTCGTGGCAAATCGTTCCGGCAAACCAAGCTTCCTTGGCCACTGGCACACAATTATGTGGGGGGCGATTGGGTGCCTTTTCTGCTGGGCAATCGTTCCTTCTGCTCCCGATCAACGGTCAGGGTCACTATCAACTCTCGCCTTTCTGTCAGTCCCCACGATTACAACGGAGTCCATTCGGAGCTATACCAGCGAACAGATCAAACCTCAGACGCTTACCTTGTGTGTGGCGCAGCCGATGCAGATACCGCCACCAGACAGCGGGTCCTGGAAGCGTTATGACCCCGATACACGCGTGGTTGCCGCCAATCGCTTCCCGGAGAACCCCGATACTAACGCTGACATCAACTCTGAACAGAAAAGCCAGCACTACTTGGGGACCAATTCTCCTACCGAGCCTGACGACCCGCATGTAAAGCTCGGTCTCGATCAGGAAGAGGCCGGCAAAAAGCCGCGTTTGGCGTTGCGGTTCATCATCCCATTTGGCAACTGACATTCAGCTCACAAAGCCGCCCTCCACAGCCGTCTCCGCGAGAAGCCACGACGTAGCTTTCGCTACAAAGCCGAGTCCTCGAGACGCCGCGATGTAGTTTTCGCGGCAAAAAGCAACGGCTGTCGCAGCGTTTGATGTTCATCCCCATGCGGCCTTGTTAGGAGCGCGCTTTGTCAGAACACGCTGCTCAGCCGTTGCGACACTAATCTACTCTCATGTCCTCACGACGCAATGTGCCAAGTAGCCGATTCGCGTTAAGGAAACTTCCCTAGGTCGTCATTCCTCACGGTGTGGCCGTCGCTTCGAGCTTCTTCTTCCAGTTGGCGACCTTGGTTGGGTGAGCCCGTGTTTCTACAAAGTACGGATAATATCTGGGTTAGTTGGATTGAGCGGCTGGGGCGACCAGCAGGAGTTTGGACGGGTCGTCGAGCGTGATCTGAATGCGTTCCTTCCAAGCGGCGCGGTAACCGCCGTATTTGGCAAGGTGTCCGGTGACCCGGACCGTGTGGTCGTTGAGCATCCGGTTGGGGTTCTGGCCCAGAACCGCTATAAGTTTCGAATAGGTAGCCGGCGGCACCCAGATGAGGAGCGCACGGTCATCAGGACCGGCAAACTCGATATCCATGGCATTGCCGGCGGCGGTGAACATGACATCGCGGACAGGTCCCTCCACGGTGACTTCGGTGCCGAGGTGCGAGAGAAGCACCGGGATATCCTCGGCGCGAAGAGCACTTGGGTCAGTATGAGTGGTTGAGGCAAGTCCCACCGCGACGACGGGCACGGGAGCAGTCGTAACGATGTTGGTTGGCGTTAGCGGCTGGATCTCGGGAGTCTCAGGAAGACGGGTACCAAGCACGGCGGCAAGTTCGTCCGGATGGAGCGAGCGCACGATTTCGGCGTACCAGCGGTTGCGAACCATGGCGAGTTGATCGCCGGAGTCGCTGAAAAAGGCGGGTGTAAAAGCGCTTCCGGCGCGATTGAGAACAGCAACAACGCGGGCGTCGGCCGTATCCGCCAAGACAACGGACCCACCCGTACCCGAGGTGTCAGGTTGAAAGGCAAGGAATCGGTTTCCCTTGGACGGGTAGGCCAGAGGTTTGAGCGAGGAGCGCACCGAGGAAAGCGGTTGACCCGTGACGGCGTCGTAGATGGTGAGCCAATCGTCCTGGGCAGCCACAAGGCGAGAGCCGTCGGCGGAAAAGCACAGCGCGGAAGGGCGCGTGCCGGCCAGGTCAAGAACCGTGTTCCCAGAGGCAACATCATAGACGAAAAGCCGACCTGTTCGGGAAACCGCAGCGACTCTTCGCCCGTCGCGGGAGCGCGCGGTGATATGACCGAGTTCGAGTGAACCGAGGGGCTTGCCGTCACGGGGATCGTAGCGCATGACGGTGTCAGCCGAACTCCAGTAAAGCAGCGCGCGGGCATCGGGGTCGAGTGAAGCAAGATGCGGAGACCAACCGGTGACCGTGGGAGCATCAATTTCAAAGGCGCTTTTGATGGGCCAGGCGGAGGCAGCGGTGTTGAGACTGCCGGGATGATAGATGAGCGCGCGGATTCGACCGTAGCGGGCGCTGACCGAGTCATCCGAGTCGGTTTCCTGGGCAATGACAGCCAGCGTGGCGGCGTCGGGCGTGGCGGCGATCGCCCAGGGCAGCCATTTGCCATCGGCCGGCCATTGCAGGCTGAATCGTGCCGATTGTTGGCGCGGATCGAACGGGAGGAAGAGCAGCTGCACCGCTGTTTCAGAGAATTGATAGTCGACACAAAGAAGTCCATTGCCACAAGCGGTGGCGCAGAAGTCACGGATGTTGCCGTTCAAGGGGGACCAGCTTTTTTGGAAGATGAGCACATCGTTGCGGTTGCGAAGCGCCAGGGTGTCATGGGCGAGGTCGGCGGCAAGAAACCCCGGCGGATCGGCCTCGGTGGGCAGCAGATTGTCGAAGCGGTCGCCGATGGTGAAATCATCGGGCGGGGAACCCATCCCTTTTACGACCAAGCCCGAAGTTCCCACCAGCCCGAGAATTGGGAAGTCAATGGTCGTGCCCCACTGTTTCGAGCTCCACGCCTGGATTTGAACGCCGAACTTGAGGTCATCATTGGCAATCGATTGCGAGGCGATCTCGACGGGGGTCTGCCCTGCATCGTACAAGAGAATCCGGCTGCGGGTATCTGATTCTCCACTGGTAGTGAACCATGCGGCAAAGTGAGTGGCGTCATAGAATTGGAAATCCGTCAGGCCCATCTGTTTTGCGTTGAAGGTTGCGGGGTCATGACGGCGATCCCAGACGAGCACGGGATCCTTCCAGGTTCCCCCGTGCAGCAGTATGATATTGCCATCAGGCGAAATACAGGCCTGATGCGGGACGGGTAGCTTTTGAGCTGTGGGGTTCTGGTTCCAATTAAAGGAGTCAAGCTCGGTGAGGGTGTGCAGGTCGTCGAGTAACACATCTCCGCCACGGAGCACCAGCAATAGGTTTTTGCCCTTGGTGGCAACGCATGAAACCGGATTCTGCAGGGGCTTGCTTGCCATGACGGTGAACGCCGGCAGGGACAGAAGGGAAACCGCCAGATCGGAAACGGCCACGACAGAGTTGGAATCCGGCCCCGGGAAAAGATAATGGACGCTTTGCTCAAGCCTCGCAGAGCCAAGGATGGCGCCGGTCCGCGCATCCAGTGCGCGGAGGCCGCCCGCAACGGACACGACCAGGCAGGAGCCGTTTTGAGTCCTGACCACGCAGGCCAGGGTCGCCGGCTCGTTCAGTGGGACCCGTGCGGAGAACACCCAGTGTTCGCGGGCGGCGGAAGCAATATTGTGAATGAGCAGACCATCCTCCCACTCGCCGCCAAGTTTGAAGGCTTCGGTCGCCTTGCCGAGCGCGGCAGGAAGCAACCGTTGCTGGAGCAGATAGCGGGCATCCGCCTGTGCGGCGGTTCGTTGGGCGCGGATCGTTTCGCGGTCGGCAATCTTCCTGGCCTCTTCCGCCCTCGCGGTCTCCAGTTCGGCCTTTTGACGCTGGCTTGCCTCACGCGCCTGGGCAGACAGGGCCTCCTGCTTTGCACGAGTTGCCCGCACCGACTGCCAGGTGCTTGCGATAATGCCCAGCACCAAGGCGACCGTTACGGCCGTCGTAGCGGCAAATACCAATTTGTTGCGGCGAAACGCCTTTTGAAACTTGTAAGCCGCGCTGGGCGGGCGGGCCACGACCGGCTCGTTGTCCAAATGCCGCTTCAGATCGGCGGCCAGCCCGTTGGCCGTCTCGTACCGGCGCGTGCGGTCCTTCTCCAAACACTTCATCACGATCCAGTCCAGATCGCCCCGGAGTTGGTGCACCAGCTTCGAGGTGTCGGTGGAACGGCGCCGGGCGGTGGTCGTCAGTTCCTCGCCCTGGAGCGTCGCGAAGCGGTTGCTGGGCCGCATCGGCTCCTGCTCGCGAATCGTCTTCCGCATCGCGTCAATGCCCCGCGACATCAATTCATTCGCGTCAAACGGGGTGCTGCCGGCCAACAATTCGTAGAGCAATACGCCGAGGCTGTAGATGTCGCTGCGCGTATCAATATCCAAGCCGCTCATCTCCGCCTGTTCCGGACTCATATACGCCGGCGTGCCGATGAACTGGTGTAGTTGCGTATAGACCGTCGCGTCCGTCAAACGGCCTTCCGTCGCCTTGGCGATGCCGAAGTCGATGACCTTCGGCACCGGCACGCCGTCGTGCAAGGTGACAAGGATGTTCGACGGCTTGATGTCGCGGTGGATGATGCCCTTTTGGTGGGCGTGCTGGATCGCCTGGCAGACCTTGATGAACAGGTCGAGCCGTTGATGCGTGGACAGATTGTTCTGGTCGCAATACTCGGTGATCGGCACGCCGCGCACCAGTTCCATGACGAAGAATGGCCGGCCGGTGTCAGTCGCGCCGGCATCGAGGACTTTGGCGATGTTCGGATGGTCCATCATCGCCAGCGCCTGCCGTTCCGCCTCGAAGCGGGCGATGACCTGTTTGGTGTCCATTCCGAGCTTGATGACCTTGAGCGCCACTCGGCGGCGGACCGGCTCGGTTTGTTCGGCGACATAGACCACGCCGCAACCGCCTTCGCCGATTCGCTCCAGCAGCTTGTAGCGACCAATACGGTCCCCGGGCTTTTCGGTGATCGGCACGACCATTGGCAGGTCGGTCGAGGGAGAAGATTTGACGGTCACATCCGGATCTTCACGTGATGGGTGATTGGTCATTGCCCCAGACTTTCGCCTCAGACTATCACACGGTTTCGGGTCAGAAAAAGAACTAAAGCCGCCGAACCAAGTCGAATTCGCGAGAAGTAGAGCAATCTCTCCCCACAATGTCGCCACCTGAAATGCCTTGTAATCCCCACGCGCACAGGCGTATAATTCACTGAATATACCGTTTGTGGGGCCGCTTCCCGGCTTTGGCTCTTGCCGCGACGCAAGGCTAGCGATTTGTTACGAGTCAGCCTGTGAGGGATCTTATGAAGAAGCGGGATCTGTCGGCCGGAGCAGCATCAAATCTTCTCCGAAGTCGGTTTACCTTTGCCCGTATCTCACTCTTGCTTCTGCTCCCAACGGTTGCGTTGGCGGCTGAGACACACGTGCTCAGTGGCACCGTGCCGAAAGCGGTTACGCAGTCGAATCTGCAACCGGTGGGTCGGCTACCGGGCACGAAGCAGTTACATTTGGCGATCGGACTGCCGTTGCGCAACCAGGCAGAACTCGACGCCTTGCTCCAGCAGATTGGCGATCCGACCAGTCCCAGTTTTCGTCATTATCTAACGCCCGAGCAGTTCGCCGAAAGGTTTGGTCCAACGGAAAAGGATTACGACACGCTGGTCACCTTCGCGACCTCCCACGGTTTCACAGTCACCACCCGACACCCGAACCGTTCCCTCCTCAGCGTGACCGCGTCGGTGGCGGATATTGAGAAAACTCTTAACGTAAAGATGCGCGAGTACCAGCACCCGACGGAAGCGCGCGCGTTCTATGCACCGGACGTCGAGCCATCGGTTCCCGCAGGGATCTCGGTGCTCGGCATCAGCGGCCTCAGTGACTTCAGCCGGCCGCGGCCGCGTCTCCAGGTTCTGCCGCCTGGCCAGCAAGCACCGCAGCCGAATAGCGGCTCCGGTCCCGGTGGCTTATACATGGGAAACGATTTCCGTGCGGCGTACGTCCCGGATTCGCCTCTGACCGGTACGGGGCAGACTGTCGGCCTCCTCCAATTTGATGGATACACGGCTGGCGACATCACCTACTACGAGAACCTGAACGGGCTCCCAAATGTCCCGCTGGTGAATGTGTTGCTGGACGGATTTGGCGGCGGGCCCAGCGGGTTTGGCGGTGAGGTCGAAGTGTCTTTGGACATTGAAATGGCAATCTCGATGGCACCGGGACTATCGAAGGTCATCGTCTACATGGCCGGGCCTTACGGCAACTGGCACGACATTCTGAATCGAATCACCACGGACAATCTGGCCAAACAAATAAGCTGTTCGTGGTATCAACCGGGTGCGCCGAAGGATCCGATCGCTGATGGGATTTTTCAGCAGATGGCGGCCCAAGGCCAGTCGTTCTTTGACGCCTCGGGTGACTACGATGCCTTCACGGGATTGATCCCCTTTCTTGGGGACACGCCCTACGTCACACAGGTTGGCGGAACCACCTTGACCACGACCGGTCCAGGCGGCGCCTACGTTTCGGAAACCGCTTGGAACCGGGGTAACGGCATCGGGACTGGTGGCGGCATCAGCACCCAGTACCCCATCCCGAGCTGGCAATCAAATGTGGACATGACCGCCAACCATGGCTCGACGACCATGCGCAATATTCCCGATGTCGCGCTGACCGCAGAGAACGTATACGTCCGCGCGAACGGCACGACCTATTCGGTGGGTGGCACGAGTTGCGCGGCGCCGTTGTGGGCCGGCTTCCTGGCTCTCGTCAATCAACAAGCCGCCGCTCAGGGCTCGGCGCCGGTCGGCTTTCTCAACCCGACGGTCTATACGCTGGGCCTCGGATCCAGGTATGCCACGAGCCTTCACGACACGATCACCGGCAACAATTTTTCCAGCGGCAGTCCGACGAACTTTCCCGCGGTCGTCGGTTATGACCTTTGCACGGGCTGGGGCACGCCGTCCGGGGTCAACACGATTAACGCCCTGCTGTCCCCGAATGTCAACCCAGTGCTCACCGTCGTTGCGACGACAGTAACCGGCGGAAACGGCAATGGAGCGATCGACCCGGATGAGTGCAATTTCCTCTCCGTGTCGATTCAGAATTCCGGCAACGGCACCGCGGCTGTCGTGAACGCCACGCTGAGTACCACCACGCCCGGCGTGACGATCCTTCAGCCCAAATCGGCCTGGCCCAACCTCGTGCCAAATGCCATCGGCTCCAACACAATTCCCTTCCAGATCACCACCTCGCCGTCCTTCGTGTGCGGTGCTCCCGTCGCGCTCAGTTTGGCGGTCACCTTCAACCAGGGCTCGAGTACGCTCAATTACACAATCCCGAGCAGCAGTGTTTACGCCATCACGCAAACCAACGGCGCGAGTATCGTGCCGGGTGTGGCTGACACCGGGAATCATTGCGACGACTGTTGCACCACGATCGCCCTCCCGTTTGCCTACCTGTTTTATGGACAGTCCTATACCAACGTAACGTTGAGTTCCAACGGCAACCTGCAATTCGCCGGCAGCAACGCCACCCCCAAGAATGTCTGCCTGCCGTCCTTCGGATTTGACCAAAGCATCTTCCCGCAATGGCAGGATTTGCGCACCGATGGCGCCGGCAACGGCGTCTTCACCTCGACCACGGGCGTGGCGCCAAACCGTATTTTCAACATTGAGTGGCGCGCCGTGTATTACAGCGGCGGCGTGTCTACGTCGACGGTCAACTTCGAGGTGTGCCTCTACGAGAACCAGGGACGCTTTGATATCATCTACGGCAATTTGAACGGCAACGGCAATGGCGCCACGGTCGGCGTTCAAAACAACACGAACGCCGTCAGCCAGTTCGAGTGCAGTAGCGGCGTTCTCGCCAATGGACTGCAGGTGACTTTCCAGGTTCTCCCGTGCCCGGACGGCGGCGGCCAATGCCAAACCGGACTACTGGGTTACTGGACGTTTGATGAAGGGGCCGGAAGCACGGCCAACGATTCCTCGGGCAACATGAACACGGGCGCCATCACCAATATGGTCGGCAATCCCCTCTCATGGGTTGGCGGCGTCTTCGGCGGAGCGCTCGACTTTGATCACCAGACACAGGTGATCGTTTCGAATTCCCTTTCGCTCAATCCGTTCAGCGGCATCACGATCTCCGCCTGGATGGACGCCGACTATTGGGGCAACAGCGGCTACACCCCACGGATCCTGGAAAAGGGCAATTCGGATAATCAGTACGAACTGCTTTCCACGTCGTCCGGCCAACTCGAATTCCTGCTGCCCGGGGTCAGCAACGGTGTTTTGGTGGCGAACGCCCCATCACCCGGAAGTTGGCATCAAGTCGCGGGCACGTTTAACGGATCATCAATGATACTGTATCTCGATGGACAGGTCGCCGCGCAGCAGCCAGCCAGCGGTGTGCTGGCGATCACATCCGATAGGCTGGCCATCGGAAGTGATCCTGCCGGGAGTGTATCCAACATGTTCAGCGGCAGGATGGACGATGTGCGGGTTTACGGACGCGCGCTCTCGGCCGCCGAAATCGCTCAATTGTACAATGCCGATACCGTCGGCGACGGAATCCCCAATTGGTGGCGTCAGCAGTACTTCGGCACGGGATCGACCACCGGTTCGACCACTTGCGCCACGTGCGACTTTGACGGCACCGGCCAGAATAATCTCTTTAAATACACCGCGGGCCTAGACCCGACCAACCCCTCGTCAGCTTTTGGGCTCAACGTCGCCCTGTTCTCAACCAACTTCACCGTGATTGGCGGTCTGGTTGCGAATTACCAGTTCGATGGGAATTTGACCAACGATGCCTCGGGCAATGGGCATAACGGAATTGCCGCTGGCGGCGTGACACTTACCAAGGACAGATTTGGCAATTCGAACAGCGCCATGCATTGTGACGGCGCCACAGGATACGTTCGTGTTCCGGCGCAATTGACCGGGGGCAATCCGTTTACGTGGTCAATCTGGTTTCGGCCGGGATTTACGGCCACCAATCTGACCGGTGCTCTTCTCAACGAGGGAGGCGCCCCGGCACAGGGCCAGACTTCTCCCGCCCTTTGGATAAATTTTATCAGCCCTCCGACCTTCAATCCGGGAGTCATTGATTTTTATTATTATGGCTCATCGGGGGGCGTTCACTTGCTCTCCCAAACAAGGGCCCAGTGGGACAGCAACGCCTGGTATCACGTGGCCGTCACCAGCGACAGTTCTGGTAACCGATGCATGTATGTCAACGGCGTCTGCGAGGGCTCGGCCAATGGCCAGGAATTTGGACAAGGTAACGGGAATTTCTACATGGGCGCGCTCGCTTCCTACTCACAGAATTACTTCCTCGGGGACATCGACGACGTTCGTGTCTACAACCGGGCGCTCTCGGCGCAAGAAATTCAACAGTTGTACTTTGGTGCGTCCAGCACCCAGGCCAACGTACAGTTCAGTCCGGTGCTTCCCAAACACACCTACACTCCGCAGTTCAGCACGGCGCTGGTTAGCGGCGTCTGGCTGCCGCTCACGACGTTCACCGGGCCGGTGACGAATGGCAACCAGGTCACGATCACGGATACAAGCGCGACGCAACCCGCGAAATTCTACCGCATCGACATCTCGAAACCTTGAGCGGGCCTGCCCGCCATTACAAACAAACTACCGATTTGTAAATGACGCTGATGGCTTGTTCTGTTTTATTAGCGTCAAATGAAACCTCCGAGACCGAACGAGGGCAATACTTGGGAAGTGCTTGACGCTTCCACCGTGCCCGCTCCATCATCCCGAATCGAAGCGCCCCTATGATTCGTGTTTGCCCAAAATGCGATGTCCCGCTCTTTATCCTCCACTTCAAGGATATCGAGATCGATTTCTGCAATCACTGCCGCGGACTGTGGCTCGATGCCGGCGAACTCGAAGCGCTCATGCAACAAACCGGAGCGAACACCCACGATCCGCTATTAAAGTTCCAGCAGCAAACGGGCGTTCAGCCCAGTGGTCGCCCTCACCTCTGTCCGCGGTGTGATGCGCCACTGCACGAAATCAGGGTCTCCGAAATGGAGGGACGCGCTCCGTCGCGTCCGTTGCCTGCGCCGCTCACTCTCGACAAATGTCCGCGCGGGCATGGCCTCTGGTTCGATGCCGACGAACTGCAGCAGCTTCTCGCGACGTTTCCGCCGGAAAGCGGCGCGGGAAGGACGATCGATTACTTGAACGAAATCTTTACCACGAAATCAAAACTCTAAACGAACACGGAGGCAGGATATGGGTATTGGAATTATTGCATTGGTTTTCGTCGGACTGGTGGTGGTCGTACTGGCGTGGGTCGCAGGTGCCTACAACGGCCTCGTTCGCCTGCGCAACCAGTTGGAGAACGCCTGGGCGCAGATCGACGTCCAACTCAAGCGCCGCCACGACCTCATCCCCAATCTGGTTGAGACGGTCAAAGGCTACGCCACGCACGAGCGCGAGACATTCGAGAAGGTCATCCAGGCGCGCAACATGGCCGTCAGCGCCAAGACCGTCGGCGACCGCGCCGAGGCCGAAAACGTTCTCACCGGCACGTTGAAATCGCTCTTCGCCGTCGCCGAGGCCTACCCCGAACTCAAGGCTAACCAGGAATTCATGCGCCTCCAGGAAGAGCTCTCATCAACCGAGAACAAGGTGGCTTTCGCCCGCCAGTTCTACAACGATTCGGTGATGACCTACAACACGCACATCGAAGTCTTCCCGATGAATTTCATCGCGACGATGTTCAACTTCGGTCGGCGCGAGTTCTTCGAGGTCAAGGCCGAGGACGAGCGCGAGGCCCCGCAGGTCAAGTTCTAGGCGCTTCGCTATCGACCCGGCATGTGGGAACAAATAATAGCCAATCGCCGCCGTTCCGCCCTTCTCATCACCGGAATGGCGGTGATTCTGTTGCTGATCGGTTTCACCGGCGGCGAACTGCTCGCCCCCAACGCCGGCGTGCTGGGCCTCCTCTTCGCCCTGCTTCTCTGGGGCGGGATGATGCTTGCCTACTTCACCAGCGCCGAATCCATCCTCATGGCCGGCGCGTACGCGCGAGAATTGAAAAGGGAAGACAGCCCGCAGTTGTTCAACATCGTCGATGAAATGTGCCTCGCCTCCGGGCTGGGCTTCATGCCGCGCATTTACCTGATCGACGATCCCGCGCCCAACGCCTTCGCCGTCGGTCGTAAACCCGAAACCAGTTCCATCACCGTCACTACCGGCCTGATGTACCGCCTCAACCGCGACGAACTCCAGGGCGTCATCGCTCACGAGATCGGTCATCTCAAGAACCGCGACGTGCAATTCATGACGCTCGCCGCGGTCATGCTCGGTTCCATCGTCATCCTCTCCGAAATCGTCCGCCGCTCGCTCTGGTACGGTGGACGTGGTCGGAGTCGCTCCGATTCGCGCGATGGCAAGGACGGTGGCCAGGCGCAAGCCATCATCCTGGTTGTCGGCCTGCTCTTCGCCATCCTCGGCCCTATTATGGCGCAACTGCTCTACTTCGCCTGCTCCCGCAAACGCGAGTATCTCGCCGACGCCAGCGGTGCGCAGTTCACCCGTTACCCCGAAGGCCTCGCCTCCGCCCTCGAGAAAATTTCCCAGGCGCACGTGCCGCTCAGCTTCGCCAGCAAAGCCACCGCGCCCATGTTCATCGTGAATCCCTTGACCGCCGCCAGTGAGGATGGTGACGAATCCGACAGCGTCTTCTCCTCGCACCCGCCCACCAGCCAACGCATCAAGATTTTACGCGCGATGACCGGCGCTTCATTCACCGACTACGAAGCCGCCTGGCGCAAAGCCAAATGCGGCTCGCTCATCGGCGCGCAAACCCTGCAGTCCGCTCCAACAGAACCCATCCGTGCGCCGTCCAATGAAGGCCCGATTCAATCCCGCCAGGACGCCCACGACGTCGCCCGCCGCGCCTCCGGTTACATGCGCCTAAAGTGCAACTGCGGCCTCGAGATCTCCGTTCCCGAAGGTTACGAACAGGACTCCATCCGTTGCATCCGTTGCGGCAGCATCCTGCCCATTCCTTCCGCTGGGGAGGGCGAGGCTCCCGCCGAGCCACGCCGACCCGATTCCGCCGTTCCACCGGTCATTCCACTCGCCCCGCTACAATTCCACCGCACCAGCACCGGCTGGGAATCTTTCCGTTGCGCCTGCGGTCGCACCGTCCAACTCAGCCCCGCCTTCGACGCCCCGCAAATCCGCTGTACCGCCTGCGGAAGGACGATTGAAGTTACGTAGGCGACAGCCAACTCAGTTGACCCGTTCTGCCGTCTCGGTTAAGACTTCGCTGTGACCAGCGTCGCCACGCCACCCGCCAAGCCCGTGATGGTTTTCGACGGCGATTGCAATTTCTGTCGCCGCTGGATCGCTCGGTGGCAACAGAGCACCAGTGATCGCGTTGAATATATCCCCTTCCAAGATCCAACCATTACATTGCGTTTTCCCGAATTGACTCGCGAGCAATGCGAGCAGGCGGTGCAGTTCATCGACGTAGACGGCTGCATTTATTCCGCTGCCGAAGCGGTCTTCCGCGCACTGGCCGTCGAGCCCTGCCAGCGTTGGCCCCTCTGGCTCTATCAACATATTCCCGGCATCGCGCCCGCCACCGAATGCCTCTACCGTTTCGTCGCCAGGCACCGCACCAGCTTTTCGTTCCTTACCCGTCTCTTCTGGGGCGAACAAATCGAACCGCCCACGCATTTTCTCACGTGCTGGCTCTTCCTCCGTCTGCTCGGGATTATCTACTTCATCGCCTTCGTTTCCTTATGGACTCAAATCGATGGGCTCGTCGGCAGTCACGGTATCCAGCCAGCGCAAGCTTTTATGGAATCCGCGCGAAATTGGGCCAACAGCCACGGTAGTTGGGACGCTTTTCGGACGGCCCCCACGTTGTGCTGGTTCAGCGCCAGCGACACCTTTCTGCATTTCCTCTGTTGGGGGGGCGCCCTTGCCGCCGTTCTGGCGACAATCGGTATCGCTCCCGCGCCGCTGCTGGCATTAGCGTGGTTGTTTTACCTCTCCCTGACGACCGTCTGCGGTGAGTTCCTCGGTTATCAATGGGACACCCTTCTCTTGGAAACCGGCCTCCTCGCCGTGTTCTTCGCTCCGCTGCAATTCCGGCCGGGACTCGCCCGCGAAGCCCCGCCCTCCCGCGTGATGCTCTGGCTGCTGCGTTGGCTGCTCTTCCGACTGGTCTTCGCTTCAGGCCTGGTCAAGCTCGCCTCGCACGACACTACCTGGCGCGGCCTGACCGCCTTATTTTACCACTATCAGACCCAACCGTTGCCCACCTGGGCGTCCTGGTACGCCCAGCAGTTTCCCCTGTGGTTCCAGCAGTTCTCCTGTGGTGTTATGTTTGTCATCGAACTCGGCGCGCCGTGGTTAATTGTGATGTCGCGTGGGCTCCGCTTCGTGGCCGCTGGCGCAATCATTTTCCTGATGCTCTTGATCGCCGTCACAGGGAACTACTGTTTTTTCAATCTGCTCGCCATCGCCCTGTGCGTGCTTCTGCTGGACGACGCCGCGCTGCGTCGTTGGGCTCCCCGCCGCTGGCGAACACTCTCCGCCAATTCTCGCGCGCCTCGCTGGCCATGGTGGGTGACGATACCGCTGGCCGCGCTGGTGATTCCCATGACGACGATGACCCTACTGGAAGCGTTCCGTGAACCGATTCCCTGGCCGACACCGATGATCAAACTCTACGACACCCTGGCACCTACTCGCAGCTTCAACCCCTACGGTCTTTTCGCGGTCATGACCACCGTTCGTCCTGAAATCATCATCGAAGGCAGCAACGACGGCGATCATTGGCTGCCATACGAATTCAAGTATAAACCCGGCGATCCCCAGAAAAGACCGTCCTTCGTCGCACCGCACCAACCGCGGCTCGACTGGCAGTTATGGTTTGAAGCCCTGCGCGTGGAAATCCCCCGCCCGTCGCCTACCGTTGCCTTCGTTAATCTCTGCGTCCGCCTGCTCCAGGGGCAACCCGAAGTCCTCGCGTTGCTGCAGACGAATCCCTTCCCGACCGCCCCACCGCGTTATCTCCGCGCCTGGGCCTACGAGTATCGCTTCACCAATTTCGCCGAACGCCGCCAGACCGGCGCATGGTGGCATCGGAGATTTCTGCGGGAGTACTGCCCGATCATGGAGCTGCGGAAAAACGTCTCGGAAAATGCTACCGACCACACTGCGGCGCTTCCGTCTCGGAACGGCCCAAATTGAGGAAATCCAGCGCCTTCTGGTAACTGCGCCGCTCGAGGTAATGGACCAGCATGGGTGGCGCTTCCGCGCCGAGTTGCTGCTGCAATTCCGTCACGCGAGCCAGAGTCGCGCTGACCACAGATTGGTTCTTCTCCGCTACGGCGCGCATGAATTTTGCAAGCGTCTCACGTAGTTCCTGTTCAACCGTTGTCATCTACCGGCGCACTCCTTCAAGATGTTTGCCGCGCTTCTTGCCGGGTCGGAAATCCCAGAGCAACCAATCGTCGTCAGGAACAAACTTCCGGAGCTTGCGGTCCCATTTCCTTGGAAGTTCGTAGCTCAATTTTTCCAGAAACGGCAGCAACGGCCGCTTGGGCTTGTGACGCCGCTCGTGTTCGTCGAGCGCGATCTCGTCCTTCCACCCCAGCTTCTTCCGATACGGGGCGAAACCGAACCCGTCGAAGAAATTCTCGCCGCCCACCAGCGGAATGTACCACAAACTGGGGACAGCCCGCGGGTTCTCTTTGATCGGGATCTCCCGCTCCAACCGCGCCAGTAATGCCGCGCCCTTCGGATCATCCTTCAGGTGGTCGCGCAATTCATGAAGCGTGGGGAAGTTGATCGGCGGACTGACAAACAACACGGGCTTGTGCTGCACCGTCGCCGTGATGATTTCATGCGGGGTACCAACGCTGTAGATGTTCGTCGGACAGTACGAAATCGTAAAATCGCTCGTGTCCACCATCCGCAGGTCGATGTGCAGCGTTTCCCAAAACTGCCGCGCGCACCACGATCGCGTCTCCGCACCCTTGCGTCCCGACCGATACGTCCAGACCTCTTTGATCCGCTCGCCGCTCTTGGCGTCCTCACGCCCGTATTCGTGGAGCCCGCGGACATCCGGTTTGAACCACGGGTCGAACACGGTCACGCCTGCCGCCTCAAGAAATTCGCCAACTCGATTGCGCCAGCCGAACTTCTTCTCCGCGGCGCGTGACGCCACGAAGTCCATCGGGCCGGAAAGATAAACGCGCGCGCCTTGCAGCAAGCCGTGTTGGTTGTTCGAGCGCCCCATCCCCACAATGCTAGACGGAGCCACCCGTCATCTCAAGCGAAAGATGCTTGCGATGAGGTGCCCGTCGCTTTGTTTCGAAAGCGAATCTCAGGAAGAAACTGGGTTCTGCTGAATGGCCTGTTCCACCGCCTGGTCGTAGACCGTCTGCCCTACCGCGCCAAACTGCGCTACAAACCCTGAGCGAAAGGCAGCCTGCTGGACTGGCGACGCGTTCAGTATATACGATTTCAAGTAGGCGACAAACTGGTCCATGGTCACATGGTACAGTTTCAGTTCACCGCCCCACTGGTAACCGGGCTGATAATAACTGTCCGCGTCTTGATTCGTGTACTGCTCGGTCTGGGTGTCCGGATTGGGAGTGTATTCCGATGCGGGACCCGGCCCGTAGTCCGGAGCGTAGTACGGTGTTGAATTGTAATATCCGTAGGCGGGATAATAGCACCACGGCACACCGAAGAACGGCGCACCGAACCCAAAGACGATTACGTTATGACTGTGCCCAAAGCCGTGGTCGAAATGTCCCCCCCGGAATCCACGCCGATCCCCAAAATCTCGTCGTGGGAAAAACGTTCCCCGACCGCCCGAGAACCTGTCGCCAACAAAACCTGGATGGTGAAAACCAGGTGACATGCCCGTGTTTCTCTGAACCGGAAAGTTCGCACGCATGCCAGAACCGCCGCGGAACGTAGCGAGGGCAATATGACCGTTCAAACCTCTATTGCCAGAACTCACCGCCGATCCACCGGTCGGCCCACTCTTCATCATCACTTGCGCGTACGTCGGAGACGCCGTCAGAAGCACCCCGAGCACAACCTCCAACAAATATCCCGGTTTCACCGTCTCCACCTTCTTTCTCTATAGAGTTAGACGCTTGGACACGCTCCTTTGTTTCACGAAAAATGGTTCGACAAACAGAATCGGGCGCGCAATAATTACCCATGTCTATGGGATCAGGAGGTATCCATTGAACCGCAGGGCGTTCACCTTGATCGAGTTGTTGGTTGTGATCGCGATCATTGGCGTTCTGGCTGCCTTGCTGCTGCCGACTTTGGGCATGGCGAAAGCAAAAGCGGCTGCCGTCCGTTGCACATCCAATCTCCACCAAATTCATGTCGCCATGAGCCTGTACGCAGACGAGCATGATGAGATGTTTCCGGTTTCGGGAGCTTTGATTCCTTGGGACCAGGCCGACGTGACGACGGGGTTGCCGAGTTGGCTGCAGCAGATCTTTCCCTACACGAAGAGCAAGACAGTCTATCATTGTCCCTTGGATACGCGCTCGGACTTCAGCTATTTCAACGGCGCACGCGCAGCGTATGTCGCGGCGGGGAACAAGTTCGCTTCACTCGACCGCCGCCGCATCGCTTTTCCACAGGCCTTTGTCTTGTCGGGAGACACCGGCGGTCAGGCGACAGGCGGCAGTTTTGATCCGCTCGATGCGGACAAGGATGACTACACGCAAAACTGTGTAGGCGGCCCGAGCGGCGGCGGCGCGGTGTGGATGAATTGGCAACGACACGGCGCCGGCCAAAACCTGCTCTTCGCCGATGGGCACGTCCAGTGGTACGGTGGTTACGTCGCCAGCGACATGACCTTCCGCTACGACACGATGAGTCCTTGGTAATCCCCCCGTTACGGCACGATTACAAGTTGGTAATGCGGTCCTTGTCCCATTGACTTGAGTCCATCTCTGCGGCAGCCTCGCTTCGGTAGCAATTGCGAGTCAGGAGGAACGCGCCGCAATGAAACTTCCGCTGCTGACCATTACCTTGGCCACGGTGTTCCTCTGCCCCCGACGAGGCCCCTGCGCCGACCAGGACTCCTCTTCAAGCTTGCAAGTTTTACCGACGACCAACGACACCACAATCGCGTCCGTTGAACGGAGAGACTATCTGCTGGCATATCACGACGAAGAGGGACCGAAGAAATACTTGGAGTGGTTATGGAAAGACCCGATAAATCTCCTCACGCGCCCGGTGTATTGGCACAGTGAGCAGTGGGAGACGTTTGGCATCGAGGCCGGCATTACCGGCGCGCTTTTTCCCCTGGATAATACCGTGCGCGATGCCGTCCACGACAACAAAACTGCGTCGCTCGACGACGGCTTGAATACGGTCCGCACAATTACCGGCAACGGCGTTTACTTCTTTGCCGCAAGCGGCGCAATCTTTGGATCTGGACTGATCGTGCAAAACGAGAAACTGGCCGACTCCGGTTTCTTCGCATTCGAATCGGTCGCGTACGCCGGTGCCTTGGAAGAAGGAGTCAAGTTTGTTACAGGACGGAAACGACCGAATTCAGCCAGGAACCAGTATCAGTTTGAAGGACCCGGCTCGCATGCGTTCAATTCATCGTTCGTCTCGGGAGAGGCGACCGTGGCCTTTGCCTTCGCTTCCAGTGTCAGTGAAGTCTGGCAAAATCCCTGGGTGACCTGGCCCTTGTACGGGCTCGCCGGCGCTGTCGGTGCACAGCGCATCACCGATAACAAACACTGGCTCAGCGACGTGGTCGGCGGCGCGTTTCTTGGTCATGCCGTCGGAAAAGAGATCGTCCACTTTCATTATAGCCGCAACGTGGACGGCGTGCTCCAACCCTACGTCACTCAAGATACGGTGGGCCTGCAAATGACCTGTCGGTTTTGAACTGCATTTGTTCGTTACTCAGGTAGAATATTCCGCATGTGGCAGCCCTCTTTGCCGTGGTGGGAATTCATCGTCCGTGCGCTCGTCGTGTACGGGTTCCTCGTCGTGCTCCTGCGAATGACCGGGAAACGGCAGGTCGGCCAACTCGCGCCGTTCGACCTGGTCTTGTTGCTCGTTCTCAGTAACGCCGTGCAGAATGCCATGAATGGCGGTGACAACTCCGTCCTCGCCGGTGTCCTCTCGGCTTGCACGCTCGTGCTGGTCAATTATTTGGTCGGTCTCGCCGCTTACCGGAGCAAGAAAGTGGAAGCCCTCATCGAAGGCCGCCCCGAGATACTCATCCACAACGGCCGGTTGTATGAAGAAGTCTTGGTGCGCGAGAAATTGACCCACCACGAGTTGACCGCCGCCTTGCGTGCCGCGGGTTGCAGCGAAGTCGCCGAAGTACACTGTGCTATGCTCGAAAACAACGGTCAGATCAGTGTCGTCGCCAAAAAAGACGTGGCCGCCTCGACGGTTACTCCGCGCCGCCCCTGAACTGGTCCTGCTTGTTCTTGAACAAGACGTTGAACGTTGTCAAAGAACCATACGACCGCGTGATGTACTGTTGGAATTCCACCTTGTCCGCATCGCTTAATTTCTCGTGGCTGTTGATCTTTTGCTCCAGCACGCGCAGGTTGTTACGTAGCATCACGACCTTGTGGAAGAACACATCCAGCGGCACTTCCTTGGCCTGCACATTCGCGTCCGCGGGATGAAGCGTCAGCCGTCCGCCATGCCAACGGCTCCCGAGTTGTTCCACCACGTCCCCCGGCTTCTCCAAACCGAGTTCATCGAGCAACACGCGCGTCACCTTCTCGACGAACTGCTCCAGCGGCATTTCCAGTCCGGTCACTGACGTCCGTGCTTCCGCCGGTTTGAGATCGCTCGACTCGGGTGCAATTGTTCGCGCCACGTCATTGAAACGAATCTCCGCCATGGTCTCCGTGATGGATTTCACCGTCCCCATCCCGTGTTGCGGATGCAGGACTTTCATTCCGACGTGCAATTCCTGGATTTTCATAACGTGTCTTCTACTTCGCGTTCCCCTTGAGTTTGCGGTAGCGCCTGATCAGCGTGTTCGTGGAACTATCATGTTTCAGCGGCGTCTCACTCGCGGGCCGCAGTTCGGGAGTAATTCGCCGGGCCAATACCTTCCCCAACTCCACCCCCCACTGGTCAAAGGAATCAATGTTCCAAATCACGCCCTGCGTGAAGACCGCGTGTTCGTACAGCGCCACGAGTTTGCCCAACACTTCGGGAGTCAATCGCTCGATGAGAATGGTATTCGATGGACGGTTCCCTTCAAAGACCCGATGCGGCACCAACCACTCAGCCGTCCCCTCGACCTTCACTTCGTCCGCTGTCTTGCCGAATGCCAGTGCCTCGCTCTGCGCGAGCAGATTCGATATCAACAAATCGTGATGCTCACCCAGCGGATTCAGCGTCTTGCAGAAACCGATAAAGTCGCACGGGATCAATTTCGACCCTTGATGAATGAGCTGGTAGAATGAGTGCTGCCCGTTCGTGCCCGGCTCGCCCCAGAAGATCGCGCCGGTCTGGTAATCCACGTGCGCCCCTTCGAGCGTGACGGATTTGCCGTTGCTCTCCATCGTCAACTGCTGCAGGTACGCGGGAAACCGTTTCAGGTACTGGTCGTACGGCAGCACCGCGACCGTCTGCGAACCAAAGAAATTGTTGTACCATACGCCCAGCAACCCCAGGAGCGCGGGCAGGTTCCTTTCAAATGGCGCGGCGCGAAAATGCTCGTCCATCGCGTGAAAGCCCGCGAGCATGGTCCGGAAATTATCTGGCCCGATGGCCAGCATCGTCGAGAGACCGATCGCCGAGTCCATCGAGTAGCGTCCCCCCACCCAATCCCAGAAACCAAACATGTTGGCCGTGTCGATGCCGAACTTCGCCACCTCTTGTCCGTTGGTTGATACCGCGACAAAGTGCTTCGCCACCGCCTTTTCGTCTCCCAACTGCTTCAATGCCCACTGCCGTGCCGTGAGCGCGTTGGTCATCGTTTCCTGCGTCGTGAACGTCTTCGACGACACGATGTACAACGTCTCCTCCGCCTTCAGGTCATGCGTCGCCTCGGCAAAATCCGTCCCGTCCACATTCGAGACAAAACGAAAAGTCAAATCGCGCTGGCTGTAATGGCGCAGCGCCTCGTACGCCATCACCGGCCCGAGGTCCGAGCCGCCAATCCCGATATTGATGACGTTGCGGATGCGCTTGCCGGTGTGCCCCTTCCAAGCGCCGCTACGGACGCGGTTGGTGAACTCCGCCATCCGGTCCAATACCTCGTGCACCTTCGGCACCACATCTTCCCCATCCACCACAATCGACTGATCGCGCGGCGTGCGCAACGCCACGTGCAACACCGCCCGCTTTTCCGTCACGTTGATCTTCTCGCCGCGGAACATCGCCTCGATCCGCGCCCGCAAGCCGCACTCCTCCGCCAGCGCGACCAGCAGCCGGATGGTTTCCTCGTTGACCCGGTTTTTCGAGTAGTCCAAGTAAAGGCCAACATCCTCAACAACCAGGCGCTCGCCGCGCTTCGAATCGTCGGCGAAGAACTGCCGCAGATGCGTGTCCTTGATCTTCTCGTAATGCGCGCCGAGCGCTCGCCACGCCGGCCGCTTTGTGAGTGAAGGTGTGTCCGTTGCCATATGCCTCTTGTACCGATTATTTGTGTTGGAGAAAAGCTTAACCGCACGCTATCGTTTCTGTTGATGAGCACGTCACCCGTGTGGCCTCACGAAGACGGCGCCATGACCCGGCGCAAATTCCTCAAACTGTCGATGGCCACCGCCGTCGCCGCCACCGCGGGAAAACTCGCGTGCGGCGCGGACGCGAAAGCAGACATCCCCCGGCGGCCGATCGGTAACACGGGCGAAAAAGTCTCCGTGATCGGCCTTGGCGGCTCCCACATCGGGAGGCCGACCGAATCGGAAAGCATCCGCATCGTGCGCACCGCGGTCGATAGCGGTGTGAACTTCATGGACAACTGCTGGGATTATTACGGCGGCGAATGTGAGGTCCGCATGGGGAAAGCGCTGCGCGATGGCTACCGCAACCGCGTCTTTCTCATGACCAAGATCGATGGCCGCAATAAGCAGACGGCCCGGCAGCAGTTGGATGAATCGCTTCGACGTCTCCAGACCGACCATCTCGACCTGTTGCAGATCCACGAAATAGGTAATGCTGACGACCCTGATCGCGTTTTCGCCGCCGAAGGCGCGATCGAGGCCCTGATCGAAGCGCAGAAGGCCGGCAAGACTCGCTTCCTCGGTTTCACGGGGCACAAGAATCCCGACATGCACCTGAAGATGCTCGACGCAGCCGCGGCCCATCAATTCCGGTTCGACACCGTGCAAATGCCCCTCAACGTCATGGATCCACACTTCGAAAGTTTCGAGAAACGTGTCCTGCCCTTTCTGCTGAAACAAAATATCGGCGTCCTCGGCATGAAATCGATGGGCTACGGGCGCATCCTCGAAAGCAGAACCGTGACGCCCATCGAATGCCTGCACTACGCCATGAATTTGCCGACCAGTGTCGTGATAACCGGCTGCGACTCGCTGCCCATCCTGCAACAGGCCCTCGACGCCGCGCGCAGTTTTCGACCGATGAGCGAGACGCAGGTCTCGGCGTTGCTCGCGAAGACCGCCGACGCCGCGAAAGACGGAAGGTACGAAAGCTACAAAACATCTCACTCCTTCGACGGCACGCATTACCATCCCAAGTGGCTCGGCTGAGCACATCGCGTTTTCCAGATTCCTATCAGGCATCCATTTTCACCTTGAGCAATTCATCCACGTCCAACGCCCGCGTAAACATCGCCACACCGCCATCAGGCGAACGCGGCCATTGCTCTTTGGGCCGGTCCCAATATAGTTCGACGCCGTTGCCGTCCGGGTCGCGCAGGTAAAGCGCCTCGCTCACACCATGGTCGGAAGCGCCTTCGAGCGGAACTCCCGCTTTCACGAGCCGCCGCAACGCATCGGCCAGCAGCGCGCGGCTCGGGTAGAGAATCGCGACGTGATACAGTCCCGTCGTGCCCATCGGCGGCGGTGAACCACCCTCACTCTCCCACGTGTTGAGACCAATGTGATGATGATAACCGCCGGCGGAAAGAAACGCCGCCTGCCGCCCATAACGCTGCATCACCTCAAACCCAAGCACGTCCCGATAGAACGCCAGCGACCGTTCCAAGTCAGCCACTTTGAGATGCACGTGGCCGACTCTGACACCGGGATCAATGGTTCGTGTCGAATTCAATAGGCCGCCGTAAAGCGTTGGCGAAGATGTTGCGGATGTTCGACCTCGTCGAGAAATGCGATTGCGTAATCCTCCGCCGAGATGCGGCTCTCGCCCTTCGCATCCGTCACCAACTGATCTTTGCCCAGCCGAAACTTCCCCGTCCGCTCGCCGGGTGCAATCATCGCCGCCGGGCTGACAGACGTCCAATCCAACGTTTTATTCTTTCGCAATGTCGCCAGCGCCGCGCCGTGTGCTCGAGCAACAGGCAGGACTTCTTTGGGGAACAGTGGAGTATCGATGAGTTGCACACCCGGCGAAACCTCGAGACTGCTTGCGCCGCCAACAACAACCAATCGCCGTACGCCCGCCTGTGTCAGGCCGTCGATCAATGAGTGCGCGGCCCCTTTGACGACTTCCGGTGCCGGCCCCACCGCGCTGAGCACCGCGTCATGGCCTTTGGCAATCCTGGCCACGCCGGCCGCATCAAGCACATCGCCTTTCACAACCATAAGATGATTGTGCTTGTGTGCGAACTTCGAGGGGTCACGCACTACGGCCGTGACCTCATGCCCACGCCGCAACGCCTCACTCAAAATGCGACTGCCAATCATCCCGCTCGCGCCAAAAAGAGCCAGTTTCATCTCCGGATAGGATGCGCCTCTCAGACGATGGGTTCCCCAACTTTTCTCTCGGCAAATGCCGTCGCCTTGGGGCATCCTGCGCCAGCGAAATGAAAACCACCCGGCTCGAAGCCTTCAGCGACGGCGTCCTCGCGATCATCATCACCATCATGGTGCTGGAATTGAAAGTCCCGCACGCGACCGACCTCGCCGCGCTGAAACCGCTCCTGCCCGTCCTCCTCAGCTACGTCCTCAGTTTCATCTACGTCGGCATTTATTGGAACAACCATCATCACCTCTTCCAGTCCACCGAAGAAGTCTCGGGCGGCATCCTCTGGGCGAACCTCCACCTGCTTTTCTGGCTCTCGCTGTTCCCGTTCACCACCGCGTGGGTCGGCGAGAACCATCTCGGATCGATACCCACCGCCGTCTACGGCTTCGTCCTCCTAATGGCCGCCTTCGCCTACTACATTCTGCAATCCACCATCATCAAACAACAAGGCCCCGACTCCCTCCTCGCCGCCGCCATCGGCAACGACTGGAAAGGCAAACTCTCGCCGGTACTCTACCTCCTCGCTATCCCCCTCGCCTTCATCAGCCCCTGGATCTCCCATGCCCTCTTCATCACCGTCGCCCTCCTCTGGCTCGCCCCCGACCCCCGTATCGAACGTGTCCTCGCCGACAAAGAGAAAGAATAGCGGAGTCCGACGACACGCGCCGAATTCGTGCCGGCGGCGCAACCCGAGCGTGGCCACCTTCTGAGACCCATTCGCCTAAGCCCTTGCAAAATGGGCAGTTAACTGGGGGGTTCGTTTCGCAAAATAGCGTTTTTTGTCGGGCCACCTCTCTGCGTACGAGCGACATTACATCGCGATTCCTCTTTGGTGCCCTTGAACGTTGGGCGTTGAAAGTTGAATGTTGAGAGTTGATCCGTCGAGCCTACCCTTTCGCCCCCATCCTGTCCAGCCAAATTATCGTTTAACGATACAAAGTGCGGTACCGGCTGCACATATTCTACCGGAGGCCGTTTAACAGGACCTAAAGTCGCACGAACACTGGAAAAATGAAGACGGCAATGGCAACCAGGCAAATCCCGAAACTTACTCCGGACACCCAATGCTTCTCCTTAAACGTGTTCAGCGTAAAGCAGCCCGCCACCAGCCATGGAACAGAGATTCCAAGGCGCATTACAAGGCTGCTACCAACGGAAACCCGCCCAAGTTCCATGTAACAAACAACAGCGACAATCGAGAGGAGAATACCAATAATCGCTGAAATTCTGACGCTGAAGCCCCGCTTCTTCCTCGACCATGCGACCATGCCGATTGTTAGAATTGGCAACACACCCCCGCTCCATGCGATCGTCAGGTAAAATGGAAGATCTCGAAAGGGGTTCGCAGGTGAGGGGTCGAGAATAATATTCGGCTTTGGTGGACTGCCCCCGTCAAGTACAAGTCCTGATTCCGCTTTCCGTTTATTCTCGAGTCTGTAGATTTTGGCTGCCGTCGCGACATAGGGTGGCATTCCATTAGGACTGCTATACGACAACGTGTGCCTCATTGTTGGAAACTGGTAAATCCACCGGTGCCTACCACTTTCCTTTTCCACACACTCAACGTGACCGAGATCCGAGCCGAAGAGCAGGTATTTTCCCGTTGCGGCAACCGCGACCACCCGCCCACGATCACCCAGATAAGGCAAGGATCCACGCCAATTTCCGCTGGCTGATTTGAATTCTATACGACATCGCTCACCTCGGGAGTTGACATCCCCGCTGGAACGTTCGGGATCGAACACAGTCACCAATCCGCCGTCTACTACAAACTCGGTGACGAAGTTCATGACCCCTTGCTTATCCTTCGAGACTTGTCGCATTCTACCTTCTCCTGGTCGGCGAGGTGGAATCTTATCCGGCCCTTCCCAAACATGTCCTTGGGCAAAGGTTTTGCCAGACATTGAAAATGCATCTTCTCGGCTATTCTTTTTGAGCGCATCTGGCGCAGGAACTGACTCCACCTGCTGCCCTGCAAGGTTCCAAATAAGAAGGTTCTCGAAGCGAGCGGACGCTCGTCCACGATCGAAGCGGCTTCGTGACTTCGGATCGTATTGTCCTGTGTACGTCCCGGTTGCCACGTAGACGCTTTCGTCGTCCAGGTAACCAGCAATATAGCTCACTCCCTGCGGCGCGGTTCTGCGGAATAATTCTCGCCCGGTCTTCAACTCCAGTAGAACGACTGTGGGCTCTCGATCGAGCCGTTCGTATACCGCCGAGCGCAACAGCAAGACTTTGCCGCTGTCGACCGCTATGTTCAGGGCACCCGGAAGCTCATACGACCAGAGCACCCGACCTTTACTCAAGTTTCTGCATTCAATAAGCCCATTTCCGTCGCAAGTCACCAAGACGTCACCGGAAACGATTGAATTGTAGGCCCCGTTGCAATTCCACTTTAGCGTGAGGTTTGTCGGGTCCAGCAGCGAAGCCCCGCTGTATTTCAATACCAGCACCCCTTCCGCTGTCATCTGGAGAGTCCCTGAGTACTCGATATCGTGCTTTCGAGCCATCACTTTCCCATCGTCCAGCCTGAGCACGGTTAGAGAATCATCTGCCTGCACGAACATGACCCGGCCTTCATCAACCACGAAGTTACTGTCCACGCCGGCTTGAGCGTACATATATGCCTGCACTCGACTCCCTGCTAGGACCGAGAATAGAAGGCAGGAAATGATCTTGGCCGTTGGAACCCATCTTGCGTTCTTCATATGCACACCCGTTTGGCGTACCGGTTTTTAACACTTCGAGTAAGTCCCTCTACCCATTTCGACAAACTCCGGAGACTTTCGTTCCGCGCCTGTTCGCTATTGTTACTCTTCAGCGGCCCTCGTTCGGTTGCGTACTGTCACGCCTACGCGATGATCTTTATGGAACAGAAGCGTGGATCGCACACGCTACCGAAGCGGCCGCGCTTCTGCGGGAAGCTCAATCCGCTTCCCAGTCCTAGCGGACTCGCGGGCCGCATCAAGAATCTCCGTCACCGTCATGTTCACTTCCAGCGACGACAGGCCCGACGGTTGCATGTCCCCGCGCACGACCGCCGCCAAATAGGAGAGCGGGTTGGTCTCCGGGCCTGTCAACGGCGGGACGGTCACCTGCGTTTCATTCTCAGGTCGGTCGCCTTTCAACACGCGCAACACATTACCCCGCGGCACCAGCACGTACCCGGTCTGACCGTAAATCTCCATGTCCTTCCGGTTGTACGGCCAATTCCACGACGCCTGGATGATCCCCTGCGCCTTGGGATACGTCACCACAATCGTCGCCTCATCGTCCACCTTCGGATAAAGCTCCGGCTGCAGGTGCTGCGTCACCGCGAACACCGAAGTCGGCCGCTGCCCCTGCATGAGCCACGTCATCAGGTCCGCGCCGTAACAACCAAAATCAGGCAACGCCCCGCCACCGTCCAGCACCGGGTCGAGAAGCCATTGTAGAAACTCCGGCGGACACCCGATCTTCTTCGGTCCGGGATGTCCGTCATGGACCACAAACTTCCGCAACTCCCCGATCGCATGCTGTTCCGTGACCAGGTTATACGCCGCGTGATTGGCGGAGTACCACGTGGTCTCGTAATTGACGAGCAGATGAATACCGCCCTTCCTCGCCGCTGCCGCCATGGCGCGCGCGTGCTCCATGTTCACCGCTAGCGGTTTCTCCATCATCACATGAATGCCGCGAGGCGCGCACGCTTCCACGACCCGCCGATGATCGAACGTGCTGGTAAACGTCGCCACCGCCTGCGCATTCGTTTTGGCAAACAACTGTTCGAGGCTGGCGTAAAATAAATTCGTGTTGATTTGGTAAAGCCGGGAAAATTTCGTCACCAGTGAGCGATCCGGCTCCACGATACCAACCACCTGCACCTCTGCATTCGTAAGCGCCTGCGGCAGGAACCCCCGCACATGCGTGTGAACCAGCCCAATGATGGCAATACGCACCGGCGGCCTGTTCTCCTCCGCCCCTGTAGCCGCGTCGTAAGGCGCGGGTTTTCTCTCCTCAGAAAAAGCCGGCAGTGCCGCGAAGCCTAGAAGAAGATAAATGCCAAAAACAAACACTGATCGCGAATGATTCTTCATATACCTCCAGGAACTTGAGCGAATTCTGAAGCGACCGTGTCATGAAAGCAAGCCGGGCCACGACGATGCCGGTAATGATTCTTGAACGAACCCCGCCAATTTGCTTTCATCCGCTCGTGAACTTCTCACGATGGGTCTTTCGCATTGCCGGCATCTACGGGCTGATCGTGCTCGTCCCGCAGTATTTCATGGAAGCACAGGTGGGGCGCACGTACCCTCCGCTCATCACGCACCCGGAATTCTTCTACGGGTTCATTGGCATCGCTATCGCCTGGCAGGTGGTGTTCTTGCTCATCGCGCAAGATCCAATCCGGTATCGACTGGTCATAATTCCCGGCATCCTGGAGAAGTTCTCGTTTGGCATCGCCGCCCTCATTCTTAACGCGCAAGGCCGCATTTCGCCGAGTCCAGTGGGCCCGCTGGGGGGTGCAATAGTAGACTTGGTGCTGGGCACTCTGTTTCTGGTCGCGTTCTACAAAACCGCGGGGCCGCGCTTACTAAAATAATTCGCCCGCGACTTGCTGGGGTTCATTCTTTGCCGAAAACTCAGCCAGCATTTCTTTCAACTGCTCCGGTTTGAAAAGCCGCCGCATTTTCGCGATCTCCTCAACCGCTAGTTGATCGCATCGCTCATTGCCGGCGTGTCCCGCATGACCCTTGAGCCAGCGCCAATCAATCCGGTGCTTTGCCGCGGATGTATCAATCCCGCGCCAAAGATCTTCGTTCTTCACCGCCTGCTTCGCCTTCGTCCTCCAACCGTTGCGCTTCCAATTCGACAACCACTCGGTTACCCCATTCTTCACGTACACGGAATCGGTATAGAACTCGATTTCGCAGGGCTCTGTGAGCGCGTTCAGCGCCTCGATGACGGCTTGCAGCTCCATCCGATTATTCGTCGTCACCGGAACGCCGCCGCTCAGTTCGCGCTTCTGTCCTTCACACTCCAGTATCGCCGCCCAACCGCCCGGCCCAGGATTTCCCTGGCAAGCACCGTCAGTATGGATAACGACCTTCTTCAACGCTTCAATCGGCAGGCTTTGTCCCGCGGCCAATCTACGCCTTCGCGTAAACTACCGCGCCCTTCTCCACGAACTCCTTCGACTTCGCTTCCATCCCCTTCTTCAACGCTTCGGACTCGGCAATCCCCTGCTCTTCCGCATACTTCCTTACATCTTCCGTGATCTTCATCGAACAGAAATGCGGGCCGCACATGCTGCAGAAGTGGGCCAGCTTCGCGCCTTCGGCGGGCAACGTCTCATCATGGAACTCACGAGCAGTGTCGGGATCAAGGCTCAGGTTGAACTGATCTTCCCAGCGGAACTCAAATCGGGCTTTGCTCAACGCATCATCGCGTTGCTTCGCACCGGGATGCCCCTTCGCCAAGTCGGCGGCATGCGCCGCGATCTTGTAGGCGATGACGCCGTCCTTGACGTCTTTCTTGTTCGGCAGGCCAAGATGTTCCTTCGGGGTGACGTAGCAGAGCATCGCGCAGCCATACCAACCGATCATCGCCGCGCCGATGGCGCTGGTAATGTGGTCGTAGCCGGGCGCGATATCCGTCGTGAGCGGCCCGAGTGTGTAGAACGGCGCCTCGGCGCACCACTCCAGCTGCTTCTCCATGTTCTCTTTGATGAGGTGCATGGGAATATGGCCCGGACCCTCATTCATGACCTGACAACCGTGCTCCCACGCGATCTCGTTGAGTTCGCCCTGGGTCTTCAATTCAGCAAACTGCGCTTCGTCGTTGGCGTCAGCAATCGAACCCGGCCGCAAACCGTCGCCCAGACTAAAGCTGACATCGTACGCCGCCATGATCTCACAGATCTCCGCGAACCGCGTGTAGAGGAAGCTCTCCTGGTGATGCGCCAGGCACCACTTAGCCATGATCGATCCGCCGCGGCTGACAATCCCCGTGACGCGCTTCGCCGTCATCGGGATGTAACGGAGCAACACGCCCGCATGAACCGTAAAATAATCAACGCCCTGCTCGCATTGCTCGATGAGTGTGTCGCGGTACACTTCCCACGTCAGTTCCTCCGCCTTGCCGTCCACCTTCTCCAGCGCCTGATAAATCGGCACGGTGCCAATAGGTACGGGGCTGTTGCGAATAATCCATTCGCGCGTCTCGTGAATGTTCTTGCCCGTCGAGAGGTCCATGACCGTGTCCGCCCCCCACTTCGCCGCCCAACGCATCTTCTCGACTTCTTCCTCAATCGAACTGGCCACGGCACTATTACCGATATTCGCGTTGATCTTCACGAGAAAGTTGCGCCCGATAATCATCGGCTCGCTCTCGGGATGATTGATGTTGGCGGGAATGATCGCCCGTCCACGGGCCACTTCACTTCGGACAAACTCCGGCTCCAGTCCTTCACGGAGCGCAATGTATTCCATCTCCGGCGTGACAACTCCCTGCCGGGCGTAATGGAGTTGCGTAACAATCTTCCCCGGCTTCGCGCGTAATGGCTGACGCCGCAACGTCGCGGGAATCTCCACATCGCTGCGCCCCGCAATGGGTCGGTAGGAAGATTCAGCCTTCTCCACATCACCGCGTTTAAGAATCCAGTCGCTCCGCAGCGCAGGCAGCCCTTGGTTCACATCCCCGTGAAAATTAGGATCACTCCACGGTCCGCTCGTGTCGTATACGCGCACCGCTTCGTTGACTTCGACGCGCCCCGTATGGCTCACGGTTGGCGACAACTCAATCTCGCGGAAAGGAACCCGGATGCCCGCATGAATTTTCCCCTCCACAAACACTTTCGTTGATTTCGGCAGCATCTCGCGACTGTGCGCCTCGCCATTCCCGTTCTTCGGTGCAATCATCTCTCTCCTTCTCTCCAATAAAAAACCGACACCACGAACCAGGTGTCGGCTTCACAACGTGTTTCCCTACGCCAGCATTACCTGGGTCAGGTTCTATGGGTCTCCCGCCTCGTGCGGAATCTCAGCCCCGAAAGGCTCCCCAAACGAATCTGCCTATGAAATTGTCAATTGAACGACTTGCCGCAGCCACAGCTCGAATGCACGTTCGGGTTCTTGATCTTGAATCCCGAACCCTGCAGGCTGTCCACATAATCAATCTCGCTGCCCTTCAGAAAATTCATGCTCATCGGATCGATGACCACCTCGACCCCGTCCTGCGCCACCACTTCATCCTCGGCCTTCTTATCATCGAACGCCATCCCGTACTCCATACCCGAGCACCCGCCCGCGTCCACATACACGCGCAAAGGTTTCCCCTGCTTGTCCTCGTCGGTCTGCAGCGTCTTGATATGCTTCGTGGCGTTTTCCGTAAGTGTAATCATGTCATTCTCCACCAAACTGCACTCCAAATGTAACAAGCTCGCCCCCCGATGTCAAACCCCTGTGCCGTTGCCGCTCACTCAATCACCACCGCGCCATAACCCACCACCCGCGTGAAATCGCCGCTGACGTCGCCGCTCGTGCGGTAATCGAGCAACTCAGCGCGTTTCGCCCCCAGTTTCTTCGCCGCATGCAACACAATGTAGGTCGACGCAACACCGCACATCGAAACTTCCACGTCGATCACATGGTCCATCAGGGCGTCTTCATCCAGCTTTACAACGGCATCCAGCACCAACTTGTCTTTGATGTGCGAAGTTTCCTGGTCTTCGTAGTGGTTAAGGTCAGTCGAGGCCAGCAACAGAACGGGCTTCCCGAATTCCTGCACCGTCTGGGCAATGGCCCCGCCAATCTCGCGCAGATCGCTGCGTCCACCGCTTTCCGGCCAGCCGCCACCGATAAGTATGGGTACGATCCGCACGTTCGGGTTGGCGCGCAATAGCATGGGAATCTGTACTTCCAACGAGTGTTCGCCGCCATGGGCACGCGCGTCTTCAGCTAGCAATTCGCAATTGTCCAACAACTCGGCGGCCAGTGGTTCGGCAATCGGGACGTCGCCAACCGGCGTGCGCCATGAACCGGAACCGTACACAGCGTACTTACTACCAATACCTTGATGATTCGGGCCGACCAGAATGACGCGGTCCGTGATTTCCACCTGGGAATAAACGAAACCGGCCGTACGACCCGAATACGTCCATCCCGCATGTGGACAAACGACGGCAACAGCACGGCGCTTCGACGCCGACAAAGGAATGAATGTCTGCAGCGCGGCATCGACCTCCGACGCCGTCCCTGGATAGAACTGCCCGGCTACTGCGGGTGGACGAACCATGATTTACCCCTTTGACCACTACCGCGTTGACTAGGATACCACCACCCGGATTGCTTCCGCAAGGACACTCATCACCCGATCCAGTTGCGCGGCGCTGATACAATACGGCGGCATAAGAACGATCGTATTCCCAATCGGTCGCGTTAATACTCCCCGCAGCCGCATCTCCGCGCACACTTTCATGCCCATCTTGTCCGTCAGCGGGAACGGCTCCTTCGTGGTCACGTCTTTAAATAATTCCACCGCTCCGATCATTCCCAAGCAGCGCACATCCCCGACATGCGGCAGCTCACGCAAACCCTCTAGTCCTCCCCGCAACTGCCCGCAAAGCTGTGGCAATTTCTCCAGAGTCCGTTCCTCCTCAAAGACCCGCAAATTCGCCAAGGCCGCGACGCACCCGAGTTGATTGCCGGTGTAGCTATGCCCGTGAAAGAATGTCTTGAACTCGCTGTAATCACCGAGGAACGCGCCGAATACCTCCTCAGTCGTCAGCGTCGCTGCCAGCGGCAGATAGCCGCCCGTCAATCCCTTCGCCACTGCCATCAAATCGGGTGTCACTCCTTCATGCTCGCAGGCGAACATCTTCCCCGTGCGTCCAAAGCCCGTCATGACCTCGTCCACGATCAGCAGCGCGCCGTTTTGCATGCAGAACGCGCGCAATTCCTTCAACAACCCGCGCGGCCACAACTTCATTCCACCCGCCCCCTGAATCATCGGCTCGATCACTGCCGCCGCCAACGTACTGTCCGCCACGCTCCGCAGTTGCGCCATGTCCTTCACGCGGATCACATCAAACAGCAACGGCTTGAACGTTGCGTGAAACAGGTCGATCCCGCCAAGACTGACCGCGCCAAGCGTATCACCGTGATAGGCATCCGCAAACGCGACGAACTTTGTGCGCTGCGGTTGCTGCTGATGCTGCCAGTACTGCAGCGCCATCTTGATCGCGACTTCCATCGCGGTCGAGCCGTCGTCCGAATAGAACACCCGCGTCAACCCGCGCGGCGCGATGTTGACCAGCTTCTCCGCCAATTGGATGGCCGGCGCATTCGAAAGACCGAGAAATGATGAATGCGCAATTTGGTCGAGCTGATCCTTGATCGCCTGCGTGATCGCGGGATGCCGGTGCCCATGCAGGTTGGTCCAAATCGAAGAGTTGGCGTCGATATACTCGCGCCCGTTCGTGTCCCGAAGAATCGCACCCTCTCCCGACTCGATAATGACCGGCTCCTCCGCCAGCCAATCCTTCATCTGTGTGAACGGATGCCAGAGGAAGCGATGATCTTTGTCAGCGAGCGAGGTCACCGAACTCCTTCAAGAACCGTTCAATGTCCGGCGGTTCATGCGCCGCCGTTACGGTCACACGCAAGCGCGCCTTGCCTTTGGGCACACTCGGGAATCGGATCGCGGGGACAAAAATGCCGTTCTCCTGCAACTGGCGCGAGACTTCAACAGCCTGGCCTTCATCGCCGACGATGATCGGGATGATCGGACTCCGCGATTCATTCAGAACGCCAACCGCCGATAAGCCATTCTTCAGTGCGCTCACATTCCGCCAGAGCCGGTCACGGCGCTGGTGGCCGTCCTCGCTCATCACGAAATCAACCGCCGCCACTGCCGCCGCGCATATTGCCGGCGGCAGTGCCGTCGAATAGATCAGGCTGCGGGCGCGATTCCGCAAGAAGTCGATCAGCGGCTGCGAGCCCACGACAAAGCCGCCTGCGCACCCGAGCGCCTTGCTGAGCGTTCCCAGCGTGATGTCAATCTGGCCCTCAACGGCTGCGGCTTCCGCGATGCCGCGACGGTTACCCGCGTATAATCCCGTCGCATGCGCTTCATCGATCATCAACCACGCGCCGTACTTCTCTTTCAAGGCGACGATTTCAGCCAACGGAGCCAGATCACCGTCCATCGAGAACACCGTCTCGGTCACGATCAGCTTGCGACGGAAAGCGTCGCCCTGCTGGAGAATAGCCTCCAGCTTCGTGAGGTTCTTATGCGGATACACCCGAATGGTCGCGCCGCTCTGTCGCGCGCCATCGATGATGCTGGCGTGGTCGAGCTTGTCGAGGATGACCATGTCGCCCTCGCCAACCAGCGCGGTAATGGCGCCGATGTTGGCCGCATAACCACTTCCGAAAACGATCGCCGCCTCCTTGGCCTTGAACGCGGCGAGCTTCCGCTCCAGGTCTTCGTATGGTTGCAGGTTGCCGCAAACGAGACGTGACCCACCCGCGCCGACCCCATACGTTTCAATTGCCGCCGCCGCCGCCCCTTTTATTACAGGGTCGTTTGCCAGCCCGAGATAATCATTGCTGGAGAAGTTAAGCAATTCATGACCGTCAACGACAATGCGCGGGCCCTGCGCCGAGGTGAGTGTTCGCAGGCTCCGGTACAGGCCCTCCGCGCGGGTCTTGTCGAGATCAACACCGAGTTGGTCATTCAAATGTGACATTCGCGGGCGCGGATTCTTTCGGCGCAATCGGCAACGGCTTGTAGATGACGATGGCGTGGGTGTCGACCCGATACCGCAGTCCGGCTCCTTCGGTCACGTATTTTAACATGTCGCCAAGAGGGATATCGTGAAGATTTAGCGTGACCCTGGCGGTCTTCGACGCCTCGGGGGCTTGCCACACGAAATTGATCGGCGTCTTGTCCCCGGAAACCTTTTGGCCGTCCGCCTGTAAAAGGCCAATCACTTCCGTCACGGTCGTATCGCGTACATTCAACTCGTGGATCGTCGTGGCATCCAGTTTATGCCGCAGGTCGGAAGATGAATTCTGCTGGCGCTTCTTTTCCTGGATCTCCTCCAACAGCTGCTTCACGGTCGGCTGTTTCGGATCCTGGAACAGGATCTTGCTGCATTGTTGCTCGGCTTCGTCGTACAGCCCCATCCGCGCCAGGAGGATCGCCCCCTGCAGTATTTCACCCATTTGGGCATCGGTAAGTTTCGCCACGCGGCTTGTCGTCGGCGCTGCCTCGCCGGCCAACCTTGTTGTGGTTCCCCAGAAAAAGGCGGCCACCACCAGTCCGCCACAACACCAACTACGAACACTATTTGGCTTCATCAAAAAGCACCTCTCCTCCCACCATTGAAAAACTCACTGCCTTGTTCGCAAACACGATCGCCTCATACGGATCGCCGCCCGCCCCTTCCAAAGGCGCCGCAATCAAATCCGCCCCCGCGCCGGGCGTGATTACCCCAAGCTTTCCGGACTGGTTCAACGCCCGCGCCGCGTTCACCGTGCACATTTCCAACAATTCCTGTGGCGGCAGGAGCGGGAGGATCTGCGCCAATTGCTGCATTTCGTCGAGCATGTTCAGCGAATCGTTACTCGCCAGGCTGTCGGTGCCCAGGCAGACGTTGATCCCTTGCTTCTTCATGGTCTCTAGAAAAGGCATGCCGCGGTGGAAGAAATGATGCGTCTTTGGGCAATGTACCACATGCGTCCCCGTCCGCCTCAGGAGAGTGATGTCCAGCGGTGTCAGACAATTCGTGTGCGCGGCGATACAGCCGGGCCCAAGCACTCCATATTCGGACAACAACTGGACCGGTCCCACCCGTTTACAGTCGCTCATGTCGCGGCCGGCGCGCAGAAAGTAATCGTGCATTTGTCCCGTGCCGCGCCGAACCATATCGTCCTCTTCCTCCGATTCAGCAACGTGAGTCGTCAACGGAATGTTTCGCCCATGCGCATATTGCGCGGACAACCGGTACAATTCCCCGCTCACTGTGTAAGGGGCATGCGGTGAAAGTCCGAAGCCTCCTCGCGTGATCGAATGCGCGGCGATGAACTCCAGCGCCCCCGTGGCCACTGCCTTTGCCTCTTCCGCGCGGTTGAGGTCAATGAGCTCAAGGCACCACCACACGCGCAGCTTCGTCGGCAGGACCTGCTCGAGCAATCCGGGAAACGACTCGATATTTACCACCGTCGTTGTCCCGGAGCGCGCCAACATACCGAGCCCGCGTTGAATCCCGTCCACGAAATCTTTTTCCGGGTGTAATTGTTTTGCCGCAACCAACTGCAGGATCCATGCGGTGAAGCTGCCGTGCCATTCGACCTCGCCGTGCAGGCGGGTGTAATCGAGGTGACAATGAGCGTTGATGAGGCCGGGCGCAAGCACGCGTTCTCCCAGGTCGTGCACTTCGCCGGTATGCGCCGCGCGGATTTCGGACGTCCTGCCGACCGCCACGATGTCGCCGCCTTCCACGACCACGGCGCCGTCCTCAATCGGCGACTGATCCATCGGCAACACGTGACGAGCGCGAATAATCATGCTTTCATTCACCCTGATCGCACGGCACCCGGATTCGTTCGATGGATCGCGCCCGTCCGGAGTTCTCATCCACATCGACGATCACGCCGCACAGCGCAACGTTACCTTCCGCAACCTCCATCTTCTGCGGCAACTGCGTCAGAAATCGGCGCAATACCGCGTCGACGTCCCGCCCCAGCACCGAGTCATGCGGGCCACACATGCCGACGTCGGAGATATAGGCCGTGCCTTTCGGCAGAACCTGTTCGTCGGCGGTGGCGACATGTGTATGGGTTCCAACCACGACGCTCACCTTCCCATCCAAAAACCTGCCCATTGCAATTTTCTCGCTGGTGGCTTCGGCGTGCATGTCCACCAGGATAATATTCGTCCGCTTCCGCATCCGCGCAACTTCCGCTTCCGCCGCGCGGAATGGGCAGTCGGTATTGGGCATGAACACGCGACCAATAAGATTGATCACCCCGACTGGAGGTAACCCGTCCCGTTGCACCACCGTCGATCCCCTGCCGGGAGCCGACGCGGGAAAGTTGAGCGGCCGCAGCAGCCGGGGTTCGCGTTCGATGACTTCGTAGACTTCCTTCTGGTCCCACACGTGGTCACCGGAGGTGATGACTTCTACACCGCTGGCGAGCAATGCATCCACGGTCGAGGCCGTCAGTCCCGCCCCGTGCGCGCTGTTTTCGCCGTTCGCAATTACGAAATCGATGTCCCGCTCCTGTTGCAACCTCGGCACAAGCGTGGCGACTGCCCGTCGGCCCGGCTTGCCGACGACATCGCCAATGAAAAGAATCCTCACTTGGCGTACTCCACCGCGCGCATTTCGCGCACGACGATGACCTTGATTTGACCAGGGTACTGCAGTTCCTGCTCGATTTTCTTGCTGATGTTGCGCGCGAGCTGGATGGCTTCGTCGTCCGTGACGGCATTGGGCTGGACAAAGATGCGGATCTCGCGGCCGGCTTGCAACGCGTAACTCTTGTCCACACCGGGGAAGGCGTTCGCCACCGCCTCCAACTTCTCCAGGCGCTGCAGGTAGAGTTCCATGCTCTCGCTGCGCGCCCCGGGACGCGACGCGCTGATCGCATCGGCGGCGCTCGCGAGGACGCCGTACGTCGTCAGGGGTTCGACTTCGTGATGATGGCAAGCCACACCCTGCCACACTTCTTCCGGTTCCCCGTATTTCTTGAGAAGTTCAGCGCCAATCGCGGCATGGGAACCATCGACTTCATGATCGACCGCCTTGCCAATGTCGTGAAACAAGCCGACGCGCTTGGCGATCTGCTGGTTCAGGCCAAGTTCTGCCGCCATGATACCTTCAATTCCGGCAACTTCCACCGAGTGGTCGAGCACATTTTGCGCAAAGCTATGGCGGAACTTGAGCCGCCCGAGAAGTTTCATCACTTCGGGATGCACCTTCTGCAATCCCACCCGATACACTGCATCCTCGCCCGCCTTGTGAATCAACGTCTCCAATTCCTCACTGACTTTCGCGACTTCCTCCTCAATGCGCGCGGGATTGATACGCCCGTCCAGAATCAGGCGCGTCAAAGTCTGCCGCGCGAGTTCCCGACGGACCGGGTCAAAGCCGCTGAGCACGACCGCTTGCGGCGTATCGTCGATGAGTACGTTGATTCCCGTCGCGGACTCGAACGCGCGGATGTTGCGGCCTTCGCGTCCGATGATGCGGCCCTTCATCTCTTCACTCGGAAGCGCGACCGTGCAACTCGTGGTCGTCTGGACGTGATTCGACGCGCAGCGCTCGATGGCGATGGTGATGGTCCGTTTCGCTTCGCGCTCGGCCTGCAGTTTGGCCTCTTCCAGGATGCGCCGGGTCATCGCGGCCGCTTCCGCGTGTACGTCTTCCTGCAGTTGTGAAAGCAACAATCGCTTGGCTTCCACGGCGCTGAGGCCCGCCACTCGCTGGAGTTCCTGATGGGTCAGCCGCTTCAATTCCTCAACTTCAGCCTGGATCTTGTGAAGCTCCTTTTCACGATCGAGAACGTGCGCCTCTTTCCGGGTGACTTCCTCGGTTTTGCGGTCGAATAGATCAACCTTGCGATCCAGGTTCGATTCACGCTGCATCACCCGTTTCTCCATCTCGCCCAGTTCCTGCCGGCGATCCTTGGTTTCCCTGTCAAACTGCTCGCGGGCCTTGAAGGCTTCGTCCTGCGCTTTGCCCCGCGCATCGCGCAACATGTTTTCGACTTCCTTCCGCGCCGCTTCAATAATCCCACCGGCCAGTTTTGTGTCAGCTTGCGCCTTGGCATGGCTGATGAACCAGCCGAGCGCAAGGCCCACAACCATGGCGATGATAAGACCAATAATGGTTGTAATCATTTTGGGTTACCCCGTGTTTTTAACACTCGTTTTTCCGTCACAATAAAGTCCACAGGTACGTCATGCGCCTCCGTTGGGACCTCGTTCAGTAATTGGAAATCGTAGGCCAGCGCGATTTTTGCACCGCGCACCTCTCGCAGAAGGCGGTCGAAATACCCCTTCCCGTGGCCCAAACGATTTCCCGTTTCGTCGAACGCCAACCCGGGCACCAGCGCGACGTCGATCCCATCGCACGCGACTGGCCTTACCGCCTCGGTTTTGGGTTCCAGAATTCCAAATCTTCCTGCCGTCAGGTCCAACGCGAAATCGCGTAGTTCGGAAGCAACGTACTGTTCTTTGGCTCCGTCAAACCACGGAACACACACCTGCCGGCCCATCGCGAGCAATTGCTGGATCAGTCCGCGCGTGCCCACTTCCGCTTCCTTTGAAACATACACCAACAATCGTGACGCCGTGGCAAACTCACCCAGCACCGACAGCCGTTCCCAGATGTCGGCACTCTTCACCCGCGCATCGGCCGCGCTCTGTGCGGCGAGCCGGGCCCGCATCTGTTCACGCAGTTCTTCCTTGGTCGCCGCGAGCGTCACGGACGACCTCCCTGCTTGTTGAGGAGTTGCTTCCATTTCTCCATTCGCTCGCGCACTTTGAGTTCAAACCCTTGATCGCTCGGCTCGTAATACTTGCGATGCTCGGGGAGGTGTTCTTGTTCGACGACATGGCCCTCGAAATCGTGCGCGTACTTGTATCCCTTCCCGTGGCCGAGCCGCTCGGCACCCTTGTAGTGCGTGTCTTTGAGGTGGTCGGGCACAGGAAGCGTGCGCCCTTGTTCCACGTCAGCTTTCGCGCTCCAGATCCCCTTGGCGCTGGCGTTTGACTTTGGCGCGGTCGCGCAATATACCGTCGCTTCGGCCAATGGCAACTCCCCTTCGGGCCAGCCGATAAATTCCACCGCGTGATGCGCGGCGACAGCCAGGACCAGCGCTTGGGGATCGGCCAGGCCTATGTCCTCGGCTGCCAGGATCGTGATGCGTCGCGCAATAAATCGAGGGTCTTCTCCTGCGACCACCATTTTCGCGAGCCAGTACAACGCCGCATCGGGATCACTGCCCCGCATCGACTTGATGAACGCCGAGATGGTGTCGTAATGTTCATCCTCATCTCCGTCGTACACCACTGCCTTCTTCTGGATTGATTCCTCGGCAATTGCCTTCGTGATGTGCCCCGAAGGTGTCGTGAGCGCGCCGATTTCCAGCGAGTTGAGTGCCTTGCGCGCGTCACCGTCACAGGCGGTAGCGAGGAAATCGAGGGCCTCGTCGTCCACCTGCAACTTCTTCTCACCGAGGCCGCGTTCCTTGTCGGCGAGCGCGCGTTTCAATAAGTCCTTCACCTCGGCAGGTGTGAGCGGTTTGAGCTGAAAAATCTGCGACCGCGAAACGAGCGGCGAGTTTACATAGAAAAATGGATTGTGTGTCGTCGCGCCGATGAGACGTACGGTACCGTTCTCGACATCCGGCAGCAACACGTCCTGCTGCGCCTTGTTGAAGCGGTGAATCTCGTCGATAAAGAGGATCGTCCGTTGACCGGTGTTGGCGAGACGGTTCGCGGCGGTCGCAATGACGCGGCGGATATCGGCCACGTTCGACTCGACACCGCTGAGACGCTCGAATTTGCTCTTGGTCGCGTTGGCGATGACCTGCGCGAGGGATGTTTTACCCGTTCCCGGCGGCCCATAAAGAATGATCGAACTGATGCGGTCGGCGGTGATGGCGCGCCAGAGCAGTTTGCCTTCGCCGAGAATGTGGCGTTGGCCGGCGAAGTCTTCCAGGGTTTGCGGTCGCATCCGCGTGGCCAGTGGAGCGGTGGCGCGGTCCGCCGCCTCCGCCGTTTTGGCGGGTTCCGCGGATTGGTTGGAGAATAGGTTCTCGGTCATGGCCACCAATCTGACCCGGCGTTGCCAACCGTGTGGGATCTGTGACGTTGACCGACAGGAGCCGAACGCCTCGCGCGGCGGGAGCCAAAAACGAAATACCCCGCCGTAATGCCGTTCGAACGATCTCTTTTGAACCCCTAACTAATAGGGGGCTCTGTCGGCTGCTTCGTGCTTCCAATGAAGGCATGCAGTCCACAACCGAACTCCGAGCTCCGTCAATGACGGTATTGGCTCAAAGAATCTTCGTTCATCACGAACATGGCAGGGTATTTCGAAAAACTTGCCTTGGCAAAGAACACCGGCGACCACCGTCGCCCGCACGAACCTTAATAATCCGCTTCGGTATCGATTTCAAGAAGTTTCCAGTCATAATTATGGTCGCCGCCTACCTGCCCCGCACATGTCCGTCAGCTTTCGCGAATCTCACACTTCAATGTCTGCAACAACGAGCGCTTCAACTGGTCGTGCGCCCCGTTGATTTCCGTGTCGGTCAATGTTCTGTCCGGCGCGCGAAACGTCAACGAGTACGCCATGGATTTCTTGCCCGTTGGTATTGAACTACCACGATAAATATCAAAAAGCTCGACCCGTTCCAAGAATTTATTTGGGTTTTTCGCAATCGCCGCGATAACGTCACCATGTTGCTGGCCTTCCTCGACGACCAACGCCATGTCCCGCACCACCGCCGGAAATTTCGGAAGTTCACGGAACGTCCGTTCGGCCTCTTCCACCGCCAGCAAGGGATTCAATTCGGTCTCCGCCACGTACACCGCATCACGGAGATCGAGCTTTTTTGCCTGCGCCGGTGAAATCGTTTTAATCTCGGCAACAACAGAAACCCCGAGCGTCTCCCCCAGTTCCTCCAGCGCGCCCTTCACATCGTAGTAATCCAGTTTGGAATCCCGCACTCCCGTCTCCCAGGAATGCGGTTCGCGCCGCCCGGTCACCGCCAGCGCCAGATGCAAGGATTCCTTTCCATCTGTGGCAAACACCCGTCCGATTTCGAAGAGTCGCACGTCGTACTGGTGTCGTGACACATTCGTGCGCAAGTTCGCCAACAACCCCGGTGCGAGGGACGAGCGGAGCGCGTGTTGTTCGGCAGTCAACGGATTCTGCAGCTTAAGATCTCCCTGCTCGCCCAGCGTCTGGTTCTGTGCCTCGTGAAAACCCAGCGCAGATAGAATTTGACGGATACGTGCGCGCGCATTCCACTGCGCATCGAATCCCGACACGACAGGGCGCGCGGGCTGCATCTTCGCGGGAATCTTCTCCACACCGTGAATGCGGCACACTTCCTCGATCAAATCCACTTCACGCTCCAAGTCCACTCGGAAAGTGGGCACTTCGACCTCGCACGACTGGGCATCCGATGAAACCACCAATAGCGAAAGTCCCGTGAAAATATTTTTCACAGTCTCGGCCGGCACTTCGATTCCGAGCAGGCGATTCACCTGAGTGTAGCGACAGCGCACACGACGTTTCTCAATTGGTTTTGCCAGGGTGTCGATGATTCCGCGCGCGATTTGCCCGCCGGCGAGTTGCTGAATCAGTTGGGCCGCGCGGTTGCTCGCCCACGTCACCTGCCCAATGTCCGCGCCGCGTTCGAAGCGATAGCTGGAATCGCTCGACAAACCACATTGCTTGGAGGTCTTGCGGATACTCGACGGCAGGAACCACGCGCTCTCCAACAACACATCGGTCGTCTGTTCACGAATTTCGCTCTCTTTGCCGCCCATGATCCCGGCCAGAGCCACGGCCCGATTGGCGTCGGCAATCACGAGCATGTCGGGAGTCAGTTCGTGTTGGGTCCCATCGATGGCCACGAATCGCTCACCATTGTTCGCGCGGCGCACCACGATGCGCTGCTCGCTGAGCAGCTTGTAATCAAAAGCATGCAACGGATGACCGCATTCGAGCAGGACGTAATTCGTCGCGTCAACGACGTTGTTCACCGAACGCAAGCCGACTTTCTCCAGAATCTGCTTCAACCACGCCGGGCTCGGCCCGATCTTCACGCCTTGAATCACGCGTGCCGCGTAACGCGGACATAAATCTGGCGCATCGACCGTTACCGAAGTGAGTTTTTCGACCGGTTCTCCAGACTCCGGAACAGTGATCTCAGGAAACTTGAGCGCATTACCTGTGAGCGCAGAAACCTCTCGCGCGATGCCGATGACGCTCAGCCAGTCGGGCCGGTTCGGTGTGACCTCGATGTCGAATACCGTATCGCCCGGACCGAGATACTCGGTGAATCTCGTTCCCACGGGCGCATCCACCGGCAAAATGAGCAAGCCGTCTTCGCCCTTCGGCAACCCAAGCTCTTCCGCCGAACACATCATGCCCTGTGATTCGGTACCGCGCAGCTTCGAAACCTTGATGGTGAACCCGCCCGCCATCTCGGCGCCGGGGAGCGCCAGCGGCACCTTGTCGCCCACCTTGTAGTTCTTCGCGCCACACACGATCTGACGTTCGCCGTTGCCATCATTGACACGACAGACGGACAATTTATCGGCATTGGGGTGTTTCTCACTGGAAAGGATCTGCCCGATGACGACTTGCTCCGGGATTTTGCCGCCGAGACTGACAACGTCTTCAACCTCAATCCCCGCAAACGTTAGCTTCTCCGCCAACTCCGCCGGCGACCAGGCGAAATCAACGTACTGCTTCAGCCAGTTGTAGGTAAATTTCATCTTGCGGATGAAACTGTAACGATTCGTACAAATGGCGTCGAGTATTTACTGATGCAGTACCCGCAGGATGAGTTCCGCGACCTCCACGTAGGCGTTGCCCCATGCTTGTGGCCGCAAGAGCTGGAATGGCAGGCCCGGAGATCCTACAAATGGCCGCAGTACCCACGCCATTTGAATCCCGACGAACCAATAGAGGGTGATCCACCCGTTAGCGAGAGGACGATGTCGCGGGTTGGATGCAATCAACGGGCGGTACATGCTGTTCATTTTCCACTGACCGCAGACGGTTGCCACCGCGAACATAATCCCACTCCACAACAGCATGAACGAGTACCCCGTCGTCGAGAGGTTCATGAGTTCAGTAATGGGTGCCAGCGCGGCGAGCACGATCGCGGTGAGGGATTGAAATCCGAGCACGGCGTTGACGACCCGCGGGAAATCATCGCGCAGTCCCGCCAGCGCGTTCAGTACGTAGAACGATGGGAAGCAGAGCGCGAAGGTGGCCAGGAACAGCACCGGTACTTTGGCACCTGAGAGCGCAATCTGTTTCCATCCGTCTCCCTCCAGTCCATGGAAACTCCCCATGACCGCACCGTAGATCGCCCCGCAAACTGCCACCATTCGTACTTGTGCCCAGAACCGGGAACGTTCCGCGCCCGCTCGCGCGAACAATCCTTCGGCCCGCAAGAATTCTTCCACGCTGACGAGCAGGGATGTCATGGCATCACGAGAAAACACTTACCACCGCATGCCACACGCCAAGAAAGAAGTTTCCCTCTTTGCCGCAGAACCACATGAACGGCGCCTTCGGGTCGCTAATGAACGGTCGCAGAACCCAGCCCATCTGCGCTCCGACGACTGCGTAGATCAATATCCAGACGCGAAACAGCGACTTCACCTGCCGGTCCGACTGGCTCGGCAAGGGCGGCTGGATCATGGGCGGCACGTTCCCTGCCGCTTCAACTTTCGGCGCGAGCAGGATTCGCAGCGCCTTCCACAACACGCCCACCCCGAGCACTCCCGCCACGGCACAGAAAGCGACATTCAGCAAAACCATGAAGGGATGGTTCTCCGTGCTCAGCGCGAAGAATCCAACAATCGGTCCAAACGACGCCAGGACCGTCACGGTGAGGGCCACAATCGCCAGCAACACCCGTAACATCTGCGCAAACGACAATCGAGACCCCAGCAACGCGCTAAAGACGTACAGTGACGGAAAACAAATCACCAACGTCATGAGGAACAACGTCGGCATTTTCCACGTGTCTGCCGCCACTTGCCGCCACTCTGGCACTGCGCGGGAGAAGATCGCGTACCAACCCATGAAAAACCCATACACCGCGGCGAGCAACACGATTCCCACGACCAGATAACTCGCGCGCACGTCACGCAGTGCGTCGTCCGCCAGCGCCGACTCCTGCCGCCGCAACAACTGGTCCACCTGTCGCCACAATTGATTCATCCGTCGCCTCCGATCCTTTCTTCGGCAGGCTGCCAGAAGGAACGCATTCCCAGTGCCCTCGTGCATCACCCACCGGGCAGCCTGCCATCGTTTCGAGTCTAAATACTTTGCAACACAAAGTATCTACCGCCTCTTCTGACAGCGCGGAATGGTGAGTGTTCAAACAGAAGCGGAAATGGCGCGGTTTTGGTTGCGAATAGTCTCCAATTCCCCGGTAGCGCGCCAGGCGAACCAGAGTGGGATAAATCCGACAACACCAAACGAACAGTCAATCAGCCGCCAGAAGAATGGGATCCCGCGAATTGGACCGCAAATCAAGGCGAGCGCTACAACCAATCCACAAGCCATCATCCCCGCGGCACCGTTTGAAGTGAACGTGCTGCTTCAACCAGTCCTATCAGTGAGGCTTGTATCCGGCTTCTGCCAGAAATCGTCGTGCCGCTTCCGCCTCTTCCGACGGAACTTCAATTCGCCCCATTACACTGCCTTTCGTGCCACGCCTCAAATCTTGCGGGTTAAACCCATTTGCGCGGAGCAATGACGCAATAAGATCCGCTTCGATGGCGCTGTCGCATCGGCAGACTGTTGTGAACAACGCATTCATGCGTCCTCAGAACTGCTCCAAAAACCTCACATCATTCTCCGTGAATAGCCGGATGTCGTTGATGGACCACGTGATCAGGGCGAGGCGTTCGATGCCGAAGCCGAAGGCCCAGCCGGTGTATTCGTCGTCAGGGTAGCCGACGGCCTTGAAGACAGTGGGATCCACCATCCCGCAGCCGCCGAGTTCAACCCATTCCTTGCCGCGGGAGCGGAAGTACGGCGTGCTGAGGTCGATTTCAAAACTCGGCTCGGTGTACGGGAAGAAATGCGGACGAAACCGCACTTTCGTCTCGGGGTCGAGCAGTTGCTGGAAGAAGAATTCAACGGTGCCCTTGAGGTCCGCGACGGTGACGTTTTTATCCACATACAAGCCTTCGACCTGGTGGAATGTCGGGCTGTGCGTGGCGTCGAGTTCGTCCCGGCGGAAGCAGCGGCCAAGGGCGACGATGCGAATCGGCGGCTTCTGCTTCATCATCGTGCGGACTTGCACCGGCGATGTATGGGTCCGCAACAAATAGCGGCCGAGCTTCGGATCCGGCGGCATCGCCTTCGGGTCGATATAGAACGTATCCTGCATGTCGCGCGCGGGATGGTTCGCGGGTGTGTTCAATGCGTCGAAGCAATGCCATTCGTCCTCGATCTCAGGCCCGTCTTCCACGGCAAATCCCATGCGGCGAAAAACCGCGACAATGCGCTCGGAAACCTGTGTCAGCGGATGCAAATGGCCGAGCCGGTGTCGTCGTCCCGGTAACGTCGTATCAATTGCCGGGCCGGAGGTGGCGACTTTCGCTTCCAATTCCTCGCGTTTCGCCGTGATCGCGGCGGTCAATGCGTTCTTGATGTCGTTGGCAAGTTTGCCGATGCGGGGCTTTTCCTCTTTCGGGAGTTTGCCAAGTTGCTCCAGCGCGGCGGACACAGTGCCGCTGCGACCAAGGTATTTGGCCTTGAGTTGGTCGAGTGCTGGCAGTTCGGTGCACGCCGCTACCGCGGCTTCCGCCTCGGCGCGGGCGGACTGAAGTTGTTGTTCGAGTTCCGTCATGGATGCGGCGGAACGGTAACGAAAGCTTGCGCAACACGCAAGCCGAACATCGAATGACCGAGAATAGCCTTTACCGTTGATGAAGCTTGGCGTAGATTTATTGGGTCGAGGGAGGAAAATCCTCATGATGATTGACTTGGATCACTTTGAAAGTACGCCACTAAACCGCGAGCCGTTTGAATTTCTGGTGGTACCGGAATTTGTGAAGGCTGACGCCCGCAAAGCGGTGAACGCCGATTATCCGCGCATCGAAAAACACGGCAGTTTCCCTTTGAGCGAGGTCAAATACGGCGCGGCGTTTGGCCAACTAATGAACGATTTGAACAGCGCGGAAATGCGGTCGGCATTTGAACGCAAATTCGGCCTCGACCTGAGTGGCCGTCCCACGATGGCCACCGTCCGCGGGCGCTGCTCGGAGAAGGACGGCCAGATTCATACGGATTCGACCACGAAAATCATCACGGTCCTCATTTACATGAATCCGAATTGGGAAACCGCCGGCGGTCGATTGCGGTTGCTGCGGTCCCCGGACAATCTCGACGACGTGATCCTGGAAGTGCCGCCGTCGGAGGGGACGCTGCTGGCGTTCAAACGCAGCGAGAACTCCTGGCATGGGCACAAACCTTTCAGCGGCGAGCGGCGCGTGATTCAATTCAATTGGGTCACCAGCGAAGACGTCGTCCGCCGCGAACAGGCCCGTCATCGGTTTTCCGCAACGCTGAAAAAGGTTTTCGCCTCGTGAGAGAAATGTTCCCGTGTTCGGAGTGAAGGCTGCATCACTGGTCACCGAGAATTTTTCACGCATTCTGCTGGTCAAACCGTCAGCGGTTGGTGATGTCGTTCATACGATCCCGCTGCTGGTAAAGTTGCGCGCGCGCTACCCGCAAGCGCGCATCGACTGGTTCATTACGCCGGAGAACGCCGATCTGGTCCGTCATCATCCCGCACTGTCTGGCGTGGTGCTTTTCAACCGGCGCAGCTTCGCGTCCTTCGGTCGCAACTGGCGGGCCACCACCGGCCCTTTTGAATTGCTCCGGCAGTTGCGGCGCACCCGCTACGATTTGGTGATCGATATGCACGGCCAGTTCCGGACGGCGGCGTTTGTTCGTGCCTCTGGGGCGCCCGTGCGCATTGGATTTGATCGACCAATCAAGCGCTTGCCCACGGAAACGGTCCATCATGAACTTCACAACGTTCCCTTGCATGGCTGGGCCGGCGCGCGTGAAGGTTCCTGGCTGGCGTATACCCATCGCATTCCGATTCCCACGCTGGACGTGCATGCCATCGACCGTTACCTCTGGGTCGGGAAAATGCTCGGTCTGGACAGTGAACCACCCGATCTGCGCATTTATTTGTCGCCCGAAATGGAGGGCCGGGTGGCGCAGTTGCTGGTCCGTCATGGCTTGAAAGAGTTTGCCGTACTGGCGCCAGGCACGATGTGGGAAACCAAGCACTGGTTGCCGGAGCGCTTTGCCGAAACCGGACGGCTCTTGACCCAGCGAGGGCTGGGCATTGTAGTGGTGGGCACTTCACGCGACAAAGACCGGTGTCGAATCGTGACGGACCTGTGCCCGGGTGCGGTCGATTTGTCCGGGCAAACCAGTGTCGGTGAACTGGCTGCCATCATCAAGCGATCCAAGGTGGCCGTCACCAATGATTCCGGTTCCATGCATCTCGCCGTAGCGATGGAGACACCCGTCGTCAGTATTTTTGGACCAACCAACCCAGTGCATATCGGGCCCTATGGACAGCCGGGCGCGGTGGTGCGGCTGGATCTGCCGTGTTCGCCGTGCAACTATCGCCGGCTAAGTCAGTGCCCGTTCGGGCATAAGTGCATGGAGCAGTTGACGGCCGCGATGGTGCTGGATCGCATCGACTCCCTGCCTCCGATTTCACTGGAAGCCAGTCGTCGCTGAGCCACACGATGAGGTGAGAATTCTTTCAGCGCCCGTGTTCGATGCGTTCCGCCAGCGACTCCGGTAGGCCAGCGGCGCGAATCTTTTTCTGCGTCATCCCGATGTCATAATCGACCCGGCGCAACTCGATGATATTCGCGATGAGGTCAAAAACAACGTAGGCCGATTTCGGATTACGGTCGCGCGGTTGGCCGATGGAACCGACATTGACGAAATATTTGCGACCCACCTCGATTTTGATCTTGGAGTAAAGCCCACCCTGAAGACCGGTCGGCCCGCGGACGAATGCGACCGGCACGTGCGTGTGACCGTTGAAGCAGACGGGGGTGTGCTGGTAATTAAAGCTGGCCTGGGCCGATAGCCTGTCGAAGACATAGGCCCACCGTTCGGGTAGATCGAGTGTTGCGTGGACGATGGTGAATGACTCAACATGGCGGACGTACTTAAGATCGCGCAACCAGTTCTTGTCTTCGGCGCTCAATTGCGTGCGTGTCCAGCGAATCGCCTCGGCGGCCATGGCGTTGAACCCCGTCAGATCCAGGTCGGACGCGCAGTACTCGTCGTGGTTGCCCATGATCACAGGGCAATCCAGGCTCCGGATAAGATTGAGGCATTCGTTCGGGTTGGGGCCGTAGCCCACGATGTCCCCCAGGCAAACGTAATGCGTGCACTTTTGCTCCTGCGCATCCTTCAGGACAGCTTCGAGTCCTTCGAGATTGGCGTGAATGTCACTCAGGATTGCATAGCGGAGGTCTGTCTTGGCCGTTGTCATGGTTGCGGTAGTGGTGGGGGGAATAAGCGCTGATTTTCGGGAATTTGCAATTCGTTTTCCAGTTGCCGTATCTCACGCTCGATAATACTCCAGGACTGCGCCACTTTCGTATGGTCCAGAAACCACAGACGCTTCCATTCTTCGTAAGCGGCCTGCGTTTGACCGCACTTCTCCAGGGCGCGCGGGTAAAAGCGCGCGACAAACTCGGGCGCGTTCGAAAAGCTGGCTGCTGTGCCGAAGTACTCGGCCGCCTTACAGAATGCCTCCTGACACGGCGGTTTGTCGCAGTCCTTGCTCAATTTCTCGTAATACAGCCACCCCATGGTGAAATACAGGTCATAGCGATTCGGGATATTTTCGATGCCGCGCGCGATAAACTCACGCGCCTTTTCATGCCACTCATGCTCGCGCTTGATACCTTCAGCCTTGGTGCGGTTTTTCGGGTCCGAAAGCACGCCGTAACCAATGTTCCAGGCCATGTGCCATTGACCGAGATCCCAAAACATCACGGCCTGCGGTTGCAGCGCGGCAACAATCTCGATATTTCTATATTGGCGGAGCCATTCCTTCTTCTCCCAGTAACCGTGACCGTTGATCCACAAAAAGTCCGCCACAATGCCACGCATTCCCGCCAGCAACGCAATGGCCAGGTTCTGGCCGATTGCCTCGCGGAGCTGGATCGTGACGCGCGCGCCGCCATACTTCAGCCGCGTCCGCTCCGCGCGGACAGAATTCTCCAGCGGCAGGAAGATCAGACCTGACCCCATGAGGAGGATGGCGACAAGTATCTTGAGTCGCATTGCCTAAATCTCCCGGCGGCTGAAGATCAAATGGGCGGTGACGACGATCACCGCCGCGCGCGCCAGCCCGTACACAATGACCTGGTCAACGTGTGCCCAGGGCACGGGATTACCGAGGTTGATGTCGTCCGCCAGACTGAACAGCCCAAAGTCAGGCACGATCGCCAACACCGCCATCGCCAGCCGATGACTGCCCCACATCTCGACAGCCGTCCCGCGCAACATGCCCGCCACGTAAATCATAAACGGCACCGCGACGTTAAAGACGAGGGACGTCGAGAATGTCGACACCAGAAGTGTAATCGACACCACCAGTATCGCCTTCACCAGGTCCGTTAGGACCGCCTTGACCAGGTTCACGTCAAGCACAGTGATCTTCACCTGCTGGATTTGCTTGTTCGCTTCCTCGGTGGCGTCGTGCGTCTCGCCAAGGTACGTCTGGCTCAACTCGCGGATCATACTCTGCTCCTTGATCCATAACACGGCACCGAACATGAGGCACATGGCTGCCATGCTCAGTACCAGCAAGAGCGCGCTGCCGTAAAACTTGCCGAGCAAAAACTCGAAGCGCCGCACGGGCTTCGCCAGGATGGTGTAGATCGTGCGGTTCTCCACCTCACTCGGCAACAACTGCGCCGTTCCCACAATCGCGATCAACGTACTGACGACGGAAATAACGCCCAGGCACGTGTCCTTGATCACCTTCAATTGTTCTTGTTCCCCAAGACTGTATTGCGAGAAGAAGATGGCCGACCCAATGAACACCAACCCGACAAGCAACAGAAAGATAAACACCTTTTGCCGGACCGCTTCGGTCAATGTGTTCACCCCAATCACACCGACGCGGCTCAGTGAAAAGCCGACTCTCTCGTGTTCCCGTTCTCCGGATCCCGCCGGCGCGGGACTTGCCGATGGTGTAGCAACAGCTTCAGTCATGATGTCCCATCCCCCGTTCGTCTTTCTTCAGCGCATCCAGGAACAGCGATTCCAGCGTCGTCTGTGGGTGCTCGACCGATACAATCGACGCCCCGGCAGCCCGGACCGCCTCCTCGACCCGCGCCCGTGCGGCGTCGGGCAAGTCTTGCACAGTAATGCTCAACCGCCGTTGATCACTGATGAGTGACTTGACATCGCCCTCCAGAATCATTTGCCCGAGATTCAACACGCCGATCCGGTCGCACACGTCTTGCACCTGGGCCAATAGATGGGAACTCAGCAAGACTGTCTTCCCCATGCCCTTCAACCGCAAAATCAAATCGCGTATGTCTTTGCTACCGATCGGATCCACACCTGCCGTTGGCTCGTCGAGCAGCAGTAGCTTGGGATCATGAATGAGGGCCTGCGCCAACCCGATGCGCTGCAACATGCCCTTCGAGTAGCCCGAAAGCCGACGGTCGCGCGCCCGCGCGAGGCCGACCAGGTCCAGCAACTCCTCGATGCGTTTCTTCAGCGGCGAGCCACCCATGCCACACAGCTTCCCGTAAAACTCCAGCGTCTCGGCGCCGGTCAGGTACCGATAGAAGTACGGGTTCTCAGGCAGAAAGCCGACGTGCAACCTTGACACGACCTTGTTGCACGGAACGTCAAAAAGCCACGCGCTACCATCCGTCGGCGAAATCAGATCGAGGATCAACTTCAGCGTCGTGCTCTTGCCCGAGCCGTTGGGCCCGAGCAAGCCGTACACTTCGCCCTCGCGCACGCGCAGGTTAAGTTTATCCAGCGCCAGCAGTCGGCCTTTGCGCCAACCCAAATCGTACTTCTTGGTCAGTTGTTCTGTTCGAATCGCATCCATTAGTATCGCACATCGAAACCGCGGAATTCGTCCGCGGCTTCCCTCCAATTCACGTCTGCATTGCGGATGTGGCTGCCGAGTTGGCTGGCCTGCACCGCCTCCAGAAACGCCCTCACTTCCTCCTCGGTGCCTTCGGCAACCAACTCCACCCGCCCGTCATTCAGGTTGCGGACATACCCCGTCAGCTCATATCCACAGGCGATTTCGCGCGCGGTGTAGCGAAACCCAACTCCCTGCACCCTGCCCGAGTAAAAGACCGTCGCACGCTTCCGCATAGACTCAAGCCGTCAGACTATCGACAAACCGTAACCCAGTCAAGCGAACGGGGGAGGAATACAAACCGACCGTTTCATTGTGAGCTTGCCTCCCGCCATGCCGCCGCGGTAGAGTTGGCCAGTCACCCCGGAAGGAGCGCTATGGCACTATTCGGCGGAATGTTTGGCGGCGGCGGACAGAAGCACCCCAATCTCGACCAGCTTGCGCTGGCCATCCACAACACCCTCAACTTGCAGCTCACTCCGCCCGGCGATGACGTCCTGGCGGTGACAGAGGCGCTGACGCATTTGGATCTTATCGGATTCCAAAACGCCCACAATCTGGAGGGCATGCAGGAATTGCTCCGGGCAAAATCATTACGCGCAACCATCGATTCATCGGCTCAAACACTCACGCTGTCCGTTGCCTCCCCGGAGGAAATCGACCGTGAATTGAAAGCCGAGCATGGCGCCGTCAAGGTGTTGCATGTCGGTGGCCATCATGCGAGCGTGCGCATTATCAAACCCCTCACCCCCGCTGCCGAGCCAGTCAAAGCAGCGGCCGGGCCCGCGGCTTCTACCGCCCCTCTACAACCCGAGGCCGCAGCAGTGCCACCCGCTTTCGAGCATCTCGAAGCCGTCGAACGCCTCTGCCCGGTGATTGTCGATACGTTCGTCAAGCACGGGCAGTTGACTACCGCTGACAAAGAAGTCCTCAAGAAAATTAAGCCGATCGATTACACACTCGAAGGGCGCATGGTCGCGTTGGAGCGCTGGAAAACAGAACTCTCGCGCCGCTCGCGCGGTATTCATGTCCAGCAAACCGGATCGACATCTCTCCTGGCCAGCAGCGCGGACAGCTCGCACCAATCCGAGGAAGCCTTGCTGCGACGGTTCGACACCTTGCTGCACTGGCTCAGCAAACTGATCAAGGCGCTCGAGCACAAAGGCTTCAAATTCCAGGGCAAGCCCGTCTGGCTCCCGCATTAAATATCAACCCGCTCCAATTCGTCCCCCAATCAGCCAGTCAGTATATCGACGGCTTTTCTTCCGTTTGATCTCCTGCTCTCGCTTCCGAGCAGCAGGCAGGTCCGGAAGTCGCTCCACATACGCCATCTCAAAAGGCCGTCGTGCACGAGTCGATTTGCTCTCTCCGGAATTATGCTCAACCAGCCTTCAGTGGGGATCGACCGAACATCCGACATACCTACCAACGACAGAGCTCGTGCGCGGGCGCGCTGGCGGAAAGCGCTTTCCGATCAAACCTCATTTGGGTGGGAACAAACCTTTCATTCCATCTGCCAACGCCGCCACTGGCACCACGTTGACCCGTGCGACTAGAGAATAACGCTGCGCGGTAGGTATTCTTCAGCATGACCCGATCACATTCGTCCACGGTATCCTCGACCGTAATTTCATTCGACATTTTTACTGCTTCCTTATTTTCCGTTCGATCGATTAATGGAGGTCGCGATTTCCCACCCGCCTCCGAGCGCTTTGTAAACGGCCACCAATGACGTCGCGGTTTGCGTCTGGCTGGCCGCGAGACGGTCTTGCGCCTCCAACAGGGAGCGCTCGGCATCGAGCACGCTGAGAAAGTCCGACGCGCCGGCTTCATAACGCTGGTGCGCCAAGTCGGACGCCTGTTGACTCGCTTGGGCGGATGCCTCCAAGAACCGTTGCCGTATCTGTTCGCGCTCAAAGTCCACCAATGCGTCTTCTGTTTCTTCCAAAGCCGTGATCACAGTCAGTTCGTAGGAAGCAAGCGATGCTTCGGCCCTGGCATCGGCGGCTTTGATACGTGCGTGCACACGGCCCAAGTCCAACGCGGCCCACGTGAGCTGCGGGCCGAACGTCCACGTGTCAGCACCTCCCTTCCCCAAGCCGGCAAATGTGCTGGCTTGCAGCCCTACGCTTCCAACGAATGTAACCCGAGGAAACAGGTCGGCGGTTGCGATGCCAATGCGTGCGGTCGCGCCTGCCAGTGAACGTTCAGCAGCGCGAATGTCGGGACGACGGCGCAGCAGTGCCTCAGGATCGCCTAGCGCAAGCGCAGGCATTGCCGCCGGCAACGAGCCCGGTGTGGAAAGTTCTGTCGGGAGAGCGTGCGGCTGCCGTCCGGTCAATACCGTGAGACGGTAAATCGCTTTCTGGATCGCGGCTTCCAGGGGTGGAATGGTCGAGAGAGTCAGATTGACCAGGGCGCGGCTGCGTGACACGTCAAAGTCTGTGCCACGCCCGCCTTCGAGGAGGGATTGTGTAATTTCGAGCGTCTTGGTTTGCACGTCAGCATTCTTGCGGGCTACCGCGAGCTGGTTTTGCTCTCCGCGCAGCTCAAAATAGTTCCGCGCAATTTCGGCGGTGAGACTGACAAGCACGTCTTGTCGCGTGGCTTCGACAGAACCGACGTCAGCAGTCGCAGCTTGCACGGAACGGCGGACACGGCCGAACAGGTCGAGTTCCCAAGTCGCATCAAAGCTGGCATCGTAAAGCTCGTTTTGGCGGAGATTGCGCGGCGTACCGGGCACTGCGGCCGCTTTGCTGAGGAGACTGTCCGTGTACCCCGCATTGGCTTGCACCGTGGGCGCGAGATCGAAGATCGCAAGCCGGCGGAGAGCCCGGGCTTCCTTGAGGTTGGCTGTGGCTATGCGCAGATTGTGATTGTGCGCAATCGCCTGGGCAACAAGATCGCTGAGCGTTGCATCGCCGAAGCCGTTCCACCACGTGGCGAGCGCCGTTTCGTCTGCCGCCGCAGTATTGGTCGGGGCGTTCGCAAACGAAGCGGCGACCGAGGTTTGCGGCGGGTTGTAGTTCGGGCCGACCGCGCAGCCGGTCAGGATCACCAGTGCCACGATCGCAGCGATTTGCTCTTCAATGTGCTTCATGGGGTGTGGGATTGACCGCAATTTCGGCTGCGGGCTGATCTTCGGTTGCCTTGCGCGCCGTCAATCTGCGGATGACGACATAGAATACCGGGGTGAGAAAGAGCCCGAAGAAGGTGACGCCGATCATTCCGAAGAAGACCACGGTTCCCAGCGCCTGACGCATTTCGCTGCCCGCGCCGGTGGCGACGATGAGCGGCAGGACGCCGAAGATGAACGCGAAGCTGGTCATGAGGATGGGTCGCAGACGCAGACGGGCCGCTTCGATGGCCGCCGTGCGCGCCGACATTTTGGGATCATGTTCCTGCTGCTGCTTCGCGAACTCGACGATCAGCACCGCGTTCTTCACGCTCATTCCCGCCAGAACGATAAAGCCAATCTGGGTGAAGATATTGTTATCCATGTGCCGCAGGAATACGCCGGTGATTCCGCACAGCAGGCACATCGGTACGATCAGGATGATGGCGGTGGACAACGAGAAACTCTCGTACTCGGCCGAGTGTGTCAGCCAGACCAACAGAATGCACAACGGAAAAATAAGCAAGGCCGTGTTGCCGGCGGCTTTCTCCTGAAACGCCAGATCCGTCCATTCGTAGTCCATGCCCGGCGGCAACTCCTTGGCGGCCAGTTGCTGCGCCAGCGCGATGGCCTGACCGGAACTCACGCCGGGCATGGCGACGCCGTTGATGTCGGCGGCCGGGTACAGGTTATACCGGATCACTTTGTCCGGGCCGGTAGTCTCGCGGACATCAATGAGCGCGCCCAGCGGCAACATGTCACCGGCGGCATTCCGGGTCTTGAGTTTGCGGATGTCCTCGGGATGAAGCCGAAAGCTCGCATCGGCCTGGGCAGTGACTTGATATGTGCGGCCGAACCGATTGAAGTCATTCACGTAGAGCGAGCCGAGATAGATTTGCAGCGTGTCGTTCACATCACTCAGCGCGACGTTCATGCTCTTGGCCTTCACTCGATCCACGTCGACGAAAAGTTGCGGCACGCGCGTGGTGAAGGTCGAGAACACCTGCGAGAGGCCCGGTGTCTGGCTGCCGGTGACCATCATCTTGAATGCCGTGGCCGCGAGCGCGTCGAGGCCGAGATCGGCCCGGTCTTGGATCATCATCTTGAACCCGGCCGTGCTCCCCAGACCCCGCACCGGCGGCGGAGGCAGGACAACGATCCGTGCGTCACGCAGTTCGGCGCAGCCCGCACTGAGCTGCGCCATGATGGACTGCGCGGATTTCCGCGCGTCTTTGCGGTCCTTGAATTCATCCAGCGGGACAAACATCGTGCCGGCATTCGGAAGGTTCGCGCCGACGAACAAATTGTAGCCGGGAAATTCGACCGTGCCGTTCACGCCGGGAATCGCGCGGGCGATTTCGCCGGCGCGGCTGATGACCTTTTGCGTGCGCTCCAAACTCCCGCCATCGGGGAGTTGGGCGAAGAGGATCAAGTAGCCCGAGTCCTGCGTCGGAATGAAGCCGGTTGGCACGATTTTGAAACCGCCCCACGCCAACACAATCAACCCCCCATACACCGCCAATGCAATGCCGCCGCGACGGATCGTACCGCCAACGGCGCGCGTGTAGCCTTTCGTCGTCGCCTCGAAACTCTTGTTGAACAAGCGAAAGAACCAGCCAAGCACACGATCCATGCTGGCCGCAAACCAATCCTTCTTGGCGTCATGAGCTTTCAAGAGCAGCGCGCTGAGCGCGGGCGAGAGCGTCAGGGAATTGAACGCCGACAGAAGCGTTGAGAACGCAATTGTCAGGGCAAACTGCCGGTAGAACTGGCCGGAAATTCCTGGAATGAAGGCGACCGGAATGAACACCGCCGAGAGACCAACCGCAATGGCGATGACGGCAGGCGTAACTTCCTCCATCGCCTTATAGGCCGCCTCGCGCGGCGCAAGGCCATGCTCGATCCAGCGCTGGACGTTCTCGACCACCACGATCGCATCGTCCACGACGATTCCCACGGCCAGCACAAGGCCGAACAGTGAAAGGTTGTTCAGCGAAAAGCCAAACCCC
>Ga0247667_1000077_pt1 | contig 58635 bp, 42 predicted proteins | sample CNK08_metaG_FD_183027 | JGI IMG/M metagenome (GOLD analysis project Ga0247667, IMG submission 183027) | Soil microbial communities from Purdue University Martell Research Forest, Indiana, United States - CNK08 | ecosystem: Environmental > Terrestrial > Soil > Temperate forest > Bulk soil... | reverse complement strand
GCGCTGGCGCAAAACGGTTTACCAACAATAGCTAAAAAAAACAGGCCAACGACAAACAGCGGACGGACACTTGAGCGGCAGCGATTCATGATGTGACGCACGTATTTACCTCAACAACCAAAAGACTCCCGAACATCGGGCCACTCGCCGCTTTATGGAATCACGGGACGAATCCCTTGAGACTGCTCTCCGCGAACGTGGCTGGAGATCCGCTTCCTTCGAAAAAGCATACCCTTCCTCTGTCACGAATTCAAGCCATATGACGGAGCTTGGGCGTTTCAGGACGCCGCCGCATGGATAGGGCGTCACAGGTGAGTTGCGTTCACGCGCTGAAATTAGGACACTGGCCGGGCTATGGGCGAGGTTTACACGGGAACAAAGTTTCGCACGGTCTTCGCGCGGCGCGCGGTCTCGGGCGACGAGCGGTTGGGTGAGTTGCTCAAGTGGTGCCGCCGCTGGGCTGCGCTGGGCCTGGTCGGTGACACGGTCGGCAACCTGAGCTTTCGCACTGTCAACGGTTTCATCATCAATCGCACCGCCGGCGATCTCGGCGGGATCACGCGCCAGGAATTTGTCGAGGTGCTCGAAGCCGACCGCGCCGCGCGGCAGTTGACGGTGGCGGGTCTGTACGAACCTTCCAGCGAAAGCCTGATGCACGCGGGCATTTACGCGGCCCGGCCCGAGGTGGACGCGGTGTTCCATGGTCACAACGAGAAACTCCTCGCGATGGCGGAGAGATTGGGCCTGCCCGTCACAGCTCGCGAACAGCCGTACGGCACCGCCGAATTGGTCGCCGAAATTTTGCAGGTGCTCGACGGCCACAAGTTTGTCATCATGCGCAAACACGGGTTCGTCTCGCTCGGCGGGACGATGGAAGAGGCGGGGCACACTGCGGAGGAAGTCTTGCAACGGTTATGAACGGGATCGACGCGGTCATTTTTGATTTGGGCAACGTGTTGCTGGCGTTTGACGAGAGGCGCGCCGTGGAACGCCTCGCCGCGCGCACGGGCAGGACGCCGCAACAGATTAGCGACTACGCGCGCACCACGCCGTACGTGACCGAATTGGCGTTGGGCAAGGTGACGAAGCTGCGGTTCTTCCACACCGTCGCCAAGGATCTGGCCTTCGACGGCACGTACCAGGAATTCGCATTGCTCTGGTCCGACATCTTCACGCCGATCGACCCGATGATCGCGCTGGCCGAATCGCTCAAGAACCGCCTGCCGCGCCTGCTCCTCTCCAACACCAACGCCATCCACATGGACTACGTCTTCGAGCACTACCCGTTTCTGCAGGACTTCGACGCGCATGTCCTCTCGCACGAAGTCGGCCTGCTGAAACCCGATCCCGCGATCTTCCAGCACGCGCTCCGCACGTCCGGCCTGACCGCCGCCCGCACCGTTTTTCTCGACGACATCGCCGCCAACGCCGAGGCCGCCCGTCACGCCGGGATGCAGGGCATCCATTATCAAAATCCAGACCAGGCACGCGCAGAGTTGACGAAACTCGGTGTGTCGCCTATATAACAAGGCCACCACTTTCCGTTCCGCAGTAGCTCAATGGTGGAGCAGCGCACTGTTAATGCGCGGGTTGTAGGTTCGAGTCCTACCTGCGGAGCCAATTTCCTCACAAAAGCCTGTTGTTGTGGGCCGGTCTGCCGACCGGCACTTGGCCCCGACCGCAGGTTTTCCGCTCCGTTTTGCCTCCGATTTTGGGTCTGTTTCCGGCAAATGCACTCATTTAGGCCCTCAAATTGGGTTCGTTTTCCCAAAACGAACCCAATTCTTCTCGTCGCTTCAAAACGCATAAGTCACTTATCACAAGTGTCATACGCGCTCGTTTGTGCAAAATAAATTTGGGTTCGTTTCGCAGAAACGCATATGGGCCTCGAGCTGCGCACAGCAGCGAGTCGCGCCGACTTGTCCGCCATAGCACGAAGTGCGACGGAGGAAGCCTTGGCGACGGCGGATCGATCCTGATTCCCCTATTCTGCATTTCCCCGACCATACCCACTCGGATGGACAATGTCCAGAACAATTATCAATTATCGATATCAAAACGCCAACTCACCTGGGAATGAGAAGCAAGTGGGAAACCTTGCTGGTCGTTGTAGGCCGCGTGCCCCCACGCGGCGATCGTTGTTCTATTCGATAATCCGTCCATCTTCCTTTCGGTGAAACTGAGGTGTGGGTCGTGTGCGATGTGTGCGGTCGTGCGTTCGGTGGCCCAAACCTGAACAAGACGATTGTCAGAGTAGGACACGTCAACCTATGCGTCGATTGCCTGCGGAATTAGGGTTTACTCCAGGTAGTAAATGCGGCTATAAGTAGAGCAACGAGTTACCTCTTAAGCCTGTCTGCAAAGCGCCACGCTTTCATTCGGGGGAGGTAAAGATAAACCCAACCAACCTAAGTTATGGAGGACGTATCATGAAAGCGAGCAACACAACTCGGTTATCGGCGGTTCTGGTAGTTCTGATGGCGATCTGTGCAGCGACGAAGCTGATGGCAACCCCGATCTCCGGTCCAATGGTGGATCCAGCTACGGGACACACCTATTATCTGCTGGCGAATAGCGATTGGACTGATGCCCAATCCCAGGCGCTAACTCTGGGCGGGAATTTGACGACCGTTAATGATGCCGCTGAAAACGCCTGGATTAGCCAAACGTTTACGAATTTTGGTGGCGTCCAGCGCAATCTATGGATCGGGCTTAATGCCGCAGGTTTGGACGGTACCAATCCGAGCGATTACTCATGGATAGATGGCAGTTCTTCGAACTACAGAAACTGGGCCCCATTGCAACCTGGTTTCACAGGTAATCCAGCTAATCAATATGCTTACATCATTCCCGGTGGAAATGCTAATTCTGGGCAATGGAACAACGTACCGAATCAAACTACGGCTGGTTACCAATTCAATCCTGCCATACCGCTTTACGGCGTTGCGGAGGTGGTCCCCGAGCCGAGCACGTATCTCTTGGCGCTACTTGGAAGCGTCGTAATTTGGGGGAAATTGGCGACGTCTCGAAACTGGGTGAACCGTAGCCGACACTTCAATCGTTAGGCGAACGAAGCCCTAAACCAGGCACGGCAACCCTCGGAAGTTCAAACTGTAGGGTTCGCAAATCGTCCAAAGCGGGGACGTAAAGCGTAACATTACTTGTTGTTTTCAGAAGCCGACTTCAACCGGACTTACGACGGCCGATGCCAAACAACAGGCTGATCAGCCCCCCCGCCACAAGTGTCAGAGTCGTTGGTTCGGGAACGGCCGTGAAGTTGTTAACTTGCCAAACTTGCGTCGGTTGCCAACTGCTGAGGCGTAATTGGTAGCTGCTATAGGGCATCACGACCGAGTTGGAAAGCCCGACGTCCAGGCCGTTAATTGACCAACTCACCTGACCGTTTCCCGCAACGCCAACAGAGACATGATACGTCGTTTGCGTTTTGATGGCATACGAAACCGGGCCCCAGAGGATGCTGGCACTATGATCCTTTTGGACCTGCAAGCCGTCTTGTCCACTCTGACTCTCAAACATATCGAGTTCGATGTCGGGATTGGGAAGAAGGTTGGGGTTTTCTCCCGTGGGAACAAAGAACAATTCAAAAATCCCATCCGTCGTGCTCTTGGCGGGCAAGAGCACATCGTAGGAGATCGCCAGCGGCCCCGTGAACGATTGGACGGAAAGCACGTCCTGCCCCGTGAGAACGATCTGATTACCGTTGGTTGTGGCCGGGGCGCCTTGCGGTCCGGGCCAGTCCTGGTTGGCGGGCCATGGAAGGTCCTGCCAGGTGACCGTTTGTCCAAAGACAGATAGGGTGCAAGAACAGATAGCGCACACTATGAATGTTCGCAGGCACACAGGTAGACGGCAGACAAGAGGCATATTCATCGCGTTTCCTTTCCCAACTCCTCAGAGGTCGGAGGAAAGTTGGATCGCTCTGTACTCGCAGACGGAGCGATTTAATCAAGAAATACCAGCCTTCGGCGGTCACGTCAAGGCATTAAGGAACGGCGCTGTGGCACGGCAATCAAGCCCTGACCACGTCAAACCTTAAGGTTCGCAAACCGTCCAACGCGGGGAGCCAGTTTCCCGCCAAAGTAGAACCAAATAAGGAATCTCCATCAAGGGTGCAGGCTGTAGAGACCCACAATTCCAGGTGGAGTAAGACGTTTGTGGCGCACAGTTAACGCTTATCCTGCCTTGCTTCTGTGCCAGTATAAGGATAGTCTCGCACCGAGCGTGAGGCTCGGTTCCACCCCTGAGTGATTTGCGGCCACCGACGGCTGAAAGGCAAGGCATGCATCGATTGCGACGCGGTTATCTGGTCATTGGATTGTTTGTCGGTCTGGTCATTGGAGCCAGTTCTTCCCAAGCGCAATTCAGTGGCAATTCCCAAACGAACCTCATCAGCGGCGTCACGAGCAACTGGGTCGGCACTTACTATGTTGGGAACGGCAGGTTCGCCGATGCGCTTTTAATCCAGAACGCGGGGGTGTTGTCCAACGGGTCCGGCTTTGTCGGCAATGGATCAGCCTTCGACAACAGTGCGGTGGTTACGGGCTCCGGGTCGGTATGGAATAACAACGGTCCGTTGTCTGTCGGGAACTTTGGCTATCATAATAGCTTGGTAATCAGTAATGGGGGCCAGGTGTTCAACTCGCACGCCGTCCTCGGCGATAATTACATTGGCAGCAGCAATAACAGTGTGCTGGTATCTGACCCGGGTTCGCTGTGGCGGAACAGTCAGGACCTCGAAATCGGCGGCTATGGTCCGGCTAACACGCTGGTGATCAGCAATGGCGGTTGGGTGACCAGCGGCTATTCCTACATCGGTTATAATTCCTTCGGCAACAGCGTCCTGGTCACAGGCGTGGGCTCGGTCTGGAGCAATCTCGCCATTTCGTTTTCCTCCTCAGATAACCAGCTTGTCATCCGCGACGGAGGACAGGTGATCAGCGGCTCAGGTTTCTTAAACCCTGGATCGCAGCGTATACTCGTTACCGACCCGGGGTCGGTTTGGTCCAGCGGCAGCTCCTTGGAGTTGGCTAGCCCCAAAGGCAGTAGCATGGTCATCAGCAATGGCGGTTACGTAAATTGCGCCGACGGGGGACTTGGCGGTGCCAGTAATTACGTGCGCGTGGTTGACGGCGGCGTCTGGCAGAGCGACGTACTTCGCATTGGTGATGAAAAGATAAGCAATACCGTGGTCGTGGCCGGTGGATCTCTTCAGTCAACCAACATTGTCATCGGGTCCCCCGCCACCGTGTGCAATAACCTGCTCCAGTTGAACAGCGGCACCGTGCTGGTCACGAACGCGACCGCGAATGCCGTGCTGGAGGTGCGTTACGGAAAGTTGATCGTCAACGGCGGCACCCTATGGGCTGATATCCTTGTTCTAACGAATGCCTGCAGTCAACTTGTTCACACCGGCGGAACACTCCTCGCTGGCCGCGTGATTCTCGACCCCGCCACGTTTCGTATTGTTTCCATCGCCCGGCAGGGAAATGACATGCTGGTCACGTGGATGATGGGGCCGGGCGCGACCAACACATTACAAGCTACGGCGGGAGATGGAAGTGGCGGTTATAGCACCAACGGCTTCACCGACATCTTCGTCGTCACGAACAATGTGGCTATCGGCACCATCACCAATTATCTCGACATCGGCGCCGCGACGAACATCCCCGCCTGCTATTACCGCGCGCGGCTCGTGCCCTGAGCAGACTCCTTCGCCAATTCAAACCGCAAGGTTCGCAAACCATCCAACGCGGGGACTCCTTTTTTGCTTTCATCGCGGGTCCATCAGCGGTTTAGTGGGGTGGGCTCCATTCCATGATCGAACATCGTTCATACATTGTTGCCGAGATTCCCGAGCCTGTTCGTTCACAGGTTCAAGCGTTACGCGATTCGCTCAGAACTCTTACGGCCAAACTACCAGTTGAGATCACCCTGGCTGGTTCGTCAGGCGTGGGACCGATCCCTGTCGGCGCCGATTTGTCGATCATTCAGCGCCATTTGGACCGGATACTCTCCAACATTTCTCCATTTCCTACTCGCTTCTCCGCCGTTCGCGCATTTCCCAATACTTCGATCTTCTATCTGGAGCCATTTGACCGTTCGCCGTTTGACCAGATTCATCGGGAGTTGCGCAGTTCTGGCATTCCATTTTCTGAGTGTCCGTGGCCTTACAATCCGCACTGTACCTTGCGCGGAGGAAAACCACTGGATGCTGCGGCCGCGTCCGAGCTTCTGGCTCGTTCCTTTCCCAAAGAAGAATTCCAGATCAACACCGTTTCTGTCTACCACCTCAATGACATCGCTATGGACTACAAACTCCTTTTCCAACGAACGCTTGGAGCCTAGTCACGCGATGCAGCTAACAGCTCCGGCGCGTCACGCATCCACTGTAGCTGATCTTATTCTCGTTAAGCGAAGCAAGTCTTTCCCGGCGTGGCAGGCCTTGCAAACTCAAACCGCAAGGTTCGCAAAGCGGAGAGCCAATTTTGTCCTTTACTCGCCGCTCCAGAGGCTGTTTTAGGGGTTGATTTAGCTGGGGTTGCGAGGTACGATACGCGCGAGTTAGTGCCTTTCGTTTGGCCTCGATTGCTGTACCATGAAGCAAAGCGACAGATGCGGAGGACAGCATCCGCACCTATTTGCCCTCATCGTGACATTTGCGCTTGCGTTCACCCCTCAAGATTCCCCTGCGCAATTCGCGTCCGATTACGAGACCAACATCATCAGCGGCGTGGTCAGCAATTGGACGGGCGACTATTATATCGGCAGCAACACGGTGTTTGACCAACTGCAGGTCATTAGCGGGGGCGCGTTGTCCAACGCATACGGCTTCATTGGAGTCGGCGGGGGTGGCAGCAACAACAGCGTGTTGCTCAGTGGAAGCGGGTCAGTCTGGAGTAACCAGTTTGATCTCACCGTCGGCTACCAAGGTGGCAGCAGTAACGCGCTGGTCATTAACAACGCTGGTAAAGTGATCAACGGCTCCGGCTACATCGGCAACGGTGGTAACAATAACACCGTGTCGCTCAGCGGTAGCGGATCGGTATGGAGCAACCTCTTCAGTTTGCGCGTGGGCAACCAAGGTGGCAGCGGTAACTTGCTGACGATCGACAGTGCTGCGCGAGTAAATGTCCAGTTCAACGGTTATATCGGCGTCGGTGGCAACAGCAACAGAGTGTTGCTCAGCGGGAGTGGGTCCACGTGGAAGAATATAGGTGATCTGTTCGTCGGCAGCGGCGGCAACAGCAACTCGCTGATCATTCAAAGCTCCGCAGTCGTATTCAACAATAGCGGCACGGTTGGCAACAGCGGCAACGCCAACGGTGTGGTAGTGACCGGGGCCGGAGCAGTCTGGAGCAACTCGGGCACACTTCTCGTCGGCAACAGCGGCAGCGGCAACTGGGTTGTTGCCAGCAACGGCGCCAGCGTGTTTGTTGGCATCGACGGCAACATCGGCAAGGGCGGACGCAGTAACAGTGTGCTGATCACTGATAGCGGAACGACGTGGACCAATAAAGGCGACATCTCCGCCGGCTACAAGGGGAAAGGCGCAAACTCAATGGTTATCAGTAATGGGGCTGGGGTGTCATCGCCATATGGGTTCGTTGGAAACAGTGACAACGGCAGTTGGGCAATTATCGACGGCGCTGGATCCGTGTGGGTCTGCCAATCCAACATCTTTGTTGGTTGCGCTTGTGATTCCCCGAATGGTGGAAACTCGAATACTTTGATCGTCAGGAACGGAGGCAAACTGGTTACGCGTGTGGCACCCTTCAATGGCTACTCCGGTGCCATCGGTTACAACACCGCCAATAACAGTGTCCTGATCACAGGGGCTGGATCGGTCTGGAGCAACAACGAGAGCGTCCTCTTCGTTGGCACGTGGGGCAGTGGTCCGAGCGTGGGCAACTCACTGGTGATCAGCAACGGGGGCACGGTGGCCGAAAGCTCACTCTTGCGAATTGGCGGCTCCCCGGGCGCAATCAGCAATTCCTTGGTCATCGCCGACGGCGGCACAGCATTGGCCGACAGCATGAGGGCCGATCCCATGAACTTTGTCAGGCTTGCCGGCGGGAACTTGACAACAGTAAGTGGCTCAGAGATCTCCAGTAACGCGTCGCTGACCGGCTGCGGAACAGTTACCGGACCTGTTGTAATCGATCCGGGCGGCACAATCGCCGCCGATTGCGCGAGCGGCGTATTGACGTTCACGGGTGCCGTCACCAACAACGGCACGATGCGAGCGCTCAACGGAAGTGTTTTGGAATCATATGGGCCGCTCGTCAACAATGGCATCATCGACATTATGAGCGGCACGACGAACTTCCATTCCAGCTTCGTAAACAATGGGTTTGTCGTGGACGCTTCATATTTCCAAGTGGTCTCAGTGGCGGCGCAGGGCAACAACATCCTCCTCAGTTGGACGGCCCTGGGCGGAAGAAGTTACGTCGTGCAGATGAGCGCAAGCGGAGTAAATTCAAACAATTTCACAGACACCGGCCCGACGATTTCCGCTTCCGGCACCGGCGAATACGTGACCAACTACCTCGACGTTGGCGGTGCTACCAACGTTCCTTCACACTACTATCGCATCCGCTTGGTGCCGTAAGGCTGAGCCGGGCTGAACAAAGCGTTGTCACGCTACTCTTGTAAGTTAAAACCACATGGTTCGCAAGGCGTCCACAGCGGAGAGCCGATTTTCTTTTCTGGATTACCCTCCGGTGGGAGATGTCCCGGCTTCCCGCGGGTGACGTGGTCGCTTCGATGGTTTCCCCGTCTCCTTGGCTGGCGCAAGTATGGCAGAGATTGGTGCGGCTGCCGATGCGGACTCAAGACGGCCGGCGGGAGTTGCGGAATTGTGTCACTGCTGGCGCAGGGCCGGCATGGGGATCGGGATGTTGAAGAACTTGGAGCCGGCTCCCAGGCCTCCCTCACACGTGTTCGGCGGTGTGGTACAGGTTGTCTTCGTGCCTGGGCACTCGGCGGCCCAGAACATGTAGCCGAGCATGCCGGGAGTCGTCCCCGCGCCATTCGGAGCCACGGTCTGCACATACTTCCGCGCCGCGTAGTTCACCGAACGGGTAAAGCTTGTGCATTCCGTAGTGACCCTGCGGCCGGTCAGGGACAGGCTTACGGTGAGCTTGGCCGGGGCCAGGGGCGGGATCGGCGGTGTCGTGCGTGGGGTCCCCTTGATGTGTTCCTGCCAATTCGACTCGGCAGAAGAAGCGCTGGATTGATGGTCCGCCACCATCGCGTTGACATAATCCAGCACGGGATTTGTGGTCGATAACCAATCCCGCGTCGCCTTGGCTGCCAGACTAATCAACCAACCGTCGCCAGCTGCAAGGTCGATGGTCAAGCGCGCGGCCGGGTTCGCTCCCGATGCGTCGTAGGGCACCACCGAGCGGTAGGCATTGATGAAGGCCTGCAACCCGGTCAAGCTGGTTGCGGAGTCGCCTTCGTAATCGATTTCAATCCCGACTCCCAGGCGTTGCGCCACTTCGGCGGCGTTCAATCCAAGCTGCCTCGCATCGGCTGCCAGCGCCTGGTCCCAGAATTTGACATACGTAGCGCCGCCGATGGACAGCATCACGCGAACGCCACGGCTCGTAAAGTAGTTCACGATGTCGGGCGTCATGCCCGCGGGGAGGCCATTCACCGTCTGCGAATCGTTGGCCTTGCCGAGCAGCTTCAGCGGTTGCACAAAACTCAGGATCACGAGGTTCACCGACGGAATCCCATCGCCGCGATCGATGATCCAATGGTTTTTGTGGTCGAACTCGGTCAGGTTGCGAACCGATGCCCAGATGCACGCATCGTTGCCCGCATGCCAGACCCCGTAAATCTGAATGGGCGTGGCGTTCGTCACCGCATAGGTGGATGGACTGGCTGCGAACAAGACGCCCGCGACAATTCCCGACAGCACGACAAATCTGTTCATCATGAGCGACCGTTTTTCGGTCGGCAGCGTACCGGTCTGAGGGTCTTATAGCGATTTCAAGAACGCGATAAGAGCGGCGCGATCGGATGCCGACATGTTGCGGAAGGCTTCCCGCGACGCCGCGGCTTCGCCGTCGTGCCAGAGGATGGCTTCCTCGAGGCTGCGCGCCCGACCGTCGTGGAGATACGCTTCGCCGCCGTTGACCGACGGCGTAAGGCCGATGCTCCAGAGCGGCGACGTGCGCCATTCGGAACCGGTGGCGTTGCCTTCGCCCAAGTTGTCAGCCAAGCCGGGACCCATATCGTGCAACAACAGGTCCGTGTACGGATGGATGGTCTGGTTGCGCAGCTCGGCCATGGGATGGTGCGGGCTGGTGGTGATCGTCGGGGTATGACACTTCCAGCAACTGGCGCTGCCAAAGAGCGCCTGGCCCTGGAGGTTTACCGAGTTGGTGACGTCGCGGCGAGCATTCACGCCGAGAGCCTGGACATAACGCACCCAATTCGTTAGGTCGCTGTCGGAAAGCTCAACCGGCCCACTATTGGTATCACCGTCAAGAACCGGGAAAACCGAGGTCGTCACACCCATGTCGTTATTCAGGGCCGCGGCTACCTGGTGCTTAACCCGCGCTTGCCCGCCCCGGTAAGTGAATCGCCCGAGGCGCAATTGGCCGGTTTCGGGATCGGTCACAGTTCGTACTTTACCGGAAATACCGTCTGCATCCGAATCACCGGGATCGGCCAGAGCTTCAATAGTACTTTCATCAACCGCCTCCAGCAGGCCCATGCCGACGAGCTGCGGCGCAACGCGCACCGAATAAAACGCCGGCGTATGTGGCGAGAAGGTGTAATTTGGCTTTTGCAACGTATAGGGTGTGCTGTCGCCATAAGTCCCATTAATGGTCGTGTAGCTGGAAATCACGCAGGTGCCCTCGGGTGTTCCGCTGGTGATCTGCGGCTGAAGGACGGAGCCATAGACCGGATCCGGCGTTCCACTCGCATCGCTGGCGACGTGGACGACGGATTGCAGCATGGGCGCGCCAATGGCGGGCGGTAACGCGCGGCCATTGTTCACGTGACACGCGATGCAACTGCGATTGGTAAACTTCGGTCCGAGTTTGCCGACCTGTTGCGTAAAGGTCCCATTTCCCCCCCCCGCGTCGACCTCATCGCCAACATGCGCGCCGGTGCCGAAATCCGTGTGATGCAAACGCCGTCCGAGCAGGAATGGCTCGCCGCTTGGCGGTGACGCGCCAGGCGACAACTGATTGAAAAGGTGTGTCGGTTCGCCCGAGTACTGGTAAGGCATCGTGCTGGTCCCGGCAGACCAGGCGTTCGTAGGGAGCGGATTTGAGTCAATGTTCACCCTGACGCCATTGACTATGGGCCCGTCGTTTGCCGGGTTCAGGTCGATGGGGTTCTGGACCGTGCCCCACGGGACTATGCCCTGCCCGACGATGTAGAGGATCGCGCCGCCGTAGTAGTTGAGCTGCCCGTTGGTGACCGTCAGCATGAACGGGCTAAACTCGATCTCGATTTTATCACCCGTATGCAAGGCACCGCCAGATCCGTTATGGGTGAGGTTGAATGTCCAGTTGGTCAAACTCGAATCCGCTTGGTTCGCGAATTCGTTGTCGCCGTATTGCGCGACCGTGGTCTGGCCTTGGAAGAAGAACCGAATGTTCGGTGTATCGAGCCCATTCAGCGACCACATGTGGAACAGAACGCTGCTCCCTCCCTTGGCAACGAAATCGTCAATCTCGATGGTGGTCATGCGCTGCTGCCAATAGAAAATCGCATAGGTGTCGTAGAGACTAAAGTCCGGTGGGTTATCCCTGGATCCATCCTCCCGCGCATGACGGAGGCGTGGACGATCAGAGATCCGCGTCACATGATTTGAGGAGGTGTCGTAGACCGTATCCGGTTCCAGTGACGTAAAGGCGTCGAAGAGCGGGATGATGCCGATATCCGTATCCGGCTGGGCCGTGATGGTTGCGGCTGCCGGATCGCTCTGGCCGTTGGCCGAGATCGCGATAATCGACACGAAATAGGTCTCCCCCGAAGTCAAACCGGAGATGACCGTACTCGTCACATTTCCAAGGTCCGTCGTGTTGGTTGTAGTCGTGTTGATGTCCCCATAGGACATACGATAATTGTTCACCCCGGGCGAAATACTGGCCGTCCATGCCACGCCGATCGCATTGGTTAAACCAGACGGGACCTGATGCAAGTTTGTTGGAGGCAATACCGTCAACGGCGGAGTCCGCAGATGGAAGAACATGGCGCTATTCGTCATCGGCGCCAGGAAGGACATCGTGCTGCCGTTTCCTAGAAACAATCCAAAATTATTCGTCCAAGGACCTGTCAGATTGGTGGTGGATTCAGCGTAGTACGGAATCGCATTACTGGAAACCCAGCTAATGTTGGCCATCGGTATTGCAGATACCTGCAGGACGTTGGTCGCCGCTGGTGTGCCCGAGCCGGAACCGCCGCTGCCGAGTACGACATCATCAAAATCAAGGTTGGCTGAAAAGTTTGTAACCGCCGCGCCGGCAATGTGAAAATAAATGGTCGCCGAAGTAGCACTGGCAGGAGCGGTAACGGAGGTATTGAATTGGGCGTACGAGCCGTTTCCGGGGGTGAAAGTTTGGTAACCCGTATCCCCCCCGGCATTCCACAGAATTCGCCACTGTGCGTTATATCCCTGACTGCCGGCCAGGGCTTTGGACCAGAAGTTGAACGGGTAGGTAGTTCCTCCCGCCACCGGCACGCCGGACTGGCTAAACTGAACCAATGGACCAGCACCGGTGCTGGCCAAGTGTACCTGGTAGTTAAATGACCCGCCGTGCGGACTGTCGTTCGTGCGGATCCCGTACACCGGGCCGCCAACGGCCGTATCGGTGACCCAATTGCTGGCGGTAGTTCCGTTTCCGATTTCAAATCCGCTATTCGCAGGGAGCGCGGCGGATGGAGCTGTACCCGGAACGATTTCCAAATCCTGATACAGGCGATAGCCGCTCGGAACCGGATCAAAAAAGGTGTGTGTTGTCCCGTCGCCAGCAATCGGGGCAACGAGATCGGCCCAAGTGCTAACGGGGTTCGATGACCATTGCAGGTGATAAGTATTCGTCGTGTTTGGCGCGGGCCAGCTCAACTGAACACCGGGCTGAAGGTTGAGTTGCACTTGAGCACGGCCTACACCTGTGCCGATGAGAAACAAGAGGGAGGCCGCTGCCAAATGGATGAGGGGAGTTCGCTTCAAGCTGGGGTTCATCGTAGGTAGTTCTTAAGAGTGTATTGTCGGCATCTTGGCCAACGGCCTCAGCAGCTACGCATAAACGCAAAGACGCCAATCTCGGCGTCTACCAAGGACCCGAAAGCACTCTGAACAGCTTGGCAGTTTTGGCAAACGATTGCAAGACAAAACATCCGCACACTGGAATTGAGGTGGTTTCATAACTCCATGTAGGTGTTGCAATCAATTGCAGTCGAGACTGGAAACTGGATCGGATAAGAATTCTAAACTCAAAAGCGACAGAAACTTATCATGATTTCAAAGGAAGGACTGCAGGATGAAGAACGTCGCGGACTTGCAGCAGAGGGCGAATAGAGTGCACGGAGAAGCCAGAGCTTTTTTTTGCTTACGGCAGCACCACGTCCGGGAGGGTGAGACGGATGCGGTAGAAGCGGGAGGGGGCGTTGGTCGCACCGCCAAGATCGAAGTAATTGGTAGTGAATAAGTTATTGCCGGGGACGAAAATCGGGGCGCTGATGTCGCCGAAGGAATTACTGTAATTAGCACTGATGTCACCGCTGGTTGCCTGGACGATGCCCGTGAAGCCTTGGGGCATGGTCCATGTGAGTAGCAGGTCGTTGCCTTGTGCCGCGACGGAGTTGATTTGAAAAATCGATGGGCTCCAGACAGCGACATAAACAGCCTGGCTGCAGGTGGCTATGCTGCCGCAGGCATCGTACGCCGTCCAGACTACCTGGTTATTGCCCGGTAGTAAGGCCGGAGGGGAGCTGATTTCAATCCCCACCGGGGGGCAGATGTCGTTGACGGTTGGCGTGCCGAGATTGCTGAATGACGCCGTACGCGTTGTCGGATCCAGGTTGGTGAGTGTGACGCTACCCGGACAAGTAAACCAAAGCGTGTTAGTCGTGCTCCTGATCCCGATCAATTGGGTTGCGATAGCGCTGCTGCCGCAGGCGTCGGTTGCCGACCATGCGCGCGTGATCAGATAGTTGCAGTCGGCGAACGGGTTGGTCCGGGTCTCGTTGTACACCACGCTCACCGAGCCGGTGCAACCACTGGTTGCGGTGACGTTTGGCGCGGACGGCACCGCGCTCAGGATTTCCAGTGTCTCACTCCAGTTACTGCCAACGCCTTGGAAACTTACCGTCTCGGCAACGATGAATCCGACGATGTTGACTGAGCCACCGACGGGACTGAACTGGTCAAGCACGGGTATGATCAGGATCGCGCCAAGGCCAATATCCTGAAACGCCTGGAGGATTCTTGTATTTCCAGGGATCGTCGGGATACTTCCCACTGAAGCAGGGCAGCCACACCCGCTTGTCGTCATATCGCCCTGCCAGGCACCGGTGTTCAGATAGTGGTTAAGATCGATCTTACCTTCCTTGCCGCTGCCGATGTCAAAATTGCTGATGTTAAAGAAGCTCCCAGTAACCTTGCCGCTAAGTACGCCGCTTGTTATCCCGAATGGAATGGCGTTTGAGGTGCTCGTCAAGTACTGTAAGCCGTTCGCGCACAAGATCGTCATGTTGGGCGGGACGGCGTAGAACGCGATGGTCTGGGCTGCCACCGGCGTCGCCGTCAGGAGCAGCAGGAGGAACCGCAATACCCAGCGATTCACACCAAGCCTGCGGAATCGGCATTCAGTCATTGCGCGCGCACCGTCCACTATTACAGCAAAGATCGCACCACAGGAGTTTGACGCCTCACGATTGTCCTTGGTCATTTCGTTTGGCGGCGCTCATAGTATCACCTCGGACAATGCGCACAAGCCGATTCTGAGTATTTGGCTCCTCTTCCCGGCATCACGAATAGTCGTCGTTCATCGGAAACGCGACGTATGTTTTGCTTGTGATGTGCCACAGGGGTCCAATAGGCTCCGTGATCTGAGTTAGATGGAGAGGGAATCATGATTCACGCGAATCGATTCGCATTCTAAACGCCATGTCTCGCACCGTCGCATCGTGGATCCTGGCCGCATTCTTTGTCGTAGCCGGTCTGAATCACTTTCTGAATCCCGGTCCTTACCTCGCCATGATGCCACCGTATCTTCCATGGCACGCGGGGCTGATTGTTGTCAGCGGCGTCGCGGAAATTGCCGGTGGGTTGGCAATCCTTATCGCCAAAATGCGACGGCTGGCAGGGTGGGGCCTTATCGCCCTTTTGGTGGCGGTCTTTCCGGCGAATGTACAAGTGGCATTGCATGGCTGGGCCGGCGTACAGATACCGCAGTGGGCGTTATGGGCGCGCCTTCCTCTTCAAGGTGTGTTGATCGCGTGGGTTTACGGGGTCTGCCTGGCCCGACACTCCCGAAGCGACACACGAAGCCTGTCGTCCGGATAAGAATGGTTGACGCGGGGGACGAAAAGTGTAAACTGCGCGGCTTTCGGGCGATTCAAATCGCTTGCGGGAGGGGCCGTAAAAAAGTTCCAGCTCTTAAGTAAGCCACACGAGAGCCAGTTGTTTTCTCGAACGACTGAGGGGATTGCTTCGCTGACTGGCGTAATTCTTGCTTCCATCCTACGGGGGTACCCGGCGCTCAAAGCCAAATTAGAGCAAGACACCATGAAATGATGTTAAAGCTGACGTTTCAATCATTTTTGAGGCCGCTCTCGATAAGAGCGGGACGTTGCTCTCTTGTGTTGATGGTCTTGGCAAGCAGAGTTTGTTTCCACGCAGCAACAGCGGATGCCCAGATAGCACCGAACCTCTTCATCTATTCTTTTAATCCCGCCGTTTCCAAGATCTCCATCACGCCGAGTTCACGCTGGGGCCTGTTCCGTGAGTCCGACACCATCACGGTCAGCACCACGGACAGTTCTTCGATCCGCATTCTGGCGGAGAGCGGCTCGGTCGTGTACCTCGGGCCTCCGACTTCGTTGCACCTCCCACTCGGGCATTATTTCGTCGAGTGCAACGGTGATCGGAACCAATTCTGCGTCCTGCCCGACGACTACGCGGGCGCTTCCTTCCTGGGCACCGAGGCCGACGATGGAACGGATAGCTCGCTGACCACACGACTGGCCGCGGTCAATCCTTCCTGGGTGCGCACCGGAGATGGGGTCTGGGCGGCGGTCGAGGCCCAGCAGGGCGTTTGGAACTGGACCGCGATGGACCAGGCGATCGCCGCCAACGCGGGGCGCAGGATCATCGCGTACGTGGCCGACGCCCTGCCGGCCTGGGTGAATGCCAACAACTTCGTCGCCAGTTATACGCAGTTTGTCCAAGCCCTGGCCAACCGTTACCCGAACCAACTGACCGCCATCGAAGTGTGGAACGAACCCTGGTACAACAAGTTCCCCAACACGACGAACTTGGATACGTTTGTGCCCTTTTATCTGCAACTGGTGGCTCAGGCCCGTCAGTCGGTGAAACCCGTCAATCCGTCCATCCAGGTGATTGGACCGGCCTGGTCCGACTTCGTACGAACTGAGTCGCTGGCCATGACCAACAGCCTTAACCAATTCGACGGCTGGTCCTGGCACGACTACAATCGCGGCTATCACGCGCCGGACCAGGATTACGGCACGCCGGATTGGGTGCCGATTCTGGAGACCGACCGTCTCAGCTATTACTTTGGGAACTTTGCGACGCAGAAACCGCTGTTGGTCGATGAACTCGGCCTGTACGGCCACAGTGCCCTTGGGACCACCAACGCGACTGCCAACCCCGGGTACAATTCGAACATCGACTGGTACCGCGGGATGTGTCGGGCCATCAAAACAACCGTGATGTATCGCGCCTGCGGCGCTGAGACCATTATTCCGCACATCCTTACTGGGTATGGGCAATCGCCGGATTCAAACCTGGAATTGTTTGGCTGGGACATGTCTGCCACCAACGTCAACAGCCCGCGGGGACCGCATCCCAAGACCTCGGCTTTCTTGATGACGTGCTATTGGTTAAACGGCGCAACGCTAACCGACTATCGCACGCCCGGTCAAAAGGCATTCTTGTATGCCTGGCAGCTGCCCAATAATACTTCCGTCGTTTTCGCCTGGGCTACGGAAGGACAAACAGTGTCGTTAATCAACACCACCCTTGCCGCGACGGATCTGTATGGCAACAGCATTCCCGTGAGCACTTTGACGGAAACGCCGGTGCTCTTCCAGTCGAGCACCCTGAGCCCAGCAGCACTTCTCACCAATGTCCTGGCGGCCCTGCCGCCGAACCTGAACCTTCCGCCGGTATTCACACCCATCGGCAGTCAATCCATTTCGAAAGGACAAACACTGCAGTTCACCGTCTCAGCGACAGACCCCAACCACTATGCATTGACATACTCTGCCGCTCCGTTGCCCGCCGGCGCGTCGTTCGATCCCATCACGGGCGTGTTTTCGTGGACGCCCACTGCCAGCCAGTTGGGGGCCTATCCCATCACGTTTACGGCCACGGACAACCCGACAACGAGCGCCTCGATTTCCATCACGATCAGTGTCGTCGGGAATCTGTTGGACGGGCTGGCCAATGACTGGAAATTCGACGCGAACGGGGGAACAATCGCCGCCGATTCCGCCGGGCAGGCCAGCGGGACATTGTCAAACATCCCGCCCTCCGGCTGGGTCGCGGGCAGACACGGCTCGGCGTTGAGTTTTAACGGCACAAATTCGTCCGTGATGCTGCCCAGCAGTGCGCTCGCCTTTACCAACAATTTTACCGTGGCCGCCTGGCTCTACCCGCGCAACGCTTTGGCAGCAGGCGCCTTTATCTCCGTGCGATCCATTTATCAATCAAGCGGATTTCGGTTCTTCATCTACAACAACAGCGTGTTCGTACAAGGGCAAACCACCGCCGGTTGGCAGTTTGCAACCTTTGCCAATGGCGCCATCCAAAATGGCAATTGGTACCACGTGACGGTCGTCGACGACAATTCCACCATTCTGGTCTATCTAAACGGCGTCTATCTGGGAAGCGCCTACTGGGGCGGAAACATGATCATGAGTTCCAACCCCTTCAGTCGGATCGGCAGCGACGGGACCCAGGGGGCCGATTACTTCAACGGGATCATTGACGATGTGATGCTCTTTACCCGCACCCTGGGACCGGGCGAGGTCACGCTCTTGTATCAAGGAGCCTACCAGCTGCCCACGCCCACCGTTACCCTGAAATTAGTGGGCTCGAACGCAGTCGTCAGTTTTACGACGGTGACGAGCGCAACGTACGAAGTGGATTACCGCAACGACCTGACAACCGGCACCTGGTTGAGTTTGACCAACGGCATCCCTGGCACCGGCGGCATTCTTTCAAACATCGATTTTGGAGCCACGAGTCAGAGCAAACGATTTTATCGTGTCGTTGCGCATTACCTAAACAGCCCATAGCCCCACGCTGGGTTCACGACTCAACGTAAGATGGACTGCGCTGGAAGCAAAAGCGCAAAACTCACGGATCGTTCAACGCGGGCAAACAATCGCCGCGGAACTCTTGACTGAACACCAATGAAGTGACCGGGGTGGGCGGACGCATGCCCCGCCCGGTCGGTTTAGGGCAGATTCGCGTTGACGGATGACAGCGTATTATTGACTTTATTGCCGAGCCCTTGGAGCACCAGAATCGCGACGACCGCGATCAAAGCCAGGATCAGCGCGTACTCGACCAGACTTTGGCCTGATTGCTTCCTGCCCACGTGAGCAAGTCTCTGTAGACGTCTCTTCATATACGTTCTCTCTCCCTTAGCAGTTAAACCGCAACCTCGGTAAGCTTGCCACACAAGGCAGTAAAAGCAAGGCCTTTCGGGGTGGTCAAGTCCGCTGAAAGCTGGATTTGAATTTGATAGGCAGCGCAGGGGATGCGTAAAGCCCACCGGAAGCAGGGGGGATGCGAACGGACGTGTTTGGGTCAAATGCGAGTTCTACCAGATTCAGAGACGGGCCAGACCATTCAAAAAAGTGAAATCCAGAAAAGAAAACGCTTGCATTGGAGGGCTTAATTTATATTATGGGCTGCGGAGAAGCAAAAGATTTGCCGGCGCGGGCGAGTTTACTTAACGTAGAAAGACGAGGGATAGCGTTTATGCAAACGTTCACAATGAAGCGAGTTTTACTCGTTGGCGGTGTCTCAGCGGCAATCTGTTTCAGTTCCACTTTGCCAGCATCGGCTAACTTGTTACTGTCTCCGGGTTTTGAGACTACCACCGGATGGACAGCTTTCAACGGCGCGAACGCGGCATCGAACGGTTCCATCCTCAGCGGTGCAAGGTCAGGAAGGGTGTCGGCCTCGGCGTCGAGCAATGTGACGTCGGGCATCTTCCAGACCATTACAAATATAACGGCTGGCTCGGCGTTTGACCTGACGGGTTTTGCAGATTGCACGAATCAGATTACCTTCGGCAGGGCTGGCATTCAGGGCGTATTTTTTAACGCGAGTGGCGTAAATCTGGGCACCGTGGAGACCAGCCCTGGCAATGCCAAATTTTCAACGACTCAAATTGACTCCAACACTCCCCCGAATTTTGCTAATGTTCCTGATAACCCATCGGGATGGGTCGCACTGGATACGGGTGTCTTTACCGCCCCGGCAAACACCGCATACATGCAGGTGTTTGTGATCGGCATCAATCTGGCTGGCGCTACTTCCAGCGTTTGGTTTGATAACCTCGACTTGGAAGCTGTTCCCGAGCCCTCGACGATCGCACTCGGGATGATGGGCATTGGTTTGCCACTGTTGATGCGTCGTCGTCGCAGTCGCTAGGGTTAAGTTATTTTGCCGGGGTCTGGCCCCGAATCCTCACACACGTCGCAGTCGCGGCGTGTGTGAGTTTTTTTGTACGGGCGCGGTGTCTTTGATGTATTGTTAAGTTACTTTCGAATTGGGATATAAGTTTTCCAGTCGCCCCGAACGAGAAGGAAGATTCCGTTGAAAGTGGTTTCACCTAAAGCGTTCATGACTGTCTGCGCGGTTGCCGCCTCGTTGTGGTTGCTCGGTGGCCCTGGACTTGTGGCCCATGCCGCTCCGTACACCCCGCCGAGCAGCAACCGATCCGATCTCCTTCTGGACGACAGTTGGAAATTCATTCTCGCGGATGTCCCCGGCGCGACGAACGTTGTGTTTGATGATTCTTCATGGACGCCGATCACGCTCCCGCACACGTGGAACAACCTCGACGGCCAGGATGGCGGAGGGAACTACTTCCGGGGCATCGGCTGGTACCGGCGGCATTACACGGTCGATGGATCGTACACCAACCGTCAGCTCTTCCTGAAGTTCGATGGCGCGAACATTGTCGCCGACGTGTATGTGAACGGAACATTTGTCGGCGAGCACAAGGGCGGTTTTTCCGCGTTCGTGTATGACGTCACGCCGTACATCAACGTCGGCGCTGACAACGTCATTGCGGTGAAGATGAACAACGCTTCCAACGCCGATATTCCACCGCTGAACGCCGACTTCACTTTTTTCGGGGGAATTTACCGTGATGTCCATCTGCTCGTGATGGACAAGCTGCACGTCACGCCACTCGACTACGGCTCGCCGGGCGTCTACCTGAAACAGACCAGCGTCAGCAGCAACTCCGCCAACCTTCAGGTCACAGCCAGGCTCCGCAATGACACCGCCGGCAATTCCAACGTGACAATCACGACGGTAATCGTGGACGCGACGAATAAAGTCGTGGCCACGTTGACCACCAATCAAGTGCTTGGCGCGGGCAGCGATCTGGCGATTGTCCAATCTACGACTATTTCCAATCCTCACCTGTGGAACGGGCGGGCTGATCCATACCTCTATCAGGCGTACGTTCAGGTCAGTGATGGCACCACGAACAATGACCTCGTCCAACAGCCACTCGGCTTTCGTTATTTCAGCGTCGACATGAACACAGGCTTCCACCTCAACGGCCAGTATCTCGATCTCCACGGGGTCAATTTTCATCAGGATCGGTTGAACGAAGGCTGGGCCATTAGCGCGGCTGACATGACGCAGGATGTTGGCCTGGTGGCGGAAATGGGTTGCACGGTCGTTCGCCTCGGCCATTATCAACATCCCCAGACCGAATACAATCTGCTGGACCAGGACGGAATCGTCGTCTGGAGCGAGATTCCTTTGATCGATAACATCTCATCGAGTGTGAACTTCTCCAACAACGCGAGCCAGCAGTTGATTGAGACCATCCGCCAGAACTACAATCACCCGTCCATCTGCTTCTGGGGAGTCTACAACGAAATCATTTTGCAGAGCGGGCCCGATCCGCGTCCGCTGGTGCAGTCCCTGAATCAATTGGCGCACGCCGAAGACCCGACGCGCCTGACTACAGCCGCGTCCTGTTGCGCGGACAACGGCGATCCCCTCAACTGGTACACCGACGTCATCGGGTTCAACGAGTATTACGGTTGGTACACCGGTTTCTACACGGATTTCGGCGGGGCGATGGACACCAAATTCCAGGGCGCCCAGCGGCCGATGGGTATCAGTGAGTACGGCGCGGGCGCCAGCATCTTCCAGCATATGGAGAATCCATCCGAGCCGGCTAATATCAGCAGTGCGGGCACTCCGCATTACGAGGAGTACCAGAACCTCCTGCATGAATCTACGTGGCAACAAATGCAGGCGCGACCGTATCTGTGGCTCAAGACCGTCTGGAACATGTTCGACTTTGCCTCGGACGGGCGGAATGAAGGCGATACCGCGGGCCGCAATGACAAGGGCCTCGTGACCTATGATCGCCAGACGCGCAAAGATTCTTTCTATTGGTACAAGGCGAATTGGACGACCAACGGGTTTGTTTACATCTCCAGCCGTCGTTTCACACCGCGGGCCACAACCACGGTGGAGGTCAAAGCATACTCCAATTGCGACAGCGTCCAGCTTCAAATCAATGGCGTATCGCAGGGCACACTCACCAGCACCAATCACATCTACAAATGGGCCGGCCGGACCCTGGCGGGCAGCAGCAACGCACTGGTCGCCATTGGCACGCAGGGCAGCCAAATATTTACCGACACGGTCATCTGGGTTGTGGCCACCGCGGTCAACTCCGGCGGTAGCGCCGTCGGCCAATTCGCCGCCGACGCCTACTTCACCGCGGGTGCGGCCTCCTCGAGCACGAACACGATTGACACCAGTACCGTTTCGAACCCCGCGCCACAAGCGGTGTATCAAACCTCGCGCTTCGGCAATTTCTCATACGTATTCCCCGGGCTCGTGACCAGTTCGAACTACCTCGTGCGCCTGCATTTCGCGGACTACTTTTGGACTACCACCGGCCAGCGCCGCTTCAACGTAGCCATCAACGGCGCACAGGTTCTGTCAAATTTTGACATCATCGCCGCGGCTGGCGCCCCGAACCGGGCGAATATCCAGCAGTTTATTGCCGCCCCCGACAACAGCGGGCAAATCACGGTCCAGTACACGACCCTCCTGGACAACGCGTTATCAAGCGGCATTGAGCTGGTCCCCAATGGGTTGGTTTCCAACAGGCCTCCGGTCATCGTGATCAACTCACCGGTCGGCGCCCTCGCCACGCTCAATAGCACCAATTCCGCTCTCGTTCTCAACGCCACCGTGACTGATGACGGAAACCCGCAACCGTCCACGCTCACAATGACGTGGACGCAGGTCGCGGGTCCCGGCACGGTGATCTTTGGTTCGTCCAACGCCCCGGTGACGACCGCCATTTTCCCGCAATCCGGTGCGTACATCCTCCGGCTGACGGCCAGCGACGGGGAATTCCAAGCCATCCAGAACGTGAACGTCACCGTCGATCCCGCAACAGTCTATGCAGCGGGCCTCACGGCGTACTGGAAGTTTGACGAGACGAGCGGGACCACCGCCTTCGATTCGTCCGGCAACGGGTTGAATGCTGCCGCGTCCAGCGCCGCGCTGTGGACGACGAACGGATATATCAATGGGGCGGTGAACATCAACAACACGGGGGCCAACAACGTCAATGCGGGTCATCCAGCCGCGTTGAACAATCTGTTCAGCACGGGCGCAACCGTGTGCGCGTACATTAATACCGCAAGCCTCGGTGGCGGCAGCCTCGGCCGAATCATGGACAAGAGCGGGACAGGTTGGATCCTGTACACGCAGAATTCGTTCATCAGCGGCCAGTACCAGTTGCAATTCGAGCAGACGTTTACCAACAACCGCACGAACAAATGGCAGACGGGACACATCATTACCACGAGTACCTGGGCGCATGTGGCCATTTCCTACAGCAGCAGTTCACAGTCAAACATCCCCGGCTTCTACGTTAATGGCGTGGCGCAGAGCATCACCGACGTGAGCACCGGGCCCGGAGGCCTGAGTGAGACTCCCCGTGATGATTCTGCCCAGAACCTTATGATTGGCAACCGCGCCGATGCTGCGCGGCCGTTTGGCGGACGGATCGATGACGTACGGATTTACAGTCGCTCCCTCTCGGCGGCGGAAGTTTTCGGGCTTGCGACGTTACCAACCGGCGACCGCGCGCCGTTTGTCAGCGCCGGCACCAACCGGATTACTGTTGTCGGTGCGCCGACCCCGTTGGCCGGCACAGCGGCGGACGACGGGCTCCCCAATCCGCCCGGGGTCTTGACGACGACGTGGAGCCAGATCAGTGGCGCCGGTACCGCAACTTTTGGCAACGCGAACGCCACAAACACGACGGTTACCTTCGACACCACCGGCGTGTACGACCTCCGTCTGACAGCGGATGACGGTCAGGCTCAAGCAGCCAGCGATATGACGATCACCGTCATGACACCGACGCTGTTCCAATCGTGGCAACTGCAGTATTTTATGTGTGTCGACTGTCCACAGGCTGCGGCCAATGCCGATCCGGATGGTGATGGGATGAACAACTTTCAGGAGTTTCAGGCGGGTACGGATCCGACGAACAGTAAATCCGTGTTCCACATCACTTCCGTGACGACCCAGGGCAGCGACGTGCGGGTAACCTGGACGACGGTCGGCGGTAATACCTACGCGGTCCAGGGTGCCGCAGCCGCTGGTTATTCCAGCAACAACTTTGTGGACCTCACTGACCTGATTTTCGCTCCCGGCAACGGTGAATCCACTACGAACTATCTCGACGAGGGCGCGAGCACCAACGGCCCGGGCCGATACTACCGCATTCGCCTCGCCGTGCCGCAGTAATGGAGTGAGTGGCGCCTCTTGCGATCTGTGGATTTCTGGATGCGAGGAATCATGAATTGGAGTGTCGAAGTTGCGCTTTGCAAACGAAATCTTAATTCAATGTTTCAGTTGTAATACCATGATATGTGGGTATTTCACATTTGTATCTCGTTCTGGCAGTTCGGCCTCCAATGAAAACGTTATCATCGCTCTTTAAGGTTGCTCTCTGGAGGCAAGTCAGCGTATTATAATCGCACTAAACGGGACCAGTTCAAGATGACTGCACTAAGGGCTTTTACCTCTTCTTTGCTCCGAACCAAACTGTCATTTTTGATGCTGGTCCTCGGTGGCCCATTACTCTTCGGAATGCTCGGAGCGCCCACGACGAACGCCCAAACCTATTCGCTCATCTGGAGCGATGAGTACAATAGCGCCACGAGTTCGAATGTCGATGCGACCAAATGGGTATTCGAAAGCGGGAACAATGGCGGCTGGGGAAACGGTGAACAGGAGTTTTATACGGGCCGCACCAACAACGCTTACGTGGCGAATGGTTCGCTCCATATTCGCGCGCAAGTAGAACTCACCAACGGATTCCGTTTCACCTCCGCCCGCATGAAGACCGAGACCAAATTCTGGTTCACGTACGGGCGGGTCGAATGGCGCGCCAAATTCCCTTCCGGCGTCGGCATGTGGCCGGCACTCTGGATGATGGGAACGAACATTGCCAACCTAGGCTGGCCGGGTTGCGGCGAGATTGATGTGGTGGAGAATAACGGCACACCCACTTTCAACCAGGGAAGTCTGCATAACGGAGGCACCCTCGGTGATCAGACCGCGATATACAATTTTGCTGGTGGAGATTCCATCACTAACTTCCATGTCTATGACCTCGATTGGTCTTCCAACTCGATCTCATGGTCTGTCGATGGGACGGTTTTTGAAACCCGGACCCAATGGTCCAGTTCCACGGGAAACCCCTATCCGTTCCCCTATAATCAGCCATTTTTCCTGCTCATGAACTTCGCCACCGGCGGTTCTTACGCTGGCAATCCCACTACCAATGCCATTGCTGCCAGCCTGCCCCAGGAAATGCAGATCGATTATGTCCGCGTCTATCAAATCTCTCCGCCTTCGGTGCCTCCCTCAACGGTCACAGGATTGACGGCAACCGCGTCTGGCACGTCCGTTTCGCTGAATTGGAACGCGGCGAACAACGCCACGAGCTACTATGTGAAGCGATCGTTGGTCAGCGGTGGACCGTACACCACCAACGCCAATCCTGTGGGGACCAGCTATACCGATAGTGGACTGACCAACTGCACGACATACTACTACGTGGTTTCGGGCGTGAATAACATTGGCGAGGGTACGAATTCCAGCGAGGCCTCTGCCACCGTGGTGAGCTCGGGTTATTTTGCCGTGGGCTCGGGTAATACCTCTCCGGTTGGAGCATTCGTTGCCGACACGAACGTCGTGGGAGGGACCATTGCCTCGCCGTCAGGCGCGGCGATTAACACCAGCAATGTGACCAACCCCGCGCCCCAGGCCGTGTATCAACACGAACGCTACGGCGCCATGACGTATACCTTCGGCGGCCTGACTCCCGGCGTCGCCTACAAGGTGCGGTTGCACTGGGCCGAGATCTACTTTAATGCGGCCAATAGCCGAAAGTTCAACGTCACGATCAACGGCACACAGGTCTTGACCAACTTCGATATCTTCGCGGCCTCAGGCGGAATGAACATTGCGATCGTTCGTGAGTACACGGTCACGCCTGCCGGCAGCCAGATCGTCATCGCCTACTCGGTCGGCACTGCGGATCAACCCAAGATCGACGGCACGGAAATCATCCTGCTGCCGCCTGCAGCGCCGACTAGTTTGACCGCGACGGGAGGAACCGGGCAAGTAGCCTTGAAATGGGCCCCTGTGCCCTCCGTTACTGGCTACAACGTCAAACGGTCGTTGAGCAACGGCGGACCGTACACGAATGTGATCAGTGGGGTCGCGACCACCAACTATACAGATACAGGTCTGGCGAGCGGGACAACATATTATTACGTGGTCTCGGCAGTTGCGGTCGGATGCAACGAGAGTACCAACTCCGCCCAGGTTAGCGCGACGACGGCGGCATCCGCCCTGTCGTACTCGCAGTGGCAACTCCAATACTTCAACTGCACCAATTGCCCACAAGCCGATCCGGCGTTCGACTTCGATGGCACCGGCCAGAATAACCAATTCAAGTTTGTCGCCGGTCTCGACCCGACCAATCCGTCTTCGGTGTTCGTGCTCACTGTCGCCAGCGTGACCAATCAGCCGGCTCAGATGAACTTGATCTTCAACCCCCTGGCCAGTGGACGCACCTACACGCCGCAGTTCACGACTGACATGTTCGGCGGGGTTTGGACGCAACTGGTGGGTTACGCGGGCCCGTTGACCAATGGCAATCAGGCCACGATTACCGACATGAACGCTGTGCAGCCGAATAAGTATTACCGCATCGACATCAGCGCGCCAACCGCACCCTAACGAGACGTCGGTTCCGCGATCCTCGATGGAGTGGACAAGCGGGGAGAAGTCTTGGGGAAGGGAAGCTACGAACCTTCGTGGCTGTTGCCCATCGTCGAGGCAATAATGTGCCGTAGTGTCTTTTCGTACGGGGTCAGATCGTTAGCGTGCGCCAACCGGTCAAACTGCGATTCGAGTTGCGTGAGAGTCGCCAGTTTCTGGTCCACGTAGGACATATAGTCGGGGTTTGCGAACCCGTACCTGACTCGCGAAGGCAGGCGCTCGCGGATCTCCTGGTCAAGTTCGTCGCTGAGTTGTTGAACCGTCTTCGGATGCTGCGCCTCTCGCATTAGATCCTGCAGATTCCCGTGGGGCTGGGAAATAAACCTGCGCACATAGGCGGCCACTTGGGCTTGTACCGCCAGCGGATCGGTGTTTGCGGAGGGGATTGTCTCCGCGGCGGGGCGCTCCGGATTTCCTGCCGGGGTCATTGCATGGCTGTCGGAAACCGGGGCAACCGAACCTCGTGACGGCTCCCCGACGTTGGCGGATGGCGCCCAACCGTTCTGCGCGGCGAATCGGGTGATATAATAAACAGCCATTTCGGCAGCGGCATCGGGGCGGAGAAGCCGGTTCCGTATGGTGATCGTAACGACGCTCATGTACCCCAGAACCAGGAATGCGATGATTATGCAAAAGACGCGGGTTCGGCGCAGCGATCGCCGGGCCTTGTGGAGTTGCTCGTCAATGTACTGAATGGCAACCTGGTCGGCGGCGAAAATGGGCTCGTCATCTTCGCCTCGTTCGGCTCCGCATCCGGATTCGGGTCGAGCGGGGGATGAGATCATCGCGCGTCCCTCGAAGATTGGGAGCCAGCTCGCGGACTGTAATCCTCGAGAGGTGGTTTCGGCAGCCCTTCTTGCACACGACTGACAAACAGACCGGCCACCGCGATGGGAGGCAACCCGGCATGGGTGTCATTGCCCTCCCGGCTACGAATGGCGACGAGATCGTTGACAATCCGGGTCACGGTAGCCTGGTATTCCGACACAGTCTGCTCGCGAAAATGTCCCAGTGGCTTCTGCGGATCGTCCGCGGCATCGCAGATGCCCACATTGGTTTTTTCCCCAGCTGTCGCGGACGGCGAGGACTTCATCCGGGACGACGGCCCCTGAACTTCGTCCGTTCCACTTCCGGATCCAGAGGCGTGAGGGTGGCGGGGGATTGGCGAATACGGATCCGCCGAGGGGAATATCTTGCAGGACGCCTGGATGCCAGATTCGTCCATCTGCGGCAGGACCTGCTTGGTAATTTGGCGGGTGAGATCGACGATGAATTCATCGTGCGTCGGGCCATCCTGGAGTAGGCTCAAGGCTGCATTCCTGATGATCAGCAGACAGATGGTCGTGATGGCCAGCGCACAAAGGCTTGTACCCACGATCCATATGCGCCGTCGCGATCGCGCCACGTTTAGTTGGTCGATCTTCTCTTTTATTTCGTGAACGCTCAAATTGAACCGGCTCCATTCTGACATCTGGACAGACGTCGGTGCCTCGGGCGTCCAAATGAGCAGCAATCCTGCCAAGACAGGGATTTCTGTATCTAATTTACAGGCATATGGTTCCATTTATTAATCCATTCAGGGAAAGCGCTCGAAATGGCTGCAGGCCGCCGCCATGGCGAGACAGGACGACTACCGTCTGGTTGTTTGGAGGGCGCTTCGTTATTATCCGGCTTTCATCGGTATAAGGAGATCTCCCATGCGTCCATTCATTCAAATTCTGGGTTTTCTGGCGATCGTAAGCATGTCCGTGGCCCAATCAACTCGCACGGAAGTGACCAATGCCACCACATCGGCGGAAGATTCGAAGACGAACAGCAGCGCCGTGCCGGATGTGTACGCGTTAAGCGGGCAATTTGACCGGGTCCTGGTGCTGCGCTTCAAATACCAGACCGACCTCCTGACCGGCCTCGAGCGCATGATGAAAGAGCAAAAGATCCACAACGCGGTGATCCTGGCGGGCATCGGATCGGTTCGCGGTTATCACGTTCACACCGTCAGCAACAGGACCTTTCCTTCCAAGAATGTTTACGTGAAAAACCCCTCGGGCCCCGCGGATATTGTAAGCATGAACGGCTATGTGATTGACGGGCGCGTTCACGCCCATATCACCCTGGCCGATCCGGACAAGGCTTTCGGTGGGCATTTGGAGCCCGGCACGACCGTGTTCACGTTCGCGGTGGTGACGGTCGGGGTTTTCAAGGACGGGATCGACCTCAGCCGCATCGACGATAAGAACTATCGATAGCTGCCTGAATCGTCCTAAACGGCGACTGATGCGGCAAGTTGCACGGCTTCGGTGGTCAGGGTGCGGATGGCCGGCCAGTTTTTCTCTGCGATCAGCTTGCGCTCGACCATCCAGGAACCGCCGATGGCCGCGACGATCGGCAGCGATAGATATGCGCGGGCATTGCCGGCGTTGACGCCGCCTAGCGGGATGAATTTCAACCCGGTGTGCGCATACGGCCCGGCCAGCGACTGGAGCATCTTCACGCCGCCGGCGGCTTCGGCAGGAAAAAACTTCTGGAGCTTACAGCCCAGCGCCAACCCATGCTCGACGTCGGAGGGCGTCATGACGCCGGGGACGAACGGAAGTTTCAACGCGAGCGATTTCTTTACGACCACCTCATTCAAGCCCGGCGCGACGGCGAACTGCGCGCCGGCGTCGATGGCGCGCTGCAATTGGTCCGTATCCAGGATCGTGCCGGCGCCCACCAACATTTTGGGGAACGCTTTCACGACGTTGCGGAGGGACTGCTCGGCAGCAGGCGTGCGGAAGGTGATCTCCATGACGTTGAGCCCGCCAGCGAGGAGCGCCTCGGCCAGCGGAACAGCGTCTTCCGCGCGGTCAATGACTACGACGGGCACAACTCGTACTTTTGATATGCGTTCCATATGCGGTAACCAGTTTAAATAAATTCGTTGATGAGATTCTCCAGCAGCTCTTGTCGTCCGCTTGTGTTCGCGTCGGCCTCGCCCTTCTTAAGCATGTAGGTTTCCAGGTCCTTGAGGTCGAGTTTGCCTTTTTCAATGTCCTTGCCGAGGCCGCGGTCCCACGAGGCGTAACGCTCTTTCACGAATGCCGCGAGACGGCCATCCTTGCGGATCGCGGCGGCAATCTTCAGTCCGCGCGCGAACGCGTCCATGCCGCCGATGTGCGCGTGGAACAAATCCACCGGCTCGAAACTCTCGCGGCGGACTTTGGCGTCGAAGTTGAGCCCGCCGGCTTTGAAACCTCCCATGTCGAGCAAGACGAGCATGACTTGTGTCGCCAGGTAGACGTCGGTTGGAAACTGGTCGGTGTCCCACCCGAGGAGTTCGTCGCCGCGATTGGCGTCGATCGACCCGAGCTTGCCGGCGGCGGCCGCGACTGTGAGTTCGTGCTGCATCGTGTGACCGGCCAGCGTGGCGTGGTTGGTTTCGATGTTGAGTTGAAAGTGGTCGAGCAGGTCGAACTCGCGCAGAAAATTCAAGCAGGCTGCCGCGTCGGAGTCGTATTGATGCTTCGTCGGCTCCTTCGGCTTCGGCTCAATGAAAAACTGGCCTTTGAAGCCGAGGGATTTTTTATAATCGACAGCCAGGCGCAGGAATTTCGCGAGATGTTCCTGTTCCCGCTTGAGGTCGGTATTGAGGAGGGTCGAATAGCCTTCGCGTCCGCCCCAGAAGACGTAGCCCGCACCGCCGAGTTCGTGCGTGACTTCGAGGGCCTTTTTCACCTGCGCCGCGGCGAACGCGAACACGTCGGCGCTGCAACTCGTTGCCGCGCCGTGGACGTAGCGCGGATTGGAAAAGAGGTTGGCGGTACCCCAGAGCAGCTTGATGCCGGTACGCTGTTGTTCTTCCTTGAGAACTTTTACAACGGCATCCAGGCTCTGATTGGTTTCGCGGAGATTCTTGCCTTCGGGCGCCACGTCGCGGTCGTGAAAACAATAGAACGGCGCGCCGAGTTTTTCGATGAACTCGAATGCCGCGCGCACGCGGCGCTGGGCGTTGGCGATGGAGTTCGAACCATCATCCCACGGGCGCAGTGCCGTGCCCGGCCCGAACGGATCGCTCAATGGGTTGCGAAACGTGTGCCAGTAACAGACCGCGAACCGCAAATGATCGCGAAGCGTTTTGCTGTCGAGTTTTTCAGTGGCGTGGTAATGCTTGAAGGCGAGCGGGTTCTTCGACTTCGGCCCTTCGTATTCGATTCGTGTAATGTCGGAGAATGCTGGCGCCGCCATATCTGTGACTCGCAACGGTTTGAACATACTTAGTGCCATAGCCAAGGCCCGCAGAGCAACAGGTTTTTCGGAAGAACGGTGGCGGAGTTGGCAAGGAATATGCGCTTCCCACGTAGTTTATGAAGAAGCGTGCGATCACAAATGGCGGGTCCTTTGTCCTTGGGCTGATTCTCTTCGTTTGCGGGCTGAATTTTCAGGCGATTGCGGACCCGATGAACAATGCGGATCTGGCGTGGTACCGGGGTCTCTATGTTGCGCCCTACGTGCAGGTGAATACGCACCCAAACCCCTGGGACGCTGACGCGCAAGCCTTGTTGGAGATGTGCGCGCGCCGCTATGCGGGTATTGCCGACGCGCCGACGCATGAGGAAATTGGCGTCAAAGCAAAATCAGTTATCGACGCCGGTTGCACCGAGCCATTGGTTTACTACGTCTATTACTGTCAGTTGCGTCGCGCCGGTCCGAAAGCGCCGGATGGAGAGTTGCAAGGGCCGGACGAAATGTGGTTGCGCAAGGCCTTCGAAGGTTTTCGCGCGACGAAATATCCACGACGCCTGGCCATGAAAGCTGCATTGAGTGTGGCCCTCTTCGAAAAGAGAAAGGAAAAAGAGCACTCCGGAGAATCGCGGCGCCTGGCATTGGCGGCGGTGGATTTTGGGATTGAAGCCATTTCCAACCAGGAATACATGGCGAAGAATGGCGTACCGGAAACGAACCGGCTGACGAGCGATTTGGAATACTTGCGAGACATGACGGAGAAGGTGGGATTTGATACAGCGAAAGGATTTCAGCGGATGGTGGATCGATTGGGGGATGGTTACTTTTCCAATATCCTCGATGTGATCGATACGATTGCCTCCCATGAGCGCGTTCCCGATCATCGCGAGTGGGAGACGCTGCAGCGGAAAGGCCGGCGACTGTTGCGGACAGAACGGTTTGATGAGTTGGATCAATTGGCGACTGATCTGGTGACGAAGAAGTTACGGTTTCAGGGCGGTGAGTGGAAATCGGTCTATTTATATGACGGACTGAAATTGCCTCGCAAGTCGCCGGAGGAGGATTGGGCCAAGCGGTTTGAATTGATTGAGCGCTGGCGAACAGCCAATCCTGATTCCGTGCCAGCGCGGCTGGTACAGGCGCGGACGTATATGGAATATGCCTGGAATGCGCGCGGTGGAGGCTACGCCGATAGTGTGGCCCCGGCTGCGTGGAAGTTTTTCTCTGGGCGAATGGCAAAAGCGCACGACATGTTGTTGCTCATCCCGTCGGCGAATCGCCAGAACCCCGAGTGGTACCGATTGATGTTGATGAACCTGGCGGAGACGCAACAAACCGACGACTACCGCGAGTGCCTGCAACAGGCGCACGAACTGAAACTGGACTACGATTGGTTTGATAAACAAACCGCTTGGTATTCATTGCCGCGATGGTACGGGAACAAGGGCGACTGGCAGAAGGTTGCCGAGACGGCGGGGGACACGACCAAGGATGAAGACGGCGACGCCCTGTATGCGCGGGTAGTCTGGCACATCTGGGATTCCACCGAAGGCAGCAACTCGGATATTCGTAACAAGTTCTTCGAGAAAAACAACCTCTCGTGGCCGCGCATGAAGCAAGGTTTTCGGGACATCGAGAAACGCTATCCCGGATCGTTGTGGAACCTGAATGCATTCTGTCGCTTTGCCTGCATGGCAAAAGACAAAAAGGCCGCGCATGAGTTGTTCGATCGTATCGACAAAAACTGGGACGTCGCAATATGGTCGAATCGCCTCCAGTATCGCGCCTGGAGAGGGTGGGCGGAGACCAAAGACGACGACCAACTCACCAGTAAGTAAGCTGTTCAAAGACGGAGGCTGATTCAGCGTTTCACAGAACGTTGATTCACAAGACGCCGACAATTCGATCTGGACATCGGATTCCGATAATGATAAGGTCTGGGCATGTTCTTAGACAGGCCTACTCCGCGAGGAAGAGAATACCCTCACCTCAGTCCCTTGCTCCGAACTCCGGTCCGGAGTTCGGAGCGTTTTACGACTCTCCCAAGGGGAGAGGAGGGGCCGTATATACGTTTCTACGAAACGAACCCATTTCGTTTTCGTGTTGTTTTCAATGTATCGCATTTATTCACAGAAGCTTATGCCGTTTGGAGGAGCGTTTGCAAATGGGTTCGTTCTGGGAAAACAAACCCATTTTGGGACGTATTTCCTTGTGGGGAAGAATGCAAATGGGGAAAGTCCGCTCGGGGTGAAGGTCTGATGATGCGACGGATCACGATATATGTGCGAAGGGTGCTGGGAGTTTTTGCGCTGATGATGGCGTGTGTTTCGTGCCAGACGGGTTCACGCGTTGGCGCTTCGGCGACGGGCCTTGGGCCTTGGGTTCCGGACAATGGGGACGGCACTTACAAGAACCCGGTCATTTGTGCCGATTATTCGGATCCGGATGTGGTGCGGGTGGGGGATGATTTCTATTTGGTGTCGTCGAGTTTCAACTGTGTGCCGGGGTTGCCAGTCTTGCATTCGAAGGATTTGGTCAACTGGACGATCATCGAGCACGTGTTCGACAAGTTTTCCTATGGAAACTTCGATGTGCCGCAACATGGCAATGGGGTTTGGGCACCGAGCATTCGCTATCACAAGGGTGAGTTCTACGTTTATTTCGCAGATCCCGATTACGGCATCTTCATGGCGAAGACGAGGAATCCGGCCGGGCCGTGGGAACCGTTGGTGCGTGTTCAAGAATCGAAGGGTTGGATCGATCCGTCCCCGTTTTGGGATGATGACGGGAACGCCTATCTCGTACACGCGTGGGCCAAGAGCCGCGCCGGGGTCAACAGCATTCTCACCATCAATCGGATGAGCGCGGACGGCACGAAACTTTTGGATGAAGGGAAGCTGGTCGTTGACGGGCGGGACGGCAAGTATCCCACACTTGAAGGCCCGAAGATGTACAAGCGGAATGGTTGGTACTATCTAATGGCCCCGGCGGGCGGGGTGCCGAAAGGTTATCAACTGGCGTTCCGTGCTCGGAATGTTTTTGGGCCTTATGAAGGCCGGATCGTGATGGACCAAGGGAAGACGGAGATCAACGGGCCGCACCAGGGCGGGTGGGTGGAGTTGAAGTCTGGGGAGAACTGGTTCGTTCACTTCCAGGACCGTGGCGCGTACGGGCGGGTGGTCCACCTGCAGCCGGTCAAATGGGTGGATGATTGGCCGGTGATGGGGATCGACAAGGATGGGAATGGCAAAGGCGAACCGGTGTCTCTCTGCAAAAAGCCGGATGTTGGCCGGAGTTATCCTGTACTCGTCCCGCAGACGAGTGATGAATTCGATTCGCGGCGGTTGGGGTTGCAGTGGCAGTGGGAGGGGAATTATCACAAAGAATGGACGTCGCTTACGGAGCGGCCGGGGTGGCTGCGGCTATTCGCTATTGCGATTCCCGACAAGGGCACCAATCTATGGAGCGCGCCGAATTTGTTTTTGCAGAAACTTCCCGCTCCCGAGTTCACCGTCACCACGAAGCTTGAGTTTGGCAAACTGGCAGTGGGGGAGAAGGCCGGGCTGATCGTCATGGGAGCAAGCTACGCGTACCTCGCGGTGGAGCGGACATCTTCCGGTGCTCGGGTGGTCGAGGTCACTTGTCGGGACGCGGCCAAAGGTGGGAAGGAGATTGGGGAAAGCGGCGCTGATTGCGCGAGCGATTCCTTGCTGCTCCGGGTCAAGGTGAATCCCGGCGCGATTTGCCAATTCAGCTACGGCGGCGATGGGAAAGGGTTCACACCTGTGGGCGAATCCTTCCAGGCCACCGCTGGTCGATGGATGGGCGCGAAGGTTGGATTATTCTCCTTTGCGAAGGATGGCGCGGAGCAGCGAGGTTATGCGGACTTCGATTGGTTCCGATTTGAGTAAGGGCGGTTCGCCCAACTCAGGTCGCTTTGACATCCGGCGCGGGCGGATCGACTTGGAATCCGAGTTCTCGCAGTCGATGCACCTTGTACAACAGCGCTCGACGGCTAAGGCCAAGCGCCTTGGCGGTCTCGGTACGGTTAAAACTGTGCTCACGCAAGGCAAGAAGAATGGCCTCCCGTTCGAGGTCTTCCAACCGGCTGGCTTGCACGGTCAGCCTTTCCGCGGACTTCGCCGGGTCCTCCTGGACGCGCGCGGGGAAGTGTTCCGGCAGGATCAGGTCGCCATGCGACATCAGCACGGCGCGCTCGATCGCGTTGCGCAGTTCGCGAACATTGCCGGGCCACTTGTATCCCTCCAGAAAACGGGCGACACCCGGCGAAAACTTCGCCTGGTTGTTGGTAAACTGCGCAAGAAACCGCGTGGCCAGCGGGAGGATGTCCTCGGGGCGTTCGCGAAGCGGCGGAACGTGAATCTCCATCACATTCAGTCGGTAATACAGGTCCTCGCGGAATTCCCCGTTGGCGACCACTTCCTCCAGGTCGCGGTTGGTCGCGGCGAGAATGCGCGCGTCAGTGTGCAGTTCCTTGTTGGAGCCGACACGTTGAAACCGCCCGTCCTGCAGGACTCGCAGCAGTTTGGCCTGCAAGGAGGGCGACATTTCGACAATTTCGTCGAGAAAAATGGTCCCTTGATTGGCCTCCTCGAAACGCCCGATGCGCTGGGTATACGCGCCCGTGAAGGCGCCTTTCTCGTGGCCGAAGAGCTCGCTCTCCAGGAGCGTCTCCGGGATGGCCGCGCAGTTCACCTTGATCAGGGGACCGGTGGACCGGCGGCTCCAGGCGTGGATGACCTCGGCAATCACTTCCTTGCCGACGCCACTCTCGCCGGTGAGGAGGATCCGTGTTTCCGACGAAGCGACCAGCGAAGTGTCGCGAAAAACAGCTCGCATGAGCGGGCTACTGGCCACGACACCCTCCGGCAGCGGGCGGTCTTCGGTGACTTTGGGGGCCATCGCGCCTTCGAGGCCAAGGGCGTTTCGAACGGAAGCCAGCAATTCGTCCAGATCAATGGGCTTTTCCAGGTAATTCACCGCGCCGTCGCGCATCGCCACGACGGCGTCGCGGATGTCCGCATAGGCGGTGACGAGCAGGACGGGCAGGGTCGGGCGCAGCTTTCGCAGGCGATGCAGCGTCTCGAGACCCGAGATGCCGGGCATCCGCACGTCAGAAATCATCATGGCGACTTCCTGCTCGCCCAGGACTTCGAGCGCTCGCTCGCCCGAGGAAACCGGTACTGTCTCAAACCCCTGGCCGTTCAGAAACGAATTCAGAAGGCTCCGCTGTCCGGCGTCGTCATCGACGATCAGGATGCGGGCTGCGCCCGGGGATGGATGATTGGTTTTCGGTGACATGAAGGCTCCGTGTCCTCATCCCGCCTTTGCCGCAAGTTTCAGGCGGCTGAGACGAAAGATCGCTCCCTTTGGTTCCTTGGGGATATATTGAATCTCCCACCCATGCGCGAGAACAATTTGCTGGACTACCGCCAGCCCCAATCCTGTTCCCTTCGGATGGGTGGTGAAATATGGTTTAAAGATTTCAGCGCGATGCTCGCGAGAAACGCCGGGACCATTGTCGCGGACATCAAGCTGCGCCTCCGTGGCGCTGCTTCTCCGAGAAATAATTTGGATCTCCCCGCGAGCCGGGATGGCCTGAATGCTGTTGATCAGCAGGTTAAAAAGAACCTGGCGAAGCAACTGGGCGTCGGCCTCCACGGTCAGGCCCTCGTCTTCGATCTTGAGCTGGATGGCCTTGTCGTCGATATCGCTTTGGAGCGCGCGGACCACGTCGCCAATCACCGCACCCAGGGCAACCACCGACCGACGCACTTCTCGCGGCCGGGAATAATTGATGAACTCGTTCAGTTGGGCGGTGACGCGATCCACCTCGTCGGTGATCTGGAGCGACTTGCCCCGGATTTCCTCCGGTGTGCCGGGCTCCTTGGAGATCATTTGCGCCAGGCCGCGGACGATGTTCAGCGGATTGCGCGTCTCATGGGCGAGGCCGGCCGCAGCCACATTCATCTCCCGCAAGTGCGAGTTCAGTTCGCTGGCGCGCAGCAGGTAGACCTGCAATTCCGAGGTCTTGACGAGATTCTGCCATGCCAGGCCGATGCCGACGACGGAAACGGTCGCCAGGAAGCCAATGATGAAGCGCAACCAGAGATCGCGAAGCGACGCGGTGCGAAAGGACTCGGTGGACATGGCGACCACCAAACCATGCAACCCACGGGTCTCGCTCAACGCCTGATATTCTTTCTCATCCATCCAAAACGGGCGTCCGAAGCGAGGTCGGCCTCCTCGGTCCCTTGGGCTTTCGGTCCGTTCGTCTGTGTTCGTTGTCGGGCTGTTTGTGGCCACACTGTCAGGAGGGCGTTGTAAACCCGGATCGTCCGGACGAGACTCACCGCGCTCGAATCCTCTCCCGACATTACGAACTCCGTTGGTCGCATCTCGTCGCGAGAGAATAATGGTTGGGCGATTGGTTTCGCCTTCCGGGGTCACGCTCGCGCCCAGATCAATCAGGTTCACGAGAGTGACACTCCGGTCTCCCCAGCGTTCACCCTGTTGCGTCGCATCCTTTTTTTCGAGATCAAGGGGTTTGCCCGCGGAGGCCACCACATTGCCGGAAGCGTTCAAAAGCGCGACCGAGATGAGTTCGCCCGACTTTGCGAGTTCGTTCAGGGCGGATTCGAGTCGTTCCTGGGAGACGATCCCACCGAAGCGCCGTTGCGATCGAATGACGATGCTGAGCGTTGCGGCAATGTCCCGGGATCGATTGATGAGGGCGGTCCGCGCCGATTCCTTGACCCAGCGATACTCCAGGACCTGCCAGATAATAATCGTCGCCCAAACCGCCAGCAGAAATCCGTAAACAAGCGGAGTCCGGCGTCGGATGCGCGAAGTAAAAGTCGCTTCGGATTCGGCCATCTATTTCGGGCTCTTGGTGGATTGGCCAGGAGCCTTGTTGCTCTTCACCGGCAGGGTGTCGAGGAAGCGGTCCAGCTCCTGTTCCGTGAACGCCTTGGGCATTAGCTGCGAGTTGGCCTTGTCATGTTCCGACAAGACCGCCAGTTGCGAAGGTTGGGTGACGATGTGCGGGGTCAAAAAGATGATCAGTTCGGTTTTCGTGTAACTCTTCGTTTGGCGTTTGAAGGCATTGCCGATGAACGGAATATCGCCCAGGATGGGGATTTTGCTGTCCGTGGTCGTCTTGTCGTTTTCCATCAAGCCGCCAATGATGACGGTTTGAGCATCGGGTACCACCACCACGGTATCAGCGGAGCGAGAATTGATGACCGGGGCGCTGACCGAGCCGCTTGGTCCGCTGGAGATGGGAACCCACTGGCTTCGATCGGCGAGTTCCGACGTCTGGGGTGACACGATCATTTCCACGAGGCCCTCGGGAGTGATGAACGGAGTGACTTGCAAAATAATCCCGACTGGTTGGTAGGTGACGGTGTTGATCTGGTTGCCCAGCGTGTCGAAGCGCGTGCTGGTGATGAGTGGAACCTGCTGGCCGAGGCTGATGGTTGCCTGCTGATTGTTCCGGGCCAGGATCGACGGGCGCGACAGGATTTCCGTCTTTCCCGCTTGCGCAATAAGCCGCAGTGTTGCGGAGAAGTCATTGCCGAGGATCGTGTACAAACCCGCGCCCGGCGGCACGGGGGCGGCCCCTGACGAAAGAAGCCCGAAGATATTCGAGGCCGTACCCGTCATGGGGCCGCGGAGCTTGCCGGTGATGTTTCCCTCAACCCCAATATCCGAAGCGTTATTGTAAGTGACCTCCAGGAACACAACCTTAATGAGCACCTGAGGCTTTGGGCGATCCAGGCCGCGGATCACCTGTTTGATGTATTGGGCCGTCTCATCGTCGGCGATCACGGTGATTTGCTTTGTGTCGGGGTCGCTGGAAATGACCGCGTCCCCGATTGTGCCATTCGGGACATAGGGTCGGCTGTTCGCGGTGCTCGAAGGCGCCGCGGCTGGTCGTTGCGCCTGCCCCTGTCCCTGCGCGCGCGCCGGAAGTGCGGCGCACAAACAGACGCACACGCTGCCGGCCAGAATCTTTATGAACCGCAAATAATTGATCATCATGTTTGCCTCGTCATTCCTTGTTCTTCAGATTGCGGGTAACTTCCTAGAATCCCCCAACTCCACCACCGCCGCCCCCGATGCCGGTTCCGCGTCCCATGCTGCTGGTCGTCGTTCCCTGATTGTTCCGCGTGGTGCGACTGGTGAGGGCGTCGTTCTGTCCATTCTGCGTTGAAGAATTGTTCCGCTGCGTGGTCGTGTCCTTGTTGAACATGTCCTTCAGCACGGGCAACACATCCGTCACTTCCGCGTTCTCCAGCGGGATGACATAGACACTTTGTTTTCTGGAAGTATTGCCGTCGAGCTGCTCGATCATGGCGGCGATTTGGGGCATCAAATCGCCGGCGGCGCTGATGATGATCGAGGAAGTGCGTTGATCCGGGCACGCAATGACCTGGCCTTTTTTCTTCATCCGGTCACTGGTCGGCGTCTGGGTGGTCGGGGCGTTTCCCTGCCCGAAGAAGCCACCGCCAAATCCTCCACGAAAACGGACGGCGGCCTGATTTTGGTCGGCCGTCTTGCTGTCATCCGGGAACAACTGCGCAAAGAGCGCCGCAGTCTCCACCGGATCGGCATTGGCCAGATGGAACACCCGCAATTCCGTCACGTCCGAGACGCTGACGTCGATTTCCCGGACCAATTGCTCAATCGTGGGTATGTATTCCTCCGGCGCGCTGACGACCAGGGAGTTGCTGCGGTCGTCCGCCACAGCCGAGACGTGCGGGACCACTCGTTGCGCCGCTGCGTTGTCTGCACCGCCGCCCTGGCCACCCCCTTGACCGCCACCTCCGGCACCGCCGAAGCCCCGGAAGAACTGGCGAGGATTGTTGCCTTGCTGCTGGTTGGTTGTGGGCGCCTGGAACAATTCTTTGACCGCAGTGGCCAAATCTTTTGCGTCCGCGTATTTCAACGGGAAAACGCGGACGGTTGAAACGCTGGAAACCGAAGTATCCAGCGCGTTGACGATTTCCACCATGCGCCGCACATTGGCCCGCGTATCGGTCAGGACCAACGCGTTCGCGCTGTCGTTCGCGGTCAAGGTAGCGTACGCCGGCTTGAGCGGTTCCAGGTCCTTGACCAGCTGGGAGACGTTGGCGTAACGGACCGGGATAATTTGTGTGACCATTTCATCGGTCTTGGGGATCGCCTCGGCATTGCTGCCGGGCATAACCGGGATGTTTCGCTTCTTCGCTTCGTCACGGGCCATGATCGTCAACGTCCGACCGTTGCGAACCGCCGCGTAACCATTTCGATTCAGCGCAGAATCGAGCACTGCGACCGCTTCATCCCTGGTGAGGGGGCGGTTGTTCCAGACGTCCACCTTGCCTTTCACCTCGGTTTCCAAAACGATGGTGAAACCGGCAGCCCTGCTCAGGTAATCCAGGACCATTTCCAGCGGCGCGCCTCGGAAGTTAAGGCGCAATTCGTCATCGCCAGCAGGCGCGTTCGCCGCAGCCACAGTGTCCGTCGCTGCGGTCTCGCTGGGTTTCTCGGTCACAACCGGTTCCTGCGTGGCTGGTTGATCAGCCACCGCCGGCGGAGCACTGGGTTGCTCGACGGCCGGGCTGTTCGTGGGTACAGACGCCTGCGCCGTATCAGCCGTCTGGCCGTTTGACACGGCAATGGGCCCCCAGCTCAAACCGACCAGCAGAATGTAAGTTTTCATGGTGTTCATTTGTTCAGCTCCTTTTCGCGCTGTTGCATCAATTTTTTGAGGATCGCATCGGCGCTGCTGCTGCCGGTGCTGGGTCCGCTGTCGGAAGTTTCTGTATCCTTCGTTTCGGAAGCGGAAGCCGCGTCGGTAGTCTCCGATGGTTTGGCGAGCGCCACGGTGCCGTCCACCAGCTGCCATTCTCCCGCATCGAGCTTTTTCATCTGCATCCCCACGGCCATTTTGATCTGGTTGCCTTTGGTCTCCAGTTGGACATGATCAGGCGCGACTTCCGTGACCTTGTAGTCGGCAATGGTGCCGGCCACTTTCAGGACCTTCTTGTATTTCGAATCGCTGCCGCTGAAAAAAGCGAACTCGCCCCGCTTGTCAATCAACGTGCCAACCAGGGAAAAGCCCTCCGCGCGCGCCAGGCGATTCGGATCGATCCTTCGTCCACGTTCACCTGATCCCGCGCGACGGTTGGGATCGAAAATGTTCCGCTGGGAAATGATTTTGAAACTTGGATAGGCCACGGCTGCCGTAGGGTTGTTCGTGTCTCCCGCGAAGCTCCTGGTCGGAAGCCAGAGCATGCCGATAGTGAACAGGGACCACATCACGCGGCGGGCCTGACTTCGTTGGTTGCGGGAATGCTTCATGGTTGTTGTGCCGGCTCCCCCGTAAGGACCAATCCCGTAAAACGTACTCCGAGTGAAAGCTGTTGACCATCGTTATCCCGCGAGGAGATTTCGACGTCCTCCACTCGCAAGGCAATCGATTCCCGCTCCAAATCGTAAAGGAAGCGCGTCAGGGATGACATATCACCAAAGGCGTCAGCCCGGCATTCCAGCGTCACGTAGTCGTCCGCGTTCTGCTTCCATTGGGGCTTGATGGAAGTGAAACTGATCCCGCTATCCTGCGTCCAATGATCCACGGACTTCAAGACCTTGCTTTCGGCCATCGACAGGTTGACGGGAAGGGTGTTGCTCGCCATGTTTGACCAGCGGTCCCGGATCCTCTTCTCCCGATCCAGCAAAAGCCTGCCCTGGGTGAGGTCTTTCGACAATTCCGCAATCCGTTCGGAGCGCTTCGACCACACGTGACCCAAAGGCGTGAGGATCAATCGGTCAAGGGCCAGCAACGCTACCGCGCTGATCGCCACAACCGTCAGCACCTTTTGGCGGTTTTCAATTTTCATGGGTGGCTCCGTCCGACCAATGAAAGTCGAAGGTGAATTGCAGCGGTGATTTGCCGCGGACCTGCTGGACTTTTACATTCTCGATGTGATCCTCTGCCCGCAACCGATCCAAGAGTTTCAACAGGGCCTGGTTGTCATCCGCCACGCCCGAGCAGGAGACTTCCGAAAGGTCCTTGATTTCGAGCGTCTTCACCGAAACCACGCCGTCTTCCGGAAAGGCCTGGGTGAGGTTCTTGAGGATCGTCAATGTGTGCGCCGAACTGTCGAACCACGGCCGAAACTTGCGGATGTTTTGTTGCATCCCATCGATTTCCGTGACCCGCGGTTCAATGGCGCGCCAGCGCGATTCCAGGATCGAAAGCCGGGTGTACTGGATCAGGAAAGCCAGCAAAACCAGAAGAACCGTGGCCCCCGCCGTGGCGCTTGACCAAAAAACCCGACGCGAAGAGAATCGCGCCGCGAGTTCCATCCAAGGGCTGATCTTCGGCGGCAGAAACTCGAAACCGGTGGTCTGGTCTTCCAGACCACGGAGCGCCATCACCAGCGCCGGCGGCGCGCCTTCCGGAAGGGAAGCCAGCACGGCTACTCCGTCCACTTGGGCAAGGAGGCGTACTTCCACCGGCAACCCCATGCGTCCAGCGATCGCGGCAATCTCCTCGGCCAAAGGTTGCGTCCATTCGGTGCGTCCAAAGACCCTGATCTTCGTGACCGCTTCACGGAATCCTGCCGGCAGTTGTCCCAGCGTCAGCCGGATTTCCCTCGTCAACAAATCGGTGTCGATTTGGCGCTGGCCGTTGTCCGTTTCGATGGCGCCTTCCAGGGAACGCAACGCGACGACACCGCCGCCACAGGTGATCTGCAGGTCAACCCTGTTTTCACCGACTACCAGGGCCAGGACGCCTTCCGATTCCGCCGCAGACGGCAACTGCAAAGCGGCGACCAGCAGCGAGAAACGGACCGGTTTGAGACGGGCGGCAACAAGAACCTGTTCGAGGCGCGACAAGTAATCCCGGGGTATCGCCACCAGCGTGGCGTACTGGCCATCCTTGGCGGAGCGGCAGCGTGAGGTCGTCGTGCGCAGGTCTTCTGGCGCGTAGGGGAAACCTCTTTCAGCCTGGATGCTGAGAAAGCTGCCGACGTCCTCCTCCGGGATTTCGGGCAATTTGACCGGCAGGGTCAACACCCAATTCAGGGGGACGCCGACCGCACACCGGCTTTCACGGATGCCGGCTTCATCGAGGCGATTGCGGATTTCCTGCCCTACCAGCTCCGGGTCGTTCGTCAAAGGATCCAGTGAAAGCAGGGCTTCAAAGGGCTGGCCCGCCTCTGGCGGACTTTTGCCGCGCGAAAGGATGATCCCTTCGAGACGCCGTCCCTCGATGGTCAAACCCATCAGGGACGACCCACGTGGCTTCAGAAGTTTTAGGAAGTTCAGTGTCATCACATGTTCCCGGTCAGTTGCCAGTTTTGCCGTGCCGTGCCGAGCGCCCGGGTCATTTGATTCAAATCCCGACGATAAATGATCTGCGGTGTTCCACTGCTGGTGTCGAAGACGAAAAGGGTGCGCCGGTAACCCCGGCCATGATGACCGATGGCGGCAACGTCGGCGGTGAACTGATAACTCTTGGCCGTGATATACTGACCAGCTGCGCTAGCATCGTCGGGACTTAAAACTTGAGCTACCCACGCTACCGTCGCCAATTGGTCGGGATGAGCCTGTCGATACGCGATGAGAGCCTGCGCGTTGTTGACCCCAACAAGGCAAGCGAGGACGGTAGCGGAAGCGGTATTCACATTGACCAGCCCCGGAGTGTAAGGGTCGTTACTCGCGATCAGCATGTCCGCAACCTTGGCGAAGTCATCGGCATTCATCCCGCTGGTCATGTAGAATTGCAGGACACTGGTAAACTTGGGATTTGTTCCAATTTTCTGCAGGATTTGCGTAACCTGATCCGGGCTCAGCACACCCTGAAGTGCCGTCCGCAAGGCTTGTCTGTTATTGACATTGGTGCGGGGCAAGCCGTTGATCTGAGTATTCGGTTCGCGGCTGTAGACGGTGACATAGTCCAGAATTCCCGCGTTCAACCCGTTGTCGAGATTGGCGACGCTGCTTGGCAACGTATTCTGATTGCCTTCATTCGCATCGAGGATGCCGTTGAGATTGATGTCCGCGCCGTATAAAATGTCCGTGGTCGCGCCGATCACGAGTTTCAATTCGTCAATCGTCTCGAACGGGGCATTCTTGCAGGTGTACGGCGGGTTCAGCATTCCGTACTCCAATTTGGCGCCTCCCGCAACGACGGTGGAGGCGTTGGTCCGCCAGTTCAGGATCGAAGCAGCCAGATCAGGGGTCATGAACGGCAAGGCCTCCAACTGGTCCAATGTCGCCGTATTAAGGTTCAGCTTCGATGCTTCATCGACGAGAGCAAACACCGGCACACCGCTGTTGACGTTTGAAGTTCCGCCGGTATCCCGTCCAATCAGCCAGAAGTGCGCGTTCCCCACGGGCACATCCTGACCCTGGTAGGTTTGGGTGAACGGCGTCTGTCCCGATTGCGGAGTGTACGCTTGAATGACACCCGGCAAGACCAGGACGCCGGGCATGTTCGTGCCCTGCGATTGGACCTGCACTTGAAGATTGGTGAGAACGGCGCTGATGTAGCGTGCCGCGCCTTCGATCGCCTGGTCGGCCTCGACGCTGGCCTCATAATTGTCGGCAGCCTGGAGATTGAACAGCATCGACTGGCCGAAATACAAGGCGATGCTCACCAGACCAAAGGCAATCCAGAGCACAATCACCAGCACCGCCGCTGTTGGCGAAAACGCATTCCGTCCAACACGCTGCCGTATGGAATTTCCGGTTTTCATCCGCCGGTTACACTCCCTGCCGTCGCGACACTGTTACTGGACACCTGTCCGTCCACCGGGACCAAAACCTCCAGCGGCAGGCGGCCCTGGCCGGTGGAATTCCCGTTGGCAAATTCGATGTGCACCTTGATCGCTTGCGGTGCGGGCGTTACCGCGGAGGTCGAATCCCATGTGGTCTGCCAATTCGCGCCGTCGTAAAATGAAAACTGCACGGAGCTGACGCCACTCAAGAGCGGTTGCTCGGTGAGATCTGGTTGCGTAGACGCCAGAAGGTTGCGGCTGATGGCGCGGACCAGGTCCTTGCCGCCTGGATGCGAAGCGTTGGTCGAATCTTTCAGCAGGTAGGAGACTTTTTGCACGTCTCCCCAAGGCTGGTCATTGCGGATCACCCCGGTCGTCGTATATATGTCCAGATCCGTGGGTTGGTTGTTGCCGCTTTCCGTCCCGGGGCTTTCGATGGAAATCGCCATTGTCCCGCTCGTGATCAATGTGCCCCGCAAGTCGGCCTTGAGAATCGAGGCGGCATGACTTTGCGGGATGCTGTTCTCGACCAGGTCGGCGGTGACCGACCGCAAGTGTAACGCGGCATAGAAAGCGGCATTCATGGCCGCCAGAACAATCGCGGCGATGAACGTCGCAATCAGCACCTCCAACAGGGTGAAGGCGCTGGGGTCTGAAAACTTACGTTGGTTGCCTCGACGCCTCATGGGACTGTGTCCGGCAATACAGTGCTCAAGTGCACGTTGTAATTCTGATTTTGCACGGGGTAGGTGACCTCGACGGTCACGAGCCGCAAATTGTTGAGGCTGGTGTCGCCGCCCCACGATTCGTTCTTCATGGTCCATTGATAACCCGGCCACTGCGCACCGCAGGCGCCGCCCTGGCCGGAATTGTGCCATTGACCGGTGACGATCAGTTCGTTCAATTTGCTTTCCGCCAATTGCACGGCCACACCCTTGCGCCCGGCCACCGCCCCGGCGCGGCTGGCGATCCGCAAACCCTGCAAAGCCACCGGGATGACGATGGCCATGAAGAGCATGGCGGCGAGCATCTCGACCAACGTGAAGCCGGCTGGCAAGTGCCGTCTACCACGAGAGCGTTGCCCGCGTATTTGTTCTCTGCACCGTGACATAATCCAGATGATTCTCCGATTCCGCGATGGCCGACCAATCGCCATCGCCCTGTTCGATTACCACCCGTTGCAAACTACCTTCTTCGATGGAGCCATCCGGCGAAAACAGGATGCTGGCACCCTGCTTCGGCAGCGGCACTCCTTGCTCAAACTGAAACCGCAGTCCGTCCCCCAGCTTGTAGCTGACATCTTTACCGGTTCCCGCTGGCGCCGTCGCGCCTGCGGCATTGAATCCATCCTGCACCCGCAGGCCGTACGTCCCGTCGGCGGGATTCATCCACAAAATCATCGGCAACCCTTCCGAGGCGGCTCGGCTCTGGCCATAACGCGTCAGGGCCAACAGTCGCTGGCCTTCTTCCTGGACCGTCTGCCCGTGAAAAAACCTCACCAACCGCGGCGCGCCGATGGCGATCACGATCGAGAGCAGGGCCATCACCACGATCAGCTCGATCAGCGTAAAGGCGCCGCCCAACCGTGGCCTAACGCTTCTGTTTTCCCTGGTCCCAACTCGTGATGTCATCGTCGCCACCCACGCGGCCATCGGGTCCCATGGACATGATGTCGTACGTGCTTGCATTGTGTTTTCCCGGACAATCGTAAATATAAGCCTGTCCCCATGGGTCGTTGGGGATGCCTTCCTGCTTGAGGTACGGACCGCGCCAATTGGGCGCGTCCTTGGGCTGGGAAACGAGGTCGTTCAACCCATTCTTGCCCTTGGGATAATAGCCATTGTCCACCTCAAAGGCATCGAGGGCGGTCTCGAAGTTGGAGATCTGCGTTTTCGCGGCGGTCATCCGCGCCTGTTCCGTGCGTCCCGCGAACTTCGGCACGACGATGGCGGCGAGGACCCCGAGGATCACGAGCACCAGGAGCAGTTCGATCAATGTGAACGCCTCTGCGCTGTTGCTGCGAGATTGATTTCTGATTGATTGGTTGCGTTTCATGATGACAGTTCCTTTGCTGTTTATTTGATGTAATCCTGAAGCGAGAAGATCGGGAGGACCATCCCGATGAAAATTGTGCCGATGAATCCGGCAATAAAAAAGAGCATCAGCGGCTCGGCGAGGGCCACAGCCATCTTCAACTCACGATCCAGGTCGCGCTCCGTGACGTCCGCCAGGCGGATCAGCTCCTGGTCCAGACGACCGCTTTCTTCCGCCACGGAAATCATTTCCAGGACGGAGCCGGTAAAAAGTTCCCGGCAACTGGCGAGGCTCGGTCCCAGCGCGGATCCTTCCTTGACGCGTTCGATGGAGTTGGTGACCGCATCCACGAGAATCTGGTTCCCGATGGATTTGCGGGCGACGTTCAGCCCATTGATCAGCGGCACGCCGGCGGCCAGTAGGGTCCCGAGCATGCGGCAGAAGCGTGCCATGGCAAATTGCGCGATGAGTTTTCCCACGATCGGCGCGCGCAGCAGGGAGCGCTCCCAAACGCGTCTTCCTTGATGCGACCGCAACCAGTTGCGAATGAAATAGCCGCCCAGCACCAATCCCAGCACCACAAACAGGCCATATGACCGCGCGACGGTGCTCGCAGCAACGATCATGCGAGTCAACAGCGGCATGGTTCCGCCGAAACCGGTGAAAATGGTCTGAAACCTGGGAATAAAGAACACCAATAGGAAGACGAGGACGGACAGGGCCAGGGTCAACAAGATTGTCGGATAGAGCAGGGCTGTCATCACTTTCGAACGCAATTCTTTTTCCCGTGCCTGGAAATCGGCGATCTGGGCGAGGACCAAATCGAGGAAGCCGCCGGTTTCGCCCGCTTCGACCATCGCCACGTAAACGCGCGGAAACGTATCCGGCCATCGTGCCATCGTATCGGCCAGCGTCGCGCCGTCCACGACGGAATCGTGGATTTCCTTCCACTTTGTCCGGGCGAGAGGCGTGGAGGCTTCGCGATGAAGGATGACCAGGGCCCGGCTGAGAGGGACGCCCGCCGCCAACAGGCTGGAGAGCAGGCGTGTGAAATTCTCCAGCGTGCGGCTGGAGATTTTCTTGGAAGCCCAGGGTGTCACCACCATTTCTTTCTTCGAGTCGCCGTTTTTTGCAGCCTTGCCGTTGGCGCCGGCGGACAAGCTGATGGGTGTCAGGCCGCGGCCTTCAATTTGACGAAAGGCTTCCTGTCGGCCGTCGGCATCGATGTTGCCTTCGGTGACGGTGCCGTCGGTCTGCAGCGCTTTGTAAAGGAAGAGTGGCATCGTTACGGTTTCCCGGGTGCCGCGACCGGCTCGGTCTTGTTGGTGCGCGCCACTTCCTTGGCGGTTGTCACGCTGAGCACTTCTTCGACGGTGGTGATGCCCAGGCGCACGAGGCGCCAGCCGTCTTCCGCCAGTGTGCGCAGGCCCGCGCGCCGGGCCGCGTCGCGGATGACGTCACTCGAAGAGTTCTTCAGGATCAACTGGCGGATTTCGTCGTCGGAGTCCATCCACTCGAAAATGGCGTGGCGACCGAAGAAACCGGTTTGCCGACATTCCCGGCAACCGACCGAACGGTAAATCGTGGTGTTGGCGGGAATACCCACTTGTCCTTTGAACGCACGGGCAGTCGGAGAGTCATCCACTTGTTTGCAATGCGTGCAGAGCACGCGCACGAGGCGTTGCGCCAGCACGGCTTCGAGGGACGAAGCGACAAGATAGGGTTCGACCCCCATATCGACCAAGCGGGTCAGGGCGCCGGGCGCGTCGTTGGTGTGCAGCGTCGAGAAGACCAGGTGACCCGTGAGGGAGGCTTGCACGGCGATTTGCGCCGTTTCCTGGTCGCGGATTTCGCCGATGAGGATGACATCGGGGTCGTGGCGCAGAATCGAGCGCAGGCCCCGGGCAAAGGTTAGTCCGGCTTTTTCGGAGACTTGAATCTGGTTGACGCCCTTGAGTTGATATTCGATCGGGTCTTCAATCGTGACGATCTTGCGGACAGCATCGTTGATTTCGTTGAGGGCGGTGTAGAGCGTGGAAGTTTTGCCGCTGCCCGTCGGGCCTGTTACCAAAATAATCCCGTGCGGCAATTGGAGGACGCGACGAAAGCGATCCAGTTCGGGTGTGTCCATGCCCAGTTCGCTGAGGCCGCGCAACGTGGCGTTCTGCCGTAGCAAACGCATGACCACGGCTTCGCCGTGGAGCATGGGGATGACGGAAACGCGGATATCCACTTCACCGTCATCGATACGGATCTTGATGCGACCATCCTGCGGCAGCCGCTTTTCGGCGATGTTGAGATGGCTGAGAATCTTGATGCGCGAAACGATCGCCGGTTGAAACCTCTTGAGTTGCGAGGGGACCGGAACTTCCTGGAGCACGCCATCGATCCGGTAGCGGATGCGAAACTCGTGTTCGAAGGGTTCGAGATGAATATCCGAGGCCCGCAGTTCGATGGCGTCGCGCAGCACCTGGTTGACGAAGCGGATGATGGACGCGTCTTCCGCTGCGGCGTCCAGATCGGTATCCTCCTCGGAGCCGTCTTCGCTGACGACTTGCAGGGGAGTTTCCTCTTCCAGCGTGCCGATGGTGTCCGCGCCCACGCCCAGCCGTTTCTTCATCTCCCGCTGGATCGCCTCGCTCGGGGCAAGGACGGGCTTGAGTTTCAAGCCCGTCATCGCCTTGAGGGTATCAAGCCCTTGCGTGGCAAACAGGCGGCTCGTGGCGACTTCCACCGAGCCGTTGACGCGCTTCAACGGGAGGAGTTCTTCCTTCAGCAGGATGCGCGGGGGAAACAGCGACAGGAGTTCCCGATCCAACTCGACGTTTTCCAGGTCGGTATAGGCCAGCCCGTATTCGCCGGCCAGCCAGCGAAGCACGTCTTCCTCGGACGCGACGGTCCTGGAGCCGTCTTCGCACCGACGCGCCAGGGTCGCGGCATCGGCAGTCGATAGCTGCCGGGCCTGCACCATTTTGTCGAGTAACTCGTTCACGCTGTGTTCCCGCGAATCCTTGTTGGCCCTGTTATGGTAGAAGTCCCATCGAGACTGCCGTGGCCTCCTGGCGAACTGTCAGCACTTTGCGGAGGTCTTCCTGGGCTTTTGTTAAAGCTGCTTCCTTCGCCTTGCGAGAGTCGCGAAGCTTCGCCATCTTCGCTTTCAACTCCTCCGGAGAAGCTTTTACATCCAGCGCCTTTTGGAGGTCCTCGGCTTCAGGACTCGGCGGGGCATTGAAACCACCGCGACCGCCAGTGCGAGCGGCGTTGTCACCACCACCACCACCGCCGGCATTACGGCGGCCACCGAAACCCATTCCGCTCATTGCTGCGCGCCGCGTATCCATTACCTTTTGGATCAGGCCCTTGACAGCCACCCATTCGTCATCGTTGGTCATCTCGAAGCGTTCCTTGAAGCGATCCATCATCTGCTGTTGAAATTGTGCCGGATCGAAATTCCCGCGCCCGCCGCCACCACCGCCATTGTCCTGTGCCATTACATTTCCCACCCCGGCCACAAGGGCGGCCAATCCAACCGTCAACAACAACGGTCTCATCATTCTCTTCATCGCCTGGTCTCCTCCAATTTGTTTGGTTGATACGTTCCGGTTATCGCAGATCAAGGTGCTCTGCGATTTGCCCTGCTACCTTTAGCAACCCAAATGCCACGTATGGAAAACCCTTTAAAATCAAGGAGTTGCCGCTATTCAGTGCGCATTGTCTTCACAGATACCGGTTGTCTATTGTGCAAACGTTGCGCAGAGGAGTGTTTGGCCGGAGGCATGTATGCAGGAGGGCGCGGGGGAGGTGCTTAGGAGGATGAAGCGGTGGGGGCCGCCCCGCGCGACTGCAGCCGAGGACGACTGGCAGCGTCCAAATTGTGTGGCGGGGGATCGACAATCACATTTCGACAGTGTCACAAATTGGCAACAATGCCCGAAGGCCCAGCGGCCTCGAAGAGCACATTCCCCGTCTAAACTGCCAACAATCCCGGGTAATTCTTGGCGTTCGGTTTGTGGTTTGGAAACAGCTTGTCGATGTTGCGCGCGCCGAGATGTTTTTGGGACAATTCGGCGAAGACGTCGCGGTAGTCGGTGGTCAACATCAGGTCGCGGCCTTCGAAAAGTTGTTCGCGGGCGAGGCCCGGCCACCGGCCGTAAACCTTGCCGCCACGGACGGGGCCGCCGAGCACCATGAAACAGGTGGCGTGACCGTGGTCGGTGCCACGGTTGCCGTTTTGGCGTACGGTGCGACCGAACTCGCTCATCGTCAGGATCACCACGTCGTTCATGCGATCGCCGAGGTCCTGGTACAACGCAGCGAGGCCGCCGGAGAATTCCGTGAAGCGATTGGCCAATTGGCCCTGCGCGCCACCCTGGTTGACATGGGTATCCCAGCCGCCGATCTCGGCAAAGGCGACTTCGACGCCGATGTTGGCCTTGATCATCTGGGCGATTTGCATCAGCGAACGGCCAAACGCGCCGTTGGGATAGGAAGCGCCGTTGCGCGGCGAATACTTCGTCGGGTCGGCGGCCTTCAACATCCCGATCGCGTCGAAGGCGTCCTTGCCATTGCCGTGAAGCAGGTCGCCCACGGCGCTTTCGTACATACCCTCGAATCCGCTCGCGGCGGAAGCGGTGGCGCTGTTAGGCGCGGAGTTGTCGCCGTTCACCCCGAATGATTTCAAGTCGGGTATGGCCAGCGCCTCCTGGTCGCCTTGCAACGTTCGCGGCAAGATTGATGTCATCGAGACGGCGCGGAAAGGAGTAAGTTTGGCGCGGTCCTCGGGGCAGTCCAGCAGCGCGCGGTTGAGCCAACCGGTGCGGATTGATTTATCATCCGTCACGCCGCATTCCATGAAATCCTGGGCGTCGAAATGCGAGCGGTTCGAGCTGGGCGAGCCGCACGCGTGAATCAGGGCCAGATGGCCGCTCTTATAGATGGGCAGCAGGGCGCCCATGTTTGGATGCAGGCCGAAAAACCCGTTGAGATCCAGAACGCCTTGCGGGCCGGACTTCTGCGTGGGCTGGGCGATGGCGATGTCGGAACGGGACTGGTAATAATATGGATCGCCGAACGGTACGAGCATCGAGAGTCCGTCCACCGCGCCGCGCTGGAAGATGCAGATGAGAATTTTTTTGCCGCCCGCGCGCGTGGGGTCGGCGGCAAAGACCAGTTGCTGGAGGAAGGAGGGGCCCCACAGCGGCATCGTGCCGACGGACACCAGGGCCAGACCGCCGCGTTTAAGGAATGCCCGACGTGTGAGTGTCATGATAGAGCTCCTTGCATTAGTGGCGTTGGAATTCCGGTGAACCGAGAACCAAGGCGGTGAGTTCAGGGACGTTGACGGTGCTGGCGTCGCCCGTCTGCTTGTCGGGGATTTGTTTCTCCAGTGTGGCGCGGGTGGCGGGCGCCATCTCGCCGTGGAGCAGCACCCGGTTCAATTGATCGAGGACCAAATCGGGTTTGTCGCTGTCCACGCCGCGAATCAGAATCAAATCCGCGGGAGGGGCGGAGACATTGACGACCTTGTGTTCCGACAGCGCGAGCGCGAAGTTCATGCGGGCGATCAACGCGCCCGCGTTGACCCATTTGCGCGAATCCTCGGTGTAGCCGGTCGGCGCCTGATAGGCGAACAAGGGCTGGCCCATCTCCATCACGGCAATGTCCAGCGATTTGCGCCGGGCGTTGGCGATCCGATCCAGGTTGCGTCCGAACGTGGCGCCGGCTTCCATGGCGAGGCGCTGGTTCATCGGCAGAAGATCATCCGGCACAATGGTCCGGCCCGTCGCGCGAACGGCGGATACGGCGAATTCGAAAGGCGATTTGATTTTCGCCCGATAAGCCTGCGGCGAGAAGAATTCGGGGCTGTAGATGATCGTCTGAACGACCGCGCGCAAATCGCCGTCGGTTGAGCGGAAGACGGCAGCGACGCGGTCCACCAGCGCGGGCGGCGGATCGTCGGCGACGAGGCGGCGGCAGAGTTCCGTGGAGATGAATTTCGCAGTCGAAGGATGCGAGGCCAGGATGTCGAGGACGGTTTCACCGTCCTTGATGCCGCCATTCGCCGGGATATCGTGACCGAGAACTGTTTTCGCGCCGTTGTCGTGACGGCGCGGTGTGAACGCGAACAGACCGGTTTGCGGGTCGACGCCCCAACCGGTAAAGCACCGCGCCACCTCCTGCACGTCTTTTTGCGTGTAGCCACCGTCCACGCCCAAGGTATGCAGTTCCATGATCTCTCGCGCGTAATTTTCATTGAGGCCGCCCACCTGCTTCGGCTTATTGTCCACGGTTTGCGCGGGCGCGCCGGGATTTTGCTGTTGTATGACCTGTTGACGGCGGCGCTGTTCATTGGGGGACACTTCGCGCGGGGCCGAGTTTTCGAAGTTATCCAGATAATGGAGCATCGCGGGGCTCTTGGCGGACGCGCCGAGCAGGTCGCGGAATTTGCCGAAGACATGCGGGCGGATGACGTCGCGCTCGTCGGCGACCTTGAGGACGCGGCACGGGCCTTTGCGGACGTCGATGTTGAAATGGTTGCTCCAGAAATCGACGAGCACCTCGTAGAGTTGCCGGGGTGAGTCGACGGCGCTGATGATCTTGGCGTCCTGCAGTTCCGCCACGGCGATTTGCGAACGGCGAGGGGGTTCACCATTACCGGGCCGCTTGGCCGGGGCCGGGCGCGCGTTCTGGGCGCTGGCGGAATTGGTGGAAGCGTCGGCCATGGCGGCGCTCTTCTTCTCGGCTTCCGCCCGTTCGATTTGCCGTTGTTTGTTTGCCTGTTGCAGATCGCGGAAATCGCGGAACAGGTCGGTTGGGCTCATGGCGAGGGCGTCGAATTTGGCGAGTTCAGCCTGGAGCGCGGAATCGTCGATCGTCTCGGGGTGCAACTGCTGGCGCATGTACTCCGTTAAGCCGATCCCCTGGATCCACTCCACGTCGCCGGGGCGCGGACCGTACCCGAGCCGATTGAGGACATGAATGATCCTCTGGCGTTCCGTAAGCGGTTGCGGTTGATCATCGGCGGCCCGCGCCGGACTGCCCGACAGTCCCATGAGCGCACTGATTACCAACAGCGCCCCGGCCCGCCAACTCCGCCCATGAACAAGTGAATTCAGCATTTCCGTCTTTCCTGCGCGAAAGCGAAACGTTCCGTTTCCAATTCTAGCGCGTACCGTGTCACCTGTCTATTTCCAACACCGGAGCACAACGGTTGGTTGTGCCGGAAATGTGTATTTTCACTAATGCTTAGAGTGACCCAAATCCCTAACAATGCGAATCGGCTCACACTGGGTGCCGCTGCCAATTCCAACGTCCGACTAGAGCCGACGAAGGCGGAGCGTTCGTACAGTACGCGCCCGCGAAGCTGACGGGCGGCAGTGATCTACGGCGACGACGCGGACTGCCGCACACCAAGCACCACTGCGATGTCACCGGCGAGGCTACTCACTTCTTCCGGCTGCGAGGCGCTCGTGCTCCAACGTTGGACTAGGCGGGAGCCAGCGACGTCAAAAAGGTAAACGTCATAGCGATCGGTCGCTCCGTCGCGACGGGTAAGCACCAGCCACTGATATCCCAACGGTCCCAAACCGTGGATCTCGGCGAGGTCCTGGCCGTGCACGTGGGTCACGGTTGGATGGTCGCAGAGCAATCCCTGCGCGATCAGATTGCCGGAGAGTTGGTCGCTGGCTGAAGAATCCTCGACGTCCCCGGTGAACACGGCCACGGCAAAGCGCGCCCCCTGGGGTAACCGCACCGACGCAGCGCCGTGCAGTGGCGGGGGCGTGGCGAATTTGACCGCGATTGCCAACGCGTGTTTCCGGTGCACGGGCTGGCCGCCAGAGTATCCCGTCGAAGGATTACCCACGTAGGCGCTGTAGCCACTCACGAACGAACTGCGATCCAGTAGCAGCAGGCCGTCCGCGCCCCACGCGGCGGCTTTTTTGCGCATTCCGTTTTCGAGGCTGCTCCAGGTCTGGATGCCCAACCCTTCCACCTCGATCTCGCCGAGTTTCTCGTAAGCCACCGGCGGCTCCGTGCGGAACACCATGACCTTGGCCGGATCGGTGGGTGGATACGTGTGCGCTCCCGGATACAATGCCTGCTGACTTGCGCAGCCGGCCAGAGCGACGACGGCCAATGCGATGACTGCGATTCGAAACGATCGATTCATTGTGCCTCTCCTTTGGTTGGCTGCGGGGCGGAGCATGACACACGCCGCAATTCCTGGCAATCTTCTCGCGTTCGCTCTTGCAAGCGAGCCCGCGAAAGCAGGATAGGCGCCGTAATCGGTGCTGGCTCAGGCGACAGGTTAGGGCAACCCATGCTTCACTTCTTGGTGATCCTACGCCGAAGGGCATCCAGCGCCAGTATAAATGGCAAAGCCAGAACAACCGTCCCAACGACGACACGAATCCCCCTCAGGCCGAAAACAAGACCTGCAGTCAGACCTGCGAGGACGGCGCCTGTCATTTGGATGTACTGAGGCGTTTCTCGAAATCTATACATGCGGGTGTCCATCTATGGCGGCGTTTACTGCAATTGATTCAATATGGGATTGCCGGGAGGCGCGAGGCGCTGGATCTCCTGTATGAACTCGGCTTTACGGGGCTGAAAGAGAGGGACTTGAAGGGCCTTACTCTCGCCGGCCGGGTAAACCAGAATCCATTTTAGATTGAGGAATCGGAGCGTTCGGGCCCTTCCGATATCTTGCCATCGGACAAAACGTTCGTCTCCCATAAAAGACTGGGTCGTGACTCCGTCGGTGAAAATGGTGGTGGGGCAGAAAGTGGAGAGCATCCAGGCGCCGATGAGTAAGAAAATCGGTAATGCTCCACCAATAAACGTAAGTATATGGAGAATCAGTCCCAAAGTAACTGGGACGGGTATTCCCGAGTAAATCGCCAGTAGGAGGCAAAACGTCACAGGCAGGCCCAGCGCAAGCATGAAAATAAACATACTGAGGACGGATGATCTAAACTGCTTACCTTCGGTTGGTGGGGAAGCGGTCATGACGGCTGAAGTGTGTTAGGCAACAAAACAACTACCGATTCCGGCTGCCAATGTTCACCCACTGCCAAATTAAACTCCTGATGGGGCCGTAAGCAAAGCTTAAAGCAAGGCACCCACCCGTTCACCCCTTCGAGGAAGGGGAATCCTCCTCCGCCAGAAGCTACGGCGGACAAGCCTGCGTGTATCGTAAATTGATAATTTCACTGGACAGGGCCTGGTAGGAAGGGTATGGTCGGCACGTGAGTTATGGACGGACAGGACGGTACGAAACCCTGCGGGCTTCGTACCCTGCAATTCGGAGGCGGCACGGTGGCCCTACTTTGCTGGAACGCTACGAAGGCCAGACACGCGCCGTGGCTAGAAGGAGAAAGGCGGCAGGCGGAACCGCGCTCACCGAGCGCGGCTACAGTGGCGATCCGTCCGGCCGTTTTGCGGGACGCGTGGGATCCCCCCCTATACGTTTCTGCGAAACGAACCCATTTTGGTTTCGCGGACTTTTCGTTGGATTGATTTCATGTGCAGGGACTTATATTTTTTGCAGAGTCGTTTGCAAATGGGTTCGTTCTGGAAAAACGAACCCATTTGAGAGGGGTTTTAGGGAGGTGTTCATTGAAAATTGGGTTCTTTTTCCGGAAAACGAAGCCACGGAGAGGAGCCGCGACGGTAACGTCCCTCCCACATTACATCCCCGAAAAGGATTCGGGGCGGGCGGGCCGGAGGTAGGCCCGGATTCAACGCTCATCACTGGCGCGAGTCAGGATGGCCGGGTGATTGAGTCAGCACCCGACGGGTGGGCCGGTGACAGACAACGGAATCTACGGCACGAGGCGGACCCGGTAGAATCGTTGGGTGGCTGTCCCGAGGGCATTGGTGGCGAAGAGGCTGCTGCCACTCGCGGTCAAGGTGCTGCCGACGTTACTCCAATTGGTTGGGTTCATGCTGGTGGAGGACTGCACTTGATAGACCAGCCCGGACATCGTGCTCCAGGTCAGCCTGATGGTGTTGTTGGTGCGCGTCACCGCCAGGAACTGGGGTTTAGGAAGGGGCGTCACGGTGACGTCGTCGAGGGCGAACAGGGACGAATCGTTGCGGAATCCGAACTGGAGGACGGTGCTATTCCCGGTGGCGACAACCACAAACTGGAAATACGTCCAATCATAAGCCGGCTGGTTGAACTGGACGGAGTTGGTGGCCCCGTTCCACGACACCAGGAATTCATTTGGAATCGTACCGAAACCGAGATCCAAATTCTCCCGCCAAAACGAAAGCAGGTAGGGCTGGCCCGGCAACGTCGCCAGGGTTTGAGAAAGAAAGCCGACCGAGCCACCCTCGCTCAGCACCGCGGAATAGGTCCCGTCGTAGGGCGCGACGAAGAGCGAGCCGTCGTCGACATAACAGAAGCTTCCGGAGGGGTCGCCGGTAATGGTCCAGGAAGTGAAATCGCCGGTTTCAAAATCGCCATTCTGCACGAGCGGCTGCCCCACGAGCAGCGTGAACTGGCGGTTCAGGGCGATGCCGCTGTTCAGATTCTTGAAACTTACGTTCCCCGAGTAGATGTTTGCCGCGAGCGAATTAGCCGTGGAGTTCAAACTCACGGTCACGGTCTGCTTGGCCGGGCCGGACGCCAATGTACCGTTGGAAGGCGACACACTCAGCCACGCTGGTATATTGAGTGCCGACCAACTCAGAGTGGTTGTTCCCGCGTTGCTCAGGGCGTAGGTCTGGGAGGTTATGTTGAACGGGCCGCCGACCGGACCGGTGGCCGTGAAGCCGGTCACGGGTCGGATCCTCAACGCGTCAGGTGGACGGGAGAGGGCGTTGACGAGGTTGCTGCCCGTTGGGGTTCCCCAACCCGTGCAGAGGTCGTAGCCGGGGACGGCGGAGAATTGAGTAGGGCTGCCGATCCATTCATTATTGCCGGTCGTGGTGTCCTGGAAATCGGAGGTATAATCCAGTTCGGTGCCGATGAGATAGACGGCTGGATTGATGAAGCCGACCGGGGGCTTGCCGTTGGCCGCGGCCTGTTGGTTGACCAGCGCGATAAACGCCGCCCACAACGGCGAGGCAACACTGGTCCCACCGATCCCGGGATATTCGGTGCCGTTATTGGCGATGACGTCAACGTTGTCGGCGGTGAGGGCGACATCGGGAACGTTGCGCATGGTCGTCGACCCGCCGTTGGCGGTCGTGGCAATACCCTGCTGCCAGCTTGGAATCGAGTAGGAAGTGCTGATGCCGCCACCGCTGCCGATACCGTCCTCCGCAGAGCCGAATTCCACACCCCAATTCCACGCGGTTTCGGACACATACGGCCCCTCCGGACCGGTCGTCGTCAAGGTCGTCCCACCGACACTGGTGATGTATGGATCGTCTGCGGGAAAATTGGTGGAAGTCGAACCGATATACGCGTCGCTGTCACCCGAAGCCGCGAAAAAGGATTGCCCCTGGGCCGCCATTTGCTGGAAGATCTGATCGGCGTTGGTATCGGGACCATCGCCCCAACCCCAAGAACAACTGAGTTGCCGGGCCTGATTGTCCGTGGCCATCCGGTTGAGGACGTCGTTCGGTATGGCGTTGGTCTGCGCTTCGTAGAGGATCACCTTGGACAGTCCGGGTGCCATGGAGATCACCATTTCAATGTCGAGCGAGACTTCGACAGTGCCATCGCCACCGTTCGGAGTCCCGTCATACCCATCGATGTAGACATTCGTCAGGGTAACGTTCGGCAGACCAGCC
>Ga0247667_1000075_pt1 | contig 59421 bp, 50 predicted proteins | sample CNK08_metaG_FD_183027 | JGI IMG/M metagenome (GOLD analysis project Ga0247667, IMG submission 183027) | Soil microbial communities from Purdue University Martell Research Forest, Indiana, United States - CNK08 | ecosystem: Environmental > Terrestrial > Soil > Temperate forest > Bulk soil... | reverse complement strand
CACGTTCCGCGGCTATTACAAGCTTCCGGCCGTGCAGACCTCGACGGAAAACTGCGTGGCGCACAACGGCAGTCTGATTCCCGTCCCCGGCCGCGATCTCATGGCGCAAGGGTGGTATCAGGGCGGCGTCTCGGTGTTCGACTTCACCGATCCCGCGCACCCGACCGAGATCGCGTACTTCGATCGCGGGCCGATGGACTCGACCAAGCTCGAGCTGGCGGGCAGCTGGTCCGCCTACTGGTACAACGGGTACATCTACAGCTCCGAGATCGGGCGCGGGCTCGATATCCTCGAGCTCCAGCCGAATCCGCTGCTCACGCAAAACGAAATCGACGCCGCGAAGCTGGTGCGGGTGACGTATCAGAACGTGCAGGATCAGCAGCGCATCAGCTGGCCCGCGAGCTTCGTCGTCGCGCGCGCGTATCTCGATCAGCTGGAACGCGGGCGCGGTCTCGCGACCGCTCGCGTCCGCGCGGCGCGGACGGCACTCACGAACGCGGAACGGGCAACAGGCCAGCGGCGCCGGAGCGCGCTGACCGCGCTCGTCGCCGAGCTCGACCGTGAAGCGGCGAGTGCCGCGGACGGAGCACGAGTGCGCGCGCTGGCGGAGGAAGTGCGGGAGCTGGCGCGGTAAGGCCGCGGCTCGGCATCGGTCCTCACCCCCTGGCGAGAGCGGATCAGAGGGGTGAGGACAGCGCCGGCCCGCGCGCCGCATCCTCAGCCCTGTCGCCCCCTGACGTGCGGAGATCCTTCGCTCGCGCGCCCGTCACACCCATTCCGCGTCGGACAACGAGATCGCGAACAGGCGCCGGCAGCGCGGGCACTCCATCCGCGGCGCGTCCCCCATGAGCCGCGCCCGCTCGCCGCAGTTGGGGCAGACCCCGTAACGCGAGCCCCACTCGAGCGGGATATCGAATGCGTCACCCGGCAGTGGGACCACGGACCAGAGTGACGGCCGCACCGGGAGCACCTGGACATACTCGCGTGGCACGCCGACGGCCTGTTGGTTCACTTCGATGACGGCTTCCTGGGGGGTAACGCGGAGCAGCGGATACCACGCGCCGCGGCGCACGCGGCAGTTGTGTCTGGTCCACACCCGCGCCCACTGCTGGACGTCCGGCATAGAAGCCCCCTCCCCACGGGTGGTGGAGAATCGTGCTGGGCGTTGCTAGGGCGCGTTGTCCTTAGTAGGGCCAGAGCGCCAGGCTGTCAAGCTCCGGGCTCCTCGCCCCTCATGGCGCGGCTGAAGCCGCGGCTCGGCATCGTCTGCTCAAGCAGAACCCCGGCTCGTTTACGAGCCGCCGCCGAGCCGCGAGTTCACTCGCGCCTTCCCCGGGGTCAGCCCAGCGCGTTCTTAGCGGCCGAACCATTCGCGTGCATATTGAAACGCTCCAGAATGCACCGTTCTGGAGCTCACGGTCGAGAGAAGTCCTCTGATTGTCACGGCCAGTCCGCTCACGGTCGCGACTAACTCGCTCACCGGCGATAGGTGCTCCCTGATCGGCGCAAGTCGTCTTCTGATCGGCGCGAGTAGCTCGCTCACCGTCGATAGTTGTCCCCTGATTGGCGCCAGTTGCTCGCTCACCGTCGATAGCTGTCCCCTGATCGGCGCAAGTAACTCGCTCACCGCCGATAGTTGCTCCCTGATCGGCGCGAGTAACTCGCTCACCGGCGATAGTCGCTTCCTGATTGGCGCGAGTAACTCGCTCACCGGCGATAGTTGCTCCCTGATTGGCGCGAGTCGTCCTCTGATCGGCGCGAGTAACTCCCTCACCGGCGATGGTTGTTCCCTGATGGTCGCGACCTGTCCGCTCGCGGGCGCGACCAGCGCGCTCACGCCGCGGAGCAGGACGGGCATCGCCCGGGGGTTGGGGGGGACCGAGCGTGCGGACCGGACCCCCGTGGCGCGGCTGAAGCCGCGGCTCGGCATCGTCTGCTAAAGCAGAACACGGGCTCGTTTACGAGCCGTCGCCGAGCCGCGAGTTCACTCGCGCCTACCCCCGGGGTCAGCCGAGCATGGGTGCTTGGGGCACGGTAGATTCCTGCACCGGAGGCGCAATGAATTGGTTACCGGGGTTCACTATTCCTACGTCAGATTCGGAAATGGGCCATTTCCGGGTCGGGGTGCAGGTGGGTCACCAGAGCGGTGGACGGCTGGTGGCCGTGCTGGCCCTGGTGGACACCGGTTCCACCTACACGTGGATCCCGCGGGACGTCCTGGACGGTCTCGGCGTTCCGCCCGAGGAACAGTGGCCCTTCGTACTCGCCGACGGACGCGAGGTCCGCTACCCGGTCGCGTGGATCAAGATGAGGATCGGCGATCGAGTCCAACCCACGATCGCTGTATTCGCCCAGCCCGGCTCCGAGGCGATTCTAGGGGTGCACGCGCTCGAGGGCTTCGGGTTCGCCGCCGATCCCGTCAACCGGCGACTGGTTCGAGTACCAGCCCGCGCCTAGGTGTCCGCTCCGGTCTCCATCGTCGTCGTCAGCTTCAACACCGTGCGCGAGGTGGTCGCGTGCCTCGAGTCCATCGAGCGCAGCGCCCGGTCGGTTCCGCATGAGGTCATACTGGTCGACAATGCCTCGGCGGACGGCACGGTCGCGGCGGTGCGCACCCGGTTTCCGTCGGTCCGGCTGATCGCGAACGACAACAACGTAGGGTTTCCCAAAGCGAACAATCAGGCCCTGCCGCTCGTGCGGGGGGAGTACGTGTTGTTTCTCAACCCCGACTCGGAGCTCGCGCCCGGCACGATCGAGCGTATGGTGGCCGCGTTGGAGGGGTTCCCCGAGCGCGCCGCGGTAGGCCCGCGGGTGCGCAAGCCGAACGAGTTCATGTCGCGCACCTGCGCGCGGCGGCTGCCCACCCTGTGGACGGAGTTCTGCGACTTGTCGTGGCTGGCGCGGATCTTCCCGCGCTCGCGGCTGTTCGCCTGGAAGTACTACGCGGGCTGGGACGGCACGAGCGATCGCGACGTGGAGTGTCTGCTCGGCGCGGCGATGCTGTGCCGCACGGCGCAGGTGCGCGCGCTCGAGGGGGGGGGGTTCGATGAATCGGTCCCGCTGTATCTCGACGACATGGATCTGTGCAAGCGGCTGGGCGCGCTGGGCCGGCTGCGCTACCTGAGCGACGTGCCGCTGTTGCACCAGTACAGCGTGAGCACGCGCAAGCAGCCGACGCCGCTGATAAAGCGGCTCGGCCTGCAGGCGACGTATTGCTACTTCGTAAAGCATCGCGGCTCCGGTTACGCGCGGGCGTACGTCGCGATCGTGGCGGCCGTGGGCCTGGCCTCGTTCCCGCTGGGGTTCGTGCGCCTGCTCGGTGGCTCGCTCAAGAAGGCCCGGCGCCGCTGGGATGAGGGGCGGGTGTTCGTCGACTGGGCCTGGCGCTCCAAGGCGGTGACCTATACCCTCCCCCGACTATGAGAAAGGGCATCATCCTGGCCGGCGGCTCGGGGACGCGGCTCCACCCCCTGACCCTCGCCGTCAGCAAGCAGCTACTCCCGGTGTACGACAAACCGCTCGTCTATTATCCCCTGTCCACGCTGATGCTCGCGGGGTTGCGCGACATCCTTGTGATCTCCACGCCGCACGACCTGCCGCGGTTCCGGGACCTGCTGGGCGACGGGTCGCACATTGGCCTGAACCTCTGCTACGTGGAGCAGCCCCGGCCCGAGGGCCTGGCCCAGGCGTTCCTGCTCGGGCGCGAGTTCCTCGCCGGTGATCCGGCCACGCTCATTCTCGGCGACAACATCTTCTACGGCGGCGGGCTGCGGCCCGCGCTCGAGGACGGCGCTCGCAGGGCCAAGGGTGCCACCGTATTCGCCTACCGCGTGAAGGATCCGGAGCGCTACGGTGTGGTGGAGCTCGACGCCACTGGCCGCGCGAAGAGCCTCGAGGAAAAACCCAAGGCGCCCAAGTCTCATTATGCGGTGACCGGCCTCTATTTCTACGACGCAGACGTTGTAGACATCGCCGCCGGCCTGCGCCCCTCCGCCCGTGGTGAGCTCGAGATTACCGACGTGAACCGGGCGTACCTTGCCCGCGGCGACTTGCACGTGACCGTGCTCGGCCGTGGCATCGCGTGGCTCGACACCGGCACGCCCGAGGCGCTGCTGCAGGCGGCGAACTACGTCGCGGCGCTCGAGGACCGGCAGGGCCTCAAGGTGGGCGCGATCGAAGAGGTCGCCTACCGGATGGGATTCATTGACGCGGCGCAGGTCGAGCGCCTGGCCGCGCAGATGAAGGGCAATGCGTACGCCCAGTATCTCCTGTCCGTCCTCGCCGAGGACGCGTGAAGGCGATTCCCACCGAGCTGCCCGGCGTGATCATCATCGAACCTCGCGTGTTCTCGGACACCCGGGGTTTTTTCTTCGAGAGCTATCACGCGCCACGGTACGCCGAAGCAGGGATCACTGTCACGTTCGTCCAGGACAACCACTCGAGCTCGGCGAAGAACACCATCCGCGGCTTGCATTACCAGCTGCGGCGGCCCCAGGCGAAGCTCATGCGCGTGATCCGCGGGTCGGTGCTCGACGTGGCGGTAGACATCCGGCGCGGCTCGCCCACGTTCGGTCGCTGGGTGGGGGTGGAGCTGTCGGCCGAGAACAAGCGCCAGCTGTTCGTTCCCGCCGGGTTCGGCCACGGCTTCTGCGCCACCTCCGACGTGGCCGAGCTGGAGTACAAGTGCAGCGACGTGTATGCGGCGGATGACCAGCACGGTGTGCTCTGGAGCGACCCGACCATCGGGATCAAATGGCCGGTGCGAGCGCCGATTCTGTCCGACGCCGATCGCGCGTACCGCCCCTTGATGGTCGACCGGGACGATCTCCCGCTGTACCAGCCATGACGTTCTCGCCGTCGTGTGTCCTGGTCACCGGTGGGGCCGGGTTCATCGGGTCGAACTTCGTCCGGTGGATCCTCGAGCATGCACCGGGCGTCGCAGTCGTCAACCTCGATCTCCTGACGTACGCGGGAAACCTGGAGAGCCTCGAGGGCTGCTCGGGACCGTACTACTTCGTTCACGCCGACGTGCGCGATTTCGACGCCGTCTCCCGCGTGCTCAAGGGCAAAGCGACCGAGACATCAGGCCGCCGCTCCATCCCGGCACCCGATTGCGTGGTGCACATGGCGGCCGAGTCGCACGTGGACCGGTCCATCATGGGACCCGCGCTGTTCGTGGACACGAACGTGCGGGGCACGCTCACGTTGCTCGAGGCGTGCCGAGCGGAGCTCGTGGAGAAAACGCGACCGTTTCGGTTCCTGCAGGTCTCGACCGACGAAGTGTACGGCTCGCTCGGCCCCAGCGATCCCGCGTTCACGGAGGCGACGCCGCTCGCGCCCAACAGCCCCTACTCCGCCAGCAAAGCCGCGGCCGACCTGTTGGTGCGATCGTACGTCGAGACGTTCGACTTTCCCGCGCTGATCACCCGCTGCTCGAACAACTACGGTCCCTATCAGTTTCCCGAGAAGCTCATCCCGTTGATGATCACGCGGGCCCTCGCGGACCAGCCGCTGCCGGTGTACGGCGACGGGCTGAACGTGCGCGACTGGCTGCACGTCGAGGACCACGCGAGCGCCATCTGGGAGGTGCTCACCCGGGGGCGACTCGGGCAGGTGTACAACATCGGCGGCAGCGCCGAGCTGCCGAATGTCGAGGTCGTGCGCACCCTGCTCCGCGTGCTCGCCAAGCCCGAGTCACTCATCAAGTACGTCACAGATCGACCGGGACACGACCGCCGCTACGCCATGAACACCGAGCGGATCAACCGCGAGCTCGACTGGCGGCCGCGGCACCGATTCGAGACCGGACTCGCCGACACGATTCGCTGGTATCTGGAGCACCGGCCCTGGTGGGAGCGCGTCTTGAGCGAGGCGTACCGCGCGTCCAACGCCCTGTACCTGAAGAGCGATTGATGCAGGCGCTCGTTCTGGGCGCCGGTGGTATGCTCGGCCACGATCTGGTGCGCGCCGCGCCATCAGGCACCGAACTCCACCCCTTCTCTCGGCAACAGCTCGACATCACCGACGCACCAGCGCTCGCGGCGCGCGTGTCCGCCTTGCGACCGGACGTCATTCTCAACGCCGCCGCCTACACCGCGGTGGACCGGGCCGAGGCGGAGACGAAGCAGGCGTGGCGAGTGAACGCGGAAGCGGTGGGTGAGCTCGGACGGATCGCCGCGGCAGCGGGTGCCCGCGTCGTACACTTCAGCACGGATTACGTGTTCGACGGCAACGCGAGCCGGCCGTACCGGGAGGACAGTCCGACGGATCCCGTGAACGCGTACGGAGCGAGCAAGCTCGCCGGCGAGGAGGCGCTCGGGCGGAGTGGCGCCGACTGGTTGATCGTCCGGACGCAGTGGCTGTTCGGAGTAAACGGCAAGTCCTTCCCGAGGACGATGTGGGAACGGGCGCGCGCCGGACTCGCAACGAAGGTCGTAACGGACCAGACGGGTCGGCCGACCTACTCGCACGACGTCGCTCCGGCTGTTTGGAAACTGATCGACGGTGGCGTAAGCGGCGTGATGCACATCGCGAACGACGGTGCGGCGACGTGGTTCGATGTCGCGGCCCGAGTGTTCGAGCGAGCCGGGAAGCGGGACCTCCTCACGGCCTGCTCGACGGCGGACTTCCCGACCCCGGCGCGCCGACCGCGTTACAGCGTGCTCGACACGACGCGTCTCGACAAGCAGCTGGGCGGCCCTCTGCCCCCCTGGGCCGATGCCGTGGATCGATTTCTGGAGTGCCTCCCGAGCCGAACGTGACCCGCAAGATGCCTGGGCTGACCGCGCCGCGGCGCGGAAGACTGTTCCGACTCCTCTGGCCCCTCACGTCGTATCTGGTGACGAACGTCACCGTGACCGTGTTCTGGGTGTTCTTTTTCGTCTTGAACCGGACGAGGGTCATTGGCCGGCACCATGTCGGCGACGCCAGGAACACGCTCCTGCTGTCGAATCATCAGTCGATGCTCGACAGCTTCTTGGTGGGTCTGGCGGCGTATTATCCGAGGTCGTGGCTCAAGCCACACGTGATTCCCTGGAACCCCGCGGCGGCCGAGAACTTCTACAAGAACCCGCTGCTGGCCTGGCTGGCCGACAACTGGAAGTGCATTTGGGTGCGTCAGGGGCGGCGCGACCTGCACGCCCTGCACCAGATGATGCAGGTGCTACCCCGGGGCACGATGACCCTGTTTCCGGAGGGCACGCGGTCTCGGGATGGCGCCGTGGGATCCGGCCGCCCGGGACCGGGGCTCCTCATTCTGGCGACGCGGCCCCGGGTGATTCCGGTGGCGATCGAGGGCATGAACGACGTGCTGCCGATCGGACGCTACGTCCCGCGGGTGTTCAAGCGGATCTGCGTGTCCTTCGGCCCGCCCGTGGACTACGCCGAGTTTGTCACGCTGCCTCGTACCCGGGAGACGGCCCAACGCCTGATCGACTCCATCATGGAGAAGATTCGGGTGCAGCACGCCGATCTCAGCTGTAACGACTAGTTCGACTGTCCCTTCGCCTGGCGCCGGATTTCGTCCTTCATCGACTCGGGCAGGGATTCCGCGTCCCGACCCTCGGGCATGTACACAGACACACCTTCCGGGTTCAACACGTGGCGATGATAGGAGCCCTTCGAGGCAAGTTCGGGCATCGTTCCGGACCAGGAGATGAGCTTGTGACCGACCATGTGCGAGGGCAACTCCTGCGGAGGGTTGCCGTCGGCCGGGACAATCCAGCCACGCGGCTCGCCCCACTGCTGTTTCCTTCGGGTCATGACAGCCTCCAATTCCTTAAGGTCGAACTCGTTAACACAACAAGTTAATATGATCAACCATGACTGTGAAATATACCACTGTACTTGACAAGTCAAGTACATCGGTCTATGCTCTAGTGATGGAACTATTTGGAATTCATGAAGATCCGCTGCTGTCAGAGGGAGGCACGCGATGACCGCTACTGCGACGAAAACCAGGCTGAAGATCTATCCACTCGCCGATCGGGTGGCGATCAGGCCCATGGAAGAGGCGGAGGCGATGAAAGGTGGTCTCTACATCCCGGACACGGCCAAGGAAAAGCCGATTCAGGGTGAGGTCATCGCGGTCGGGCCCGGCAAGCTGGAGAAGGGTCAGCGCGTCCCAATGGAGCTGAAGGTCGGGGACCGGGTCGTGTATGGGAAGTACACCGGCTCGCAGGTCGAGCTGGAAGACGAAGAGATCATTCTGATCAAGGAATCCGACGTCATCGCCAAGCTCAGCTGAGCGGGGGAGGAAGAGATGTCTGCCAAGTACCTCGAATTCAATACAGAGGCTCGGACCCGCCTCAAGCGGGGCATCGACCAGCTGGCCGATGCGGTGAAGATCACGCTCGGTCCGAAGGGTCGCAATGTCGTCATCGAAAAGAAGTTCGGGAATCCGACGATCACCAAGGACGGGGTCACCGTCGCCCGGGAAATCGAGCTCGAAGACGGGATCGAGAATATGGGCGCCCAGATGGTGAAGGAAGTGGCGACCAAGACCTCCGATATTGCCGGGGACGGCACGACCACCGCGACCGTCCTGGCGCAGGCGATCTTCCGCGAGGGCCTGAAGTCGGTCACCGCGGGCGCCAACCCGATGTCGCTGAAGCGCGGCATCGACAAGGCGGTCGAGTTGGTCGTGGAGGACCTGAAGCGGATCTCCGCGCCCACCAAGGGCCGGAAGGAGATCGCGCAAGTCGGGGCGATCTCGGCGAACGGCGACAAGGAGATCGGCGACAAGATCGCCGACGCGATGGACAAGGTGGGCAAGGACGGCGTGATCACCGTCGAGGAGGCGAAGGGCCTCGAGACCACGCTCGAGACCGTGGATGGGATGCAGTTCGACCGCGGCTACCTGTCGCCCTACTTCATTACCGATCCGGAGAAGATGGAGGCGGTGCTCGAGGACGCGTACGTCCTGGTGCACGAAAAGAAGATCGCCACTATGAAGGATCTGCTCCCGGTGCTCGAGAAGGTAGCGCAGGCCGGCAAGCCCCTGCTCATCATCGCGGAGGACGTCGAGGGCGAGGCGCTGGCGACGCTCGTGGTGAACAAGCTGCGCGGCACCCTGAAGGTCTGCGCCGTGAAGGCCCCCGGGTTCGGCGACCGGCGCAAGGACATGCTCACGGACATCGCGACCCTCGCGGGCGGCAAGGTGATCTCCGAGGAGCTGGGCTTCAAGCTGGAGAACACCGGGCTCGACGATCTCGGCCACATCAAGCGGGTCTTGGTGGATAAGGACAACACCACCCTGATCGGCGGCAAGGGCAAGCAGGCCGACGTCCAGGGTCGCATCGGCCAGATCAAGGCCGCGATCGAGAAGTCCACGTCGGATTACGACAAGGAGAAGCTGCAGGAGCGGCTCGCGAAGCTCGCGGGGGGCGTCGCCGTGATCAACGTGGGCGCGGCCACCGAGACCGAAATGAAGGAGAAGAAGGCCCGGGTCGAAGACGCGCTGCACGCGACCCGTGCCGCGGTCGAGGAGGGCATCGTGCCGGGCGGCGGTGTCGCGCTGTTGTGGTGCCGGAAGTCCCTCGACAAGGTCAGGGGCGCCGATGAGGACGAGAAGACCGGCATCGAGATCGTCCGCCGCGCGCTCGAGGAGCCGATCCGGATCATCGCGCAGAACGCGGGCGCCGAGGCCGCGATCGTCGTGGGGAAGGTGCGGGAGTCGGCCAAGCTGAACTTCGGCTACAACGCCCAGACCGACGAGTACGAGGATCTGGTCGCGGCCGGCGTCATCGACCCGACCAAGGTCACCCGCACGGCGCTGCAGAACGCCGCGTCCATCGCGGGACTGCTCCTCACCACGGAATGCGTGGTGGCGGAGAAGAAAGAGAAGGACAAGATGCCCCCGATGCCCGGCGGTGGTGGTGGGGGCATGGGCGGGATGTACTAAGCAAAGGATGTAGCGGTGAATGATCCGTACACGGCGGGGGAGCTGGAACAGATCAGAACTCAGGCCGTGTGGTTCGCTACCGACGTTGGTTGTCCACGACACGGGAGCCGGATGAGGGTAGCAAAGACCTTCGTCTTTCAGGAACTGCAGCACAAAGCGCTGGATGGGTGGCCGGCCCTCGCAGGGTGGGACCGAGAGGGAGTCGAGCTCACGTGCGACGAGTGTCGTTACAACGTTCGCGTGGGAACAGGGCCGGTGCTCCAACGCGCCTGGGCGAATATGCTCGCGAAGGTGCTGGAGGGCGTGGAGCAGCGCGGCCGTGACTCACGCCTCGTCGGGTCGGACCTGCGAGCGCTTCAAGTGACTATCGAGCAGAAGTTTGCGGCCTCCATCTCCTGCGCAGATCTCGCCATACCCGCCGAAACGCTCGCCGCACGGATTCTCGACGAGTACGACCGGGACATGAAGGGGACGTAGGTGGCGGTCCCCACATTGTTTTCTTGACAGCGATGCATAAGTTGGGGAGCATCTGAGCCTGTTGCGAGGAGGCAACACGTGACCGAGAACCCGCTGCAGGAGAAGGGGTTCCGCGACCTCCTCGACGCCGCTCCCGATGCCATGGTCATCGTCGACCGACGAGGCAGCGTGGCCGCGGTGGGTCGGCAGGCTGAGCGGCTGTTCGGATGGGCCGAGGCAGAGTTGCTGGGCCAGCCGATCGATCAGTTGATCCCCCCGCGTTTCCAGCGAGTCCGTGTGGCGCAGCGCGCGAGCGAGGACGAGTCGCTCGGGATCCCGCCGAGGGAGGCCCCAGTCAGTCTGTTTGCCCGCCGGCGGGACGGGAACGAGTTCCCCGTCGAGATCAGCCAGACCCGACTGAGTTCGGGCGACCCCGCGCTCGTCTTGGTGACGATCCGTGACCTCACCGAGTGGCGGCGGGCTCAAGACAGCCTGTTCCGCGAGAAGGAGCAAGCAGTCGTCACCCTGGAATCCATCGCGGATGGCGTCATCACGACAGACGCGGCCGGCTTGATCACGTACCTGAACCCGGTCGCGGAGCGGCTCACCGGTTGGCGCGCTCTCGAAGCCCTGGGGCAGCCATTGGACACCGTCCTCACCCTCATTTCCGACGCTACCAGGCTGCCCATCGAAAGTACGGCTGCCCGCTGCCTGCATGAGGGGCGCACCGTGGATCTGCCCGAAGGTGTCTTGCTGCTGCGCCGCGACGGGACGGAAGTGGCCATCGCGGATTCGACGGCCCCCATCCACGACCGGAACGGAGCCACGATCGGCGTCGTGCTCGTCTTCCACGACGTGACCGAGAAGCGCCGCGTAGCCCATCAGCTCTCCCACACAGCCACCCACGACGCCCTCACGGGCCTGGTCAACCGGAACGAGTTCGAGCGGCGGCTGACGCGGGTCGTGGCGTATGCTGCCGACGCCGCCGAAGCCGGCGCGGAGCACGCCCTCTGCTACCTGGACCTCGATGGATTCAAGCTTATCAACGACACCTGCGGTCACGAGGCCGGGGACGAGCTCCTTCGGAAGATCGGCGCCCTGCTGAGCGGCCAGATGCGCGGGCGCGACACGCTGGCGCGCATGGGCGGCGACGAATTCTGCGCCCTCATGGAGCACTGCCCGCTGACGGAGGCTGAGGAGATCGCGGAGAAGCTCCGACGGACGGTGGAGGAGTTCCGCTTCGTATCCCAGGACAGGAGCTTCCCACTGGGTGTCAGTATCGGCGTGGTGCCCATCACCGCCGCTAGCGGACGATCGGCCGCCGTGCTCCGGGCTGCCGACGCCGCGTGCTATGCGGCCAAGGACGCGGGACGCAACCGCATCCATGTCGAGCGACGGGAGGCGACGGCTGGAGTGTTTCAGGGGGCTGAGACTCGACGGGTCACACACCTCGCTCGGGCCGTGGATGAGGGCCGCTTTCAGCTGTACAGCCAACGGATTGTCCCACTCAAGCCGGAGCGACCCGCTCGCCCCCGGTGCGAAATTCTGTTGCGTCTGCCGGACGAGCAAGGTGGCTTGCTCACCGCCGAGTCCTTTCTCCCGCAAGCAGAGCGGTACAACCTCATGCCGGCGATCGATCGCTGGGTCGTGTCTCAGACGGTCGCATTCCTGGGACAGTGGCACCAGGAGCATCCCCAGTGCGAGCTGCCCCTCTGCTCCATCAATCTCAGCGCCTCGTCACTGAACGAAGACTTCGTCGCCTTCGTGCGCGAACAGCTGGCGGAGCACGGGCTGCCGCCCGAGGGTCTGTGCTTCGAGATCACCGAGGCCGCGGCGCTCGGCAACCTTGCGCACGCGGTGCGGCTGATCTCCGAGATCCGGGCAACGGGCTGCTCGATCGCGCTCGAAGATTTCGGCAACGGCCTGACCTCATTCGCCTATCTCAAGTCGCTGCCGGTCGATTTCGTGAAGATCGGCGGGCACTATATCCGCGCCGTCGCTGAGGACCCGGTCTACGGGACCCTCGTGGCCGCAGTCAACGACATCGGCGGGATCATGGGCATTCCCACGATCGCTGAAGAGGTGGACAGTGAGGCCGCTCTGCAAAAGCTGCGGACCTTGGGGGTGGCCTATGCGCAGGGGAATGCCGTGGCGCCGCCGGAGCCCCTGACGGATCCAGAAGGGGCAATGGCCATGCCTTGCTATCGGCGATCGGCATGACCCGAAGCAGGCATTAGGCTCGCAGCAGCTGCCTTCGCGCCTCTCGCGTGCAGACGTGCTCACTCGGTCGCGAGGAACGCCCTCACGGTCGGGAGACACTGCGGCCCGGCTCGGGTGTCAAACGCCGAACGCGCCTCCCTTTTAACATCTTGACGCACCACGAGTTAGCGACCATTTTATCCGCCGTTCCCTTCCCGAGCCCTTGGGGGAGAAGAGATGGCCGAGTCTAGAGCACGGAGCATCCTGCTCCGGGGCGATGGGACTTACCCTGTGCCGTCGGGCACCGCACCCCGCTCCCTGCTCCCTCTCTTGCTCGCATGTTTGCTCGGGACTCCAGCGGTCGGCTCAGCTCAGGTGCCCACCGGTGCCCCACCCCCCGCTCAAGCCCAATCCGCCCTGCAGCAGGCCATCCAGCAGAATCCCGGGCTCGCTGATGTCTTGAGGCAAAGACTCCAACAGTCAGGGCTTACACCCGACCAGATCCGCGCACGGCTTCAGGCGAGCGGTTACCCGGCGAACCTGCTCGACGCCTACCTCGGCGGCACGACGCCGGGTCAGCCCAACGTGGCTCCCGGCGCCAACGAGCTGGCGGCCGTCCAAGCGCTCGGCCTGGCGCCGATCACGCTTCCGGTTGCCGCACTTCCCGTGGACACCGGGCTCGTGCGCGCGGCCCGCGGCACCGCGGCCGTCGAGCCGACGAGTCGCGTGTTCGGCGTGGACGTGTTCCGGCGCACCACCACGCAATTCCTCCCGCTCCTCTCCGGGCCCGTCCCCGCGGACTACAAGCTCGGCCCGGGTGACCAGCTGGTCCTGATCCTCACAGGCGACGTGGAGCTGGCGTACACGCTCCAGGTGACGCGCGAGGGATTCGTGCTCATTCCCCAGGTGGGGCAGGTGTTCGTGTCGAACCTGACGCTCGACCAGCTGCGGGACCTGCTGTATACGCGACTGGGGCGCGTGTACTCGGGGGTGAAGCGCGGCTCGAACGCGACCACGCGGTTCGACGTGACGGTCGCCAACGTGCGCGCGAACCAGGTGTACGTGGTGGGGGAGGTGACGCAGCCCGGCGCCTACCAGATCAGCTCGCTTGGAACCGTACTCACGGCACTCTACGCCGCGGGCGGCGTGACGGAGCGCGCCGAGTTGCGCTCGGTAGACGTGCGACGGGGCGGTAAGACGATCACGACACTCGATCTGTACGACTATCTGCTGCGGGGCGACACGCGCAGCGACATCCGGCTCGAGACCGGGGACGTGATCTTCGTGCCGGTCCATGGCACGCGCGTGGATCTGAGCGGTGCGGTCGTACGCCCCGCGATCTATAGTCTGAGGTCGGGTGAAGGACTCGCGAGCGTGATTCGGGCAGCGGGCGGCTTTCGGCCGGACGCGGCGCTGCGACGGATCACGGTGTACCGGATCCTATCCCCTTCCGAACGTGGATCGAGCCCGTCAGGAAGGGCAGCGATCGATGTGGTGCTCTCCCCCGTTCCGCAAAATGGGAGTGGGGAGCCGGGAGTGGGACGCTCCGGTGATCCGTCGCCCACCGTTCAGCGGAGCGAACCACTCCCCACTCCCCACTCCCCCGATTTGACCGTCGTCATCCCATCGCTGGCTCTCCAGGACGGTGACTCGATTGTAGTGGATCCTTTGCCTTCTGTGGCCGAGGGCTATTACGTCGGCATTGCCGGCATGGTGAGGAAGCCGGGCGCGTATCCGTGGCGTCCGGGGATGACGCTACGCGATCTGGTGCTGCTTGCGCGCGGGCCGAGGGTGGGGGCGGACCTGAAGGAGGCCGAGGTGGCGCGGCTGCCCGAGGACCGGGGGCAGGGCCAGCTGGCGACCACGATGCGCGTCCCCCTCGACTCATCGTATCTGTTCGCGCGGGACTCGCTCGGCCGATATGTCGGGCCGCCGGGCGTGGCGGTGCCGGCCACCGGGGCGCCGGACGTGGCGTTACAGCCGTTCGACAACGTGCTGATCCTGCGGGAGCCGGGGTTCGATTTCCAGCGCATCGTGATCCTGACGGGCGAGGTGCGCTATCCCGGCACTTACTCCTTGCACACGAAGAGTGACCGCCTCGCCGACGTGATCAGCCGAGCGGGTGGGTTAACCCGGCAGGCGTATGCGGAGGGAATCCGGTTCGTGCGGCGCGAGAGCGGCGTGGGCCGGATCAACGTCGAGCTGAGGCGGGCCCTCGAGGACACGTCATCGCGGTTCAACGTCCTGCTCCAGCCCGACGACTCGATTGATCTCCCCGAGTACGAGCCGAGCGTGAAGGTGACGGGCGCGGTGAATTCGCCGGGGAGCGTGCTGTGGCAGCGGGGGCGTGACCTGGACTACTACATCAGTGCGGCGGGAGGGTTTGCGCAGCTGGCCAACAAAGGAGCGGTCAGCGTCCGGTACGCGAACGGCGAAATGAAGACGCGGCACCGAAATATCTTTGGGACGAGCGATCCGCGGCCGGGGCCCGGATCGGAGGTGCTGGTGCCCGCGAAGGATCCGAATGCCCCGCACACGGATATGGTCGCGCTGTTTGGGGCAATTGCGCAGATTCTGGCCAGTACGGTCGCGATCATCGTGGTGGCAACCAAGTAGTGGCAAATGACGCGATCGGGGTTGCTGTGAGCCAGTGCGACGTGATGCTGGTTGCCGGAGCCAGGCCAAACTTTGTCAAGCTCGCTCCGCTTTATCATGCGCTGGCGCGACGTCCTCGCGTCCGCCTCGCTTGCGTACACACCGGCCAACATTACGACGACGCGATGTCTGGTGCCTTCTTTCGGGAGCTGGAGATACCCGATCCAGAGGTCAACTTAGAGGTCGGGCCGGGTAGTCATGCTCAGCAGACCGGCACTATCATGATTCGGTTCGAGCCCATTTTGCGGCAGTTCGCGCCCCGATGGGTCGTCGTCTTCGGTGACGTGAACTCGACGGTCGCGTGCGCTTTGGTAGCCGCGAAAGTCGGCGTTCGGGTAGCGCACGTCGAAGCAGGCCTTAGGTCGTACGACTGGACCATGCCCGAAGAGGTCAATCGCGTATTGACTGACCGCCTGTCAGACAGGTTGTACGCCCCGAGTCGGGACGCATGCGAGAACCTCGAGAAGGAGGGGATTCCATCTAATCGTGTGCTGCTGGTCGGCAACATCATGGTAGACACCTTGCTCGCTCAGCTTCCCAAGATTGACCAAGAGAACACCCTTCGAGAATTTGGGTTGGAGCGACAACGGTTCGTTCTGGTAACCCTCCATCGCCCGAGCAACGTCGACGACCCGGCAAGGTTGGCCGGAATCTGCAGTGCTCTCAGCATGGCCTCAGCACGAGAGCCTGTGATCTTCCCAGCGCATCCCCGAACCAATACCCGGCTCCGAGAGTTGGGCCTTGCAAACTCTGTGGGCGCGACTCTCGTTATCCCACCCCTGCCATATGGTGCTTTCCTTGGGCTAATGGCAAATGCGCGAGCTGTGGTGACAGACTCCGGAGGCGTGCAGGAGGAAACCACGGCGCTGGGAGTTCCTTGTCTCACCCTGCGCCCTAACACCGAACGTCCGATCACGATTACGGAAGGGACGAACCAACTTGTAGGGGACGACCCCGGCGCCCTTCTTCAGGCCCTTGAAGCGTGCAACGGCCGCCGCCATCGTATCCCGGACCTCTGGGACGGCAAGACGGCGCAACGTATCGCCATTGATCTTTGGAAGCGCACGAGCGGCCCGACACCGGGCCTAGCGAACTCGTGACGAGTCCGGGAAGGGCGAAAGCCGTGGACAGCCACCTTACGGACGAAGCCTCCGCGTCAACGGTGTTGGTCGGGTGGATCTCATCCCTAATTAGGTCTGTGATCCGTACCGGACGCCGCGGCATCGCGTATGGTTTGATCGGGAGCGCAGTCGGTGTCGCCGTAGCGTTGCTCTTACCCAGTCAGTACACTTCAACAGCGACCTTCATTGCGCAGGGCGCGAGCGCTTCGCCCCTGCCGAGCGCTTTGCAGGGGCTCGCAGCGAGCGTCGGGATCGGCACTGCCAGAGACTACTCGCCCCAGTTCTACGCGGACCTGGTGACGAGCGATCCAGTTCTCACCGCGGCATTGACTCGGTCATACGCCGTCCCTGGGTCCGATGGCCCCGTGCGACGAACCTATCTGGAGATCGAGGGGTTCGCGCGGAAGAGTCGTGCCGAGTCGATGGAGGCAGCGATGCGGCACCTGCGCCGGCGCGTGACCGTCCGGGCAGACGTCCGCACAAACATCATCACCCTCACCGTCACCGCCCGGTACCCGGAGCTCAGTCGGGACCTAGCGGAGGCACTATTGGGTGCGCTCGACTCTATGAATATCAGCTTCCGTCAAGAGCAGTCCCGGGAGTTGCGGCAGTTCTTCGAGTCCCGTGTAACCGACGCACAACGCCAGCTCGACAGCGCGGAAACCGTGTTACGCCACTTCCTTGAGCGGAATCGAGTAACTCAGAACTCGCCCCTTCTGACGTTCGAGCAAATGCGCCTTACCCAAACCGCGGATTTGAAGCGAGTCGTTTATACGACCGTGGTGCAGCAGTACGAGGGAGCGAAGATGCAGGAGGCGCGGAACGTGCCGGTGCTGACTGTGCTGTCGCCCCCAGCTGCGCCCGTACGCAAAGCTGGACCGCCGCGGCGGCTTATCGTTGTCGGCGGCATCCTGCTAGGGCTGCTAGCCGCGCTAGGCCACCGTAAGCTAGACGGGCTGCACGGCTGGTTCGGAGAACTCCGTGAGTCATAAAGTGCCCTAGTCCTTCACCCCGCACACGAGAAGATGCTGGCGCAGCGATGCTGGAGTCATCGCCCACGCCAGAGCGCGCACTCCGGTCAGCGTCCCTGTGTTGTTGAACCCAGTTCGACGCGCCACGGTGAGCCCACTTGCCCTCATCGCTGCCACAAGCTCCTTCATGACGGGCTCACGCGGATGAGCTCTCCAATCTACCACGACACCCCTATCAACTGACGGCCGATCGGGGAAGGGCTCGACGATATTCCGACCAATGAGCAGATGGAAGAGATTCGACAAGCGCCGCAAGTTCGGTGTCGTCACGATCATCAGGCCACCGCGAACCAGGAGGCGACTAAGCTTTGCCACGGCTCCTGCAAGGCTCATTTGTAGGTGCTCAAGCACCTCGGCGCAGATTACGACGTCAAAGGACGAGTTCGGAAGAGCATCGTCCTCCGTGTGAATGTTCCAGGGCACGACGCAGATCCCAGCCTTCACTAGTGGCTGTCCGTATGTGGCGATACTGGAAGGATGATCGGTTCCCGTGACCGAGAACCCGAGCAGCTCTAAAGCGAGCAGGGTGGCCCCGTATGCGCTCCCCACTTCGACAATACGTGCTCCCTGAACGGCCCTGGCCGAGACCTCTTGGACAATGAGATCGAAGCGGCTCCGGCCTTCACGTAGGTAGGCCGCCACGTGTGATGCGCCGATAGAGCAACCCCAAGCATCTGATTTGGGAGAAGTGTCGGAAAAATGAGCCAATACTCTTCGCTCGACCTCGTTCCAGAGAGGATCGGAACTGCCAGAATAGACAATCACTGGCCTCCTACCCGGTCACCGAGTGCGCTCCGCCGCGCAACCAGGAGCGTGCCACCAACAAATTGTTGGCGACGTCGCTCAGCGTTGGGCGGAAGAGACTGGTGAAATCTGTGCCCGTCTCTCGCGAAAAGGCGACGACTTTCGCTGTTAGAAGCGCGGCATAGACGATGCTCGTGGCGACGGCTGCGCCAGCGATCCCTTTACTTGGCACCAGCGCTAGGTTCAGCGCCACCTTCAGCACCAGCGCCGCCCCGGTCGCCAAGTAAGAGATTGGGGGATACCCCGACCCAGCGAAATAGGAGTCGATGACCAAGTGGAGAGAGATTGCGAACATTCCGGGAAGTAAGAGGAGGAAGATCGTCCCGGCTTGAGCGTACGCCGCACCGTATACTGCGGGGACGAGCCCCGGTCCTACGAGAACAAGGGCTAGCGCGATCGGCGTAAGCAGCGCGACGGTAGTCCGAGACGCTAGGCAAATCTTGCCAACTGTGCGGGGGCCTCGACTTGCGGCCACGGCAGCGAATAACACGCTACCGAGAATCGACGGGATATACCACAGATACTCTGCGAACGTTGAGGCCACAGACACCTGCCCGACAGCGTTGGCACCGAGCATCGGGCCAAGCATATACACGTCGGTCCTGAGAAGCACGAGGGTCAAGCCAATGGTGAGCAAAGCCCGCATGCCGCGCTTGAGAGATAGAGACCAGCCTTCGCGGACGGCGGCCCAGGAGACAACGGCACTCCCTGAGCGCCGCCAGATCCAGACGCCCGTTGTCGAGACGGCGAGGGCGACCGCTCCTAACCACGCGATCAGGACCGTTTTCAGGCGCGCTTCGTGCACCACGAGGAACGCCGCGACGCCGACCAAAAAGGCAATGCGCTGCACCAGAGTCGAGACATTGTAGGCGGTCACTTCGTGCTGTCCCAAATTGATTCCGCGGAATAGGAGAGCGAGCACCTCGCATGTGAGGAGGAGCAAGAACAGCGTCGTCAGAACGCGGTCACCTTCTAACCCTAGCCCACGCCGCCAGAGTCCCTCTGAGAGCGCTAACACCACAACTGCCGCCAGTGCTTGCAGGAGCGAACGGAGGAGCAGGATACGACCTCGAGAGCGCTCACCGGCCGAATTCAACACGTTGCCTTCGAATTGCCCTATGCAAGCCAATGTGGAGAGCAATCCAACGGCGGCCACCAACACCGCGTATTGCCCCTGGCCTGCAGGCCCCAGGGTGCGCGCGACCAAGATCCCCGTAGCGATTGACGCTGCAGACTGGATCACTTGGCTAACGAACGTCTGAAGGAATGCGGGCCCGACCTTCATGCAGACGTCGCGTCCGGCGTCCGCGTTCGCCGCGCAGCTACCAGTGCAACCGCCGCCAGAGGATACCCGAAACCCGTCAGAGTGGAGGTGAACATGTCGAGCTGACCGATAAGCGCGAACACCGCTGTGGCTATTGCGATTGCAAAGAAGATCCCCTGCACTTGCCGAGCTTCAACGCCGCCGAACCGGTGATCAAGATAGGTCAAAAGCGCTCCGTACAGCGCTGCCCCCACTAGAGCTCCGATCCATCCGAAGTTGATGAAGAACTCTCCGTAGGCGCCGATTCGCTGACCGGTCGTCACCCCCATGGTGTTCGCGAGAAAGACGGCGCTGCTCTGGGCGTAGATGGCTGCCTTGTCGATGCCCATGAGCTGCCATACGGGGGCCGGCAGGAGCGGAACGACGACGCTGCCCAACGTGCCGCCATGAATGAACCGGTCCCCGAGCCCGTAGTAGTCGAGTGCCCAACCGAGGTCCCGAAACTCCCCGAAAGTTCCGTATAGAAGGAGACCGAGCGGATCAAGCAACGCAACGCTCTGTTGTCGTTCACGCCAGTACCCAACCAACGCGAGCAGTGGTGCTACCAAGACGATTAGCAATGTCACCCGAGTCAACCGCACAGGAGCACGGGCTCGGTCCCATAGGAGCAAAGCAACCCCCAAAGGAAGGGCCACGAAGAACCGCGGCCCGTAAAGCCCGACCATTCCAAGGCTCGCAAGGCCGACGGCGTAGTGCGCTCGAGTTGCGCGCCGCGCGGTCGCCTGCACCGCCACAAGCAGCGCGCACACTCCGCCTAACATTGAAAGTCGGTACCACGCACCGCCGATCGAAGGGAAGTCCACGCGCGCTGACGTTGGATCCCCCGCAATCATGGGCACGTAGCCAATCCGTCGGATCGTGACGACAGTGCCGACTAGGGCCAACCCGAAGACGATGTAAGTCACGGCTCCCAGGCGCGGCCAGTCCCACTCGAGTCGAAGTGAGGTCGGAGGGCGTTGGTGGCCCACGATTCGCCTCGCGACCGCAACGACGCCAAGGGCTACGGCCGTGCAAACCGCGACAAACCACGCAGCGCGCTCAATGCCAACACGGTACCAAGGATACAACTGGATGGTAGCCCAGTAGCTCCCGGACCCGAACACTGTCATGAAGAAGGCGAAGCCCGCGGCGAGTATGGGAGGACGGCTCATTACGAAAGGGGGACCGATTTCGTAAACGAGCAAGAGAAGATTGAGGCCCCAGACGGCCGCTGCAGCAAGCGCCCAAGACCATGCGGGCCAAGTCTGCGCGAGCGTCCCAGCGTCCACCGCCGCGAACACGGCTAGCCCTGCCCAACAGACTAGCACACCCGCCAGCCACACGGGTCGCGGCAGGCTATTGGGGGCCGGCACAGGTCGGGAGATCACGATGAGGGTCGGCGTTCTCCCTACAGGTACGCCTCTAGGTTGACCAGCCCCTTCTTATGGACATACACATCGCGCATCCACTCAATTGTCTTCGGAACGCCCACGGCCAACGCAATTCTCGGTTCGTGGTTCAGGTCCCGCTTCGCCTTCTCCATGCTGACCCGTTTGTCCCTTGTGGTGAAGGGCTCGGCCGACAAGTACTCGACCTTGGTATCTGGCTTGTTCAGGTAGTTGAGGATGATGTCGGACAGGGTCTTGATGTCGTGATACTCCGTCCCACCCACGTTGTATACCTCGCCCGGCTTGAAGTTGTCCACGATGTTGGCCAGGGTTTCACACGTGTCGGTCACGTAAGACGACGTGCGGTGATGCCCGAGATACACTTTGTAGGGAAGACCGTGCAGCGCCCTGTAGATGAACAAGCAAATCACGCTTCGGTAGGGGCTATAGTACTCGCCCGGTCCGTACGTATTAAACAATCGCACACGTACGGATTCGGTGCCATGCATGGCGGCTGAGTTCATGATCTGCTGCTCGTTGACCCATTTACTCAACGCATAATCATTCAGCTGACGGATTTCGTGCTTGTCCATGACGTCTTCGGTCATCACGCCATCGTAATCGCCATAAACCTCTGAACTGCTGAAGTGGATCAGCCGAAACCCGTGCTTCTGCTGCATCCGGATAATGTTCTTGGTGCCAATAGCGTTCGACATCCAGAGTCTGTCGTAATAGTCCTCGCCATTCCAGCGCCCAAACTCCGCCGCGAGGTGGTAGACGTAATCAAAGCGGTCGCTGTCGAACAGCCGTGAGACCTGCATGAAGCTCGCCACATCGCAGCGGACGTAGTCCTCAGCATGATAGTGCTCGAGCCCGGAGACCTTAACGGTGTGCTCGCGAGCACTTAGCGTGCGCACGAGCACCTTCCCCACAGTTCCAAGCCCACCTGTGACCAGGATCTTACTCAACGAACTTGCCTCCGTGCGCCCCGTCTTGGGGCAACTGGACGAGTGTCAGAGCGGTCATGCACCGCGTAGGGCGGCGAGACATTCATCAACGATTGCTCGCATCTGAATCCAACGCGCCTGCCAGGTCTGCTGGCAGCCATACGAGGCGAGCCGTGCGCGCGTCGCCTGCGTATCCATCGCGACCGCATGTTGCAGATGGGCTATAAACGCGCCAGGAGACCGACCAACCAGTGCGTAGCCCTTCTGCTCCAACGTTGCGAGATCTGCCGAGAAGTCCGTGCAAACAGGTAGAATGCCTGCCGCTAATGCTTCGAAGATCTTCAGCGGAACGATGCGCTCGGTCAGCTTGGTTTTCCGGAATGGAATGAGGCTCGCTGAACACTTTCTCAGAATGCCCGGAACGACGAAGCGGCTGCGCCGACCGACAAAATGCACATTCGGTAATGCGCGCAACTGTCGGTCGTCGACGTTTGAAGGTCCAACGATAACGAAATGCACATGAGCCAATTGTGTAGCGGCAAGCAATAGCAACTCGAGATCCACCCACTGATCGAGCACGCCGACGAAGGCGACGCGGGGAGTGGGGATTCGTTCGACGTCCCCGAGCTCCTTCGCAGCGGGCTCTTGCTCGAAGGCCTCTGTGTCGATGGCGTTCCAGACCGTGTGCGTTTGAGCGTTCCATTGCCTCTTGTCATCGGCAAGGCGCTGCGCGGCCGCGAACACGAGATCGACCGTGGCAAGTAGGGTCCGCTCGAGTGCTTCACTCACCCGCGAGTGTGAGGTCGGGAACGCTGTAATCTCATCGGCGACGTGGTAGATGGCCATCCGTTCGCCCATCTGGCCGACAGCGCACTCATAGAGCGGATTGTCCACCCACAAGATCCTCGCTTCCGCTTGGTCGCTACGTGCCCACCACAGAATCCATATTCTCTGCAGAGCGAACTCGAGCCGAAACACCCAGGGCACGCGATGCCCCAAATGCAAAAGTGGAAGGGGAGAGAGGATTCGCAGGTTGGCTGAAATGCGGCGCGCGCCACGGATCCAAGTGAACAAGCGCCGCCACAGCCGGGGGTAGCGTAATACGGTGAACAACGACACAAACCGCTCCACGTAGAGCACTGGCTCCTCGCGGGCAATCTCGTGCGCGATTGGTTGCTGGATGACCCAGAGACCATCCCAGAAGTTGCACGACAGGTAAATGTGGCAACGGCGTCTCATCGACGTGCGGGCAGGTGCCTCACCGCCCCTCCCTCTCCACGCCCGCATGCATCGCAATAGCGTCCCAGTAGAGCTCGCAGACGGCCCGGGCTGAGTTGGGCAAGGACAACTCAGAGGGCAGGTGACTCTGTCGTTCACATCGAGCGCGCCGGAGACAATTACGAAGCGCGGCAGCAATGTCTGTCGGCCGAGGAGCAGCACAAAGTATCGCGTCGCCAACCTGATGAAAGAGTTCTGTGTCACCCACCGGTACTGACACCACTGGCAAACCGCACGCCAGTGCCTCCTTGACACTCGTGGGCCCGCCCTCATTCACAGAGGTTAGTACCATGGCATCAGCTGCCGCGTAGTACCAAGGCATCTCGTTGGGCGGGCGACCGTTCACCACCCACAAGCGCGCTCGAGGTACCCATTGCTTGAGAACATCAACTGACGCCTCAGCAAGCCAGAGGCGCTTAGTCGGTTGCGTCGCATCGTGCGGGAAGATGACGAGGGCTTCGTCCTCCGATAGCCCTAAGCGGTCGCGCGCTGCACTCCATGATAGAGGTCGGAACAGCCTCGTATCGACGGCATCTCGAATCTTGACCGTCTTGGCCCGCACGCGAGATGACCAGAGCCGATCCTTGAGCGCAGCCGACACCGCTATGCACCGAGTGCTGCGCCACCCGACCCATTGGGATACGGCCACCCCAAGACGGCTCTTCAAACTTATTCCGCCGCTCGCAGTCACGGTTCCATTCAAGTCGTCTCCGTGGAACGTAGTGACTATTGGAACGGAAGTGTGTGGCACCGCGAGGCCGCTATACCCGAAGTGGATGTGTATGACATCGGGCGTGAGGACACGAATTGCCCTCGCAACTCGTCGTCGCGCCAACAGGTACCGTCCGGGGTTGCCAACGCCCAACTGCAGAAACTCAATACGGTGGCCCAACTCCCTCAAGGCTGTCGCGAGGCGTTCAACAATCACCCCTCGCAACGGGAACTGGGCAGAAGGGTGCATACTCGTTACGAAAAGAACGGTTAGAGGCTTCGCCCCCGAGGTTAGGTCGCTCACAGCATGTCACGTTAGCAATGGCCGCTGTGGGCCGCCAGCTTCCCCACCAATCATGACAAACAGCCGCAGCCTGCACTCGTAACCCGTTTCTCGGCCGACGCGGCGGGAATCGCAGGGTTGAAGGCGACGTTCATGCAGGCGTTTGTTACCGAAATGCGAGAAGCCGAGAGGACCCGCGTCTGACGATCAGGGCATTGCTACAGTCGCGGTTGCGATACTTAATGATCCGCTTCCGTCCTGACGAATGAACACCAGCCGATCGTCCACTAAGCTCGCGTAGTACAAATTCGTTCCTGGTGCGCCCAAGGCCGGGCCTTCCACCTGCCAATTCTCAAGATCCGTGCTCACGGCGCTCCACACCTGGCTCACAGATCCTGGAGTACCGCGATTATCGGCTGTAAACAGCATGCGCCAAAGACCGGGAGCGAGCTGTCGGATTGACGGACTGTATACTGCCCCCTGCCCACTCGCCGGCATCTGTCGAGTTGTCAGCACAGTACCCTGGTAGGTCCAACTCAGTTGGTCTGGCGACGTCCATTCGGCAATTTGCCATGTATTGTTTGGCGGCTGGACGTGTTCTTGGGTACCCACGATCATCCGCCACTCTCCTGAGGGAAGCTGGTCCACCCACATCCCCTCGCCAACCGGGTAGGGTGGGTAGGGTGGAGCTCCCTTAGGTCCGATGTTCCCGTTCGACAACCGAACGCCGGATTCCTTCGACCAAGCTACCCGATCAGTGGATACAGCCGAGAAGACCTCCCACCCGTAGCATGCGTTACTGCCAGCAGCATAGAACATCCGCCATCCGGGACCATCGGAACGCGGGATGATAGCCACATTTTCGATTCCTTGACCCTGAGGATTGCAGATGCTATCGGCATGAGCGAGAGCAACGCCCTGCAGTTGATAGTTGATTCCATCAGTAGAGATAGCTCGATAGAGATTACCGCGAGTGAAGCCCGTGGAATCGGGTTTGGATGAGTACACGGTGAAGTACAGCTCCAATGTGCCGGCAGGGTCTTTTAGGAGCGTCGGCGACCAGGCAGCGGAGCCCTCCGTGGGGAACGAGTCGATCGAGATGAAGGTGCCTAGAGGAGAGCTGACGATAGGTGCCGCTGCAACAGTTAGTGGGATTCGAGCGACGGCGGCGCCTAGTGATAGCGTAATCGTATCGTTCCCAGAGCGCTGCACGCGCAGCGTGGCGCATCCCGCACCAGTCACAGTGCCAGTCATGGTCCCCGACAGATTTGGGTCGCCCGGCGCAAGGTATCCGTTTCGATCGAACACCTGGCATGTCAATGGCACCGGCGAGCCAACGGGCAGCGTCACGATCGGCTTACCAAACCCAGAAGTCGCCGAAATGCGTGTCGGTACCTGACTGACAACGACTACCACTTGAATCGAAATGCTCGCGACGGAGAATGTTGCTTGAGTCACTCCATTGGCTCGCGATCGTATCGTCACCGTGTCGATCTGCTGCACTACGGTGGTGTCCGAAACGGTGAGCCCGTGTACGACGCTGCTCACTGGATAGGCCAGCGAGTCCACAGCGACAGCCTGCAATGCTTGCGTCTCGCCTAATGCGACGAAGCGAACCGTATCGCTCGACATCACCACGCGCACGGGCCGCTGCGACACTCGCACCACAACGGTTGCCGTATCAGCACCGTAGTTAGCGATAGCCACCGTGGCACCGTTTGCAAGCGCCTGAAGATTGCCATTCTGATCGACTGTTACCACTGACGGCGAACCAGTTGCGTACGTCAAGCCTGCTCCCGCCACGACACTACCCAATCGATCGATTGCAGCAGCCTGAATCGGCAGAACGGCATGCAGGGCATCGAACATTATCGAGTCCCGCTTGACAACGACTCGCGCGATCTGTTGCGCCACGCCGATCGCTACACTATCGGCGACTCCGTTGTATGCCCTAGCGCGAATCCAGGTCGACCCATTGCCCCGAGACGTGACAAGCCCGGTTGGCCCGACGTTCGCCACTGAACTGTCACTAGCCGAATAAGCGAGCACCTGATTAGTCAGCGGCGCTCCCAAACTGTCGGATACGAGCACCGACAGTCGAGCGGTGTCCCCCAGCGCATCGAAGTTGGAATGACTGGCGGACACCTTGACGCTCGCGACCTTCTGGTTAACCACCACCTGAACCGTTTGGGCCACCACACCCGCTCGGAGAACTACTGGTGTCATCCCGTTCGAGATGCTGCGTACCGCATAGGTCGTCCCCGGCTGAACCTTGACAACCGTGTCAACGGCGACACTGTCGACCGGCAGGGAGTCCTTTACCGCTAACCCCTGGTCATCCAAGAGCTGAACCGTAAGGTTGGCGACTTGCCCCAATGAGTGGAACCTGAGCGTGTCGGGCGATGCGACGATCGTTTGGACGACTTGCGTCGGGTGCACCCACGCCGTGTCCGCCGCGGAACCGGCGAGAACGACTACCCTTCCCAATCCGCGTTTGCGAGCCTGCACGGTTCCGAATGAGTCCACGCTGCACAGGCTCGTATCAAGGGATGCAAACTTCATTGCGGCGGGAACGAACCTGTTGCCGAAAGGGTCCGTCGCCTCGGCGGGCATCCGCGTCGCCACCCCAAGTTTCACCATCGTCGTATCGGTGTGCGCGGCAAACGCGATCGAGCTGACCTCGATGGGTTTGGCGACCGCGGAGACCGTTAAAGTTGCCTTGTGCTTCCCTTCGGCAACTTGAGCCGTAAGACCCTGTGCGTCCGAGGCGCGCGTCCCCAGCACCCACACGACGCTGAACTGACCCCGCGCATCCGTCACGCCGGGCGCCTGATCCACACGCCCGTTCGTCCCCGCGACGGTCCAAACGACGGCTGCGCCTCGGACAGGCCTGTTCTCTCCGTCGACGGCCTCGAACGTGATCGCTGTGGGGAGCGGGCGCCCAGGCGCGCCCACGAGGACCGAATCGAGCGGGCTTATCCGCCGGATGACGAGCGTGCCCCCGGGCCCCACCGGGTCGCCGAGACACCCGTTGAGACACACCAGGGTCGCGGCCAAGATAGGCCAGCGAAGGGCGCGCATATCGGTCGGGTGCTAGGGCAACCTGTTAGGGGCGTAGTTGAATTCGCACGAGCATGCTGACCCGTTGAGCAAGGGCGATGACACGGAGAGCAGCGAGTGTGCCTCCCGTCACATCGCAGAGGGTCGCACAGTAAACCCCTTTCATTTGATGCTTTTAGCCCATTCTCGTTACCTCCGCAAGGTGAATGCATAAAGATTTCGGGTGTGGCAGATCTGCTACAACGTTGTTTGGGCGTGTTGCCCGGTTTCCGCGTGCGAAGAGGGGTTCAGACCGGAACGGCTGGCGACGTCCCCAAAGCGCTCCGGAGCCACGATTCGAGGACGAACAGGCTCATGAGCTGCCGGCTCCGCGGGCGGCCGTCCCGGGCGTCCGACACGAGACGCCCGACCGCCTCCCCGGAAAGGAAGTCGGGAGTGCAGGCATCCGAGCCCAAGAGGAAGCGCTCCGCGTCCCTCGTGACCCAGGTGCCAAACCACCGATCGAGTGGGGTCGAGAACCCCAATTTGCGGCCCACACGGCTGCGCCACCCCGTGAGGGGAGCTCGAAGCGCGGGTGGCAGCATCGCCTGGACGGCGCTCCGGTACAGCCACTTTCGCTCGCCGAGGACGGAGATCTTGTACTCGCCCGGCATGCGCTCCACGAGCGCCAGGAACTCGAGGTCGAGGAAGGGGACTCGAAGCTCGACGGACGACGCCATCGACATATGGTCGCCGATGATGAGGAGATCGTCGGCGAGCGAGAGGCGCGCGTCCACGAGCAAGAGCCGATTCACCCCATCTCCGTCGCCGTCGGGCGGCAACCAGCGTCGCACTGGCTCCGCGAGCGCCTCGGGATCGAGGGCGTGCCGTGTGAGCGTCACCGCCTCGTCCAGCCCGAACACCGCCAGCGTCTCGGCAAACCGACGCGGCTCGTTGGATGCGCGACCCGTGCGCCGGAGCCGCGCGATTCGGTCGGAGGACAGCAGGCGTTCCGGGAGCCGGTCGAGCAGCCCACGGCCGAGCCGAGCGAGCGGGTACAGTCGCTCGGCGGCGTGGCGGGGATAGCCTCCTAAGGGCTCGTCGGCCCCCTGCCCCGTGAGCACCACCTTGTGCGACCGACTTACCGTGCGGCAAAGAATGCCGATCATCAACGCGCTCGAATTCGCAATCGGCTCGCCCAGACGAGCGACCTGTCGCGGCCACTCCGCCAGATAGTCCGCCTCGGCGATCGCCACTTCAGTCAGCGGCACACCGACCACCTGCGCCGCCCGCCGCGCGGCCGCCAGCTCGTCGAGCCCCGGGCTGTCGGAGAACCCGACCGCGAAGGCTCGGGGCGGTTGCGGTAGCGCCTGTCGCATGACGTCCGTGATCACCGTGGAGTCCACACCGCCGGACAGGAGCGAAGCGACCGGGACATCGGACATGAGCTGCCGCTTGATCGCCCTGGTCAGCCCCGAGCGGAGCGCCTCTTCCCAATCCCTGCGGGTCGCGGGCACCTGCGGGGGAGCGAAACGTGTTACGAAGGGCTGAAACGCTGGACGGTTCAAAGGTGCGCCGGGTGTCAGACTCACCAGATGCCCGGGTGGCACCTTCCACGCGTTACGGTAGAACGTCCCGGGAGAGGGGACGAACCGATATACGAGATACTCGTCGAACGCCTCCGGGCGAAGGTCCGCGGGGAGTAATCCGCACTCACGCGCTGCAGAGAGTTCGCTCGCGAACCACCACACGCCTTCCGAGATACCGACATAGAGCGGTTTGACGCCGACGGGGTCGCGTGCCAGCCAGAGGACGGGCATCGTCCCCCGCTCGTCGAGGAGCCCGAACGCATAGATGCCGTTCAACCGCTCGAGCAGGGCACTTCCCCACTCTTCCCACCCGTGAACCAGGACTTCCGTGTCTGCCCGGGTGCGGAAGACGTGACCACGCGCCTCCAGCTGCTTCCTGATGTCGAGATGGTTGTACAGCTCGCCGTTGAAGACCACCCAGACCCGCTCGTCTTCGTTCGGCATTGGCTGTGCGCCGCCTTCGACATCCACGATGCTCAAACGGCGATGCCCGAGGGCGATCGACCGATTGCGGGCGTAATGGAAACCCGAACCGTCAGGACCGCGATGCTTCAACAGATCGGTGAGTTGCCTGACGAGAGACGTGAGGTCCTTTTCAGCGTGTTCCGCAACCGCGCCCGCAATGCCACACATGAACGGAGTCTAGAGCAACAAAGTGGCTGCCGTCGGCGACGACGCTATCGGAGATGCGGCAACACCTAGCTGCGCGCGAATGTCGTCGTATATCGCGACGACGCCCTCGGGAAATGGCCCTCGCCCCGCACGCAACTTAGGTGGACCCGCTGCAAGCGCTTGCTCAAGCTCGGGCTGGGAGCGTACCCACCGGAGTCTGCCCTCGGCTGATAGTTCAGAGTCGATGCGCGGCGTCGGTCCGCAGAAGACGCTCCACACCGGCACACCGAGAACGGCGGCTTCTCGGTTCATCGTCCCCCCTCCGCCGATCACCAAATCCGCCGCAGCAACGAGCCCTGGTCCAGGCACTACGCGTTCGAGAATCCTCACGCGTCGATCGGCGGAGAAAAGCGAGCTCAACTCGGCTCGCTGGCCATCGGTGCGAGGAGCGACAATCACGTGCACATTTGGCCAGTGCAGTACGCGTCGAATGGCTGCGACCCACAATTCCGCGCTTCGATCGCTGGCGTAATGGGCTGTCATCGCAGGCGGACGAGCCACGATCACGTAGTCGCCGTCCCTTGCCATCAACGAGTGTCGTTCAGTCGACCGATCCAGGTGCCAGCTGTCAAGGTAGAGGTTCTCTTTCAGGCCGGAATAAAAGCGCGCAAGCCGCGCTACCCGGCGCGAAATCGGTACGGACCTGAGGACGTCCGGGAGCCAGACGCGGACACCTAACGCGAATGGGCGGACCTCGGCGTGCTCGTAGTCAATCAGGCCAACCGACCTGACCCTTGCGATGAATGCGGCGAGAGATGCCGATCGAGAGCTGGAGAGCAACAGAGAAGGTCGGCGATTCTGACGAGCCAGCCAGCGAATCAGAGCCAGCGAGCGCCGGACACCCCCGACCAGTTTCTCTACGATACCGCCGAAGTCACCCCCCCCGACGACATCGGCCCGGAGACCGCGAGCCCTTGCAAGCTCCAGAGTTTGTGCCTGCGGTTTGGCAGTTGCGCGAACCTCCCAGTCGTCTTCCCGAAGCCGGCGGACGAACGGCTCGAGGAAAAGCACATGGGGCGTGTTTTCGAAGTCGACCCACACCCACGATCGCGTGCCTCCCAAATGTCGTAAGCCCTTTCGATCGATGAGTCTTCCAGCGGGGTCTTGGCCACCAAGCCCAGCTATGGACTCCTGCGGGGACTAGGGACGAGCCGCAGGACGCAGATCCACCACCAAGCGTTGGTATAGGGCTCGGTGCCATGCGTCTTTACTACGCGCCAGACGCATCAAGGCTCCACCCCCTTCGTAAATAGCGATCGGCCTACCACGCATGTCTGGTGCACTCTCAAACAGTGCCAGGTAAGGTTCAAGCCTGTCTGCCCACTGCCATGAGTCGAACATGCGTCGGTCGAACTCGAGCTCCATTCCCAGCCCTGCCCCTCGCGCAAGTGTTAGTGCGGAATCCAAGCGGGTATTCGGGACCTCTGGGTGGAAGAAGTAGTTTGGCTGCAACCATGCCTGATCAAACCCTAGCACACGCCATTGGTCCCAACCGGCAGCGCGATAAGCCGGGATCCAAAGAAAGCGCTTCCGCTGGGCGTGTACCTCTGCCGCCACCTTCCGTACGAGGGCCGTGTCTCCGCTAGTGATACCCTCATTCATCCAGTAGAACGCAACAAGTACTTCGTTTCTCACCTGCCGGGAGGCAAAACGTTGAGTCGCATCTCGCATGTAGGCAGCCGCAGCAGCAGCCCTGCTTGAATCAATGTGCATGGAGAACACGTGGCCGCCAAACCGAATGGTGTCAGCCCTTGGGTCGGGGTAAGGCACCATAATCGCAACGGCCACCGCTCGGCCAGGTGCTCCAGCCACTCTGGCGACGACTCCCGCTGCCGAATCGAGTCTGGCGACCGGCCCTTCGTTTGCGAACAACGAATCGAGATAAGCGGTCCAATCGCTGCCGTTCGATGGCGCAGCGTTCGGCCGCGGCTGATAAGACCGTCCCGACGTGGCCTGGATCTCCAGAAACAGAACGCCGTCGCATAACCAATCGACGGGTCGGTCACTCGTGTCCACAACCGCGACAAAGTGAACCAGGTCATCAACTGTGTACGCCGGGCGGTGCGGACCGCCCGCATAAACGAGGACCAGCCGTTGAGGCATCTCCTGAGCGTGGAGGCGTATGAGCGGGATCGCGAGGAGGATCCCGGTCACAGCGAAGCGCCACCGCGCTTGAAGGCGGGCTAGAGGGGTCAATGCGCTCCGCGCATCTGCGCAACGACCCACACAGTACGAACGAGAATCATTAGATCGCTGAGCAGCGACCACTCGCGGATGTACTCGGTCTCGAGTGAAACGACCTGCTCGAAATCCGTGACCTGATTCCGTCCCTCCACCTGCCAGGGGCCGGTGATCCCCGGTTTCACGTCGAACCGGGCGTAGTGGTGTTCTTCATAGAATTCGACTTCGGACGGGAGCGGCGGCCTGGGGCCCACGAGAGACATTTCACCGCGCAACACGTTGAAGAGCTGCGGCAGCTCGTCGATGCTGGTGCGGCGCAGCCAACGCCCGAGCCGGGTCATGCGGGGATCATTCGGTACCTTGAACAGCCGCGCGTCACTGTACACGCTGTGCGACAACAGCTCGTCGCGCCGCTTCTCGGCGCCATCCACCATCGTACGGAACTTGATGATCCGGAACCGGCGCCCGCCCCGCCCCACGCGTACTTGCGTGAAGAACACGGGGCCCGCGGACTCGAGCTTCACCGCCGCAGCGACCAGGGCGAAGAGCGGGCTCAATACCACTAGACCGACCGCGGAGCCGATGGCGTCGATCACCCGCTTCACCGACACCTGCCATGCCTTGAGCGACGGCGCCGTCAGCTCGATGAGCGGCTGCCCTCGCCGCCAGACGAGATTCGGCTGCACGCCGGCCACCGTATTGGAGCGCGGGATCGACAGGACCTGCGACTCGGCCGCGAGCGACGCGTCCACCACCTCGCGGAACCGCACGTCGGTCAGATACCCGCAGATCACCACCACCTCGGCGCCCGCTCGATCGAGCAGCGAGCGGAAATCCGCGATCTGCCCCAGCGCGTCTGGAGCCGGCGGACTGTGCACGTCCACGAACCCGACGGGCCGGCACTCGCCGCCGATCGCGAAACCCGGACTCTCGATCGCTTCGCGACATTGCTCGGCCGCACCGACGAAGAGCGTGGCAGCCGCGTTCCGATACCTCGGCTGAATCCCCTCTACGACCTTGTCGATCGCCATACGCTCCGCCACGAGCCCGGCCCACACGAGCACTGTCGTGATCGTGTACTGCACCATCACGGGCTCGAGCCCGCGCATCCAGATGGTCATCCACAGGGGCAGCGCCGTCGCGAGCGCGCACGCCAGAAACAGCCGGCGCGGATCGCGCCGCTGGTCGCCACGGCCGTAATTGCCGGTGACGAACAACGCGACGAACAACGCGACCGCGTATTGCCAGCCGTTGAGGATTCCGCGGGGGAGCGCGTGGTCGAGCTCTGCCGCGAACCAGGGCAGCTCGCGCACCGCGCGCACCAGCTCGCGCATCACATAGAAGGAAGCGAGATCGGCCACCACGAGCACCGCGAACCGGCGCACCGCGCGCACCATGTGACGGCGCAGATTCGCCGCCGCGCGCCGCTGCAGGCCCAGCCGCAGCTGCACCGGGGTGAAGCGATCGGTGGTAGCGGGCTCGACGGGCGTGTACGACGGAGTGAACGCAATGCGCGCGGGGGGAGGCGCCTCGACCGCACCCGTAGAGGCGACTTGAGCTCCGACTTCGCGTGGCACAGTCTCCACAGCCGCTCTACCCTTCCGCGAGGGAGGCCAAACGCTCGGGGCTGGTGGCGTTGCTACCCCGCCCCACCTATTCCGCACGCGCCGCTCTCGTTGAGGGACTGCTGCTACGAGGTCCCCACGTGCCCGTGCAGCAAGGACCGCACCGGTCCCGGGCATGTGGAAAACCGCGCCACTGCTGAGTCGGATTACCAGCGGACCGTCAACAGCTGTAAGCAATCTGCTGCAAACCGAAACAGCGGGGCGCCGTCCGCTCAAGGGCGCGCGGTAGCGACCGCGAGTTGCGGGGGGAATATACCGATCTGAGACGAAGGCGCTAGGGTCTTGAAATGACTGACGTTGGGATGCCTCTGTAACTCAATTGCGGCAGGTTTTGGGCGGGAGAGTGACGGGCGTCACAAGAAAAATGGGATGGTGCAAGAACAAAATGGGAGTGGGGAGTGGGGAGTGGTTCGCGACGGAGCGCGATCAGGCTCCGGTTCGTGGCGGGCGATGCATGAGACCGTAAAGAGCTGCCATCGTAGCAGCGCGGCTGAAGCCGCGGCTCGGCGCCGTCTGCTGAAGCAGAAGGTCTCGCTCGTTTACGAGCCGCTGCCGAGCCGCGAGTTCACTCGCGCCTTTGGACACACAAGACCGTTAGTTCTGGCATCGGAAAGTCCCACCCCCCCACTCCCCACTCCCATCCACGATGTTCGCTTCGACGGAAATGACGGCTCGCCGCAGTTGATCGAACAGGGCCCGGGACCGTGGATGGTACTCGGCATCAGTCTTCGTAAGGCCGAGCAGTAGCGCTTCGTGTGCTCGCTGCCAGGCGACGAGAGAGCGATACTTGTGCACGAACCGGATTGTGGCTGTTCATGTACAACGCACCGTCAAATAGTTCTGGCATCGGAGAGTCCCACCCCCCACTCCCCACTCCCATTTTAAGGAGGCCCTGGTGATCAAGAGCAAATCCATGCGGACGATCGCTATCGCGACGGCACTCGTCAGTGCCTTGGGCATTCGCGCCCTGTCCGCCCAGGACAAGTACACCCTGAAAGTGCCGGGCGGGCTCGCGTTCTCCGAGTTCCGGGGATACGAGTCCTGGCAGGTTCTCTCCGTCAGTCAGGACGGAGGCCTCTTTGCCGTGATCCTCGCGAACCCCGTCATGATCGACGCGTACAAGGCCGGCATTCCCGGCAACGGCAAGCCGTTCCCCGACGGCTCCAAGATGGCGAAGATCCACTGGAACCCGAAACAGATGGAGGTGTTTCCCGCCGCAACCGTCCCGGGTACGCTGCATGACGTGGACTTCATGGTAAAGGACAGCAAGCGGTTCCCGGACAGCGGCGGGTGGGGATGGGCCGCGTTCGAGCATGAGACGGCTTCCCGTACGTTCAGGCCCGCCACCACGGCCGACAAGCCACCCCAGGAGAACAACGCCAAGTGCGGGTTCGCGTGCCACACGATCGTGAAGACGAGAGACTACGTCTTCACCGATTACGGGGCGCGCTGAACGAGAAGATGTTACACACCTGTGACCCGAGGCATCTATCATACAGGCGCGATGCAGGCGGTACGTCTGACGGAATCGAGATGGCGTGCGACTGGGGAGCCAGTGAATCCGAAATGGACGTTAGCGGTCCAACGGCTGCTCGAGCGACGCGGTTGGCCGCTCCTGGGAGCGGAGGCCGCCGCTGATGAGGTGAGTACCTACTATTACGTGAGCGAGGAGCACGACTCGTGGAGCGTGCGATGCATGGAACCTCCCGCTGATGGCATGTACGCGCTGTACCGCGTGTCCCGCGGCCTCAACAGGCCGGCCGTGTACGAATCCAAGTTCCAGGCACGGGCCACGGAGGTTGCGGAGGTGTTGAACGAGATAGATCGGCGCCCTCTCGGTTGAGGAACCTCGGGCCGGCGGCCGGGGGGAACGGAGAGTCTCCTAATGGTCTGGTCGGACGATCCGCCCCGGCTTCGCTCCCGTGTGCCGGCCCTCCCGCAACACTTCAACCCCGTTGACGAGTACCTCGCGCACGCCGACTGAGAGCTGGTTGGGCTGCTCGTACGTGGCCCGATCAATGATGGTGTTGGGGTCGAACACGACGACGTCGGCATACATCCCTTCGTGCAGCATGCCGCGGTCGTGGATCGACAGGCGCTCGGCCACGGCCCAGGTCATCTTGCGGATCGCGTCCTCCAGCGTGAGGAGGTGCTGCTCGCGCACGAATCGGCCGAGGATGCGCGGATAGTTCCCGAACGCGCGCGGGTGCGTCATCTCCCCTTTCATACTGTCGGGGTCGACGCCCTCCGCATCGGTGCCGAATTTCATCCAGGGCTGCTTGATCTGCATCGCGACGTTCGAGTCGGACGCGATAAACAGCAGCTGGCCGAGCCGATCATCCTCGGCGAGCGTCAGGTCCATGATCGCGTCGGGCCAGGGCTTGCCCATCGCGCGCGCGATCTCGCTCAGCCGCTTCCCCTCATAACGCTTCAACGAATCGACCTTGAATCCCACCACCTCCACGCCGTCCGGGGTGGCGCTCAGGCAGAGGTTCTCCCAATCGGACCCGGGCTGCTGCATCTGGGCCGCAAGCGCCGCGCGCGTAGACGGGTCCTTCAGGCGCTCGAGCAGTTTCCCGTCGGCATGGGCCGCCGGGGGAATGCAGGAGGAGAGACCATTCGCGCCCGCCGTGTAGGCGTATTGGTCGGTGGCCACGTCCTGCCCCGCGGCGCGAGCGGAATCGATCTTCGCGATCACCAACCGTGCCTTGGGCCAGTTGCGCACGCCGGCGGCCTTGAGGTGATAGATCTCGACCGGCACGCCCCCCTCGCGCCCGATGGTGAGCGCCTCGTCCACCGCCTCGAGCAGGCGGTCGCCCTCCGAACGCATGTGGGTGATGTACACGCCGCCGTACGGCGCCATGACCTTCGCTTCCTGCACCAGCTCGTCGGTCGAGGCGTAACTGCCGGGCGGGTAGATCAGCGCGCTCGCCACGCCAAACGCGCCGTCCTCCATCGCCCGTCGCACCACGGCGCGCATCGTATCCAACTCGGCCGGAGTCGCCGGCCCCTCGGCCTCGCCCTTCGCGTACGCGCGCACCGTGGCGGCGCCGAGAAACGAACCGACGTTGACGGAGGTGTGGTGCCGCGCCATCGCGTCGAGCCATGCGCCGAAGCCGTGCGCGCCCCCGAACGTCCCTATGAGCCGTATCTGGGTCGTGTCGGTCAGCCGGAACATCGCGATGACCTTCGGGTTCGCCGGCGCGGGCGTCGCCCCCTCGCCGAGAATCATCGTCGTCACGCCCTGCGTCACCATGCTGACCACGCGACTGTCGCCGCCGGCGAGCGCCTCTCCCGACTGGGCCTGGATGTCGATGATCCCCGGCGCCACCACGAGGCCGCGCGCGTCGATGCGCCGCCGGGCGCTCGCGCGGGCGAGCGATCCCGCCGGCCCGATGCGCGCGATCCGGTCACCCTGGATCGCCACGTCGCCGTAGAACCACGGGTTGCCCGTGCCGTCCACCACGCGGCCGCCGTCGATAATCAGATCGTAGGGGCCCGTTGCAGGTGCCGGCGTGCCGGGACTGGGAGTGTGTGTACAGGCGGCGGCGAGCAGGACGAGGAGAGCCAAGCGGTTGGTCATGGGCGGTAAAATGCAACGAGGAGTGGGGAGTGCGAAAGCTACAAATAGGAGAGGGGAGAATGCGTCCGAAGGCGCGAGTGAACTCGCGGCTCGGCAGCGGCTCGTAAACGAGCGAAGCCTTCTGCTTCAGCAGACGGCGCCGAGCCGCGGCTTCAGCCGCGCCATGCAACCCTTCGACCCCGTAGCGGCACTAACGTCATCCCCTTGCCGGAGGCCCGCTTTGCGCCCCCTCGCTCTCGTCGTCGCCGCACTCGCCATCTCGGCCGCGTCCCTTCCCGCGCAGCGACCCGGAACCGGCCAGTCGGGCCGCCGGACGCTGCTGCCCCGCTCCCGGGAGATCGCCCTGGCCCGCAGTGCGGCGCCTGCCGCGGTCTCCGACTCCGCGACGATCTATGTGCTCGGCCAAAAGGACTACGAGGTTGCCGTGACGGGCACAAACGGCAACGCGTGCTTCGTCGATCGCGACCGCGTCGAGACGATTGCGCCGCATTGCTTCAACGCCGAGGGGGCCGCTACTATCATGCCGTTGGAGATGCATCGCATCGCCCTGCTGCACCAGGAGCACTCGGTGGCGGAGACCGATCGGGAAATCGCCGACGGCTTGGCAAGCGGGCGCTTCCGCTTGCCGCGCCGGCCCGTGTTGTCCTACATGATGTCCGCCGATCAGAATCTCTTCGACGACGACGGCAAGCCCAACGGCCACTGGTACCCGCATCTGATGCTCTACATCCCGTATATCACCGGCGCCGAGCTCGGCCTGGGGAAGACGGGAAGCGACGGCAAGGCCGCGATCGTTCAGTTTGAGGGGACCCCGCTGGCGAATGTGATGATCGTCGTCCGTGATTTCCTGCAACCCGCCGGAGGCAGCGTCACGGAGCGGTGACCACCGACGACGACCGCCTCCTCGTAGACGCCGTGGTGCAACGCGGTGACGAGCGAGCCTTCACGTCCCTGTACGACCGCCACACGCCCGCGCTCTATCGCCTGGCGCTGCGGCTCACCGGAGGCTCGGCCGCGGACGCCGAGGACATCACGCACGAGGCGTGGGTGCGGGCGGTCGAACGCCTCGGCACGTTCGAATGGCGCGCGGCGCTGCGTACGTGGCTCTCATCGTTCGTGATTCGCTGCGCCCACGAGCGCGACCGCGCCGCGATGCGTACCGCGGAGCCGGTTGAAGATCTCGCGTTCGGCACGGACGACCAGGCGCTGCGCGGCAGCTATGCGCGTCTCGACCTCGAGCGCGCGATCGCCGGCCTCGCCAACGGCTTCCGGCAAGTGTTCGTCCTCCACGACGTGCAGGGATATACCCACGAGGAGATCGCCGATCTGCTCGGCATCGAGCCCGGCACGTCCAAAAGCCAACTGTCCCGCGCACGCCGCGCGCTGCGGCGCAAGCTTGAACCACCCGGAGAATCCACGTGAGCCACGACACCAACGATCCACTGCACGTCCTCGAACGGGAGGCCGTGCCCCCGCGCGGTCTCAAGGGGCGCATCACGCAGTCGCTACGGGACCGTGGGTTGCTGCGAAGCACGAGACCCGGGTGGCGCCGAATGGGGCGGACGGTAGGTGCGATAGCCGCTGCGATCCTGCTGTTCGCAACGGGTGTGGGGATAGGCCGCCGCTCGGTCACGCCCGCTCGAGACACCCGTCCGAGCTACATGTTGCTCTTGTACGAGGGACGCGACTTCGATCTCGACCGATCACGGCCAGGTGACCTCGCCGCACATGAGGCCGAATACGATGCGTGGGCGAGGGGCCTAAAGGCGCGCGGCGTGGGTGTACAGGGGCGGGCGCTTGCCCTCACCGCGCACGTCCTGCACAACACGCCGCAAGGGGTACAGGTCGAGTCCGGGGACGTAGGGCGTGACGCCATAGACGGGTTCTTCATTATTCGCGTCTCGGACGAAGCAGAGGCCGTGGCGATCGCGCGCACGCACCCGCACCTGCGTCATGGCGGGTGGATCGCGCTGCGGCCGATCAAGCAGACGTCGTAGCCGAGAGGCGGCGCGCCAGCCGTTCCGCCCCGGTCAGGTACAGGACCTCGCAGGGTCGATGGCCCACGACCCAACTGTCGAACTCGGTCGCGATATGAAAGAAGTCTCCCGGGGTGAGGTCGATCTCCTCGGTCCCCTCGAGGACGACCTTTGCCCGACCCGACAGGACCACGCCGACGTGCTCGGGCGGGCGCTCTCCATGTGACGGAACCTGCGCCGTCTGGGACCATCTCCATCCCGGCCCATAGCTGCCCCTGCCGATGACCAGCGCACCGACCGTGATCACTTCGAGCTGGCCGTGATCGACGGTCACCACCCTATCGGGCGCATCGAAACGTCTGATCAACGATGTTGGGGTCTGACGATGAGGATCCATACGCCTCCTTGCTGGGGGTCATGGCTCTCACGGAGCACGTGTGCGGTGCTCCCGGGGGGTTAGGGAAACGAGAAGGGATGATTAGGAAGAGAGGGGAGTGGCTCCAACCACTGGATCCACTCCCCTGCTCCTCCCAAGCGTCCGTTACCGCGAGTTATCGTTCTCGCACGCGTGCACGTCCCCTTTGTTACGGAAGCCGTGCGTCGAAAGCTGAACCTCTGGCGGCGGCACGTTCGGGTTCACACTGCGCTCTTTCTGTGAATACAACAACCGCCCCGGGACGTTCAGGAACCCTTCCGAGTTGCCCGAGTGCACGAGGGCGGGAATGCACGTCCGCCGGTAATCGTTGATCGACTCGATGTTCTGAAAGAGGCCTGCGTACTTCTCGATCATGATCGAGTCGAGCAGCGTCGCGCCCGTGAGCCCCGCGAGCGGCGACAACGGCACCGTCGCCCGCGCGTTGTTCAAGTGCGTGAGCGCCAGCGCGTCGTTCCCCGTCTGGTTATACGCCTCTGCCAGGATCAGCTCGTTCTCCACGTAGCTGACGTACGGTATCCGCGCATCGGCGTGGAACCGTGGGGGCAGGCAGTTGAACTGCGACACAGGCGGGGGCGGGGTTGTGTTGAAGTCATCCCCGACGTACGGCAATCCCCGGTTGATCCACGTCACGTTGTTATCCACCATGGTCGCGCCGGTGGTGGTGGACCAGGTGGGCTGCGTGGCACCCGAGGACGAGTCCCCCGCGAGGGCCGTGACCTGCTCCATGTTGCCGTTCGGGTCGAGAATCGCCGAGTTCACGAGGAATTTGGCGCTCGCCTGCCACGGTGCCGTCGTGGCCTTACAGTAGTACTCCGCCAGGCGTGGATCATTTCGGGCTTTCAGAATATCGATCAGCGCCTTGCCGCCTTCGAGGTCGGTGCCAAAGCCCGAGCTGGTCTGGAACTGCGTCCACAGGTTGCGCTCGGAGGTCGACTGGGTGTGGAACGACGCGAAGTCGCTCGCGCCCGTTGGGTCGCTGATGCCGTTGGTGGCAGCCGCAATCGCCGCGGTGTATGCCGGTGTCCCAAGCGACTCGGCGGTGTGCAGGTAGTAGCGGGCCTTGAGCGTCCAGGCCACCCTCGCCCACGCCGCCTTGTCCCCGCCCAGCACCAGGTCGTTCGTTCCCGGCCCGGCGCCGGACTTCCCCAGGTTGGCGATGGCCGTGGTGAGCAGCGTTTGGAGATCGCCCAGAATTTGGAACCGGTCGTCGAGCACGGGGTTGGTCTTGCCCGACACGGCTTCGCGGTAGGGCACGTCGCCCCACAAGTCCGACACCGTGCCCATGGTGAGCGCTTCCCAGATCTGGGCGATCCCGAGCCACACCGAGTCACCGGTCCCTGCGGTGAGCGCTTCCACGTTCTTGATATCGATCAGGCCCCCGCCGTCGTACGCGCCTTCCCAGGGAACGTCGGCGCCCCCCTCGTTGAACACATACTGTCCAGTCTGTTGCACAAAGCGGCTGTTCCCTGCCGAGCAGGCCTGCACCCACTCGCACATGAACATGGCGACCTCGCCCTCTTGGAACGCGAACTGGCCGGCCTGCACGCCGATGAACAGCTGCTGGGCCGACGCAGTCGTCGGCAGGTTCGGGTTGTTGGACAGCTTGTCGCCGGTCAAAAACGTGTCACAACTCGCGGTCCCGAGGAGCCCCAGACACGCGAGCGCGACGTATGTCTTGCGATACATAGGTCGTTCTCCTCGGGTTAGTGGTTCAAGGTGACCGAGAACACGAACGAGCGTGTCTGCGGATTGTTGAAGTAATCCTGACCGCCGGCGCCCACGTTGCTCGAGATGGTGCCGCCGAGGTTGGTCTCCGGGTCGTAGCCCGTGTAGTTCGTCCACGTCTTCAGGTTGCGGCCCGAGACGCGGAGGTCGATGCTCGAGAAGCCGAGCGAGCGCTGCACCCAGGGCGCGTCGAGCGTATAGCTCACCGAGATCTCGCGCAGCTTCACGAAGCCGGCGTCCTCGATGCACGGCTCGTCGATGCCGATGAACGGGCAGGCCACTACGTTGCGATAGAAGTACTCCCCGATCGAGACGGTCTTCCCGGCTCCGGGGCCTGCGACGGGGCCGTCATACCAGCCACCCTGCCCGAAGACCTTGGAGTTGCCCGTGCAGGAGGTCGGGTCGTTGCGATTGGTGCAGCTGGCCCGCTGTTGCGTGTCCCCGTGGGTCCCGTAGCTCCAGAGGGCACCCTTGGGACCGTTCCAGATCTGCCCGCCGTGTCGAATATCGACCAGGCCGGAGACCTGCACCTTCTTGTACCGGAAGGACGACCGGACGCTGCCCGTCCAATCGTAGTTCGGGTCCTGCACGATGCGCGGGTCCTTGTCCTGCAACGGATAGCCATCCGGCCCGATGTACAGGGCCCCCTTCGGCTTGCCCGCGCAGACCTGCCCCATCGTGGTATCGGTGGGGGTGGAACCGACCACCGGCGCCGAGTTGGACGAGATTCCACAACGCAGGAACCCGGAGCCCAAATACACGCCGATCGGCTGGCCTACCATCGCGACCTGGTTGTTGAAGTCCCCGATCGTGATGAACTGCGCCCCGCCCAGCGAGAGCACCGTGTTCCGATTCCGCGCCCACTGCACCCCTACGTCCCATCCGTAGTCGGGCGTTTGCAGCGGCCGCGCGTTGAGTGAGGCCTCCCACCCGCGGTTTCGCATGGTCGCCGCGTTCGCGCCCTGTTGGAAAAAGCCGATGGAGGGATTGAGCGGCTGGAGCAGAATGATGTCCGAGGAGGTCTTGTTGTACCACGTCACGCTCGCATCGGCCCGATCTTTGAAGAACCCAAGGTCGAGCCCCGTTTCGAACTCCTTCGACCGCTCCGGCTTCAACGTCTGTGCCGGCCGCAAGTCCGACCGCGTGACTAGCCCACCGATCCCGTTTTGTGTCGGGGTGTTGCCGACGCCCTGGACGAAGCCGCCCACCAGACCGCTCGAGAAGGTCAGGGACGTGAGGTAGGGCAGCGGCTCCTGGCCTGCCTCCCCGTACGCCACCCGCGCCTTGCCGTACGACAGCCACGAGATCTCTCCCAGCGCCTTCGTGAACTCCCACGCCGCGCTCCCCTTCGGGAACCAGCTCCGCAGATTCGACGACCCGAACGTCGAGGAGCCGTCGTTCCGCAGCGCGGCAATGAGGTGCAGCTGATTCTTCACGTCCAACCCCGCCTGCCCAAACCACGAGGCGTCGTGAATCACCGTTTCTTCATCGAGCGGCGGGTCCTGCGACACCGTGTTCGACAGCTTGAAGGGCTGCAGCGCCACCAGCGTGCGCCCCACCGTCCCGAGTTGGCGGTTGTTGCGGGTATCGAGGTTCTGCCCCAGCGTGATCGCGCCGCCCAGGTTCTCGTTGATCGTGTAGTTGGCGGTGGCCGTGAGGTTATGGTCGATTTGGTAGTTGACGATCTTCCCCTCGACCACCCGTCCGGCGGTGCATGGCGCTGCCGAGCTCACCGGGCACCCCTCGAGCCGTTCGTCCGTCCAGTAATCCGCGCCCAGGGTGTAGTTCACCTTCAACCACGCCACCGGCAGGTACTCGGCGTTCACGTTGCCGTACACCCGCCCCACGTTCGAGGAGTTGACCTGCTCGAACGCCGTCCAGAAGGGATTGTCGAACGTCCGGTCGGCGAGCAGCGAGCCGTCGGTCGGGTGCTGCAGGCGATAGCCGCGCTCCTGGGGGCCCGCGGCCGTCTGCACCACGTACGGCATGTTATTCCAGTCCGGCGGGCTGCGGAGATCGCCGATCTGGACGCCATTGGTGTTATTGCCACGCTGCTCGTAGGCGGCGCGGGTATCCGCGAACGACAGGTCCGCCCCGAGCTTGATGTTGTCGATCACCCGGTGCGTGCCCTTAAAGCGCACTGTGCTCCGGTTGAAGAGGTTGTTGGGCCCGACGATCACGCCCTGGTCGTGGTTGTAGTCCCCCGACAGGTAGAACGTGGTCCGGTCATTCCCGCCCGACACCGTGAACCCGTTATCGAGCGTGTGACCCACTTGGTAGATCTCGTTGGCATGGTCGTAGACGGGCGCCCCGGCCGGTATCGGCGGCCCCCACGACCGAGCGCAACTCGACGTGCCCGGTTGATCGCACGCACCACCCAACGTGGTGTCGGCGTGCAAGCCGTTGGTGCCCTGGCCGTACGCCGTCTGGAGGGGATAGGTGTGGTTGATGTCATTGAACGAGGTAGAGGACCGGAAGCTGAAGTGCGTCGGTCCTGACCGCCCCGATTTCGTCGTGATCAGCACGACGCCCGCCGCCGCCCGCGCCCCGTAGATCGCGCTCGCCGCCGGGCCCTTCAGGATCTCGACGGACTCGATGTCGTTCGGGTTAATGTCGGCCGCCCGGTTCGTCGCGACCGTGCCTTCCGTCTGGCCGGCCGGCGCGATCGTCCCGCCGGCGTCGTCTGGGGCGTTGAAGTTCGACGTGGAGAATGTCGAGTTGTCGGACGGCACGCCGTCGATCACAAACAACGGTTGGTTATTCCCCAGCATCGTGCTGATGCCGCGAATATTGATGAAGGAGCCCGCGCCCGGATCCCCTGACTGCTGGATCACGGTCACGTTGGGCGCCTTCGCGGCGAGCGCTTCGACCATATTGGTCTCGCTCGCCTTCTCGATCTGATCGGCCGCCACGTTATTGCGGACGTTGCCGAGCGCGTTGGCGGCGGCGCTCGTCCCGGCACCGGTCACGACCACCTCGCCCAGCTGCAGCGGGTTGGCCGCGAGCACGAAGTCGTGCGCGACCGCGCCCGTTGTGAGGGTGACCTGGGCGCTCTGCGACTTATAGCCGAGGCGCCGTGCGAGCAGAACCACCGTTTGCCCCGAGACCCGAGCCCCGGGGACGACGACCGTAAAGCTGCCGTCGTCTCTGCTGAGGCCGCCCAAGCCCATGGTCGGAATCGCGACCTCGACCTGTCCGAGGGCCAGGCCGGCGTCGCTCGTCACCTTGCCCGTGATGGTGACGGGCTCCTGCGCGAGCACGCGGGAGACAACGGACAGCCAGAGTCCCGCTGCCGCGCATACGCTTCGAACATTCAAGTGCATGGATGGGTCCTCCTGGAATGAGGGACATGACGGACTGCCACTCTCCCGCCACGGTAGCGGGAACGGTCCAGGAGGCGCTACGAAATTCCGCTAAGCCGGCCCGTGGTCACGACAATCCGGCCTGGCCACCGCCAGGATGGCCGTCCAAAACAAGCCAAGCCTGGTGCGTGCGCACCAGGCTTGGTGTCGGTCGGCGAGAGCGGCCGTCGGCTCAACGCACGACCTGTGTGTCACGCTCCGTCGGAGAGCGCGGCATCAGCCTAGTCCATGCACGCGGGCAGGCCAAGGGTTTGGCGACGCACGGGCTGTTTCACGCGCCGAGACGGACGTGCGGTCCGATGAGCCGGCGACCTCAGAACGGGAGGGAGAGATTGCGAAGAATCTTCCACCGACCGACCGCGTCGAGGCTCCACACGGTCAGGAAGCGGCCCTTCACGCGCGTGGAAGCCGCGCCGGTCCCTTGCAGGCGCAGATCGACGTGGCCCCATTCGTACACCTGCGATCCCACCTGCGTTACTCCATCGTCCGCAATCTCGCCATCGAGGAGGCGCCCTTCCTTCGCGAAGCGCTGCCGCATCAGCAGCGCAATCGCAGGCCGGCCCACGACGCTCTCCCCCGTCGCCGTCACGAACACCCCCGCGTCGTCATACGGCTCGGCGATAGCCGTGGCATCCTCGCGTTTCATGGCGTCGAGCCAATCCGCGTTCGCGTGATCGATCGCCTGGCGCGCCTCTCTCGGTACGCCGGCGACCCCGTCGCGACTGCGTGCGTCAGTGCACATCAGCGACGCGAGCGTGAGGGCGGGGACGACCGTCGCGCGCCAGCCCACTATTCCCCGCTGGCTTCTCGCACGACGCGACCATTCAAGGGCTGCAGAGGTCGCACGTTGCTGGGGTAGAGCGCTGCAAATGCCGTGATTTGGTCCCGCGAGACTTCCACCGGAGTCTTCATCACGAACCAGGTGACGCCCTCAGTACACGGTGGCGCGGTGAGCGACCCCTGGTAGGTATAGTAGGACCCGTCGAGGGGAAGCAGATCCTGTGGATTCACGGCCACCCCCGGTACGTTGGTTTCAGGGCCCGCGCTCCGGGGCATACGGTCCCAAATCCGTTGGACGGTCGGGTTCGAACGTCCGGCGGTGAGAAACACGGCAACCCCGACCACCGCGCCATCGCTGCTCTGGTGCATCAGGTGGACGACCATGTCGTAGGACCGGCCGTTGATGCGCTCCTCGCTCAGCCGGTGAAAATGAAACTGCGTCAGGTCGTACCGCTTGTCGCCGACGAACATGGCGTTTCCCGATCCCGGCGCGTCATGGAAGTTCACACGAATGGTATGACCATTGTTGATCAGGTAATTCAAGGGGCCACTCGTATACGCGAACCGAAGCGGTGGCAGGTTTGCCTTTGTCGTACCACGGATGTCGATCGGTGATTGCTCTTTCCCCGTATTGCACGCGGCATAGGCGGTATCCAGCTCACTCCAGTGGGCCGCGCCCTCATAGGTCCAGGGCGTGCTCCATTGAGCTGAAAGCGTCATGGGCCAGGCGACCGGCAGTATCGCTAACCAGACCGTGATCCGCGGATCCATGTGTGACGGCCTAGTTGAACGCCTGGGCGCCATCGGGAAGGCACTCATCTGTTAGAGTCATCTCTCACCAGTGTCTCCGTTACGATAAAGTTCTCCTCCCAAGTCTTTCCCCCGTCAGCCGAAAATGCCTGAGCAAAGCGAACCGAGTGTGGCGTGATGTCTGAGATGCTAAATCGAAGCAGAATGGTTCTCCCATTATACATTTCCTGGTCGATGAACTCGCCGCGCCCATTCTTGAACTCGCCGACCGCCGGTGGGCTCAGGGTGCCAGTCGCACTGTTGGTAAAGTAGATGCTCCACTCGTGCGTTTCCGGATTGTAGAGGCGCAGGGTGAAAATCTCGAGGTGGCCCGCTGGTCCATCAGCCTCTATTTGGCCGAGATTGGCGCCATCCCAGATTCGCCGAACGACGTCCGTCCCGTTGTATTCGACCCACGTGGTAGAGCCGGTGAGCGGATGCAGGAGTCGCTTCTGGTGAGTCTTCCAGGTACCAATGTCCCAATCGAAATCGTGCAGCCCATCGCGAGTTCTGGGTTGGCTTGCGCTCGAGGCGACTGGATTCTGCTGCGCGTGTCCATAAGGCGGTCGAATAATCGCCTGTGCGCCACACAGCAGAAGCGTGAACCACATGCAATTACGCGTGTCCATTGTGCCTCCTCAGAACGACTGCCCGAGGTGGGCTTTGAGGCGATCCCGGTACCCGCGCGACGCCTTGAGCGTCGTGCCGTTGTGGAGCACCATGACGTACTCGCCGTGGAAGAACGGCTGGAGCTCCCGCACCTTCTCCACATTCACGATGGTCGACCGGTGGATTCTCAGAAAGCGAGAAGGGTCGAGTTGGCCCTCGAGGTTACTCATCGTCTCACGGAGTAAGTGGCACGTCTTGCCCACGTGAATGCGCACGTTGTCGCCGTCGGCGTCGATCCACTCGATCTCTCGGACGGGAAGCAAGGTGACCCTCCCGCTGGATCTGACCGCCAGCCGCTCGACGTACTGCGGGCGCCGCCAGGGTTCCCGCTCCGGGAGGAGCGCCGACAGGTGATGGGGGAGCTCGTCCAACCATGCCCCATGCACCTGCTGTTTTGCTCGCTGGAGCGAGGCGTAGAACCGCTCGTCGGTGAACGGCTTGAGGATGTAGTCGACCGCATGGACTTCGAAGGCCCGCAACGCATACTGGTCGCAGGCGGTGACGAACACGACGGCGGGCATTCGCTCCACCTCCCCCTCCCCCTCCCCCTCCCCACCCGCCTCACGTAGGACCGCGAAGCCCTCCAAGTCAGGCATCCGGACGTCGAGGAACACGAGATCCGGAGCACTGTCGCGAATCGCCGCCACGGCGTCGCGCCCGTTCGAACACTCCCCCACCACCGCGACCTCAGGGTCGGTCGCCAGCAGCTGGCGCATCCCCTCGCGTGAAGTGGCTTCGTCGTCCACGATCAACGTGCGAATCGTACGCATGTGGGTTCGTACGGTGTCCTTTCCGTGCAGGGTGGGGCGGGAGACTCAGGGACGCAAAACGGCCTCCGACGCGTGATGCCGTTAGTGCGGGGAGAGGGTGGGAGGGTTGCACGCGCGAGGGAGGATCGGGAGAAGCTCAAACGACCGCCGGATGGGAGTGGGGAGTGGGGAGTGGTTTGCGACGGAGCGGGGTCAGCCTCCCGTTTTGTAGATCAGGGGCCGGAACGGCCTTGTGTCTCACGCCGGTCGGTGCCGGCGCGCCGATCGGGCAGCCTGCGACGACGTTCTACGGGGAGATACGCGCTCCGCTGCCGGCGCTCGACGCCGCGGCGGCGCCAGCGGACGGAGCGACGCTCGCCGACTCGACGGTCAGGACTCCAGGCGTGGACGGTCACCAGTTGAAACTACGCGCGGCGGGGGGGCGCTGTTCCGAGGGTGTTGCAGTCTGAAGCAGCGCTCCATGCTGACGCTGAGGGCGCGGCTGACGGAGCTCCGGGGCGAGATCAAGACCGAGCTCGCCGGAAGCCCGGGGCACCGCCCCGGGGGGAACGGAGAGGATCTCTCAAAGGCGCGGCTGAAGCCGCGGCTCGGCATCGTCTGCTAAAGCAGAGGAGAGCGTCGCTCGTTCACGAGCCGCTGCCGAGCCGAAGCCTGCCCTGAGGCGCGCGGCGCCGAAGGGTTCACTCGCGCCGTTGGGCCGCGGCAAATCGATCCCCGGTGCATTTGATGGATGTGGTGCTCTTGGCGCCCCCGGCTCACGTTCGATCCATGCGGCATTTGCTCTACTACCACATCACGTGGACGACCCAAAATCGAGAGCGGCAGATTGACGCCGGACTCGCCGGATTTCTGTGCCGCTATCTCCGAGCAGTCGCGCATCAGGAACGCGCCAGGGTCCTCGAAATCGGCATGGTGGCAACGCACGTACATGTTCTCCTGCGCGCGCATCCCATGACTGACCTGTCCCGCCTCGTTCAACGCTCCAAGGGTGGCAGCGCGGCGCTCGCCGGCAAGGAGCGGCATTCGACGAGCGGGACGCGGCTGAAGTGGAGCAAGGGGTACTCCATCGTGACGTTGGGACCGCGGTCGCTCGAGAAGACGAGGCACTACTTGCGGAGTCAGTCGGAGCGTCACCCACAGGAAGCCATCCCGGATTGGCGTGGGGACTCCCCGCAATACGAGCCTGGCGGCGAGGAAGAGTGGATTGGGCCTGAAAGGATGAGAATCCGGGGCACCGGACGTGAGGCGCGGCTGAAGCCGCGGCTCGGTATCGTCTGCTGAAGCAGAGGAGAGCGTCGCTCGTTCACGAGCCGCTGCCGAGCCGCGAGTTCACTCGCGCCATCGGGCCGCGGCACGATCCAGGAGGGTCAACCATCCCCGGGGAAAGCGCGCGGCTGAAGCCGCGGCTCGGCATCGTCTGCTGAAGCAGAGGAGATTCCCGCTCGTTCACGAGCCGGTGCCGAGCCGCGAAGCCTGCCCTGAGGCGCGCAACGCCGAAGGGTTTACTCGTGCCATAGGGCCGCGATGCCCGCTCATTGCTTCAGCTCGATCTTCCCGAGCCGCTGCACCCCCGACTCCGCAAGCCACAGCCGCGCGCGCGTGAAATCAACCGCCATGTTGCGCACCACGGATCCTTTCGTCGGAATGGGCACAGTCAGCGCAACCCGCTCGGCAGCCGGGTCGAACGCCACGATCTCGTCCTTGCCCGATTCATCGTACCAGATGCGGCCGTCTGTGCCGACGGCGATGCCGTACGGTTTACTGTCGGCGCCGCCCGGGCAGGGAAAGTCGCGCACCTGCCCCGTCGCCGGATCGAGCCGGCCCAAGCGACCGCGCGCGTAGTCCGAGTACCACACGATGCCGTGCGCGTCCGCCACGAGACGGCGGGGGCGGGCGTCGCGCGCGGGGAGCGCGAACGTCTTGAGCGAGCCGTCGGCGGCATCGATGCGCGCGATCTGGTTCGTCCCGAACAACGCCATCCACACCGTCCCGGCCGGTCCGTTCACGAGCCCGTACGGACGGGCGTCGGGCGTGGCGACCGGAAAGATCTTCGCCGCCCCCGACGCCGGGTCGAGCCATCCGTACATGTTGCTCCCCTGCACCGTGAACCAGATCTTGCCCGCGTGATAGAGAGGCGTGTGCGGGTCACGCGCGCCGGCGGGCAGCGGATACTCCTTTATGGTGCCGGTAGCCGGATCGAGCCGCCCCAGGCGTCCCTGGAAATTGGCGGTGTACCAGACCCCACCGTCCGGCGCTGCGATGATACCGTGCGGTCCCGAAGCGGGCGTCGGCGTCGCAAAGTCGGTGACCTTGCCCGTCTCCGGGTCGAGTCGCCCGATGTAGCTGTTCGCCTGATCCGTGTACCACACGATCCCGTCCGAGCCGACCGCGGGGTCGTGGGGGAACGCCCGGGCACGCGGCAGCAGGTACTCGGTGATCGTGGGAGCGGGTGACGGCGCGGCACCGAGGGGGATGAGGCAGAGGGCGAGGGCAGCGGCAAGCGTGGGGGCGCGGGTCATAACGGATTCCTCTTCAAATGGATTTGCACCGTATCGCACCGGAAAGATGATGCGGCACGTGCGCTTCGCACCATACTCCCGCCATGCCGAGTTGCCCGACGCCCTCGAGGACCACGATCTTATGCCTATGTCCACCAGCGTGCCGCGCTACACTGCCGACGAGATTCGTCGGTTCCCCGACGACCGGCTGCGCTACGAGGTCATTCACGGCCAGCTGTTCGTGACGCCGAGCCCGGGCACGCGGCACCAGCGCGCGGTCCGCGAGCTCACGCGGCTGCTGCAGGCCTACCTCGTACGCCATCAGCTCGGCGAGTGTCTCACGGCGCCCTTCGAGGTGCTGTTCGCCGACGACAGCGCGGTACAGCCGGACCTGCTGGTGGTCCTCGCGTCTCAGCGCGACCGGCTCACGGCCGAACGGTTTCACGGCGCGCCCTCCCTCGTGGTCGAGGTCGTGTCCTTCTCCAGCAAGCGTACCGATCGGCTCGAGAAGCGTGAGCTGTACCGCGCCGAGCGCGTCGCGGAGTATTGGGTCGTCGATACCGACCGCCGCCACGTCGAGCGGTGGCGGCCGGGCGATGAGTCCCCGGAGATCGTCACGACCGAGCTCGTCTGGCGACCAGTCGCGTCGGCGCCCGCGCTTGCAATCGCACTCGAGCCTCTGTTTCAGGTTGTCTGGGAGGGATTGGAGCGGTGAAACATCATCGCTTGCATGCAGCGCTTCCGGAATCACGGAACGCCTCGCCCGGGACCGGTACAAACCGCCAGGCATAGCTCGACTCCGAGAGCGTCAGCGCGAGCACCCCGTGCGCCGTGCTCTGCGCTTCACTGTTCGTGATGGACCGGCCAAACCGGTAGGAGCCGCCGCCTCCCGTGCCGACCACGAATTCCCGGATGCCCCGAACGGTATCGAGCAAGCCGGCCGGCGTTTGAGGAGCGAAGCGCTCGTAATTGTGTTCATGCCCGGAGATGGCGACCGCCGCTCCTGCTTCGTACAGCGCCTGCCACAGCGGTTGGGTCTCGAGATCGCTGCCGTGTGTGACTCCGGAGCTGAAGCGCGGGTGATGCCAGTACGCGAGCGTGCACTGCCCGTGGTGCGCCGCGAGATCGGATCGGAGCCATTGCTCCTGGGCGGATCCCGGGCGCATCGCGATGTTGCTGTTCAACGCCACGATGTACCAGGTTCCAAGCTCGAAGCTGTAGTACCCGCGATTGGGGGCGCCCGCCGCGACGCCGAAATAGCCGAAGTAGCCCGAGGAGTCACCGAACCAATAGTCATGATTCCCGGGGACGGGATGCGTGCGTTTTCGGTGGCGCCCCCAGGTCGGACCGAAACAGCGCGCGTAGTCCGCCGCCGAGCCCGTCGGGTAGGCGTTGTCGCCGGCGGCGAATACCGTTCCCGGTATCGAGTCGAGAAGGCGCGCAGTCGCGGCCGCGTCGGGGTGGTCGCACTCTCCGATGTCCCCTGCCCCCACAAAGACCTCGGACGTGCCACGGGGCTCGACGGTGACGGTGAGCGTGTCGGAGGCGGTGTCGAGACTCGGGTCGCCGCCGTGCAACGAGACGCGCGCGACGTAGCGTCCCGATCGTCCGTAGCGATGGGTTGCGGTGATCGCGCCGTCGGCACCGAGTCCGCCGCTGTCAACGGCGCGGTCGCCCCACTGGAAGGTCCAACGCGATGGACCCGGCCTGTCCGTCGGACGGAGCACGCGAGCAGCGACGGTGATGGGCTCGCGCGGATGCGTGCGGATGTCCGGCCCGATGTCGACAGTCGGAAGATGTTCCGGCGGCGTCGAGCGCCGCTCGCGACACGCCTGCGCGAGGCACGACACCGCGACTCCGACGACGATGCACGCCCGGGGACATTTCACTCCGCTCCTAACGTTGCTGCGCCAGCACCACCTGCGGCAGTGGCGCGCCCGTGCTGGTGTGGTTGATCGTGTCGTCGGTGTAGATGACCGCCGCCTTGTCGCTCCGCGGGTCGAGCGCGACCTGGAACAGGTCCAACAGATTGCGGGTCCCGGGCGCGCACCCGACGCCCGCCGTGCAGATCACGCCCACGTGATTCGGCGTGTTGCTGACTCGGCTCTGTTGGAACGCGCCACCGTTCGTCGCCTGGGCCAGGTACACGTTCCACACGGCGGTCGGGTCGTCCTTACTCGACGCGGTGGTGCCGTAATACACGAGATCCACCACGCCATCGTGGGCCGCGATCCACGGGAATAACGCCGTGCTCGCGGGTGCGACGCTGACCGTCACGGCGGGCGACCAGGTCACGCCGTGATCGCTCGACGTCGCGTACGAGACGGTGTGTCCATCCGACCACGCCGCGTGAACCGCGCCGTTCGTAGGATCCACGGCCACGGTCGGGAAGACGTTGTTCAACCCGACGGGCGTCGCCGCGTGGAAGGCGAGCGCCGCCGTCCAGCTCGCGCCGCCGTCGGTGCTTCGTGAGACGAAGATGTGGTCGAAGTCTGTGGTCTTCGCCTTGAGGATGCCGACTTCCCCTGCCGCGTAGATGTCGTACACGATATGGCTCACCGGATCGGCAGCCAGGTTTCCCTGATCGTTGTTGAAGGTGGACTGGCCGGTGGCCCCACCCTGCCCCACGATCGGGTCGCCCACGTTGTGCCACGTGATGCCATCGTCGTCCGAGCGCTGGACGTGAATGAGCGTGCTATTCCCGGCGTCGTGATACGAAATGAACACCCGTGCTCCGTCGGAGGTGATCCAGGGACGGTCGCTCTCGGTCAGATCGATGATCTGTCCGTGGCACGTGGCGGCGCTGAAGGCAGCGGCCGCGTTCGGGCAGCTGATGGCGGACACGCCGAGCTGACCGGTGAGGAGCGTCTGGTTCCCGAGAAAGAGCAGTGTGGTGAAGTGCAGGGCGCCGGTCGACCCGAAGTCGACGTCCGCGTCTTCGCCGCCGAACTCGATGCGACCTGGTTGCTGCAAGGAGGCGTCGATGATGCCCTGGAACGTGGGGGTGGCACCGAACGATCCGGTCCACAGGCTCGTGCCGAATTGCTGATCGGGCGCGAGGCCCAGGCTGAGACCGACCATGCCCATCGTCCCGTTCGCGGCGATCGCGATCTCGGGCTCGCTGTTACCGTCGGGCCGGGGCAGCAGCGTGTTGGTGAAGTTGAGAGTCGAGGACGCGGTTTTCGCGAGTGCGGGCGCTAATGCGCGGGATTGCGCCGGTTGTCGGACATCTTCGCAGGCGACGAACACGAGCACCGCGGGAAAGACGACGAGGAGCGAGCGCTTCATGGTGAGAGACCTCCGTTCAGGACCGATCCGCGATTTTTGATCCTACTCCTCGGTCCTGAAGGGCGGCAAGGTGTATGAACGTTTCAACGAGAACTGACATACCGCACCACCGCCGCGACGGGCCACGCCGCCGCCCGGGCGGCGACCAGACGTGCGACTCTGGTCGCCGTGCGACACCACCTCCCGAGCGCCGGCCAGCGGTGCTCGAGCCGCGCCGCGAGTCCCCAGGGAGAGGGAAAGGGCGGTCGTTGCCACGCCGTTGCCCACTCGAGCCGCCGGTCGGTCGCCCCGCCGAGCTGCGCGAACAGCGCAGTCAAGAACGCCGTCATCCAGAAGCGCGAATACCGGAGTCCGAGCGGACCGCGCAACACATAGTTCGCCGCCGCCTCGCGCCGGAACCGATCCTCCACGGGCAGGCCGTCGCGCAGCTCGCGCGCCATCGCGAGCAGGTCGCCCAGCTGCTGGGACAGGGGATGCGCGCTCACTCGACGCTCGACCGTGCCGAGCGCCGCCGCATCGCAATCGCCGATTGCTTCCGTGATGAGCAGGACATCGCGCAGCGCGCCGCGTCGGTACGGGTGCGTGACAACGGTGTGCACGAGTAGGTGCCACAGATGGTCGGCCGCGCAGAGTCTCCAGAGGCCGGGGACGCCGTCCAACGGCCGGATCCGACCCCAGATCGTCTCGTCGAACTCGAAATCGTTGAGCGCAAAATGGACCTCGATCTGGACCGCGTTCGGTGCCACACGCTGCGCTAGGTGGGCGGTCCCGGCGGGCCCTGTCCCTGAAAATCCTTCGCCATCGAGCAGCGTGGCGAGCCGCTCGGCCTGCAGCGCCCGTACCAGCACGTCCACGTCCGTCAGATCGACGGGCGCCGGACTCGCGAGCGCCGCCACTCCGCCCTTGAGCACGACCGCCGGGATGCCATCCGCCAAGACGAGTCGAGCGATGCGTTGCAGTTGGCCGCGGGCTGAAAGCACCCGCTGCAGCTCTCGGGTAGCCGCGTGCTCGATCTGGTCGGGGACGGGCCAGCCTGCCGCGACAAGACGGGCCTTGAGCGCCATGGCACAGCGCTCGGTGCGGAGAAACACGTTCCAGGTGCGATCGGAGCAGGACGGGAAGGCCGGCCGTCCGGAGGAACCACTCAGGATCTGGACGGCAACCGCGCGGAGTCGCAGGGCATCTCGAACGTTGGCGCGGGGCATGCTGGGCGCTGCCGCGAGGCTTGAGCGGTGCTAAGTGAGCGGCCGCGCGCCGACTGCGCAAGCTCGCGTCGCGATCAGTAACGCCGCGGTGTTGCTTGCGCGCGACACCAATCGGCGTAGCTTCGAAGATATCTCGGAGGCCCCCCGGTGGCGACGCATCCGCGCCGCCCTCGGGGGGTCGAGTTGTCTTTAGACGCCGGAGATCGCGCCTTATGGACTCGAAGCATCCCCTCCTCGGCGATGTGCTGCAGCCTGCGCCGCTGGACGCCCAGCACAAGAAGCCTTGGGTCAGCCCCGAGCTGACCGAGCTGCCTCGGCTGACGGACCTCACCCTCCAGACCGGAGGGCCGATCGGAGGCATCGGAGACCCAGGAAGCGGGAGCACGGTTTTTTAAGAGGCGCGCGCCCTCATATGCTCCTCGGCCTGGCGTTGACGGAGCACTGCAACCTGCGGTGCCCGCACTGCATCCGGGACGACGTCACGACCGTGCGGTCGCTCGACGCCGCCCTGATCGAGTCTGTCCTCGATCAGGCGCTCGCCCTGTACGGGGAGGGGGGGGGCTCCGTGACGGCGAGCTTCACCGGCGGCGAGCCGCTGCTCCATCCCGAATTCCATCGCATCGTCGCCGCCTGTGCGGCCCGTGGTGTCCCGTATCGCTTCGTGAGCAACGGCTGGCACGTGAAGCGTCTCATGCCGCTGTTCGACCGCCATCCGCCCGAGGCGGTGCGGTTGAGTCTCTCCGGTGCGAGCGAGGAGATCCACGACGCCGAGCGCGGGCGCGGCAGCTTCCGCCGCGTGCTGCTCGCGGTGGCGCTGTTCACGAGTCGCCGCATTCCCACGTCGCTTTCCATTGTGATAGACCGGCGCGATCGGCACCAATTGCGCGAAGCGGCCGATCTCGCCGAGGGATTGGGATGCATTCGGCTGCACGTGATCCTGCCGCAACCGGTCCCGGGCAGTATCGCGCGCGATAGCGATTTGCCGCCCGAGGAGTGGATGTCCGTCCGGCACGAGACTGAAGCGATCGCGCGCGAGCCCGGGCGCCAAACCGTCGTGGCCCTCGACTACGGGGCGCCGTTCGACGGACCCGAGACCGCCTGCGACACGTTCGCGTTGCGGCGGATCTACGTGGACACGCGCGGTCGCGTGTGTACCTGCTGCCAGCTCTCGAACTACGGATCCACGGAAACGGAAGTGGTGGCCGATCTGCACGACACCACGCTCGCCGAGGCCCAGCGTCGCTACGTCGGCCGGCTCGGCGCGCTGCGCCGGGCACAGCGGCCCCGGGCGGAGGGCCCTCGACTCACGGACCCGTTTCCGTGCCTGCGGTGCGCGCGGGCGAGCGGCAAGCTCGCCTGGTTAGACCAGTATCCCCACAGTGCCTGGCACGAGGCGGGAGCCCCCGTCGCCGTAGCGACGCCGACGCCATGACCCGTCGTGATGCGGGAGCCTTGTCCACTGTCGTGTTGGTCGCGGCGTGCGCGGAGTCGAGCGGTCCCAGAACCTCGACGCGTCAGTTCCGCACCGAGCTGATCACGTGCCAGGCCTCGGTGGGCGCGGGGACCCTCGCCTGCGCCCCAGTGCAGCCACAGGCGGGCCCGCACGCGCAGCCCGCCCCCGGGATGAGCTTCGATCTCACCATCGGCGGACAGGGCGTCCTGGTGCGGCTCGCGTCGAGCGGGACCGCCTACGACAGCGGCACGCAGGCGTTCACGTCGAACGTCACCGTCGAGAACCTCGTCGCGCAGCCGATGAACACGGCCGATGGGACCACGCCGGATACCGGCGGCATCAAGGTGTTCTTCCACTCCGGCCCGACGGTGACCGGCGGGACGGGAACGGTCAGCGTGGCGAACGCCGACGGCACGGGGACGTTCACCGCCTCGAGCCAGCCGTTTTTCCTGTACTCGGGCGGTGCGGTGCTCGCCTCGGGGGCGACGACGGCGGCCAAGACCTGGGAGTTCACCGTGCCGGGCACGGTGACGCGGTTCGAGTTCCAGGTGTTCGTGACGACGCGCTTCCCGGATGAGACCGACCCGCTCATCGCCCTGGGGCTGTCGCGTACGCCGCCGGTGCTCACGGTCCTCCCGGGAGGGACCGGCACCATGACGGTTCTCCTCACCCGCACCAACTTCACGGACGCGGTCACGTTGAGTCTCGTCGGCGCGCCGCCCGGGGTCACGGGGTCGTTCAGCCCGCCGGCCCCGACGGGCACGAGCTCCACGCTGACGCTGAACGTGGACGGCGGAATGACGCCCGGGGTGTACCACTTGAGCGTGGACGGCACCGGGAGCGCCGGCGATCGCTCGCTCCCGTTCACACTCACCGTGGGCATGCGGTTCGGGCACGTCTTCCTCGTCACCGAGGAGAACCACAGCTACTCGAGCGTCATCGGCAACGCGGCGATGCCGTACGTGAACGGCCTGGCGCAGCAGTACGGGTTGGCGACGCACTACTACGCCGACACCCACCCGTCGATCGGGAACTACTTCGAGCTCGCGACGGGCCAGATCATCACGAACAACGACGGGTCCTCGACGATCGAGAGCGCCGACAACGTCGTGCGCCGGCTGGTGGCGGCGGGGAAGACGTGGAAGTCCTACGCCGAGGGCCTGCCGTCGGTCGGGTTCACAGGAGACTCGTCGGGCACCTACGTGCGCCGGCACAACGTCTTCGCGCTGCTCTCGGACGTGGTGAACGACCCACTGCAGCTCGACAACCTGGTGCCGTTCACGCAGTTCGCCACGGATCTCGCGGACGGCACGTTGCCCGAGTTCTCGAACATCGTGCCCGGGCTCTGCGACGACGCGCACAACTGCTCGCTCGCCACCGCCGATGCGTGGCTCCAGACCAACATCGATCCGCTGATCAAGAGCGCGACGTTCCAGCAGGATGGTCTCCTGATCATCACCTTCGACGAAGCGGCCACGAGCGACGCCACTGACGGCGGCGGGCATGTGGTGTGGGTCGCGGTCAGTCCCAAGAGCAAGCCGGCGTACCAGTCGGTGGCGCTATATCAGCACCAGAGCACGCTGCGCCTGATCCTCACGGCCTCCGGCGTGACGGTCTACCCGGGGGACGCGGCCAGCGCCCCGGACATGTTCGAGTTCTTCAACCCTTTCTGATTCGTGAACTCTGAAGCGCGTTCGGCGCGCCCGAGGTGGCCGATGCTCCGCACTGTCCGGCTGATCGACGCAGGCCTCCTCTCTGCCGCCGCGGTGTGCGTAGCGGCGTGCGCCGAGTCCGGCCCTACCGCTCCCACTCTGTTCCGCACGGAGCTGATCACGTGCCAGGCCTCGGTGACCGCGCGGACTCTGACCTGCGGCGAGTCGCAGGCGCAGGCCAGCTCTGGGATAAATCTCAGTCTGATCCTGGGCGGTCAGGGAGCTTTGGTGCGGCTGGCGTCGAGCGGGACCGCCTACAATGGCGGGACACAGGCGTTCACGTCAGACGTCACCGTCGAGAATCTCATCGCGCAGCCGATGAACACGACGAATGGGACCACGCCCGATGCAGGGGGCATCAAGGTGTTCTTCAACTCCGGCCCAACGGTGACTGGAGGCTCGGGGGTGGTCACCGTGACCGCTGACGGCGTGGGGACGTTCACCGGGGTGAGCCAGCCGTACTACCAGTACTCGAGCGGCGCGATACTGGCATCGGGTGCGACCACATCGCCGAATACGTGGCACTTCGCCGTGCCGACAACGGTGACGAGGTTCGAGTTCCAGGTCTTCATTCAGACTACGCTGCCAGATGAGGTCAGCCCGATCGTCGCCCTCGGGTTGTCCCGCTCGCCCGCGGCGCTCTCGATCGCCCCGGGCGGGAGCGGCCCAGCGACCGTCACCGTCACCCGCACCAACTACACCGGCGCGGTGACGCTGAGCCTGGGTGGCGCGCCCCTGGGCGTCACCGGCTCGTTCAGTCCAGCAGCACCTACGGGCACGAGCTCCACGTTGACGGTGAACGTGGGCAACTCGGTCGGCGCCGGGGTCTACCCCCTGACGATCGACGGCACGAGCACCGCCGGCCCGCGCCACACGACGCTCACCCTCACCGTGGGCACTGGGGGCTCGGGCAACGTCACGTGGGACTTCTCGGGCTGTCCCGTGGCGGACAAGCCGGCCTGGGTCGCCGCCAAGAACGGCACAGGCGCCTGGGCCCGTATCACAGGCACGGGCGATGTCTACAACTTCACAATCGGGAGCAGCGGCGGTGGCGTCGCGTATGTGGTGACTGGCGCGAGCGGCTTGGCGACACTCACCGTGCAGTTCATGACCCAGGCAGAGTTCACCGCGGGAACTTTCGTGACCTGTCCACCTCCGCCGAGCGGCAAGACGATCCACGGTAGCGTGACAGGAACCTCGGGGACTGACATCACGTCGATAGCGCTAGGCGGGCAGCCGGCATCGGCGAGCTTCGGCACCACGACCTTCACACTCAACACAGTTCCCGACGGCAATCAGGATCTGGTGGCGTATTCGCACGATTTGCTCGGCAGCGGAGAGAGAGCGATCATCCGCCGGAGTCAGAACTTTGCCGACAACAGCACCATTCCGGTGCTCGATTTCGGTGCCGTCGAGGCGTTCACGCCGGCCACCGCCACGATCACGCTCAACGGCCTCCTAGGGGGTGAGGAGGTTCTCCAGCAAATGTCCTATCAGGTGAATGCGAACTGCGCTACCGCCTTCCTCTATAGCGGAGGGGCCGGGGCGAGCTTCCCCGCGTTCGGCATCCCGAGCGCGCAGCAGGACCCGACGGACTTCCATGCCCTCGAGGTGTCCGCGACCACCAGTACTGGATTCCGCAGCATGACGCAGTACAACCACACGTTCATGGCGCGCACGTTGACGCTCGGTGCGGTCTTGCCGGCGCCGACGATTACGGACCTGGGCGGACTCTATAAACGGTTGCAGGCGGCGTACACGCTCCCGACGGACTACGAGGGCTTCACGTCCTTCGGGTACAACGACGGCGCCAACAAGTCGGTCAACATCAGCGCGACGTTCGGCTTCCTCGGCAGCACCTCCGTGACGCTCGCGCTACCCGATTTCACGGCGGTCGCGGGGTGGGACAACAGCTTTGCACCGGCCTCGGGGGGGACGGCCAACTGGAGGCTGTTCGGTCAGAGCGCCTTCACGTCGGCATGCACGGAGGGC
>Ga0247667_1000072_pt1 | contig 63812 bp, 60 predicted proteins | sample CNK08_metaG_FD_183027 | JGI IMG/M metagenome (GOLD analysis project Ga0247667, IMG submission 183027) | Soil microbial communities from Purdue University Martell Research Forest, Indiana, United States - CNK08 | ecosystem: Environmental > Terrestrial > Soil > Temperate forest > Bulk soil... | reverse complement strand
CCCGTCCGACCGTCCGACATGACGCGAAGACAGGCAGACATCGCGCTTCTGCTCGCGACCGCGCTCTGGGGCACGAGCTTTGTCGCGGTCAAGAGCGCGCTCGGATACGCGACGCCGCTGGCGTTTCTGACGATCCGCTTCGGGCTCGCCGCGCTCGTCTTGCTCCCGGGCACGCGTCTGCTCCCACGCCCCGGTCTCTCCGAGCTCCGTGGCGGGGCGCTCCTGGGGCTTCTGGTAGCCGTCGGGTTCATCGCGCAGACCGCGGGGCTCGTGATCACCACGCCCTCCCGGTCCGCGTTCATCGTCGCCGTCTCCTCGGTGCTTGCGCCCGTGATTGCGCTCGCGCTCATCGGCGAGCGACCCAACTCGCTCACCGTGGGGGCACTCGCGCTGGCCACGTTGGGCATTTATCTCCTCACCGCGCCGGACGCCGGGGGCCTGAACCGCGGCGACCTGCTCACCCTCATCTGCGCCGCCTGTTTCGGCGGCCAGATCGTGGCCGTCACAGAGCTGGCCCGGCGCTACGACGCACGGCGATTGGTGTTCATCCAGATCGCTTCCACCGCCGTGATCGCCGGTCTGGCGACGGCCCTGTTCGAGAGACCCCACATCCAGTGGACGTGGACCTTGGTCGGCGACCTCGCCTACACGGTCCTGTTCGCCAGCACGTTCTGCTTCTTGTTGCAGATGCGCGCCCAGCGCGAGATGTCGTCGGCGCGGGCTGCCCTGATCTTCTGTTTCGAGCCCCTCTTCGCCGCCGTGACGTCGTGGCTAGTCCTGGGCGAGCGGCTGTCCCTGTTGCAGTGGAGCGGGGGGGTCCTGATCTTGGTGGGCATGGTGCTCGCGGAATTGAAACCTCGTGATCCGTCGTCCGTTATCCGTCTTCCGTTAGTCGAGGATGAGATCCGTCAACGGATACCGGATGACGGATAACGCATCATGAACGTTCTCATCGCGGAAGACGATCCGGTTGCGCTCGGTGTCGCGAAGGCCGTCCTGACGGCGGCGGGCCATCAGGTATCGGTCGCGGAGAACGGCGAGCTCGCCCTTGGGCTCTGGCAGCTCTCGGATCAGCGCGTGATCGTCTCCGACTGGCTCATGCCCGAGCTCGACGGCCTGGAGCTCTGCCGCCGCGTCCGCGCCGTGCCGGACCGGCCCTACACGTACTTCATCCTGCAGACGTCGCGCAGCGGGCGGGAGAGCTTTCTGGCGGCGATGGACGCGGGCGTCGACGATTTCGTCACCAAGCCGGTCCCCGCCGACGAGCTCAAGGCACGGATCCGCGTCGCAGAGCGCATCATCGGATTGCGTGAGCAGCTCGTCACCCTCGAGGGATTGCTGTCCGTGTGCAGTTACTGCAAGCGGATCCGAAACGCCGACGGCGGGTGGGGCTCGCTCGAGCGGTACATCGAAAAGCGCTCGAAAGCGGAGTTCAGCCACGGCGTGTGCCCCGACTGCTACGAGAAACACCTGAAACCCCAGCTCGGTGGCTGACGCCCGTTGAAGTCGCGGTCTGGAGCAGCGATATTCCTCGCCGTCCTTCCCGAGTAGCTCAGCTGGTAGAGCAGCCGGCTGTTAACCGGCGGGTCGCAGGTTCGAGTCCTGCCTCGGGAGCTCCGGTTCTGAAGACTCTAACTCAACAGGTGGTGCACGGGATACCGAAATACGTCTCCGTGACACTTGAGCACATCGAGTAGCTCGAGGCCGGACGATCGGCGCACGTCGTAGAGACAGAGTGTGGCAACGCGGAACCGCTTCTGCAGTTGGTCGTAGTTGCGCTCGTACTCGAGCACCTCGTGCGGTGCGAGCCGTTTCCCCAAACCCCTCGACACGTCCCCGACGACCCGCACCAAGCGCGCACCCGCCTTGGTCGCCGCTGCAAAGCACCTTTCCCAGTACTCCAGTTGGCCCGCCGCCGACCCGGCATACTCGGCGAACACCAATCGCCCCGTGTCCACATCCGCCTGGATGGAGGGACGGCGCCTTGCGAGGTGGGCGAGAAGCTGATCTCGCGTGTCGGGCTCGAGCGCGAGGTAATTCGCCCTCTGCGGTCGCAGGGCGTCGGCGAGAAACGCCGCGGCGAGGCTGATCCGGCTCAAGTCACTGCCGTACAGCCCACACACGTGGCTCCCCTCGATCGGCGGGAACGACGAGCGCGCCGGAGCGGCGACCGGCTGCTTCTCGGCGAACGCCAGGAGGTCGTCGCGCCTGAACCGGCGCTCCCGCCGGCGGCCGACACGCAAGCAGGCGAGCCGGCCCGAATTCGTCCAGCGTCGCAGCGACGCCTCGCTCACGTTCAGGAATCGCGCCGCCTGCTTGATATCGAGGAGGTCTTCGTGGTGGCTCATGGACCCTATGCCGTGCCATCCCGCCGGGCTATATTGAGCAGCAAAGCTCAGTAAAGTATATCATAGTTGGTAACCCGGACGCAACACGGGTTCCCATCGTTGCGGTCGCCGAGCGTGTAATAGATGGCACGAATCCTGGTGATGGATGATGACGAAGTGCTTCGGGGCGCGCTCCGCGTCGTCCTCGAGGCAGCCGGCTACGACGTGCTCGACGCGGGCGACGGGGAGGCCGGACTCCGGTTGCAGCGCGAGCAAGGGGCCGATCTCGTGCTCGTGGACATCTTCATGCCAAAGCGAGATGGTCTCGGCGTTATCCAGGCGCTCCGCGCAAGCGATGCACAACCGAAGATCGTCGCCATGTCGGGAGGAGGGCACACCGGACAACGGGAAGTTTTGAAGTCCGCCGCGGCCGTTGGCGCTTCGCGCACGTTGCGAAAGCCGTTTCAACCGCGCGAGCTCCTGACCGCCATTCGCGAGGTGTTGAATGAATCGAGACCTTGAATGCCGCAAAAGCGCCCCCCCGTGCCGCAAAAACACCCTAGCGCGTGACCCTTACGTCGCATAACTGCATGCTACGATTTCACCTACACTTGAGCTCGGTGCTCCGCTCCGGTCCGTCGCACCCCATTATCGGAGCCGTCGAATGAGCCTGGCGCCGGAAGTGGAGATCCTGCTGGTCGAGGACGATCCGAACGACGTGGAGCTCACCCTGCGGGCCTTCCGCGCCCGCAACCTCGCGAATCAGGTCTTCGTGGCGCGCGACGGCGCGGAGGCGCTCGACTTCTTTTTCAGTGACAAGGCGCATCCTCTGCGTGACATCGGTGTCACGCCCCGCGTAGTCCTTCTGGATCTCAAACTCCCGAAGGTCGACGGTCTCGAGGTCCTGCGGCGGCTCCGGGCCGATGAGCGCACCAAGTCGCTGCCGGTTGTGGTCCTCACGTCGTCCAACGAGGAGCCCGATATTACGGCGGCGTACCGGCTGGGTGCCAACAGCTACATCGTCAAGCCCGTGGATTTCGAGGCGTTCGCCCGGGCCGTCTCCGAGGTGGGATTGTACTGGGTGCTCCTGAACGAGCAGCCGCGCTGACGCGATGCCTGCGCCGATCCGCATACTCCTCGTGGAAGACGTCCCGGACGACGCGGCGCTCGTGGAGCGCGAGCTGCGCCGCGCGGGCATCGGAGGCGCCACCCGGCGCGTGGACTCGGAGCGCGGATTTCGCGCGGCGCTGAACGAGTTTACGCCCGACATCATCCTCTCCGATCATTCGCTGCCGTCTTTCGGTGCGGGCGACGCGCTGCGGATCGCGCTCCTCGAAGCTCCGGACACGCCGCTCATCATCGTCACCGGCAGCCTCGACGAGGAAACGGCCGCCGAGTACATCAAGGCCGGCGCGGCGGACTACGTCGTCAAGCACCATCTGGAGCGGCTCGGGCCCGCCGTCCTCCGGGCGCTCGACCTCCGCCGAGCGCGGAGCGAGAAGGTCCGAGCGGAGGAGGCTCGCCGCCAAAGCGAGGAGCGGTTCCGTGCATTGATCGAGCACGGCGCCGACGCGGTCGCGCTCCTTGCCCCCGATGGCACGATGTTGTTCGCCAGCCAATCGACCGAGCGCCTGCTCGGGTTCTCCCCAGCCGAGCTCGTGGGCCGTCCCGGCTTCGAGCGCATTCACCCCGATGACCTCCCCGGAGTGAGGGCGACATTGTCCGAAATCGCCGCCCTGCCGGGTAGCCCGCGCGCCATGGAGCTGCGCTGGCGTCACAAGGATGGTTCGTGGCGCTACATCGACGCCGTCGCGGTCAACCGCCTGGCCGAGCCGGCCGTGGGCGCCATCGTCATCAACTTCCGCGATCAGACCGATCGCCGGCAGGCGGAGACGGCGCTGCGGGAGCAAGAGGAGCGGTACCGGACCCTCGTCGAAGGCGTGCGAGACGTGATCTTCGCGCTCTCTCCCGAAGGCACGATCGCGTCGCTCAATCCGGCGTTCGAGACGATCACGGGCTGGCGCCGCGAAGATTGGGTCGGCCGGCCGTTCGAGAAGCTCGTGCACCCCGAGGACCTGCCCTTCGCGCTCGAGCTGCTCGGCCGCGTGGTTCGGGGCGACCTTCGGGCCGTCAGCCAGTTCCGCGTCTCCACCGCGAAGCACGACTACCGCATGGGTGAATTCTCCGCCACGCCCCAGCTCCTCGAAGGACGCCTCATCGGCATCCTCGGCATCGGCCGTGATGTCACCGAACGCGTCCAGCTCGAGCAACAGCTGCGCCAGGCGCAGAAGATGGAAGCAGTCGGCCGCCTCGCGGGCGGGATCGCCCACGATTTCAACAACATCCTCACCGCGATCACCGGCTACGCGGACCTGTTGCTCGAGGACCTGGGTCCCACGGATTCCCGGCACCAGGACGTGGCGGAGATCCGTAAGGCCGCCGATCGAGCCGCCGGGCTCACACGGCAGTTGCTCGCGTTCAGCCGGCAGCAGGTCCTGCAGGCCAGCGTGATCGACGTGAAGACCCTCGTAGGTGACCTCCAGAAGATGCTGGGCCGGCTGCTCGGCGAGGACGTGGCGCTCGCCACGCAGCTCGCGCCGGACACCGGCCGGGTCAAAGCCGATCCCGGACAGCTCGAGCAGGTGCTCATGAACCTCGCCGTGAACTCACGGGACGCCATGCCGCAGGGCGGCAAGCTCACGCTCGAGACGTCCAACGTGGACCTAACCGAGGGATACGCTGCCGATCACTACCCGGCCCAGCCGGGATCGTACGTCATGATCGCCGTGACCGACACGGGAACCGGCATGAACGAGGAAACGCAGGCGCACATGTTCGAGCCGTTCTTCACCACCAAGGAAAAGGGCAAGGGCACCGGGTTGGGGCTCGCCACCGTGTACGGGATCATCAAGCAGAGCGGCGGGTTCATCTGGGTCTATAGCGAGATCGGACATGGCACCACGTTCAAGATCTACCTGCCTCGCGTGCAGGAGTCCGCGGACGTCGCCAAGGCCGGGGCGGCGCGCCGCCGTGCGGCGCGGGGGTCGGAAACCGTCCTCCTCGCGGAAGACGAGGCACCGGTGCGGGCGGTCGCGCGCCAGGTCCTCGAGCGCCACGGTTACACCGTGCTCGAGGCGCCGAGCGCGGAGGCCGCGTTGGATATCGCGGCGCGGTATTCGGGCGCCATCCATCTCCTCCTGACGGACGTCATCATGCCTGGACTCTCGGGCCGCGAGCTGGCGAACCGCCTCGCCGATCTCCGGCCGGAGGCCCGGGTCATCTTCATGTCGGGCTATACGGACGACGCCGTCACGCGACACGGCGTGCTGGAGGCGGGCCTGGCCTACCTCCAGAAACCGTTTACACCGGACGCCCTCGGCCAGAAAGTGCGCGAGGTGCTCGACGAATGAACACGGAAGTCGCAGAAGCCACCTTTTCCCTCACCCTCTCATGACCCAGAAAGCGGCGTCCCAACGCATGATCCTGCTCGTCGAAGACAACCCCGACGATGAGGCGCTGACGCGTCGCGCCCTCGCCAAGAACAACATTCAGAACGAGGTTCTCGTGGCCCATGACGGCGCCGAGGCCCTGGACTATCTCCAGGGTACGGGCACGCACGCCGGCCACCCCATCGCACCCGAGGTCATCCTGCTCGACCTCAAGCTTCCCAAGGTGGACGGCCTCGAAGTCCTCCGACGCATTCGCGCGGACGACCGCACGCGCCTCTTGCCCGTCGTGATCCTGACCTCGTCGCGTGAAGAGCGTGACCTGATCTCGGGGTACGGGCTCGGGGCCAACAGCTACATCCGTAAACCCGTCGACTTCCAGCAGTTCGTCGAAGCGGTGCGCCAGCTCGGCCTGTACTGGCTGGTGTTGAACGAGCCACCGCCGCCTCGCCGGCCTGCGGCGTAAAGCCACGAGGCTGGCGTGACCCGGGTCACGGGGCACGCCAGCCCGTTGCTTCCCGCCCCGTCCGGGTGAGTATTTGGTCCCCGAAATGAAAACCGCTAAGCCCCCCGTCTCCCGCCACCAAGACGCCGCCGCCGAGCTCGAGGCGCTGTTCGCCGCGATGAGCGATGTCATTCTCGTGCTGGATGTTACGGGTCGTTACGTGAAGATCGCCCCCACCAACGCCGCCCTGCTCTACCGTCCGGCGCCGGAGCTGCTCGGACGCACCCTCCACGATGTGTTCGAACCGGCGCTCGCGGAGGAGTATCTCCAGCAGATTCGCAGCGCCCTCGAGCGCCGTGAAACCGTGTACTACGAGTACGCGCTGCCGATCGGCGGGCAGGAAGTATGGTTCGCGGCGGCGATCTCCCCACTCGGCCCGGACCAGGTGGTGTGGGTGGCGCGCGACATCACCGAGCGTCGGGGAGCCGCCGAAGCGCTCCGCGCAAGCGAGCAACGCTTCCGCCAGCTCGTCGAGCATTCGAGCGACGTCATCATGCTGCTGGGACGCGACGGCGAGGTGCTGTACGCGAGCCAGTCGACGCAGCCGGTGCTGGGCTACGGATCCACGGAGAACGTGGGCCGAAACGTGTTCGAGCTCATCCACCCGGACGACCGCACCGCCGCGCTCGAGCTGTTCGGCGAGCTGATGCAGAAGCCGGGCCATCTCGTGAAGACGGAGCTCCGCGCGCTCCACAAGGACGGGACGTGGCGCCGGCTCGAGGCGGTGGGGGTGAATCGCCTCGACAACCCGGCCATCGGCGCCATCGTCGTCACGTACCGCGACATCACCGAGCGACAGCGGACGGAGCAGAACCTGCGCGAGACGCTGTCTCTCTTGAACGCGACGTTCGAGTCCACCGCTGACGGCATCCTGGTGGTCGACCTGGCCGGGCGCATCCTGAGCTTCAACCGCAAGTTCGCCGAGCTTTGGCGGATCCCCGATTCGGTACTCGAGCTGAAGGACGATCGGCAAACCGTCGCGTTCGTGCTGGAACAGCTGGCCGAGCCGGAAAAATTTCTGAGCAAGGTCCGGGAGCTGTACGCGCGTCCCGAAGCGTCGAGCTTCGACGTCCTCACGTTTAGGGACGGGCGTATCTACGAGCGCCTGTCCCAACCTCAGCGCATCGGCGGCAAGAGCGTCGGGCGCGTGTGGAGCTTCCGCGACGTCACCGACACGCGGCGCGCCGAGCGGGTCCAGCTCGCGACTTACCGGATTTCTGAAGCGGCCCACTCGGCCCGTAGTCTGCAGGACCTGTTCGCCGCGATCCACGAGATCGTCGGCGAGCTGATGCCGGCGAAGAACTTCTACATCGCCCTGTACGACCCCGCGAGCGAGCTGCTGAGCTTCCCGTACCACGTGGACGAGATGGATGCGGACTTCCCGTCCAAGCGTCCCGGCAAGGGCCTCACGGAGTACGTGCTCCGCACGGGCCAACCCCTGCTCGTCACGCCCGAGGTGCAGGCGGAGCTCGAGCACCGTGGTGAGGTGGAGCTGATCGGCGCGCCCTCCATCGATTGGGTGGGCGTCCCCCTGAGGATCGGCGACCGCACCATCGGCGTCCTGGTCGCCCAGACGTATGCCCCCGGGGTCCGCTACGGCGAGACCGAGAAGCACATCCTGCAATTCGTGTCCGCGCAGGTCGCCATGGCGATCGAGCGCAAGCGCACCGAGGAGCAGCTCCACGACAGCGAGCGGAAGTACCGGCTGCTGTTCGCGACCAACCCGGAACCCATGTTCGTGTACGACTTCACGACGCTGCGCATCCTCGCGGTGAACGACGCGGCCATCGCCCGCTACGGCTACTCGGGGCCCGAGTTCCTGGAGCGCACCATTCGCGACATCCGCTCACCCGAAGAGCAAGCCCGGCTCGACGATGAGCTCGACAACCGCCCCGACGAGGGCGCCGTGCGTACGGGGGTGCGGCACCGCGCCAAGGACGGCAAGGTGTTCGAGGTCGACCTCGTGGCGCGACCCATCGAATTCGCGGGCCGGAGGGCGCGTCTCGTGCTGGCCCACGACGTCACCGCGCAGCGACACCTGGAGGAACAGCTGCGCCAATCGCAGAAGATGGAGGCCGTCGGGCAGCTCGCGGGCGGGATCGCCCACGACTTCAACAACCTGCTCACGGCGATTCTGGGCTCGACCCAGCTGCTCCTGCACAACATGCCCCCCGAAGATCCCCGCCGCGAAGATGCCGAGGAGATCAAGCTCGCCGGGCACCGCGCGGCCGAGCTCACCCGGCAGCTGCTGGCGTTCAGCCGCCGCCAGGTGCTCGCGCCCAAGGTGCTCGACCTCAACGCCGTCGTGGCCAACATGGAGCGCATGCTGCGGCGGTTGCTCGGCGAGGACATCGAGCTCGTCACGTCGCTCGATGCGACGGCGGGCGCCGTCAACGCCGACCCAGGTCAGCTCGAACAGGTGCTCCTGAACCTCGCCGTCAACGCTCGCGACGCGATGCCCCCTCCCGCGGGCGGCCGCTTGAGCATCGAGACGGCGCGGTTCACGCTGCACCAGGAGCACGTCGAGCGCCGGCATCGCTTGCCGCCCGGCGACTACGCCTGTCTCGTGGTGGGCGACACCGGCGTCGGCATGGATGAGGCGACGCAGGCGCACCTCTTCGAGCCGTTCTTCACGACGAAAGAGGTCGGCAAGGGTACCGGACTCGGTCTCGCCACCGTGTACGGAATCGTCAAGCAGAGCGGCGGCTATATCTGGGTGTACAGCGAGCGCGGGCGCGGCACGACCGTCAAGGTATATCTGCCTCGTGTACCGGGAGTGGCGGAGACCCCCCCCCTCGCCCCCGCCCCCGCGCCCAGCGAGGTGCGCGGCGGCCACGAGACCGTGCTCCTCGTGGAAGATGCCGCCCCCGTGCGCGCCCTCGCCCGGCGCAGCCTCGAGGCGCATGGCTACCACGTAATCGACGCCTCCGACGGACCGAGCGCGCTGGAGCTCTCGGCCCGGCACGGAGCCCCGATCGATCTCCTCGTGACCGACGTGGTGATGCCGGGCATGAGCGGCCGTGAGCTCGCTGAACGCCTGGCCCCCGTGCGTCCGGGTATGAAGGTGCTCTACACGTCGGGCTATACCGATGACGCCATGGTGCGGCAGGGTGTCCTGAATGCCGGGGTGGCGTTCCTGCAGAAACCCTTCGTGCCGGACTCCCTCGCGCGGAAGGTACGAGAGGTTCTGGACGGCAACTGAGGGCGGTCGCCTACCCGCGGTCCAGGATGTCGCGCACCTTTCCCAACAGATCGGCTCCTGTCCACGGCTTGCGCAACAGGGGCGTCGAGGGGTCGGGGCTCATCGCGCGATCCGGGTCGGAGTAGCCGCTGGCGAAGAGGAAGGGGACGTCCCGGCCCTCCCGGCGAGCCGCGTCGTACAGTGCGCGCCCACCCAGGCGCGGCATCACCAAGTCCGAGAACACGAGTTTGATGCCGTCCGTGTGGCGCAGGGCCTCGAGCGCTTCGAGCCCGTCCGCCGCGGTCACGACCTGGTAGCCCGCGTCCTCGAGAATCCGCTTGGCCGACCGCCGCAGCTGATCGTCGTCCTCGACGAGTAGGATGGTCTCGCGGCCGCCGCGGATGGCCCGCTCGCGCACCAGGCTGCGGGCGCGCGCGGCGGGCTCATCCGTTGTCGGAACGTAAATCCGGAACCGCGTCCCCTTCCCCGGCTCCGACTCCACCTCGACTCCGCCTCCGTGTTGCTTCACGAGGCCATAGACCGTAGCGAGCCCGAGCCCCGTCCCCTTCCCCGCCGGCTTGGTCGTGAAGAACGGCTCGAACATGTGGGTGCGCGTGTCCTGGTCCATGCCGATGCCGGTATCGCTCGCCATCAGGCACACGTGTTCACCCGCGCGACGGGTCCCCCAGGCGACGTGCTGCTCCTGCGTGATCTCCACGCGTCTCGTCTCGATCACCAGGACGCCGCCATTCGGCATCGCGTCGCGGGCGTTGGTGGCCAGGTTGAAGAGGATCTGTTCGGCCGCATGCGGATCCGCCTTCACCTCCGGCAGATCAGGGTCGCCGGACACCACGATCTCGACATCCGCCGGGAGGATCCGCCGGAGGAATCCCGTGAGATCGGTGATCAGCTCGTCCAACCGCACGGGCTGAAGGTCGAGGCTCGTACGCCGGGCGAAGCCGAGCAGTTCCTGCACCATGACACGGCCCCGCAGAGCGGCCGCGACGATGTCGCGCAAGTCGGTCTGCGCCTCGGGACGCTCGGGGGGTATCGCCTTGCCGAGGAGCTGCGAGTTGGCGAGGATGATCGTGAGCAGGTTGTTGAAATCGTGGGCGATGCCGCCGGTCAGCTGGCCGATCGCCTCCATCTTTTGCGACTGGCGCAGCTGATCTTCCAGCGCGCGCCGTTCCGTGATGTCTTCCGCGATCGTCTCGAAGGCCTCGATGGATCCGTCGCTCTTCCGGACGGCCCGGCCCGAGAGGCGCACCAGGATGCGCTGCCCGCCCCGACGCTTCCAGGTCACCTCCGCGCCTTCCACGATGTCTCCGGCGTCGAAACGAGCCAGAATTTGCCGGCGCTGCTCGGGGTCGACGTACACCTGCGTCGTCAGGTCCACGCCGAGCAGCTCCTCGCCCGACTCATACCCGAGCATCTTGACCAGGGCGGGGTTGACGGTCAGGAACCGTCCGTCGAGCGTGGACCGGTAGATCGCGTAGGCGGCGTGTTGCACCAGGGCGCGATGGCTTTCCTCCGAGCGCCGCAACGCCTCTTCGGCCCGACGCCGGTCCGTGATGTCCGTCCCCACACCGATCACGCCGACCACCGCACCGCCGGGATCCCGGACCGGGGAATACCAGCTTTCGAACACCACGCCGAACACTTCGACCACGGACGAGAACGTCTCGCCCGCGAGCGCCCGGCGCATGTCGGCGAGCGCCTGCGGCAGATCCGCGTACAGCTCGAACGCCGAGCGGCCGACCAGGAGTCCCGGCCGAAGCCCGAGGGCGTCGAGGCCCCGCCCCTCGACCATCGTGAAGACACCGTGGCGGTCGAGTGCGAACAGGACGAGCGGCGCGCCGGAGATGACCGTGCGCAGCCGCTCTTTGTTCTCACGCAACGCCCGTTCCTGCCGCAATCGCTCGGTCACGTCGCGGGCATTCACGATCAATTGCGCGAATCCGCCGCCATCCAGGCGCGCCTGGCCCACCGCCTCGAGCGTGCGCCAGGAGCCGTCCTGTGAGCGGAAGCGGAACTGCGCGGTCTGTGGCGTCGCCGGTTCTTGAATCGCCTTGGCCAGCGCTTCGCCGACTCGCGGGATGTCGTCGGGGTGCACGTAGTCGAAGGCGCTATGCTCCAACAGCTGCCGCGGCTCGTAGCCCAGCACGCGCTCCACCGATGGGCTCGCGTAGCGGAAGACGCCGTTCTCCCCCACGATCGTGACGATGTCCGACGCGTTCTCGATCAACGAGCGGAAGTGTTCTTCGCTGCGCCGGAGCGCGTCTTCGGTGCGGCCGCGGTCGATCGCAGTCGCCAGGACGTTCGCGATGGCCTGAAGGAAATGTGCGTCATGAACGGTGAAGTCGCGGCGCGTCCCCGTGTGCGCGCCCAGAACGCCGAACGGGCGATCCTTGCCGTGCACGATCACGCTGAGGCTCGACACCACGCCGTGCTGCGTGAGCAGCGGAGCGCTCCCAAACCGCGTGTCCGCCCGCAGATCTTCGACGACCACTTGGCCCGTGGAGCGGAGCACGAAGCCGGTGTAGGAGTCCGCGTCGGAGGGCAGCACCGTCCGGCCGACGCTCCCCTCTCGCCAGCCGACGCCCGCCCGCAACAGCAGCGTGCGACTCTCCGGACGAAGCTCGAGCAGGCTCGCGAACTCCACCTCGAGCGACCGCGATGCCAACGCGACGGCCGCGGCGATGAGCTCGTCGACCGGCGCTCCGGCGAGCGCCTGTTGGCCCAAGTGCGCCACGGCCTCCTGCTGCCGCGCGGTGGCGCGCAGCTGCGCCTCGCTTCGCGACAGCTCGGCGTCTCGACCCGCCGCGTCCTGCCGCAGCAGCCTGAACCGGTTCGTGCTCACGCCTGGTGGGCCTCTCCCTGGTGCCGTATGGAATCGAGCGCAACAACCTTGCAGACTGTGGCCTGCTTTTCCATTATGACCCCCACACGAGCACCGTGCGCCAGGTCACCGAAGAACTCGCAAAAGGGCCAGAATCAATGATTTGCAAGGGGGCGTCGTGACGCAGTACATCGTCCTGCGGGACCTGGCGATCATCTTCGCGGTCTCCCTGCTGGTCATCTGGGTCTTCCATCGAATCAAGCTGCCCGCGCTCCCCGGCTTCATCGTCGCTGGAGTTCTCGTCGGCCCCAACGGGCTCGGCCTCGTTTCGGACGTGCACCAGGTCGAGAGTCTCGCCGAGGTGGGCGTCATCCTGTTGCTCTTCACGATCGGGATCGAGTTCTCACTCAGCCGGCTTCGCGAGATGGGCCGTCAGGTGGTGGTCGGCGGCGGCTCGCAGGTGATCCTCACCACGGTGCTGGCGACCCTGCTCGCCGTCGGTCTCGGCGCCCCATGGCCGGTCGCGGTGCTGCTGGGCTTTCTCGTGGCTCTGTCGAGTACGGCGATCGTCCTCAAGGGCCTCACGGATCTGGGCGAGATCGACGCCCCGCACGGCCGCCTCTCCACCGGCGTGCTCGTGTTCCAGGACCTGTGCGTGGTACCGATGATGCTCGTGCTCCCCTTCCTCGCCGGGCAGTCGACGGGAGGTGTCACCGGCCTCCTCTTCGCGCTCGGGAAGGCCGGCCTTGTCGTCATCGGCGTGCTCGTGCTGGCCCGCACCATCGTGCCGCGCGCGCTGTCCGAGATTCTCAAGACGAGAAGTCGCGAGCTGTTCCTCATCGCCGTCATTCTGGTGGGGACGTTGACGGCGCTTGGCACGGCCGCGGCCGGTGCCTCGCTCGCGTTGGGCGCGTTCCTCGCGGGACTCGTCATCTCGGAGTCGGACTACGGCCACCAGGCGATGGCCGAACTGCTGCCGTTCCGGGACGTGTTCATTTCCCTGTTTTTCGTCACCGTCGGGATGCTGGTGCAGACCGAGTTCCTGCGGGCACACCCCATTCTGGCCGTTGGCGGCGTCGTGCTCGTGATGGGGGGGAAGACGCTCCTGGCGGCGGTTGGGCCCGCCCTCCTGGGCTATTCAGGCCGGGTGGCCCTGCTGGCGGGGCTGGCGGTTTCCCAGATCGGCGAATTCTCGTTTGTCCTGGCGCGGGAAGGACGCGGCGCCGGCCTGCTGCCGGAAGGGTTGTACCAGACGTTTCTTCCCATCGCCGTCTTGACGATGCTCGTCACGCCATTTCTGCTCCAGGGCGGTCCCGGCATCCTCGACCGGCTCGAGCGTTTCGTGCCGATCAGGCGCCTCCTCCCCGGCCTCCGGTCGGAGGTCATTGCGATGGCGGACCAGCCGCTTACCGATCACGTGATCGTCGCGGGATATGGACTCAACGGGCGCAATCTCGCCGCCGCCCTTCGCTCGATTCAGGCTCCCTATCTGATCGTCGAGCTGAATGCGCAGACGGTGCAGCAGGCCCGGGGACGCGGCGAGCCGGCTTTCTACGGCGACGCCACGCGCGAAGAGATCCTACGAGCCCTGGGCGTGGAGCGAGCCCGAATGCTCGTGGTCGCCATCTCGGACCCCGGGGCGACGCGCCGGATGGTGCGCGTGGCCCGGGGCTTGAACCCGCACATCCATATCATCGCGCGGACCCGGTATGTGGTCGAGATTCCCGAGCTCACCCGCCTCGGCGCCGACGTGGTCATCCCCGAGGAGTTCGAGACCTCGATCGAGATCTTCGCGCGCGTGCTGGCCTACTACAACGTCCCGCGCGCCGACATCGACACACTGGTGGACCGGATCCGCGCGTCGCACTACGAGGCGCTGCGCAGCGGCGACGGAGCCGGCCGACTTCACCTCGGCACGGTCGCCGGCGTTCCGCAGATGGGCGTCGAGCGTTTGCGTCTGACCCCCGAGTCGCCGCTCGTTGGAAAGAAGCTTTCCGCCACCGGCCTGCGCACCCAAACGGGCGCACTGGTGCTCTCCGTGACCCGGGGCGATGAAGAGATCGCCAACCCCGGCCCGCAGTTCCGATTGGCGGCGGGCGACGTCCTGATTGTCGTTGGCCAGCCGCACCAGCTTCGCGCGGCTGCGAAGCACATCGCTGGCGAACTTGTGGCACCACCGCGACAACAGGGGGCCTAAGCTGTTGGTTCGATACCACCCGAATAATTAGCGAAAACGTAAGAAAATTGGGCATTATCGAGCGAGTGTATGCTCACTCCAGCGCATAAGGCATGGCAATACATAAACTTACGTGCGCACAAGGCCCCCTAAAGGTACGCAAGACGTTGCCGCGCTTCCGGTTGCGTTTTCCACACGACCAGGTTTTTCGCCCCCCGGGTAGATTCCCGCCATGCCCTTACCCCCCCTGTACGGCCACGAGGGGACGAGAAACCGGCTGGTAGGCGCCATCGCCTCCGGCCGGTTGCCGCAAGTACTCCTGTTCGAGGGCCCGCGTGGCGTGGGGAAGCAACGCCTGGCGCTGTGGTTGGCGCAGGCGCTGGTGTGCGAGAAGGACAACGCGTGCGGTGAATGTCGGCACTGCAAGCTGGTGCTGACGTTGTCGCATCCGGACGTGCACTGGTTCGTGCCGCTCGAGCCGTCCAAGCGAGCCGTCGACCAGGACCGGCAGATCGAGGCGGTCGAAGAGGCGCTCGCCGAAGAGATGGCGGCGCGGCGAGAACGCCCGCTTTATGACGCACCGTCCGGGATGGCGCTGCACAGCATCGCCGCGGTCCGCCTGTTGTTGCGGCGCCTCCCATACCGGCCGGCGTCGGCGCGGCGGAAGGTGTTCGTGATCGGCGACGCGGAGCGCTTGGTGCCCCAGCCGGGATCCGAAGCGGCCGCGAATGCGTTGCTGAAGGCCCTCGAGGAACCGCCCGGGGACACGGTGTTCGTGCTCACGAGCGCTGAGCCTGAGGCCCTGCTGCCGACGATCATGTCTCGCGTCGTGCGGGTTCGCGTGGCACGACTGGCCGACAGCATCGTGGCAGTGTTCGCGCAGCGGGAGCTGGGCGCGAGTGCGCAAGCTCAGGTCCGGCAACTGGTTGGGTCGGCTGATGGGTGCCCCGGCAGGCTCCTTGCTGAAGGGGGCCGTGGGGACGGGGGCGAGGGCGTGGCCCGGCGCTTCCTGCAGGCGGTCGACGGAGGTCCGGTGCCGCAATTGGCGTTCGCCCTGGCGCAGCAGCCGTTCCAAGCGCGAGGAGGCTTCACCGGAATGCTCGACGGACTGCTCGATGTGTTGCGGGAGCAGGCGCGCGGGGGCCGGGAGACCGGAAAAGTCGTGGCGGCGATCGCGCGGGTGCTTGAAGCGCGCGGTCTGGCGCAGGGCAATGTGAACCCGCAGCTCGTGTCGGCCGTATTGGCCGCGGATCTGCGAGCCACGACTGGAGCAACGGCGTGAAACTGTCACACGTAGACGAAGCGGGCCGGGCGCGCATGGTGGACGTGGCGGGGAAGCCCGCTACGGTCCGCGCGGCGGTGGCCGAAGGAACGATCCGCATGTCGCGCGAAGCGTTCCAGAGCGTCGCGGAGCAGCAGATCGCCAAGGGCGATGTCCTGGCGGTGAGCGAAGTGGCGGGGACGTTGGCGGCCAAACGAACCGCCGAGCTCATCCCGCTCTGCCATCCGCTCGGCCTCGATCATGTCGAGGTGGAAGCCAGGCTGGATGAGCAGCTGCCGGGGGTGCGGGTCCGGGCGGCCGCGAAGGCGGTGGGTCGCACCGGTGTCGAGATGGAAGCACTTACGGCCGTGTCGGTCGCGCTGTTGACGGTTTACGACATGGTGAAGGCCGTGGATCGGGGAATGGAGATCGAGAAGGTCCGCTTGCTCGAAAAGACGGGCGGGACCCACGGCGACTGGCGACGCGACGCGGTGGATTGACAGGAAATTGATGGGGCGGTGCCAGTATGGACCGCACGTTCTCACAAGAGAGGGCTATGCGGACGACGACTCAGAAGTTGATGTTGCAAGGAGGGCTCATCTTGCTCGGTGCCCTGATCGTCAGCAGCATCGGCGGTTGGGCGCGCCGGGCTACAGCCGACGATCAGCCGGCGCCGCTGACGGCGCCAGCGCTCATCGGAGAGCTGCGGTCGCTCGAGCAGTCGCTCGAGGCGACCCGGGGCGAGCTCGCCGTCGCACGGCTCCAGCTGGAGCGCGCCAACGCGATCATCGACTATTCGACGCATTACAACATCGCGGCCGATCTCGCGGCGGCGATCTACGACGTCGCGCTGGCAGAAGGCGTGGACCCGGCGCTCGCGTTCCGGCTCGTGAAGATCGAGTCCGGGTTCAACCCCAAGGCGAAGAGCAAGGTGGGGGCGATCGGCTACACCCAGGTCTTGCCCAGCACGGCACGCTTGTACGAGCCGGGCCTCACGACGTCGCAGCTCTACGAGCGCGGCACCAACTTGCGCCTCGGGTTCCGGTATCTGCGGGACCTCCTGGAGCGCTACGAGGGCAACCCGGACGCGAAGCTGCGCCTCGCGTTACTCGCATACAACCGTGGCCCCGGCAAGGTCCAGGAGCTGCTGGACGCCGGTAAGGATCCCCAGAACGGCTACGCCGCGGCCCTCATGAAGGGGTACCGGCGGAAGACCTGACCGGCAGCGCGTGGACGACGAAATGACGAAGGCGTAGGGCGAACCGCCCTACGCCTTCGTGTTTTCCGGATGGCGTGGCGTCAGCAGGTGGTCGTGCACTTCTCCGGAATCTTCAGCACATCCCCCGCGCGCAGCACCGACCCCATCGTCAAGCCGTTGTAATTGAGCAAGGATGTCAGCGAAATCCCGTAGCGGCGCGCAATGACGCTGGCCGTTTCCCCGCGCCGGATCCGATGGCTGCCACGACTCGCCTCCGTGCTCGAGACGCGGCGATACCGTGGCTCGGGCGGCACCGACCAGGCCGACGCCGGCACCACCCGGCCGCTCATCGGAATGATGATCCGCTCCCCCACACGCAGCGTTCGGGACCGGAGCCGCGGATTTGCGCTTTGGATCATCGCGACGCTCACCCGGTAGCGCTGCGCGATCTCCGAGAGTGTCTGGCCGCGCGACACGTAGTGATCGACGAACGTGATCCGCGAGGTCACGGGGAGGCTGTCGTAGCGCTCCGCGACCACAGTGCCCCGCCCCCGCGGCACCCGCACCACCACGCTGTGGCTGGGCGGCGTCACACCGCGGACGAACTGGGGATTCAGCTCGAGCAGCGTCGCCACCGTCGTGTCCGCGAGGCGGGCGATGACGTCGAGGCCGGTCGCGTCCGGCACCGTGATCTCGTCGAACGTGAGGGGCGCCAGGGGATCGACGTGGAAGCCGTAGCGGTCAGGCTGCTTGGCGATCAGTGACGCCGCGATCAGCTTGGGCACGTAATCGCGCGTCTCGCGGCGCAGGTAGCGGCGGTCGGAGAGCTGGAAGAATGTGTGGTCGTCCACCGAGTCGGGCTCGCCCGGCAGGCGGTCGATCCCCCGCTCGATGCGGCCTACGCCGGCATTATACGCCGCGGCGGCGAGGTACACGCTCCCCAACCGCTGCCGCAGGTCCGCGAGGTAGTTCACGGCGGCCTCGGTAGCCTTGAACGGGTCACGCCGCTCGTCCACCCAGGGATCCACCGTGAGCCCATACAGGCGGCCGGTACTAGCCATGAACTGCCACATGCCCACCGCCCGCGCCCGGCTCACCGCGGTGTTCGACAGCCCGCTTTCGATGAGCGTGAGGTAGAGCAGATCCTCCGGAAGGCCCTTGGCGCGCAACCGTTCCCGGATCATCCCCTGGTAGCGCCCCAGGCGCGACAGCCAGATCTCGAACCGATCGCGCGCGTCTACCTGGAAGAACTCGAGGTACTCGAGCACGCGCCGGTTGGTAGCGAAGCTCGACACGTCGATGTCGAACGTCGGCTCAGGCGATGGCGCGGCCCCGATGGCGCTCCGCCCCTCGGGGCCGAACAGCCGCACTGCCTCCCGCTCGACCTCTTCGCCCTTCACGGAGGCGTTCGCGGGCGGCGCGCCGGCGACGCTGTCGGGGTGCGGGCGCGGACCGTGCAGGCTGTCGAGGACCTTCTGATCCGCCGCGGAGTCTTGGGCCGCCTTGGCGGCGAGTTGCGCGATCGAGTCCGCGTGCTCCGGAATCGTATCGTGTGCGACCGGCACGACGGCACTCGTCGCCGGATGGCCTCCGCCGCAGGCAAAGACCATCATCCCGGCGCCGAGCGCCGCGAACACTCCGAGCAAGCGAATCCGTGCGTTCCCCATCATCGTGTCGCGAAGAAATTCCCAAGTATGCGGTTCGTGGCATTCAATACTGCAAGCGCCGCGCCGCGAGGTGGGTCGGCCTCTGCCAGGTACGCGCCGACCAAACGAGAGGCCCGTGACTCTTGTCGCGCCGAGAGTGAGACGATCACCACGATCGCGTCGAACGCCCGCACGGCTTTGACCCCCAACAGCTCGAAGCCCATCTTCGGCTGTACCACGCGCTCCAGCGCCCGAACGGTCGCCTCGGCACAGCATCGCAGCTCGCCAGCCTGGGAGATCACGCCGTCGGACTCGCCCTGGAACTGCCGCCCGTCGGACCAGGTCAGGACCACCTTCGCTCGGCAGCGTCCGCTGGCAAGCCGCTGGAACTCGAAGTCCTTGAAGCGGAGCCGCTGCTCTGCTCCCCCACCCCCACCCCCTCCCCCTCCCCCGCCCCCGCCCTCGGGTGACTCGCCCATCAATGGTGCCGTCACGGTCGTCGCTCCATCAGTCGAACCGAACTTCGATCTGCTGCCTGGCCCCCCCCTGGTCCTGCGGTTGCTCGACCACGTCGACCTCGAGGCGCGGGCGTCCCTGGGTGTCGCGCTCGGCTGACACGACCAGAATCACTCCGCTCTGGAGCTCGACGCGGATCTGCCGCAGGTCGGACCGGACCGTGACTTCCCGCACCGCCTCACCGCGTAACCTCGCCACCGCAAGGGCGATACGACGCAGATCCTGCAGTTCGGGCTGGCTCACGCCAGTCGCTCGGCGAGAAGCTGCGACAGGGCCGCATCCGGAATGCGCTCGGCCTGAATGAACAACGACGACTTCGACGTGGCCTCGAGCGGATACAGGGTCCAAAACGACCGGCCGGACCGCTCAGACGCCGATCGGAAGGAAAGGACCAGTTGCCAGGCCTCGGCGTTCGCCGGCCGTTCGGCGAGGGCATCCACGTGCCAAACTTGGTCGCCATGGGCGATGACCCTCCATGGCATGGATCACCTCGGGAACAGGGCCCGGCAATATGTGGCTAACCCTAAGTCCTGTCAATAGTTGGACTTAAGGGGCCGCGCGACCCGACCGGGTTTGTGCTCAGTCTCGGCGAGTCACCAGCGCTTTGAACCGCTTCGCGAGCTGCTGGGTGGTGGGGCCGGGCTTCCCGGTGCCGATCGCCCGGCCGTCGAGTTTTGTAACGGCGACGATCTCGGCGGCCGTGCCGGTGAGGAACATCTCGTCGGCCGTGTACAAATCGTAGCGGTTGAGCGGGAGCTCTTCGACGGCGAATGTGGCCTCGCGCGCCAGCTCGATCACGGCGTCGCGGGTAACGCCGCGGAGGATGCCGGCATACGGCGGCGGCGTCTTGAGCGTGCTGTTGGTGACGGCGAAGAGGTTCATGCCACTCGCTTCGGCGACGTACCCCTGCGAGTCCAACATAATCACCTCATCCACGCCCGCCGCGATCCCCTCGACCTTGGCCAAGATGTGGGCGAGGTAGTTCAGTGACTTGATGCGCGGGGACAGGCTCTCGCGATGGCTGATGGGCGTCGGCGCGGTGAGCGCGGTCAACCCGTGCTCATAGCGCTCCGGCGACCAGAGTTGAATTGTGTCAACGATACAAATGACGGAGGGCTTGGGGCACTTACGGGGGTCGAGTCCGAGATCCCCGACGCCGCGCGTCACGACCAGGCGGAGGTAGGCGTCCTCGAGCTCGCTCTTCTCCACGGCCTCTTCCACCAGGCGATGCATGGCGGGTTTGGCGAGTGGAATCTCGAGCCAGATGCCTTTGGCCGAGGCGTACAGTCGATCGAGATGCTGGGCCAGGCGGAACACTCGCCGGTTGTAGACCCGGATCCCCTCGAACACGCCGTCGCCATACAGCAGGCCGTGATCGAACACCGAGACCTTGGCATCGCCGCGGCCGTAGTACGTCCCGTCGATCCAGATGATAGGCGGCATAGTCCCCTTAGCGTGAGTAGGCGACGATCTTGTCGAGGATCGTGCGGGCGAAGTCCTTGTCCCACGTGACAGCGCTCTTCTTCGCCACCACCTGGATCCGGGAAGAGCTTGTCTGCTCAGCCTTGATTGTCACCGTGATGTCGCGATCGCCGGAGGTGCCGTCGACTTCCCGCTTTTCCCCGTCTGCGTCCTGTTCGGTCGACGACTTTGTCTGGTGGATCTTGAGCTCGTCGAACGCCCGAGTGGTCGCGCTCGCCGCGCGGTCGACCGGAACGGGCACCACGGATTCGACACCGCGCTGGGTCAGGTAAATGCCTCCGCCCGCACCGGCGCCGGCCGCGGCCACCACGCAGGCGCTGAGCACCGTGACTAGCAGGGCCCGAAGCATACTCCATGCCGTCGATGTGGTCATGAGAACCTCCATGATGCCGCTAGCCGTCTGTACTACCGCATCTTGCGCGAATATACCTGCCCGTCCGCTACCCCGCCTACCGTAACTTGCCGCGCGCTCTGTTACCCAGATCACGGCACGCCGCACCCCGAAACCGCGATTTGTAGCCCATGGAACCGACTCTCGGATGGGCTCGGGTGTGGTTCGCGGCCAAGCGCGACGAGGAAGCGGATCCCCGCCTGAGAAATGGTGCGTGGTATCCCGTGCTGAGCCAGGGGGACCAGCGCGCCGTGCTCGATGTGTCCGGCCACCGCGTGGCGGTATCACAGGATATGATAGAAGTGCGCCCCAAGCGGCCCGACCGATTCACCGTCGTCTACCGCACGTACGATGATCCGAACCCCGCACGCGGTACGCGCGCGGACCTGGGCCGCCGCTATGCGGTCTGCCCGTACTGCGCGTCGCGTGTGTTGTTGCGCGGTCACGTCATTCCTGCGGTAACGACGTGTCACAAATGCGGCCATCAGGGCATCGTGGCTTGGTGGGAGACGGGATGACCCGGGCGGGGATCGAACCCGCGACCTACGGATTAAAAGTCCGTTGCTCTACCAACTGAGCTACCGGGTCGGACGCTGAAACCTCGCGAGGAGCAACACCTTACACAAGCTCGCCAGTGACGGGGCAGAACAGACCGTTACGCGACAGCACTCGTCGGGCTCTTTACCACAGATGACCCCTGCCGCAGATCGCGCCCGCCCTCACCCTGACCGGGCTTCCGACCGCACGCTCGTGCGGCGTATGTCGATCGGCGACGAGGGAGCCTTCCGTGAGCTGCTCGCGCGGTTCCGGAGTACCGTCTACGCGACCGCGTACGCGGCCCTGCTCGACCCTGAACACGTCGAAGCCGCCGTCGCCGATGCCTTCCAGGAAGCCCGCCGCACGGCGACCCGCTTCCTCGACACCCGGGGCACCGTCTCCGGCTGGTTGACACACCTCACGAGACTCTGTATCGCCTCCCGTCAGCGGATCCGTCGCTCGAAGGCCTCGTAGAGATTATCGTAGTCCACAATGAATGCCGTGCCAGCCTCGGCCGCCGAGGCGCGGCCGAACCGCATCGTGCTCGCGCTCTACGTGGCGAGCGCGGTGCTCATCACCTTCCAGCAAGCCGTCCTCCGCCACTCGAACAACCTCAGCATCTTCCGCACGGCGACCTATAATCTGATCGCCGGTCGGGATTTGTACGCCGCCAACCCCGAACAGCATTTCGACTACTACAAGTACAGCCCGACCTTCGCGCTGCTGTTCGCACCTTTCGCCTACCTGCCCTTCGCGCTCTCGTTCTTATGCTGGACCCTTCTGAACGGGCTGCTCCTGTGGTACGCCATCAACCGTCTACTCCCAGGGCGGCCCGCCACGGTCGCCCTCCTGCTGCTCTACCTCGAGGTGTTGCTGACGCTGCAATACGGCCAGAGTAACGCGCTCGTGGCCGCGTTGATGATCCTCGCGTTCGTCGCGCTCGAGCGGGGCCGGCAGACCGGCGCCGCCGCGAGCATCACGCTTGGCGCGGCGGTCAAACTGTTCCCCCTCGCCGGTGTGTCCCTGGCCGCGCTCTATCCCAGGCGACTCCGCTTTGCCGCGATCATCGCGGCCACCGTCGCGGTGGCCGTGGCACTCCCGCTCCTCGTCACGACGCCCGACACGTTGGTGGCGCAGTATCACTCGTGGCGGGCCATCGAAGCGAAAGACGCGCTTCGGCGCGGGTACTCAATGATGCACTACCTCCACGCCTGGCTTGGAGTCGACTGGCCCAACTGGCCGGTGCAGATCGCCGGCACGCTGGTCCTCCTCTTGCCCCTCGCGGTGCGGTGGGATCGCCGGGAGAGCGTCGACTTCCGCCGGCTGTTCCTCTACTCGCTCCTCGTGTATGCGGTGCTGTTCAACCATGCGTCCGAGCCGCCGACGTTCATTGTGGCATACGCCGGGATCGTCCTCTGGTACGTGGGCTCACCGTCGGGCCGCCTCCGCACCGGAGTGATGGCGCTGACGCTGCTCGTGATGCTCGTGGCCGACCTGGATGTGTTTCCGCACGGGTTCAAGCAGGACTACCTGGTCCCATATCGAATCCGCGGGATTCCCACGCTCATCGCGTGGATCGTGATGCAATGGGAGCTGCTCAGCCGCTCGACGCCGCCCCCCAAGCGGACTAGCTTTCCGGCGCCCGATCCCCGTTCACCCGAGGTAACCTCCTGAGCGACGCACCCGCCACCATCGAGCACGTTTCCGACACCGCGCGCTGGGTCGCACTGTACCGCGCGATGGAGTCCGAGCGGCCCGACGCCTTGTTCCACGATCCCTACGCGCGCCGCCTGGCGGGGAAACGCGGGGAGCAGGTGTTGGCCGGCATGCCGAAGGGCAAGGCGTTCGCGTGGCCGATGATCGTGCGGACGGCGGTCATGGACGAGCTCATCCTGCGCGCGATCGAGCGAGACGGCGTCGACACCGTCCTGAACCTCGCCGCCGGGCTGGACACCAGGCCTTATCGGTTGCCGCTGCCACCCTCGCTCCGCTGGATCGAGGTCGACTTCCCGGACGTTGTCGCCTACAAGAAGGAGCAGCTCGCCGGAGAGCGTGCCGTGTGCGCGCTCGAGCACGTCGGGGTCGATCTCACGGACCAGGATCGCCGGCGCGCGTTGTTCGCCCGGGTGGGAAGCTCGGCCCGACAGGTCCTCGTCGTGAGCGAGGGCTTGCTCATCTATCTCGCCCCGGAGCAGGTGGCCACGCTCGCCGCCGACCTCGCCTCCCCTTCCACCTTCCGCTGGTGGCTCCTCGACCTCGGGTCTCCCGGTCTGCTCAAGATGATCGAAAAGTCGTGGGGTCCCATCCTGGCCGCGGGGAACGCGCCCTTCCGCTTCGCCCCGGCTGAGGGGACGCGCTTCTTCGAGCCCCATGGTTGGCGGGAAGCGGAGTTCCGCTCCACTTGGGACGAGTCGATCCGGCTGAAGCGCACCATGCGCGGGGCGTGGCTCTGGTCGCTGATCGGACGTTTCATGCCCAAGGCCAAGCGCGAAGAAGGCCGCCGGTTCTCCGGGATCGTGATGCTGCAGCGTCGCTAGGCATCCTTCATCTCACCACCAGACAACAGGGACGACTCGAATCATGCGACACAGCCGATGTCTCATCGCTGGTCTCGCCCTCGGCGCCGCCGCGTGCGCCAAGCCGACTCCGCAGCCCGCGGGCCCCAACGTCGTGACGATCAGTGCGGTGGACTACGCCTTCAACGTTCCCGACACCATCCCGGCGGGCCTCACGACGTTCCGTCTGATCAACCAGGGGAAAGAGCTGCACCACGCCTCCCTGATCCGGCTGAAGGACGGCAAGACCGTTGCCGACTTTCAATCTGGGCTCCAGGCGGCGATGAAGACTCAGGGTCCACCGCCGCCGTGGATCTCGTTCGTGGGGGGTCCGAACGCCGTGACGCCGGGGGACACGGGCCTGGCGACCCAGACGCTCGAACTCGGCAGTTATGTGTTCGTCTGCTGGATCCCGACGGCGGACGGCACGCCGCACATCATGAAGGGGATGATGCGCGCGATGGTCGTCAAAGCTCCCCAGGCAGCCCCGGCGCCAGCAGTCGCCGAGCCCGCCGCGGGTTTCTCGATCACGCTCAGCGATTACGACTTTGTGCTCTCTGCACCCCTAACGGCTGGCACGCACACGATCCGAGTCGAGAACGGCGCGCCGCAGCCGCACGAGGTCGTGATCACGGCCTTACCGCCGGGGAAGTCGCTTCAGGACTTCATCGCGTGGGAAAAAGGCGGAGAGAAGGGCCCGCTTCCCACCGGGAAGTGGCTGGGCGGCGTCGTGGGGATGGATCCCGGCGGGCATGCGCAGTTCACCGCGACATTCGCGCCGGGCAACTATCTGTTGTTGTGCTTCTGGCCTGACGCCAAGGACGGGAAGCCGCACATCGTCCATGGGATGGCGAAGCAGATAACGGTTAGCTAAGGCGGCACGGCGGCACGGCGGCAAGAGGGCGGCACGGGTCAAAATCCCCCCTGCCGCCCTGCCGCCCTGCCGCCTCTGCCGCCTCTGCCGCCTTCTAACCGCTTTTCAGAAGATCCACCTCAACCCCGCCTGCAGCTGCCGCGGGTCGCCGAGGCCCGACCGGATCGTCCCGTCGAAATTCAGGAATGTTCCCACACCAGGATCTTTGAAGTTGTCCGCGTTCGTGACGTTGAAGATCTCGACCAGGGCCTCGAGCTGCTGGCCCTGCGGACCCACCGCGAACGGCCGGGAGAGCCGGAGGTCCCACGAGAAATAGGCGTTGTCCTTCCGCAGGGTATTCCGCAAGATGATGCTGCCGTCCGCACAGATACGGTCGGCCGGTCCGGTCGCGCGGCTTCCCGCGGGGGGCGCGAAGGGGTTGCCCGGACGCGGTCCGCAGCTGGCCGACGTCGGCTGCGCCGAATAGTAGCTGACGCGGTTGTTCAGGTAGAAGCCGAACACCTTGGACAACACCCACGCATTGACGCGGTGCCGCTGGTCCCGGTCGCTCCAGTTGTACTCCTTCACAAGCGAGTCGGGTCGGGCGTATCGGAAAGTAAACGGGTCGCGCTCGTTATCGTCGTCCGACTTATCGAACGAGAGCGTGTAGTTGATGTCGAACTGGAAGTTCGGGTCCAGAACCCGTTTCAGTCCGACGGTCACGCCGTTGTAGCGGGACTTGGCGCTGCTTTCGACGCTGAAGAGCGAGCCGATCCCTGCCGGCCCTGACCCGAACGGGCTCGCGAAGACCGTGTCGTTGCGGTTGATGAACCGCGTCAAATGGTCCGTGCGTGCATGGGTGTAGCTGATCGACGCCGCCAGGTCGTTTGCAATCTGGCGCTCGTAGCCAACCGTGATGTTGAGGGTTCGTGGGTTCTGGAAGTCCCGATCGACCACGTAGACGGTCGGCTGGAACGGTGTCCCGGTCGAGAGTGGGAGGAGGCTGTCGAACGCCGGGGGTGGCAGGAAGCTCACCGTCGCGCTCGAGCCGAACAGCGTCTGTCCCAACGAGCCATTGGTGCTGCGGACGCTCGCCAGGTTCAACGCCGGAATCCGCGCGTAATACAGACCCGCGTTGAAGCGGACCACCTGCTGCCCGTCGGCGTTCGGGTCCCAGGCGATCCCCAACCTCGGCTGCCACATCTTCCAGTCGGACGGGATGGTGCCGTCAGACGGGAACGTAAAGCGCCCCCGTGCGTTCACCACGGTCGAGTCGATCCAGGGGTGAAAGAAAACTTGCGACGGGGGGGTGATCGGATCGGGCTCGATCTGCGCTTCCCACCGCAGGCCGTAGTTGACCGTCAGCTTGGGCGACGGCTTCCACGTGTCCTGGAGGAATACGGCGAGCTCGTTCTGGGTAATGGTCTGCGTCCCCGCCTGCTCGACGGTGTTCGACCCTACTCCCGATTGCTGAAGGTACAGGAGGACGGGGCCGGTGATGGTTGCGGTCCCCGGGCAGGTGAAGCCCGGGAAGACGCCGCTCGAGCCGTCCGAGCATTCGATGTAGTGCGAGCCCTGATTCACGAAATTCTCGAATCCATGCACGCTCGAGAACGCCATGCGCCCGCCCGCAAATCCAATGAAGACCTGCGTCGTCGACGTCCGGTTCCACTCCCCGCCGAACTTGATCAGGTGATTCCCGCGGGAAATGGACACGTTGTCGAGCAGCTGGACGCGCGTGTCGTGGTCGTCGGAGATCGGCAGGAAGAACGGTAAGCCAAAGCGAAACGAGTTCACCGGATCGATGTCCGTGTCGTGGAACGGCACGCTGGAACCGAAGATCGACGATACGCCGGTGGTATCGCCCAGGTGGTTCCTCGGGCCGTCGTACGGGCGGGGCCGGTCCTCCCGCGCGAACTGGAACCGGAGCTCGTTGGACGCATTGGATGACAGGAAGGACTGGAGACTCCCGTTCACCGCGTGCGAATGGCTCTGCTCCAGCCCATTGGCGCTCGCGCCCCAGGTGTCGACATCGAACGTCCCATTTTGCTGCTCCGCCCAGGTGTAGTTGTACTTGAGCGACAGGATGTTCTTGTCGGACAAGCGGAAGTCGAATTTCGCGAGCGCTGCGCGCGCATTGTTGGTCCGGGAGATCGAGCCGAAATCGTTCCCGAGCTCCGGGTATCGCGCTGCGAGGAATGTTTTGAGCGAATCAAGCTGCGGACTCGAGGGCCGCGTCTTCTGCTTCACGTCGTCATAGATCTGCTGGTCGTACGCCAGGAAGTAGAACACCCGGTCGCGTTTGATCGGTCCACCCAGCGTGAACCCGAACTGGTGTTGTGAGAAGTCGGGGTTGAACGTCTCCGTCGTGCCGCTCGGTAAGGTGTGGCTCGGCGAGCCCGAGAGCCCATCGAACTTGCCAAAGTAGTGGAGCGACCCCTTCGTCTCGTTCGTTCCGGACTTTGTGATCACGTTCACGAATCCGCCGGAGGAGCGGCCGAACTCGGCGTTCGCACCGCCCTCCACCACGACCAGCTCCCGCACCGCGTCCAGGTTGAACGTGAACGCGGGCCGCTGCCCGCCGCGTTGCTCGCCGAAGAACGAGTTATTGAAGTCCGCGCCGTCCACCGAGACGTTGTTGTGGATGCCGCGCTGGCCCGCCACGGTGAGCTCGTCACCGTCCGGCCCCTGCACGATGGCGACGTTCGGCGTCAGGAGCGTGAGGTTGATGTAGTTGCGCCCGTTGTTCGGGAGGCCGGTTACCGCGGCGGCCGACAGGGGCGTCGATGCCTCCGTTTGGGTCACCTCTACCACCGGGCGGGTCGCCTCGACCGTCACCGCCTGGAGGGTCACCGCGGCTAGCTGCAGTTGCAGGGCCACGGTCTCGCCCACTCCCAGCGCGATCCCCGTGCGCTTCACCTCCGCGAAGCCCACCGCTCGCGCGGTTGCTTCGTAGGTGCCGAGGGGGAGCAGCGTACCGGTGAAGTTGCCCGCCGCGTCGGTTGTGAGCGTGCGCGTGAAGTTCGTCGTCGTCTCGTGCAGGAGGACCTGCGCGTTCGCAACGGGGGCGCCGGCCGGGTCAGAGACCACGCCGCGAATGATGCCGGTGGTAGCCTGTGCCTGCGCATTGAGCGACGCGGGGGAAGTCACCAGAGCCGCGCCGACCAGAAGGACAGGAAGGCGCGAAAGGAGACGCATACCGCACATATGGCCCACAGCCTCCGGAGGGAGAGGTGCAGCAAGGGCGGGGTTGAATTAGCACCAGAATCCGAAGGCGGCAAGGGTGGAGAAGACGGTAGAGGCGGTAGAGGTCGGCAGAGGACAGTATCTTGACCTCTACCGTCCTCTACCGTCTTCTACCATCCTCTACCGACGTCTTCTACCATCCTCTACCGACGCGTATGCAAAACCCCGACATCGCCCGCCTGTTCGACGAAGTCGCGGATCTCCTCGAGATCCAAAACGCCAATCCCTTCCGGGTCCGGGCCTACCGCAACGCCGCGCGCACGATCCGGGACTACCCGGAGCCGATTGCCGAGCTGGTGCGTGGGGACAAGAAAGACCTCACCGAGATCCCCGGTATCGGCGAGGACCTCGCCGAGAAAATTGGCGACATCGTCTCGACGGGCGAGCTGCCGCTCCGCAAACAGCTCGCGGCCAAGCTCCCCGCCGGCCTGCTCGATCTGCTGCGCATCCCGGGCCTCGGCCCCAAGCGCGTGAAGCTCCTGTACTCGAAGCTCAAGGTGAAATCCGCGGCCGACCTGACGAAGGCGCTCGACTCGGGCAAGGTACAGAAGCTCAAGGGCTTCGGGCCCAAGATGGAAGAGAAGATGCGCGCCGGCATCGGCCAGGCGCAGGTGACCGAGCGGCGCATGCTCCTGAACGAAGCCGAGACGCAGGCGCAGGCGATCGTCGGCTACCTGAAGGCGGGCGGCGACGTCCGGCAGATCGAGGTCGCCGGAAGCTATCGCCGGCGGCGCGAGACGATCGGCGATCTCGACATCCTCGTGACCTCCGACGCGAGCGCGGGGGTGATGGACCGGTTCGTCCGGTTCGGCGAAGTGGGGGAAGTCGTATCCAAGGGCGAGACGCGCTCCACGGTGAAGCTCCGGAGCGCCTTGCAGGTCGACCTCCGCGCCGTCGAGCCCGCCGCCTACGGCGCGGCCTTGCAGTACTTCACCGGCTCCAAAGCGCACAATGTCGAGCTCCGCAAGATCGCGCAGGAGCACGGGTACAAGCTCAACGAGTATGGCCTGTTCAAGGGGACGCGTCGCGTGGCCGGGAAGACGGAACAGGAGATATACGCCAAGCTGGGCCTCGACTGGATTCCTCCCGAGCTGCGCGAGGCGCGCGGTGAGATCGCGCTCGCCGAGGAGCATCGTCTACCGCACCTCGTCGAGGTGAAGGACATCCGCGGGGACCTCCAGATGCACACGAGCGCCACCGACGGCAAGGGGACGATCGACGAAATGGCCCACGCGGCGCGCGCCCTGGGCTATGAGTACATCGCCATCACCGACCATTCGAAGCGGGTCACCATGGCCCTCGGCCTCGACCCCAAGCGACTCCGCGAGCAATGGGCGTCCATCGACGCACGGAACGCCACGAGCCACGGAGGGGGCTTCACCATCCTCAAGAGCGTGGAGCTCGATATCCTCGAGAACGGCAAGCTCGACCTCCCCGACGACGTGTTAGCCGAAGCGGACTACGTCGTCGCAACCGTCCACTACGGCCTTACCCAGAGCGAGAAGGAATTGACCCGACGGCTGGTCGGCGCCGCCGAGCATCCATGGGTGGACGCCATCGGCCATCCCACGGGCCGCATGCTCGGCAAGCGCGAGTCGTATCGGTTCGACTTCGAGGCCCTCGTTCGAGCGTGCATCGACCACCGCTGCGCGCTCGAGATCGACGGGCATCCGGAGCGCATGGATCTGCCGGACACGCTGGCCGCGGCCGCCAAGCAGCGCGGTGTGCGGTTCGTGCTCTCCACGGACAGTCACCAGCCCGGCAATCTGCCGTTCATGAAGTACGCTGTCGATGTGGCGAGGCGCGCCGGCCTGGAAGCCGGCGATATTCTCAATACGAAGCCGCTGGCGGAGTTTCGGAAAGCATTAAAGAGAGGTCGGTAGAAGACAGAGGTCGGTAGAGGTCGGTAGAAGTCGGTAGAGGTTGGTCCGGCATTACCTCTACCGTCCTCTACCGACCTCTATATCCTCTACCGACCTCCACGTCAGCTCTAGCTGCACCACCGGGGAAAAGCTCTTGCGGTGATGGGCGGTGAAGCCGAACATCGCGAGGGCGGCAAGGTGATCGGGAGTGCCGTACCCTTTGTTGCTCGCCCAGGCGTACCGCGGGTACCGTCCCCCCAACAGGTCCATGAGTCGATCGCGTACGGTTTTCGCGATCACCGATGCGGCCGCAATCGAGTGACAGTGGGCATCGCCGTCCACGATCGCCTCGTGCGCGCGGCCGAGCTCGGGACAGGGGAGCCCGTCCACGAGCACCGCGTCCGGGTCGATCGAGAGTCGCGCGAGCGCCCGGCGCATGGCGAGAATGCTCGCGCGGCGGATGTTGAGCCGGTCGATCTCCCGCACGCTCGCGGCCCCGACGCCGATCGCGAGCGCCCGGGCCCGCACCACGAGCGCGAGCCGGCTCCGTTTCACGGGCGGCAGCAGCTTCGAGTCTCGCAATCCGCGGATCACTTTGCAATGCGGTGGAAACACGACGGCCGCGGCCACCACCGGACCAGCCAGGGGACCGCGGCCTGCTTCATCCACTCCGGCGACGACTCCCCCCCCCGCACTCCAGAACGCGATCTCGCGTTCGAGCGTGGGGCGGGGGCCTTTCACGCCTCTTGTTTCTCCGCCGTCTCGGGGACCGTCACGCCGCGTTTCTCGCGGATCCGCGCCGCCTTGCCGGCCAGCTGCCGCAGGAAGTAGAGCTTGGCCCGCCGCACGCGACCTTTCCGTACCATCTCGATCTCCGCGATGGAGGGCGAATGGAGGGGGAAGATGCGCTCCACGCCCACGCCCGCCGAGATCTTGCGGACGGTGAAGGACTCGTTGACCCCCCCGCCCCGCCGGCCGATGCACACCCCTTCGAACGCCTGGAGCCGCTCCTTGTCGCCCTCACGCACGCGCACCATGACGCGCACCGTGTCGCCTGGGGCGAACGCCGGCATGTTGGCCTTGAGCCCCTCGCGATCGACCCCTCGTAGCTTGTCCATAGCCAACCCCTAGGCGTCTAGGCGCCAAGACGCCTAGTCAGAAAGATGTTTGTTCCACAGATCGGGACGGCGTTCGCGCGTCAACCGCTCCGCCTCCGCCGCCCGCCACGCCGCAATCTCGGCGTGGTCGCCGCTCAACAATACGGCCGGTACATCCATTCCGCGATAGCTCGGCGGACGCGTATAGCTCGGCGCCGCCAGGAGGCCATCGTAATGCGAGTCGGTGGCCGCGGACTCATGATCCCCCAGCACTCCCGGGATCAACCGCACGACGGCGTCGAGCACGCACAACGCCGCCGGCTCGCCTCCCGACAACACGAAGTCTCCGAGCGACAGCTCCTCAGCACCCAACCCACCGGCCACCCGCTGATCCACGTCCTTGTAATGCCCGCAGAGCAGCGTCAGCTCCTTGCCCACGGAAAACCGCACGGCGTCGCGGTGCGTGAACGCCCGACCGCGTGCCGACAACAGCACGATCGGCGGTCCCGCGCGGAGGTCCTCGACCGCCTCGAAGAAGGGCTCGGGCTTGAGCACCATCCCTGCCCCGCCGCCGTACGGCGTGTCGTCCACGGTCTTGTGCCGGTCGTGCGTGTACTCACGCAGCTGCACGACCCGATAGCACACCAGGCCCCGTTCCGCCGCGCGACCCAGAATGCTGGCCCGGAGCGGCGCCTCGAAGATCTCCGGGAACAGCGTCACGACGTTAATCGTCAGCATCGGCGTCATCCACGGCCACGAAGTGATCGCGCCACGGCTCCACCACCGCGCGCGAGGTCACTCCGACGAACGACAGCAGCCATTCTCGATGATACGCACGCCGGCGCGCCACGATCAACGGTCCGGCCACCACTTCACGCTCCTCATTCACCACCAGCACCCGGGCCTTCGGCGCGAACACCGCGCCCGGGTTCTCCACGAGCGGATAGACCGCCACTTCCCCCTGCTGCCCGTGCGGCTTGCGCAGCCGCCCGACTAGGCGGCGGGCGGGCGTGTGCCGAAGACTCCCGCGCGCTTGAGCAAGGAGCGCACGGTGTCGGTCGGGAGCGCGCCCTTGGCCAGCCAGGCGCGCGCCTGCTCCGCGTTTACCTGAAGGCCCGCCGGATTCGTGCGCGGATTGTAATGGCCCAGCAGCGCGACGAACCGGCCGTCGCGCGGCGAGCGTGAGTCCGCGACCACGATCCTGAAATAGCTTTGCCCCTTGCGTCCTTCACGCCGGAGCCGAATTCGAGTTGCCATAACGCTCCTAGGTCTTTTTCAGAAGCTTCCGCATCTGCTGGAACTGCTCTAGCAGTCGATTGACCTCCTGCACGGTACGCCCCGCCCCTTTGGCGATCCGCAGTCGCCGCGATCCGGTGAGTATCGCCGGATCCGCCCGCTCCTGGGGCGTCATCGACAGCACGATCGCCTCGACGTGCTTGAGCCGGCGATCGTCGGCGTTCACTGCCTTCAAGGCTTGAGCGTTGACGCCTGGCAACAGCCCCAAGACTTGCTTCACCGGCCCCATCGCCTGCATCTGCTTGAGCGCGACCAGGAAGTCCGCGAGGTCCATCCCGCGCTTCGACCTGGCCTTCTTCTCGAGACGCTGCGCCGCCTCCGCGTCGACCGTGGCGGCGGCCTTCTCGACCAGCGCTACCACGTCGCCCTGACCGAGAATCCGGCCCGCCATCCGCACCGGGTCGAAGGGGTCCAGCGCGTCGGGCCGCTCGCCCACACCCACATACTTGATCGGCACGCCCGTCACGCCGTGGATCGAAAGCGCCGCCCCGCCCCGCGCGTCCCCGTCGAGCTTGGTCAGGATCACGCCCGTGAGACCATCACCCACGCCGTCGTGGAATCCACGCGCGAGCCGAACCGCGTCCTGCCCCGTCATCCCGTCCGCGACGAGCAGCACCTCGCACGGGCTCGTCGCCGCGCGCAGTGCCTTGAGCTCGTCCATGAGCTCGACATCGATCTGCAGCCGGCCCGCGGTGTCGACGATGACGGTACGACACCTCGCCTTCTCCGCCTCGCGCACGGCCTGTCGGACCTGCTCGGGGAGGGTACCGCTCCCCGCTCCCCGCTCCCCGGGAAAGACCGGGACTCCGATTTGCGCGCCGAGCTGCTGCAACTGCTCACGCGCCGCGGGCCGCGCCAGATCGGCGGCGACGAGGCCCGGCGCTTTCTGCTCGAGCTTCAGGCGTCGCGCGAGCTTGGCCGCCGTCGTCGTCTTGCCGGACCCTTGAAGCCCGACGAGCAGGATCACCGTCGGCCCGACCGATGCGAACTGTAGGGGCGCAGCATGCTGCGCCACTATCGGGCGCCCCAACGCCTCCTCCGAAGCCCCCAGCATGCGCGCCAGCTCGTCGCGCACCAGCTTCACCACTTGCTGGCCCGGGCTCACCGTCTTGAGCGCTATCGCGCCCACCGCCCGTCCGCGCACCCGCTCGACGAATCCGTCCGCGACTTCGACGCTGACGTCGGCGTCCAGCAGGTGGCGCCGGATCTCCCCGAGCGCCTCGTTCACGTCCTGCTCGGAGAGCACGCCCCGACCCGTAACCCGCTTCAGGACGGCGGCGAGCTTCTCCGAAAGGGCCGTAAACATAAGCCCAGGAAACTAGTTAGCGAATTGACGGAATCCAAGTGGGGGGACTCTCCCCAGCCCTAGCGGGCTGGGCCCGCCGGCTCCCATGTTTGCTCGCTCATCGTTCGAGTGGGTCGGACATGACTCGACTTGGGACCGTCTGGACCCTCGCGTTGGCATTGCTCCTGGCCAGCCACGGGCTACCGGCACAGGTGCCCCAAGAGCAATGGTGTCGATTCATCGCTACCTACTCCGGCGGGTCGTTAGCGGCAACGTGCTACACCGGACTCGATGCGGCGCAGGTCTTCCTGCCCCTTTGGGGGATGAGCATCTCCGGAGGCAACCCGCAGGTCGGCACGGCGGGCTCGCTCGGCGGTTTCGGTCGCGCGTCAGTCACGGCGCGGGTCAACGCGATCACCAGCTCCCTCCCGGACCCCACCAAGGCCTCAGCGATCGTCGTGCCCTCGAGCTTCTCGGGCTTGCTTCCCTCGACATCGGTAGACGCCGCGTTTGGTCTCTGGAAGGGCACCGGTTCCGGGGTGCTGTCAATCGACGCGCTCGGCTCGGCGATCCTCTTCCATGGGGGCGCAGTGTCCGATCTCTGGAGGAGTCGTGGGACCGGTCACTTCCCGGGCGGCGTGCTCGGCGTTGGCTACGGCGCTCGCATCGGTGTGCGCCAAGGTGGGGCGCTGCTGCCGACGCTCTCCCTGAGCTACATGCGACGAACGCTGCCCCGCGTCCAGTACGGGAGCCCGCCGTCGACCTGCTGCGCCGGCGATCAGTTTGAGTTCGATTTGAACCTTCACGCCGACAACTACCGTCTCACGGCTGGCTGGCGCATTGCCGCCGTGGATGTCGCTGCGGGAGTTGGCATCGACCACTACAGCTCAAGCGTCCACATTCACGGACAAGGGGGCACGTTCGGAGGGATCGGGAGTTTTGACTTTTTCCCATTCGGGTTGTCAGCGACGCGCCAAGTGATCTTTGCTGACGCAGGGCTCCGGATCGCTGACGCGAGGCTCGTGACCGAACTGGGGTATCAACCGGGGAAGAACAACCACGTCACAGCCCAGTTTTCCGATTTTGACCCCAACGACGGTCATCCGTTCGCAAACGTGGGCTTGCGCTTCGATCTTTGAGGTCTATCGACTTGCCCGCGTGATCCGGATAGCGGGGACCTTCTTCCAGCCGACCCAGCGCGGTGGCGCGTCCACGAGCCGCACCACGGGGACGCCACTCACCAGAAGCTGTTTGATCTCCGAGCGACGGCCGCGACTGCCGGCCCGACGTTTGGCCCAAGTTCGCGTGAGCCCCTTGGCAAATCGCGTGGCCGCCGCGCGATCGTCCCAGCCTGTGTACCAGACGAGCACGTCGCCGCCCGCGGCGCTCCCCGTGTGGAGCACGATATAGCGGTCGCCATCCCACCCCTCAGCCAGCCGCGCCGCAACGCTATCGTCCCCGAGATACTGCTCGAACAGGAGCCGGATCTCGAATTCGCCCAGATCGTCCTCGTAGCGCACGGCGCTGGGCGCCACGGACTCGAACGTGAGGCGATCCGGTCGATCGCCGGCGGCGTACCGCGCGGAGTGGAGGATCTGCTCGGTCGAGATGGGCATCAGCGCGCCGAAGGGCTGCTTGCCCGGGTACTCGCGGTCGAACCAGCGCACGAATTCAGCACCCCCCAGGTACGGAAAGATCAGGCTCTCGCGCAGCCACAGCGGCGCGCTGGCGAACACCTTCATCTCGGGCTGCGCGCCGTCGAGCGCCGACCGCAGGTTCCAGAGGTTCGGCAGGCTCTCGATCTTCTGCTCCGGCATGAGCACCAGGACCTGGGCCAGCGTCGCCTGTCCCTCGAGGATCGCCTGCGCGGCGCTGCGCCGGTCGTTCTGCCGCTTGAGCTCGACGAGGGAATCGAGGTTCAGGTATTGGTGCTGTAAGGCGTGCACGAGCTCGTGAGAAATCACGAGCCGCGCCTGGCTCGGGTCGATGTCGACCGGAATGAACAGCGCGTTGGAATCGGGATCGAAGTATCCCGCGACCTGTTCCGTGAGCAGGTCGATCATGCTGCGACGGAGATCCAGTGTGTCGGGGATGAGGCCGAAGAGACGATAGGCAGCCTGGGCCCCCGCCAGCTCGGCCGGGGGAAGGTCGTCGTCGAACTTATGGATGACGTAGTCGTGCACCTGGGCCCGGCTGCGGCGAAGCACCACGGGTTGCTGTCGGAACCGGAGACCGATGGCCCGCTCGACGGCCGGCATCATCTGCTGGACGGCCTGCTGCAACTCCGCGTCGTTCTGTACCTCGCGCGCTCGACTCTCACACCCTCCAGTGCCTCCGACGAGAGCCGAGACCACCAAGGTGCACGCGAGCCCGCCTCGACTCACGCCTGCCACTCGATCCCCTTGCCGACAGCGGACCCGACCACGCGCGCGATATCGCGCCCCGTCACGACGATGCCCTGGCGCTCGAGCTCCTGTCTGAGGAGACGGTCGAGTTCCGCGCGCCTTTCGGACAAGGTTGGTGGAGGTTGGTGGAGGTTGGTGGAGGTTGGTGGAGATGAAGGCGCGGAGCGACCTCCGCCATCCTCCCCCGTCCTCGACCGACCTCCACCACCTAGCATTTTCTCTATCTCCGCCCCGATCCGCTCCAGCATCGGAAAAATCTCCGCGACCAGGTCCTCCGCGGGCTCCTGCTGCGGACGCTCGTGCGTGTGGCCCCGCCGGATCAGGGCATCCACTTTGCGCCGCTCGCGGATCAGGCGATCGAGCTCGGGCGACACGTGGGCCGTGGCCTGCGCATGGGCGCACGCTTCGTCCAGGACGTCGATCGCCTTGTCGGGCCGGGCGCGCTCGGGGACGAACCGGTCGGTGAGCACGATCGCCGCCTTCAGGGCATCGTCCGTGATGGCGACGGCGTGGTGTCGCTCGAGGCGCGGGCGCCGGGCGACGAGCACTTCCCAGGTCTGGATCGCGTCGAGCTCCTCCACCATGACCGGTTGGAAGCGTCGCTCCAGGGCCGGGTCGCCCCGGATCCACTTGTCGTACTCCCCTCCGGTCGTGGCGCCGATGATACGGATGTCGCCGCGGACCAGCGCCGGCTTGAGCATGTTGGCCGCGTCCATGGCGGCGCCGAGGGCGGTACCCTGCCCGATCAGATTGTGGAGCTCGTCGACGAAAAGGATCAGATCGGGGTCCGCCGACAGCTCGCGCACCAGCTTGCGGATCCGCTCCTCGTACTGACCGCGGAACGACGTCCCCGCGAGCAGCGCCACGTGGTCGAGCGCCACCACACGGGCGTCCTTCAGGGCGGGCGAGACGTCCCCGGCGGCCACGCGCTGGGCGAGGCCTTCGACAATCGCGGTCTTGCCGACGCCGGCCTTGCCGATCAAAGCGGGATTGTTCTTGCTCTGTCGCAGCAGGATGTCCACGACGCGCGAGATTTCCGCGTCCCGGCACCGCACGGGCTCCAGATCTCCGCGACGGGCCTGGGCGGTGACGTCCATGCCGATGCGTTCGAGTACTTCACCCGATTCGAACAGCCCGGCTAACGGGTCGTCCACGAGTCCGCCTCACCCCGCTCGCAAAAAGCGCACGTACCAGTCGACGAGTGCGTCCCCGAACAGGAACACGATCGTCGCACCCATCGCGAGGAATACCCCGAACGGGACGTGACGCTTCCGCTTGCGGAGGAGCAGCAGAGGGACGTAGACCAGGCTGCCGAACAGCGCTCCCGCGAACACCGTGAGCAGCACGCCCTTCCACCCCACGAACGTCCCGACCATGGCCATCATCTTGATGTCGCCGCCCCCCATCGCTTCTTCTTTGAAAACCCACCCGCCCACCAGGCCAACCAGGAAGAGCAACAGGAACCCGGTGCAGGCCCCGAGCACGGCCTGCACGAACCCGCCCACACCGCCGGTCAGCGAGAGGCCAAGGCCGATGACCAAGCCGGTCCAATTGTATTCGTCCGGGATGAGATAGTGGCGCGCGTCTGTGATCGCGATGCCCAGCAGAATCGTGGCCAATGTCGCCGCGGCGAGGAAGCGAACGCTGGGACCATAGGCGAGCATCGCCGCGATCCACAGGAGGCCGACCGCTGCCTCGATGATCGGGTATTGCTTCGAGATCGGCTGACCGCACGCGCGGCACTTCCCGCGCAGCAGCAACCAGGACACGATCGGGATGTTGTCGCGCCACTCGATGCGCCGGCCGCAGCGGGGACAAGTGGAGGGCGGGTGGAACAGGGAGCGTTGCTTTTTGTCTTCGTTGGCGAGGCGGAGGATACAGACGTTCAGGAAGCTCCCGAAACAGAGTCCCAGGAGCCCCGCACCGATCAGGAGAATCGGGTCAACGGCCACGCGTCACCTCGTAGAGCAGGATGCCCGCCGCTACCGCGACGTTGAGTGACTCCGCGCCCTGGGCCAACGGAATGGCCACGCGCTGCGCGGCCACCGCATTGAGCTGCGGGCGAATCCCTGCGCCTTCGTTCCCGACGATGACGGCGATCGGACCCCGCTTCCCGTCCCTCGAGCCAAGGGCGCGATGCAACGGGAGGCCGTCCGCCGCCGCCGCCCAAAGCGTCACGTCGTGCTTGCGCGCCCACGCGATAAACCCTGCATCATCGAGCGGCACCACCAGGTGACGGAACGTGGCGCCCATGGCCGCCCGCAACGCCTTGGGGTTCGTGGGATCCGCCGTGCCCCGCAGTACCACGGTACCTGCGGCGCCGAGGGCATGCGCCGTGCGAATCAGCGTGCCCACGTTGCCGGGATCCTGCACGCCGTCGATGACGAGCGCCACGGCGCCCGCTCCGGGCGCGAAGTCGGCGGCGCTCGAGCGCCGGGGCTCGATCACCGCCATGATCCCCTGCGGCGTCTCCGTGTCCGCAAGGAGGGAGAACGCCCGCGCGCCGACCTCTTCCACCGGCACGGCGTGCCGCCCCAGGTCGGCGACGAGGGCGGTCCCGCGCGCGGTGCGCGTCAGGTCGGGGGCGACGAGCGCGCCCCGGAACGGGACTCCGGCGGCGAGGGCCTCCTCGACGAGACGCACCCCTTCGATCAGCGCGAGTCCCCGCCGGCCACGCGCCTGGCGGCGTTGGAGATCGCGGATCGTCGATAGCAGATTACTGGCGATGATGCGCCTCGCGGATGCCGGGCAAGCTTATCAATATGCGAAGAAGCGTGGGAAGGGCGCTACGTGAAGATCGCCCTCACCATCGCGGGGTCCGATTCGGGCGGCGGTGCCGGCATCCAGGCCGACCTCAAGACGTTCCATCAGTTCGGCGTGTTCGGCACGAGCGTCGTCACCGCCGTTACCGCCCAGAATACCGTGGGTGTTCGCGCCTGGGAGGCCGTGGCGGTGCAGCTCGTGACGAGTCAGCTGGACGCCGTCGCCGACGATCTGCCGCCGGTCGCGGTGAAGTCGGGCATGCTGGGCTCCGCTGCGATCGTCGCCGCCATCGCCGATGGGATCACGCGCCGCGCCCTGCCGAACTATGTGCTCGATCCCGTGATGGTCGCCACGTCGGGGGACCGCCTGCTCGATGCGGACGCAGAGCGGCTCATCGCACAACGGCTCGTGCCGCTCGCCACGCTCGTCACACCGAACCTCGATGAAGCCGAAGTGCTCATCGGGGAGACGGTCCGGACGCCCGACGAGATGGAGCGCGCGGGCCGGGCGCTCGTGCGCCTCGGGGCAAAGGCCGTGTTAGTCAAAGGCGGGCATCTCGCGGGCGACGAGATCGTCGACGTCCTGGTAGCCGACGGAATCGCCCGGCGCATCATTCGGCCGCGGCTCGAGACGACGTCCACGCACGGAACGGGCTGCACGCTGTCCGCAGCCGTGGCCGCCGGCCTCGCGCTCGACCGGCCGCTCGAGCGTGCGGTGCGCGACGCGCTCGACTTCGTGCAGCGGGCGATGGCCGCGGCACCCGCCCTGGGACGGGGCCACGGGCCGCTGAACCACTTCGTGCCGGCGCCCCCCAGGCCGCCGACGGACGGCTGGTAGTGCCGCAGCCCCGCCCGTTTCTCACGGCCCGCTGGTCGGACATCGTCCTCCTGACCTTCGAGGCGCCGGCCGACCTGATTGCGCGCAGCATTCCGGTCGGCGTCGAGCCCGATCGCCGCGACGGGTGTACCCACGTGAGCCTCGTGGCGCTGTACATGCGCGACGTGCGCGTCCTCGGTTGGGGCGTTCCGGGGTTCGGCTCGCATCCCCAGGTCAACTTCCGGACGTACGTCCGTGTCGGCGGCGAGCCGGGCGTCTGGTTCATTCGCCAGCTCGTGCCGAGTCGCCTGATCGCCGCGATCGGCCGGCTGCGCTACAATGAGCCGTTCTGGCCGATGCCGATCCGTCGTCGCGTGATCGATTCGGCCACCGACGTGCGGGCGGAATACGCGGTCGGTCCCGCGGCGCTGGGCTGGCACGTGAGCGTCACCGGCACGCGTGCAGCGGGCTTGCCGCCGCCCGATTCACCGGAGCACTTCTTCACCGATCGGACGCTGGGGTGTCGCGCCCGGCCCGACGGCCGCTTGAGCGTTTTCCGCGTGGTGCACCCACCGTGGGCGGTGCGGGGGGTCCGCGCGCTCGATTACCGGTTCGATTTTGGGTCGCTTTATGGCGCCGAATGGGAATTCTTGAATCGTGCCGCGCCGGTGTCGGTCGCCTTCGCCGAGGGCTCGGAGGTCTCGGTCTTCCCCCCTACGGACTCAGTCGCTTCAGCACTCCCCTGATCAACCGTTCGAGCTGACCGGCCACCTGCTTCCCCGCCTCGAGCACTTCTACGTGCGACAGCTTCTGCGCCGATAACCCCGCCGCCACGTTGGTGATGCTCGAGAATCCCACGCACCGGAGCCCCCGTGCCCGCGCGGCGATCACCTCCGGCACCGTGGACATTCCCACGGCGTCCGCGCCCACTCGCTCGAGCATGCGGATTTCCGCCGGGCTCTCGAAGGACGGCCCCAGGAGCGCCGCGTACACGCCTTCCTCGAGGGGAATCCGCTCGTCTTTCGCCACCTGGCGCGCGAGTGTCCGCAGCGCGGGGTCGTAGGGGTCGCTCATGTCGGGGAAGCGCTCCTCGCCGTCCTCGACGGGGCCGACGAGCGGATTGCGGAACATCAGGTTGATGTGGTCCGCGATCAACATCAACGTCGGGGGCCGGAAGCTGCGGCGAATCCCGCCCGCGGCATTCGTCACGACGAGCGTCTTGACGCCGAGTGACGCGAAGGCCCGCGTCGGGAGGGCGGAGAGTGCCGGCGCGTGGCCCTCATACAAATGAAAGCGGCCGCTCTGCACGAGCACCGGGACGCCCTCGAGCGTCCCACCCACGAGCTCGCCCTTGTGCCCGGGCGCGCCGGGTTCCGGGAACCCCGGGATCTCCTTGTAGGGGATGCGCACCGGATCTCGCACCGCGTCGGCCACGCCGGCGAGCCCTGAGCCGAGCACGATAGCGACCTGCGGCTTTAGTTTGCCGAGTCGCTTGGCGATGACCTCCGCCGCCGCTCGGAGCGTACCTCTCCCCTCTCCCTCCTCCCCGTTCTTCACAGCAGCATCCCGGCCAACGTAGCGGAAAGAAAGTTCGCCAGCGTCCCCGCGATCATCGCGCGGAACCCGAGGCGGGCGAGATCGTGCTTCCGTTCGGGGACCAGCGCCCCGATCCCGCCGATCTGAATGCCGACGGAGCTTACGTTCGCAAAACCGCAGAGCGCGAAAGTCGCAATCGTGAAGGACAGGGGATCGAGCTGCGCCTTCAACGGTCCGAGCTGTGCATAGGCGATGAACTCGTTCAGGACCATCCGCGTGCCGAGCAGGCCGCCGATCGTGCCCGAGTCGTGCCACGGGACCCCCATCACGAATGCGATGGGGCGAAAGATCCAGCCCAGGATCGTTTGCAGATCCGCGGGGAACCACGTCGCATATCCGTGGACCCACCCGAGGATGCCGTTCGTCAAGGCGATCAGCGCGATGAACGAGATCAACATCGCGATCACGTTCAGCATCAGGTGCAGGCCTTCGCTCGTGCCGCGGGCCGCAGCGTCCACCACATTCACGTCGGTCCGCGGGATCTCGATCTTAACACCACCGAGCGTCTCCGGCACCTGCGTTTCGGGCTCGAGGATCTTGGCCATCATGATCGTCCCGGGCGCGGTCATGATCACCGCGGTGAGCAGGTGCCGTGCCTCGATACCGAACGCGATGTATGCCGCCATGATCGACCCCGAAACGTGGGCCATGCCTGCGGTCATCACCGTCATCAGCTCGGACTGGGTCATCTTCGGCAGAAACGGGCGGACGGTGAGCGGAGCCTCGGTCTGTCCCATGAAGATGGATGCGGCCACGTTCAAGCTTTCGGCGCCGCTCGCGCCCATCACCTTGTTCATCATGATGGCAAACGCCTTGACGACGACCTGCATCACGCCCAGGTAATAGAGGATGGCGAAGAGCGCCGATACGAAGATGATTGCCGGAAGTACCTGAAACGCGAATACCACACCGAGGCTCGAGTGTTGCTTGCCGAGCTCGCCGAAGACGAATCCGGACCCGGCATATGAAAACGCCAACAGGGCCGACACGGCGTCGCCGAGCACCCGGAAGATCCGCTGTCCGATCGGCACGCGCAGCACGAAGATCGCGAAGGCGAGCTGCAACCCGACCCCCCAACCGACGACACGCCGGCTGATCGCCCGGCGATTCCGCGACAGAGCCACGCCGATCCCCAGTATGAGCGCGATGCCGAAGATCCCCGTGAGCCGCTGAGGAATCGACCGGGAGGCAGCCTCCGGGACCGGTGCTGGAGGCGGCGTCGCGTGCACGGTGTCCGCCGCGGTGGGCTGCTGGCGTGGCGCCCCCTGGACTGTGTTCCACACGAACCGGGGCAAGGTGAACACGACCAGCGCGCAGACGAACGTGATCGCGAAGGCGAAGAGTGTACGGCGCAGCGCCATTAGAGAGCCTCCAGTTCGCTCTGCACGCGGGAGACCAACGCCACCTTCTCGAAGTCGGGAAGAAACGCACTCTCGCACGCATTCAGCGTCACTCGGGCGAGGTCCGCCTTGGTCAGTCCCAAGACGCTTTGCGCAGCGAAATACTCGTCCGTGAGCGTGATCCCGTCCACCAGTCGCCCATCCGTGTTGAGGGTGACGACCACGCCCCGATCCAGGTACCGCTTGAACGGGTGCTCCGCGAGCGATGGTACCGTATGGGTGTGCACGTTCGACGTGAGACACATCTCGAGCGGGATCTTCCGCTCGATCACGTACTCGAGCAGCGCGGGGTCTTCGCCGAGCCGGGTGCCGTGCCCGATGCGGCGGGCGCCGCACTCGTGCAGTGCCTGGTGAATCGAGTCCGGGCCGTCCCCCTCCCCCGCGTGACAGGTGCACGCCATCCCATGCTGCGCGGCGTACGCGAACGCGCTGGCGTGGTCTCGCGCGGGGTGGCCGTGCTCGGCGCCCGCGAGATCGAACGCGACGACGCCGGCGGTGCGGTAGTCCGCCGCCGCGCGCGCGAGCTCGAGCGACTCCGCCGGAAGCCGCGTGCGGATGCCGCACACGATGAGCCCGACCTTGGTTCCGGTCTCCACCTCGGCGCGCTTGACGCCGCGCAGCGGCGCCTCGATCGCCTGCGCCAGCGTGAGCGCCGGCCGATGGAGCAACGGGGAGTACCGCACTTCGACGTATCGAACCCCGTCGGCCGCTGCGTCGACGACGAACTCGTAGGCGATCCGCTCGAGCGCCGCCGCCGTCTGCATCACTGAGAGCGTGATCTCGTACTTGGTCAGGTACTCCTCGAGGTTTCTGGCGTGCTTCACGTAGAGCGCCTGGGCCAGCCCCTCGGGTGTGTCCGCCGGGAGGCGGATCCCCGCGGCGCGGGCCAGCTCGAGCATGGTCGCGGGACGCAGGCAGCCGTCCAGATGCACGTGCAGCTCCGCCTTGGGCCAGCGGCGCAGCGCGTCCTTGCTGAGTCGGGGCGCGCCCTTACGGGCGCTCACCACCACGCGGAAGATCGCGCCGCCCTCTCCCACCGGATCCGCCGCGTCGACCGTGCGTCCCACGCCGTCGGTCACATACGCCGCGCCACTTCCGAGGAGCTCGGCAAGCCCGTGATCGAGTACTTCGACGGCATCGCGCACACTCGCTCCCCGCGCGACACTGACGGGTCGATCGTTCACGAATACCTGAATCACCGGGCCCCCCCTCCTGCTTCGCGGTGCCACCGTGCGTCGTCGGGCGGGGAGATCGGCTGGCGCAACACCGAGAGGTACTGGATGAGCGCGTCCAGATCGGTCATCCCCACATCGCCCGATGGCAACCCACGGAGCATCGCGTATCCACCACCGCCGGACCCGAGAAAGTCGCTCACCGCGAGGGTGTAACGCCCGTCGCCGTCCACGCCACGGCCATCCGCCAGCCGCAGCTTCATGATCCGGCGGCCGGACGGCTTTCGCGGGTCGTACCACACCTCGATGCCGGCCACGTGCGCGTCGGGCCGGTCTCCTCGCACGGCGTGCTCGAGGGCCGCCGTCAGCACCTTCCCCGACACCACGACGCGCAGCAGACGGTTCTGAAACGGCTCGACGCGGAACAGGTCCCCGTACGTCGCCACGCCGGCACCCAGGTCCGCCCGGATACCGCCATTGTTGACCATCGCGACATCCGTCTTCGCGATGTTGCGCTGGGCATCGGCGATCAGGCGGCCGAGGCCGTACTCATCGCCGCTCCGACGCATCTCCTTGCCGACGCGCGTGACCGGACGGCCCGTGATCGTCTCGATCGCCAGCTTATCCATGCGGATCTCGTCCGCCAGCGCGGGGTCGGGACTGACCCGATCGCTGAAAGGCGTCTCGATCCGTGCGCGCACTTCGCGGCGGCCCGCAACGCGGACGAAGTCCACCACGGCGATCCCGGCGCCGGATGACCGGGCCTGGACGATCGGAATCCCGTTGACGACCGTGTTCACCAATGAGTGCGTGTGGCCGCTCACGATCAGGTCGACGGAGCCCGAATCGAGGCCGCGTGCGAGGTCGATGATTTCGCCGCGACACGCGGTGGGCCCCGCAGGGACACTGGCCGCGCTCGAGTCGGCATCGCAGAACGCGCCGATATGCGCCACCACGATCACGTAATCGGCGGCGGCGCGCGCCTGCGGCAGGACGCGCTTGACCGCGGCCACGGGATCGCGGAAGGCGAGGCCCTGCACGTTCTTCGGCGTGGTTGTCTCGGGGGTCTCCGGCAGGGCGAGACCGATGACCGCGATCCGCGTCCCGCCCCGCTCGATCACGGTGAACGGCAGGGCCCAGTCGGGCCGTGCGAGGCCCGTGGTATCGGTGATGTTCGCCGCCAGGAACCGATAGTGCGCGTCCGCCATACGGGCGCGCAGTGTGTCGACGCTCCAATCGAACTCGTGATTCCCGATCGCCGCCGCGTCGATACCGAGCGCGTCGAGCGCGGCGATCGCCGGCCGGCCGTAATTGAAGTTCGACACGGGCGTTCCCTGCATTTCGTCGCCCGCGTCGAGGCGGAGGCTCGTGCATAGGCACGCTCGCGCCAGGCTGTCGAGCCAGGGCTTCAGCGCGGGCGCGCCGCCCACCTGCCGCCCGCCTGACCAGGGCCACACCTGCGGCTCCAACGCTCCGTGAAAGTCATTGATCGCGAGGACGCGGAGCAGTGTACTGTCGCGTCCCTGCGCGTCCGTCACGACGGCCATGCGGGCGGTGGCGGAGAGAGACTGACTGGGGATGAGTTGTTGGACGGCGGCGACGAGCGCCAGGAGCAGATGCATAGGTGCGCACAAAATTGCCAAGGGCGAGCGCGTTACGCTACCTTCCCGTCGCTCATGAGCGAGCCGACGGCGCACCGCATCCTCGTGGTCGATGACGAGCCGGACATCACGGCGCTCGTGGCGTACCATCTCGCTAAAGCCGGGTACCGCGTCGCGACCGCCGCGAACGGCCGCGATGCGCTGCGCGCCGCGCGCGAAGAGCGTCCGGACCTCGTGGTGCTCGATCTGATGCTGCCGGGCGTGTCGGGATACGATGTGCTTACCGAGCTGCGCCGGCTCGAAGAAACGCGCGACCTGGGCGTCATCGTCCTCACCGCGCGGAAGGAAGAGCCCGACCGGATCAAGGGACTCTCCCTCGGCGCCGACGACTATCTCCCTAAGCCGTTTTCACCGCAGGAGCTCGTGCTTCGGGTCAGTGCCGTGCTCCGCCGGCTCGGCGCTCCCGCCGTCGCCGCGGGCGGGCTGGTCACCGCCGGCCCCATCGTATTGGACCGCAGTGCTCACCGCGTGATGGTCGAGGGAAGCGAGATCGAGCTCACGGCCACCGAGTTCAAGCTGCTGCGGACGCTGATCGAGCGTGAAGGTCGGGTGCAAAGCCGGGCCCAGCTGCTGGAGACTGTATGGCAGGCGCACCCCGACGTGCAGACGCGGACCGTGGACATGCACGTCCAGCGCCTGCGACAGAAGCTCGGCGTGGCGGGCGATTGCATCGAGACTGTGCGCGGCACCGGGTACCGCTTCCGCCGCCCCGCCCAGAGCGCGCGCGGGCGCAAGCGCCCGTGAAGCTCGCCACCCGACTGTTCGTCACGACGAGCCTGCCGGTCGCCGTGGCCGTAGTCGGGTTGGTCGCGGCGGCGGACAGCTTACTCCGCCACAATCTCGAGGACGAAATCGCGCGCAGCCTCGAGCACGAGGCGCGCGTCCTCGCCGCCCTCCTGCCCGCCGATTCGCTCCGCTGGCCCGACCTCGCGCGTGAGCTCGGCGCGGGTATCGGTCACCGGGTCACGCTCATCGATCCCAAGGGCAACGTCCGCGGCGACACCGAATTCGATCGCAACGCGCTGGGCCAGCTCGAGAACCACCTGACGCGGCCGGAGGTGCGGCAGGCCCTTTCCACCGGTGTGGGACGGAGTGAGCGCTTGAGCGCTTCCACCAACGAGCGGCGCATGTACGTCGCGGTGCGCGGCGGGCCGCCCGGCATCGCGATCACGCGAGTGTCGACGACACTCGCCGCCGTGGACGCCCAGGTGACGGCGGTGCAGAGTGCCGTCGCCTTCGCCGGGCTGGCGGCGATCGTCGCGGCCGGCTTCCTCGCCTGGCTCCTGTCGCGCGAGCTCGCGCGACCCCTCGTCGAGCTCGGCGACGCGGCTCGGACGATCGCGGACGGAGGGCCGCCCGCCTTCCCGGCGTCGAACGTGCCGGAGATCGCTCAGCACATCGTCGCCCTGCGCGCGATGCACCGGCAGCTGGACCAGCGCTTTCTCGACCTCGTGCACGAGCGGGAGGAGACGGCCACGCTCATCGAAACGATGGCCGACGGCATCGTCGCGGCCGACGCGCGCGGGGCGATTGTGATGCTGAACCGGGCGGCCCGCCGGCTGCTCGGGTTCGGCCCCGACGATCCCTTCCCCGCCCTCGCCGAGCTGTTTTACGACAAGGCGGCGCGCGAGCTGGTCGCTGCCGCCCTGGCCGGTCGGGAGACGGAGCCGCGGGAGCTCGAGCGGGACGGCCGCCTGCTGCTCGTGTCGGGCCGCGCCCTGCCGAACGGCGGCGCGCTGCTCGTGATTCGCGACGTCACCGAGCTCCGGCATCTCGAGGCCGTTCGCCGCGACTTCGTCGCCAACGTGTCGCACGAGCTCAAGACGCCGCTCACGTCCATCGCGGGATACGCCGAGACCCTCGCCACCGAGGCGAGCGCGGGCACGCAGACCGAGCGGTTCGCGCAGATCATCCTCAACAACGCGAAGCGGATGCAGCGCCTGGTGGACGACCTGCTCGATCTCTCCCGCATCGAGTCCGGACGCTGGCAGCCGACGCCCGCTCGCGTCGACGTCGTGAGCCTCGCGGGCGACACCTGGGCCACCTTCGCCGATAACGCGCGTGAGCGCCGGGTCGAGTTCAGCGCGACCGCCACGGGCAGCCGGGAGCTCACGGCCGATCCGGACGCCCTGCGCGAGGTTCTCACGAACCTGTTCGACAACGCCCTGCGCCACACGCCGCCCGGCGGGCGCATCACGGTCTCCATGGACCCCGCCCCCGGCGGCGTGACGCTCGCGGTCGCGGACACGGGCTCCGGGATCGCGCCCGAGCACCTGCCGCGCATCTTCGAGCGCTTCTACCGTGCCGACCCCGGACGCTCGCGCGAAGAGGGGGGGACAGGGCTGGGCCTCTCCATCGTGAAGCACCTCGTGGAGGCGCACGGGGGCCGCGTCGAGGCTCGCAGTAGCCTCGGCCGCGGCACAACCATCCGTATCTTCTTCCCGGCAGCCGACGTAGCGGCCTAGCGGCCGTTACGCGTTCGTCACACCGCCGTAGCAGCCGCTTGACCGGCGGCCTGCATTCTCCTTGCGTGCGCATAGCCCTCGTCTCCGACACGTACACCCCCCAGGTCAACGGGGTGACCACCGTCGTCCACCGCATCGCTTCCCTGCTGCGGGCGCAGGGCCACGACGTCTCACTCGTCGCACCCCGATATCCGAACGGATCCCCGTCGACCGATCCCCACGAGCTCCGCATCCCGTCGGCGGCGTTCCCGCTTTATCCCGAGATCCGCCTTGCATTCCCGCCGTTCCGCCGGGTCGGGAGGTTCTTCGACGCGTCACCGCCGGATGTCGTGCACGTGCACACGGAGGGCCCACTCGGGCTCGCCGGACGCCGCTGGGCCCTTTCTCGTCGCATACCTCTCGTCACCTCCTATCACACGAACTTCCCGGAATACAGCCGCCACTACGGCGTCGGGTTCCTCGAGCCATTGGTATGGCGTTGGCTCCGCTGGTTCCACGGTCCGGCCCGCGTGACCTTTACGCCGGGAGAGGCGATTCGCGATGAGCTGATCCGCCGTGGGCTCGGACAGACCGCCGTCTGGGGACGCGGGGTGGACCCCCATTTCTTCCACCCTGGACGTCGCGACTGCTCATGGCGGCGCTGGCTCGCCGGCGGGGACGACACGGCGGTCGTCCTCCACGTCGGGCGCCTGGCGCACGAGAAGAACCTTCGGGTGCTGATCGAGGCGTGGCGTCAGGCCCGCGCGGCCCTCGGCCAGCGCGCCGCCTTCGTCATCGCCGGCGAAGGTCCCGAAGCCCGGCGGCTTCAGTCCGAGCTCCCGTTCGTCCGGATGCTCGGGTTCCTGCCCCGCACGGACCTCGCCACGCTCTACGCCAGCTCGGATGTCTGTGTGTTTCCGTCTCACACGGAGACCTGCGGGCTCGTGGCGCTCGAGGCGATGGCGTCGGGGATCGCCGTGATCGCGGCCGATGCCGGTGGCTTCCGGGAGAGCATCGGCCGGGGATCGAACGGCCTGCTGGTCCCGGCGCACGAGCCGGAGGGCTACGCCGCCGCGATCGCGGCACTGGTCAACGACCCCGCTGCCCGGTTCGCGCTCGCGGCCGCAGCCCGTGACCGCGCCCTCGGCCGCGACGTCGTACACGAAAACACCGAGCTGCTCGACCGCTACGCCGAGCTCGCCGGCGTCTCCGATCGGAGGACCTCCCCGTGCGCCGCCTAGTGATCGTCCTGGCCGATGGACTCCGGCCCGACGCGGTATCGCCCACGCTGATGCCGTCGCTCGACGCGCTCGGCCATGCGTATACGCTCGCCCGGCGCGCGACAACCGTGCGACCGAGCGCCACGGTCGCCGCCCTTGCATCGCTCGCGACCGGCGTCGCGCCAGAGACCCATAAGCTGATCGAGCCGGGGCTCAGGTTCCTTCCCCGCCTCGGCAAGATTCGCCCCGTGGCCTGGGAGTTGGCGCGCGCCGGCGTGCCCGTCGACATCGTGACCGCCGATCTGGGGCCGGCGGCGCTGCCGGTCGCGTGGGCGCTCGCGTCGACGGCGGGTGTCCGGCGGCTGGTCGCGAAGGGGTCGAGGGCTCGGGAGACCGCAGCGGCCGCCGCGCGGCTCTTGTCCCAGCGGGACGAGGGCATGCTGTTCGTGTATCTGCCGGACTGCGATCGCGCCGGTCACGCCCACGGTTGGATGTCGGCCCCGTACCTCGAGGCCGCCGTCGAGGTGGATGCTGGTATCGGCCAGCTCTCGTCGTGGACCGAGGACGCCGTGTTCGTCGTGACGGCGGATCATGGCGGCGGAGGCGTGACCGCTAACGAGCACGACGAGCCCCATCCGGTGAACGACCACATTCCGCTCGTCGTGGCCGGGCCCGGGGTGACGCGGCGTCACCAGCTCACCCGCACGATTTCCCTGCTCGACGTTCCGGCCACAGTGTTGTGGTGGTTCGGCGTGCCGGTCCCGATCTGCTACGAGGGCCGTCCCCTTTCAGAGGCCTTTGTGAAAGTCGCTGGCCCGGCGCCCGCGCCCCTGGTGGCGTGATGCGCTGGATCACGCATCTCGGCGGCGCCCGCGTGACGCTCGGCATCGGCCTGGCGCTCGCGGCATTCGGCGAGACCCGCCTCGGGCTCGCGGTGCTCGTGGCGAACGCCGGGTCGCATCTGCTCGTCCAGGTCCTGAAGCGCGCGGTGGCGCGCGCCCGGCCGTGCGACGCGATGGGGCGTCCGCTCGCGCTCGTCGCGCTTCCCGATCCTCACTCGTTCCCCTCTGGTCACGCCGCCGCGGCCACGGCGATCGCCATGACGATTGTCCTGGCCCACCCGCTCGCCGCGCCCATCGCGTTGCCGCTCGCCGGCGTCGTCGCGCACTCGCGCGTCGCGCTGCGCGTGCACCACGTCAGCGACGTCGTGGCGGGCGTCGTTCTGGGGTTGGCCGGCGCGATTGCGACGGCGTACTTCCTCAAGACCGTGTAGGGGAGACGTCGTTCCTCTACGCATTGTCTCGACGTATTTTCTTCACGCCTTTTCTCAACGTCGTTATCGTGGTAGGTATTTGATGATGCCCACCGTCCTGTTTCTCTGTGTCGCGAACTCGGCCCGGAGTCAGATGGCCGAAGGGCTCGCGCGCGCCACGGCACCGGCGGGTTACCGATTCTTGAGCGCCGGCTCGGAGCCAGGGACGTTGCACCCGCTCGCCGTCGAGGCGCTCGCGGAGGTGGGCATCGACATCTCCCACCAGCGGGCGAAGGGCCTGTCCCGGATTCCGCTCGACGAGGTGAACACCATCGTCACGTTGTGCGCCGAGGAAGTGTGCCCGTTCGTGCCGAGCGCGGTGGGGCGGCTGCATTGGGCCCTTCCGGACCCGGCGCGGGCCACGGGCTCTGTAGGCGAGCGGCTCGACGCATTTCGCGCGGCGCGGGACCGGCTGCGCGAGCTCCTCCCCCAGCTATGGGCGACGACGCGGTAGCCCGCCGGGGCCCCGCCTGCCTCGTTACCGGTTCGTTACACACCACGCGCCAGCCTGTGACGGGCGTGCGTTCGCTTTCCTCGCCGATGCTGCACGAACACCACAACACATTCCCCAAGGAGGGGAGACACTCAATGACGTTTTCCCACCGTCGAGCGTTCGGCGTGGCCATCGTGGCCATCGCGGTCGCCACCATGCCGCTCGCGGCCCAAGGCAGCCCTTCGCCTTGGTCTGTCGGCGCCACGGTGTACGCTCAGTACGTCTTCCAGATGAAGGACACCGCGAGTCCCAAGCAAAACAACTTTGACGTGACTCGCGGCTACGTGAACCTGATCGGTCGCTTCTCGGGAGGGGTCTACACCCGCCTAACGGTTGACCTGTTCTCGGTCACCGGGGCCGCGGGCAACGCCACCGGCTCCTATGCCTACCGGCTGAAGTACGCGTACGCCGCCTGGACCCCCACCAACAGTCCCCTTACCTACCGCTTCGGGATGACCCAAACGCCGTGGCTCGATTGGGAGGAAGCGCTGTGGGACTATCGCATGCAGGGCACGATGGCCATGGATCGGAACGGCTACCTCACCGCTTCGGACCTCGGATTCGCGATCGACGGGAAGTGGAACAGCGACAGGGTGAACTTCTCGGCCGATGTCGTGAACGGCCAGGGTTACCATGCGACGAGCGACGGGCACAAGGACGTGCAGGGTCGGCTCTCCGTGCGCGTGATGGACACGAACGATTCGAGCCGGGTGGGGGGCCTCCGCGTTACCGCTTACGCCGCAACGGGCAAGCCGAGCGGGGGGGGGACGCGTAACCGCGTCCTCGGCATGTTGTCGTATCGGTCCAAGGAATACACGCTTGCCGCGGAGGCCGCCGCCACCCGGGACAGCACGGCTGGCGTGCTGAGGGACGGGCATGTGTACAGCGCGTTCGGCGTGTACCACGTTCCACGCTCCGGAGTGTCAGTGATAGCTCGGGTCGATGCGGTTACACCAACCGTGGGCGGGAACCGCCAGACCCGCTACATCGCGGGAATTTCCTATCAGATCAATCCGCAGCTGCGAGCACTCCTCGACTGGGACTACCTGAACTACCAGACTCAGCCGACGCCGCTCGACCGCTTCCGCTCGCAAGCGCTGTTCCAGACCCAGTTCGTCTTCTAACACGGACGAGGTGACTTGCCCATGAAGAATATTCCGCTGCTCGCGCTGACCGCCGCCCTCGCGCTCGCCGCCCCCCCTCCGGCGAGCGCGCAGGTGAAGCTGAACGGCGCGGGCGCGACGTTCCCGAACATCATCTATCAGGATTGGATCATCAACTACAACCGCACCCACTCGGACGTGCAGCTCAACTATCAGTCGATCGGCTCGGGTGGCGGGATTCGGCAGTTCTCCGACGGCACGGTCGACTTCGGCGCGAGCGACGCCCCGATGTCCGACTCGGCGATCGCCGCGATCCAGAGCAACGTGCTGCACATCCCCACGGTCCTGGGCGGCGTCGTCGCGACGTACAACCTGGCCGACGTCCAGGGCACGCTGCGGTTCACGCCCGACGTGCTCGCCGACATCTTCCTCGGCAAGATCACGAAGTGGAGCGACGCCCGGATCACCTCCATCAACCCCGGGCTGAAGCTGCCCGCGGAGGACATCGTGGTGGTGCATCGCTCGGATGGCTCGGGCACGAGCTTCATCTTCACCGACTACCTGTCCAAGGTGAGCCCGGAGTGGGCGAGCAAGGTGAGCAAGGGGACATCGGTGAATTGGCCGGTCGGACTCGGTGGGAAGGGCAACGAGGGCGTTACCGCCACTGTGAAGCAGACCCCCGGCGCCATCGGCTACGTGGAGCTGGGCTACGCGCAGATCAACAAGCTGCCCTTCGCGGCGCTGCAGAATAAGGCGGGCAAGTTCATTACGCCCACCCTCGAGAGCGTCACGGAAGCCGCGGCCGGCGCAATGAAGGCGATGGATCCCGGCACCGATTTCCGGGTGTCGATCACGAACCCGGACGGCGAGAAGGCCTATCCGATCGCGAGCTTCACCTGGTTCCTGCTGCACAAGCAGTACGAGGATGCGGCAAAGGCCGGCGCGCTCGTGAAGTTCGTGTGGTTTGCCGAGACGGACGGCCAGGGCCGAGCCTCAGAGCTCGGATATGCGCCGCTGCCCAAGCAGCTGCGGCCCTGGATCGAGGCGCGGCTGAAAACGATCACGTCCGGCGGCAAGTCGGTCTGGACGCCGGCAGCCCGGTAACCCCTCCTTCCGGCTGCCGTTTTCACCCCCCGCCCGGCGGAAATTCGCCGGCGGGGGTTTTTCTTATCCCTTGCCGTTACACTCCCGTGACAAACGCCGGATACGTTTCCGGGCCCATGACCGCCCTCCCCATCGAGCCCGTCGCCACCGCCGCCCAAGAGCCACGCTGGCGCTTGCTGCGCGGCGTCAACGTCGGCGACCGCGTCTACCAGGGCGTGCTGACCGTCCTGGCGGTCACCCTCCCGCTGCTGCTCCTCGCCCTCGTGGGCGAGCTCCTGGTGAGCGCCTGGCCCGCAATCCGGCGGTTCGGTCCCCACTTTCTCTGGTCATCGGTCTGGGACCCCGTCGCGGGCGTGTTCGGTGCGGCGCCCATGATCTTCGGCACGCTCGCCTCGTCGCTCATCGCCCTCGTGATCGCCGTGCCGCTCGCGTTGGGCGTGTCGATCTTCCTCACGGAATTCGCGCCCAAGTGGGTGCGGCAGCCGATCGCGTTCTTGGTCGAGCTGCTGGCGGCGATCCCCAGCGTGGTGTACGGGCTGTGGGGCATCTTCGTGCTGATTCCGTTCCTGCGCTCGACCGTCGTCCCGTCATTGCGGGCCGTGCTCGGGTGGACGCCGTTCTTCGACGGGGTCTTCTACGGGAATTCGCTGCTCGCGGGCGGCGTGATCCTCGCGATCATGATCGTGCCCTACATCGCCGCCGTCTCGCGCGAGGTGCTCCTCGCCGTGCCGGCGAGCCAGCGCGAGGCGGCCCTCGGCATGGGGGCCACGCGGTGGGAGGCGGTGTGGACCGCCGTTGTCCCCTACGGCCGCGCGGGGCTCATCGGCGCCATCATTCTCGGTCTCGGGCGCGCGCTCGGCGAGACCATGGCCGTGACGATGCTGATCGGGAACCGGCACGACATCGGGCTGTCGGTGTTGCAGCCCGCCTACACGATGGCCGCCGCGATCGCCAACGAGTTCAGCGAGGCGACGACCAATCTCTACCTCTCGGCGTTGTTCGAGGTGGGCCTGCTGCTGTTCGTCATCACCGTGGTCGTCAACGCGCTCGCGCGCCTGTTGATCTGGCAGGTGGCGCGCGGGACCGCGGTAGGGAGCCGCGCCCTGTGAACCCGCGACGGGTCCGCCGCCGGGTGGTGAACGGCGTGATGACGGGACTGGTGGGCGTGCTCTCGTTCCTCGCCGTCCTGTCCCTGATCCTGATCCTCGGGAACCTCGTCGTGAAGGGCGCCTCCTCGCTCGACTGGAATTTCTTCACCAAGAATCCCGTTCCGGCAGGCGAGAGCGGCGGCGGCGTGGCGAACGCCATCGTCGGCACGAGCATCATCGTGGGACTCGCGTGCCTCATCGGCCTCCCGATCGGCATCGGCGCGGGGCTGTACCTCGCGGAATTCGGGTCCGGACGCCTTGGCTGGACCGTGCGCTTCGTGGCAGACGTGCTGAACGGAACGCCGTCGATCGTCGTCGGCATCTTCGCGTGGACGTGGCTCGTGAAGCCGATGGGTCATTTCTCCGCGCTCGCCGGAGCGGTGGCGCTCGCGATTCTCATGGTCCCGATGCTGGCGCGCACCACGGAGGAAATGGTGCGGCTCGTGCCGCACTCCCTGCGTGAGGCCGCGCTCGCCCTCGGGTACCCGCGCTGGCGCACGTCGCTGCGGATCGTCGCGCGCACGGCGCTCGCCGGGATCGTCACCGGGTCGCTCGTGGGGATCGCGCGCATCGCGGGAGAGACGGCGCCCCTGCTCTTCACGGCGCTCGGCAATCTGAATTTCTCGACCCACGTTCTCGAGCCGATGCAGGCGCTGTCCCTGCAAATCTATCAGTACGCGACCGGACCGTTCGACGAGTGGCACCGCCTGGCGTGGGCGGCGGCGATCGTCCTGATGGGTCTCGTGCTGCTGCTCTCCGTCGCGGCCCGCTGGGCCATCCGGCAGCGTCATGGCGCCGCCCGCTGACGCGCGGTTGCAGCTCGAGGCGGTGCGGCTCACGGCGCTGTACGGTCGCCGCGCCGTGGTGAAAGACGTGTCCATCATCTTGCCCGCACACACCGTCACGGCTGTGATCGGCCCATCAGGATGCGGCAAGAGCACCTTTCTCCGCTGTCTGAATCGGATGCACGAGCTCTCCGAGGGCGGGTGGGTGACGGGCACGGTGCTCCTCGACGGCGACGACATCTACGCCGACGCGGTCGACCCCGTGCAGCTGCGGCGCCGCGTGGGGATGGTCTTCCAGCGGCCGACCCCCTTCCCCACGATGTCCATCTACGACAACGTGGCGGCGGGTCTCCGGGTCAACGGTCACCGGTCCCGCGCGGATGTCGACGCGGCCGTGGAGCGCGCCCTGCGGCGGGCCGCGTTGTGGGACGAGGTGAAGGATCGCCTCCGGCGGAGCGCCCTCGCGCTCTCCGGTGGCCAGCAACAGCGACTCTGTATCGCGCGCGCGCTCGCCCCGGAGCCCGAGGTGTTACTGCTCGACGAGCCGACCGCGTCCCTCGATCCCGCGGGCACGCAGCGGATCGAGGAGCTGTGTCACGAGCTGAAGACCAATTACACGATCGTGATCGTCACGCACAACCTGCAGCAGGCCGCGCGCGTGTCGGACTACACCGCTTTCTTCTATGTCGGTGACCTCGTCGAGGTCGGCCGCACCGAGATGCTGTTCACCACTCCGACCCAGGAGCGGACCGAGGCGTACATTACCGGGAGGTTTGGATGACCATGGTCGGACTGCCGGATAGTCGGGCCATACTGACCCCGGACGCGAGTCCGGGGTCCCCGGGCTGGCGCCCGGGGTCGGTGACCGCCACCCCCGTCATCGACGTGCGGGCGTACAATTTCTGGTACGGCGCGACGCAGGCGCTCTTCGACCTGACGTTCACCATTCCACGGCGCGCGGTCACGGCGCTGATCGGTCCGTCGGGGTGCGGCAAGAGTACGTTCCTCCGCTCGATCAACCGTCTGAACGAGCTGATTCCAAACACTCGCCATACGGGCGATATCCTGCTCGAGGGCGTCTCGGTCTTTTCGAGCGGCACGGACCCGGTGGCGTTGCGGCGCGAGGTGGGCATGGTATTCCAGCAGCCGAATCCGTTCCCCAAGACGATCTTCGATAACGTGGCCTACGGACCTCGCCTGAACGGTCTGGCCGCGGAGCGGGAGATGCCGGACCGCGTGGAGCGCGCGCTGCGGCGGGCCGCGCTGTGGGATGAAGTGAAGGACCGGTTGCGCGCGGCGGGGACGAGCCTCTCGGGCGGTCAACAGCAGCGCCTCTGCATCGCGCGGGCGCTCGCGAACGAGCCCGAGGTGCTGCTGATGGACGAGCCGTGTTCGGCGCTCGACCCCGCTGCCACGCAGCGGATCGAAGAGCTGATGGTCGAGCTCAAGCAGAACTACTCCATCGTGATCGTGACGCACAACATGCAGCAGGCGTCGCGCGTCTCGGACTTCACCGGCTTCTTCTATCTCGGTCGCCTGATCGAGTTCGGCGACACGAAGCAGATCTTTACCAGGCCCTCGGACGAGCGCACCGAGGCCTATATCACGGGACGGTTCGGATGAACGCCACACTCGCGCACCGCCACTTCCACGACGAGCTGTCGGAGCTCAAGGCCAAGCTCCTGACCATGTCCGGCGAGGCCCAGGACGCCCTGGGCCGGGCCCTCGATGGGCTCCTCAAGCGTGACCGGACGCTCGCCGAGCAGGTCATCACGGGCGATCGGGCGATCGACGCCCTGGAGCTCGAAATCGAGGAGACCGTAATCGATCTCCTCGCCACGCAACAGCCTATGGCGAGGGACTTGCGCCTCCTCGTGGCGGCGACCAAGATCGCGAACGATCTTGAGCGCGTGGGCGATCACGCGGTGAACATCGCGCAGTCGGCCGAGCGGCTGCTCTCCGCCCGGCTGATCGCGCCCGAGCCCGAGCTGCTCGAGATGGCGCGGCAGGCGCGCGCCATGCTGTCGGGGGCGCTCGATGCCTTCGTGCGGGGCGACGCCAAGCTGGGCCGCGAGATCTGCCGCCGCGACGATTCCGTCGATGCGTTACATCACTCGGTCTTCCGCATCCTGTTGACGCACATGATGGAGGATCCGCACATCATCGGCGCCGCGATGGATCTCTTCCTGGTGAGTCGCAACCTCGAGCGGGTGGCGGACCTGGCCACCAACATCGCCGAGGACGTCGTGTTCGTCGTCGAAGGCAAGACCATCAAGCACCATGCGGAGGAGCGCGCTCCGTAGCGCTGACACCCCGTGGCCACCGCGCCTCCCACTTCGCCCACCGTCGCATCGCCCACGGCCGCCCAGCGCGCCCGTCGTCGCCCGCATCCGGCGCGCCGGCCCGGGACGCGTGTCACCATGTCCACGGCGCCGCGCCTCGCCGCCGTGGACATCGGCACCAATTCGATCCGGCTCGTCATCGCCGAAGTCCAGCCCGACGGCTCCTACCGTGTGCTCGACGAAGATCGTGAGATGAGCCGCCTCGGCCGCGGGCTGTACACCGCCGGTCGCATCGCGGAAGCGCCGTTCGACCAGTCGCTCGCGGCCCTCGGCCGCATGAAGGCCATTGCGGACGGCTACGGGGTGATGGACCTGCGTGCCATCGCGACGAGTGCCGTCCGGGAGGCGACGAACGGTCAGGAATTCATCCGCGAGGCCTGGCGACGGACGCGCGTGCGCGTGGAGGTCGTGTCGGGCGACGAGGAGGCGCGCCTGGCGTTCCGCAGCGTGGCGCGCCACTACGAGCTCAACGGCCGGTTGGCCGCGATTGTGGACATCGGAGGCGGAAGCGCGGAGGTGATCCTCGCGGCCGGCGGCGTCGTCGAACAGATGTTTTCCCTGCCCCTGGGCGCCGTCCGACTCACCGAGCAGCACGTGAAGTCGGACCCGCTCCGGCCCAAGCACTGGCGCGCGTTGCGCCGCGCCATCGACGCCGCCATCGAGGAGGGAATCGGGAAGCCGGCGTTCGTCGCCGAGGTCATGATCGGCAGCGGGGGCACGTTCACGAACCTCGCCGAGATGGCTCAGGCCGAGCGGGACGGGCACGTGACGGGTGCGCGCGACTACACCCTGAGCAGCGCCGACCTGAAGCGGCTCGTCGACCGGCTCCGCGAGACGCCGCTCGAGGGACGGCGGCGGATTCCGGGCCTGAATCCCCAGCGGGCCGACATCATCGTGGCCGGCGCGGCGGTGGTGTCGCGCCTGGCGCGACGTTTCGACACCCAGCGGGTGCTCGTCAACGATCGCGGCGTGCGCGACGGCGTCTTGCTCGGCATGATCGACGACCTGACCGGTGGGACGAAACCTCGGACGGCCGCGGCGGACCGGATGGAGGGCGTGCGACGCTTCGCTCGCGCGTGCCGCTCGAACGAGCGGCACTGCGAGCACGTCGCAAAGGTCGCGGTCCTCCTGTTCGACGCGCTGCGTGACGCCTACGCCCTTCCGCCCGCCGGGCAGGACATCCTTACGGCCGCCGCGCTGCTCCACGATATCGGGTACCTGATCCATCACGAGCAGCACCACAAGCATGCGTATCACTTGATTATGAACGGCGACCTGCGCGGCTTTTCCGCCCGCGAGGTCGAGCTGATCGCGAACGTGGCCCGCTATCACCGCCGCGCGTTCCCCAAGAAGGCACATCCCAACCTGTCGCGGCTCGACAAGGGAGAGCGCCGGCTCGTGCGCCGACTCGCGGGCATTCTCCGGGTCGCCGACGGCCTCGATCGCACCCACGGCCAGCTTGTCACCGGATTGCGTTGCCGAGTCGGCGATGGCTGGGTGCGTATACGCGTGACGGCGACTAGCGATCCGGCGATCGACCTCGAGGACGCGAAACGCAAAGCCGGGTTACTCGAGCGCGCGTTCCAAGCGGAATTGTCCCTCGTCTCGGCGCGCAAGTAAGACCATGCCCGACCGCGCCCCGCCCGCCCATCCGCCCGAGTCGTACCTGAACCGCGAGCTCTCGTGGCTCGAGTTCAACGCGCGCGTACTCGAAGAGGCAGGGGACGCGACGAATCCGTTGCTCGAGCGGCTCAAGTTCCTGGCGATTTTCAGCTCCAACCTGGACGAGTTCTTCGAGATCCGGGTGGCGGGTCTGCAGCAGCAGGTGTACGCCGGCGTGGCGCCCCAAGATTACGGCGCGGATGGCATGGCGCCCGCCGATCAGCTGGCCGCGATCTCGCGTCGCGCGCAGGAGCTCGTCGCCACGCAGTACGGGATCGTGCGCGAGTCCGTGTTCCCCGGACTGGCGGCGGGCGGCATCGAGCGCGTGCGCTACGAGGACTTGACGGATTCCGAGCGGCGGCAGGCACAGCAGCAGTTCCGTGCCAGCATCCTGCCGGTCCTCACGCCGCTGGCGATCGACCCGGGCCATCCCTTCCCCCACGTGCACAACAAGAGCCTCAACGTTGCCCTCGTGGTCGAACGCCGCTCCGGCGGGCAGGCGCGCCGCCACTTCGCGGTCGTGCAGGTGCCGGGGGTCCTCGATCGGGTGGTGATCGTGTCGCGCGAGGACGGCCGCGTGCGCTTCCTGCTCCTCGAGGACCTCATCACCCAACACCTGCGCGAGCTGTTCGGTGGCCTTCGGGTGGTGAACCACACGTTTTTCCGGGTGACGCGGAACACCGATCTCACGATCGAAGAAGAGGACGCCGAGGACCTGCTTGCCACGATCGAGGCGAGCCTAGGCCAGCGCATGCGGAGCGATCCGGTGCGGCTCGAGATCTCCGCCGACGCCGGCGAGACGTTCATCGAAATGCTCACTCGGGCGCATGACCTCGAGGCGCGCGACGTGTATCGCGTCGATGGCCCCGTCGATCTGGCGGCGCTGATGGCCCTGCACCGGCTCGAGGGGTTCGCCGCCCTCCGGGACGAACCGTTCGTCCCGCGCGTCAGCCCGCCGTTCGCGCAGGGGCGCGACATCTTCGACGTGATCCGCGCGCAGGACGTGCTCGTGCACCACCCGTACGAATCATTCGGCTGTGTCGTCGACTTCATCGCGAGGGCGGCGGACGATCCGCAGGTGCTCGCGATCAAGCAGACGCTGTACCGGACGAGCGCCCCGAGCCCGATCATCTCGTCGCTCGCCCGGGCGGCGCAGAACGGCAAGCAGGTCACGGCCCTGGTCGAGCTGAAAGCCCGGATGGACGAGCGGAACAACATCACGTGGGCGCGGACCCTCGAGCAGGCCGGGGTCCACGTCGTGTACGGGATCGTCGGCCTAAAGACCCACTGCAAGGCCGCGCTCGTCGTGCGGCGCGAGGCCGAGGGCATCCGCCGCTACGTGCACCTCTCGACCGGCAATTACAACGGCGCCACAGCGCGGACGTACACCGACCTTGGGTTGTTCACCGCCGATCCGGACTTCGGTGAGGACGCGAGTGCGCTCTTCAACCTCCTCACGGGGTACGCCGAGGGATATCAGTGGCGCAAGCTGCTCGTCGCGCCGCTGGGGCTCCGCGAGCAGCTCGTGGAGCTCATCGAGGGGGAGCGCCGCAACGCGCAAGCGGGTAAACTGGCGCGGATCATCGTGAAGATGAACGCGCTCGTCGAGCCGACGGTGATCGATGCGCTGTACGGCGCGTCTCAAGCGGGCGTTCCCATCGACCTGATCATCCGCGGCATCTGCTGCCTGCGTCCCGGAGTCCCGGGGCTCTCCGACCATATCCGGGTCACGAGCATCGTGGACAAGTTCCTCGAGCACAGCCGGGTGTTCTACTTCGAGAACGGGGGGAAGCCCCGCGTGCTGCTGGCCAGCGCCGACTGGATGCCGCGGAACTTCTGGCGCCGCATCGAGACCGTGTTCCCGGTCGAAGATCCCGCGCTCCGGTCCCGGATCGTCGGGGAGATCCTGCCCCGGATCATGGGAGACAACGTGAAGACCCGGGAGCTTCTGCCTGACGGCACCTACCGGCGTCCACCCCGCGCCGACGGAGAGCCGGTCGTGCGGTCCCAGCTCGCCCTCCAGGAGCTGGCGCGCGAGGCCGCGCGGGAGACGACTGAGCCCCGTCCCCCGTTCGTCCCGGTCGTGCGCCGGCCCCGGCCCTCCGACGTGCCCGAGCGCCGTTCGGCATAGCCCCCCCCGTCATGCGTCTCCTCGTCGTCCGCCACGCCGTCGCCGAAGATCGCGAGGCGTTCGCGCGCACGCATAAGGAGGACGCCGCACGGCCGCTCACCGCCGAGGGGCGCCGTAAGATGGAGCGCGGCGCCCTGGGTCTGCGCCAGCTCGTCCCCGAGGTGAATCTCCTGGCCTCGAGCCCGTTTCGTCGCGCGCTCGACACCGCGGCAATTATCTCGCATGCTTATGACGAGTTGCGCGTCGAGCGGGTCCCGGAGCTCGCGCCAGGCAGCAGCGTGGACCGGGTTATCGCGTGGCTCCAGAGTCAGCCTACTCAAGGAATCATCGCCGTCGTGGGGCACGAGCCCGATCTCTCTTGCATGATCTGCGCCCTGGTAAGCGGCACCGACAACCCGTTTCTCGAGCTCCGGAAGGGCGCAGCCTGTCTGCTCGACCTCCCCGGACGAGTGGCCCGGGGCGCGGCCACGCTCGATTGGCTCATGGGACCCAAGCACCTGCGGCGTCTCGCCACCGGCGATGACTGATCGCGTATCGGGGTTACTCGGCCAGCCCGCGCCGGCCGCGGTCGCCCGGATCGCCCTCGCGCGCCTCGATGAAGCCCGCGCGGCGTGCGCCCGGCTCGACGATCGCGGCGACCCCGAAGCGCTGCACGATTTCCGCGTCGCCGTGCGTCGGCTCCGTACGCTCGTCCGCGCCTTCAGTGACGAGCTGGACAACGCCATTCCGAAGAAGCTCGAGCGCCGCGTCCGTGACCTCGCCCGTCTCACGACCGCCGGGCGCGACGCCGAGGTGCAGCTCGCCTGGCTGCACGAAGTGGGTGGCCGACGCGGGCCCGGCATCGCATGGTTTCGGACCCGGCTCGAGGACCGGCGGGACCGTGCCTACGACGAGATCCGGCGTTCCGTGCCACACGCGTTTCGCGGCCTCGAGCGCCGGCTGCGCCGCCGGTTCAATGGCGCATTAGCCGAGCCCGCCAGGCGCGTGAGCCCGTTCGCGCCGGCCCTGGCGCGGGAGCTCCGGGCCGAGAGCTCTGCGTTGCGGCAGGAATTCGCGATCGCGCGGTCGGCGAGCGACACGGACGCCGTGCATGGCGCCCGCGTCGCGGTCAAGCGTATGCGGTATCTGCTGGAGCCGGTGGGCGAAGGGGACGCCAGCGCGCGAAGCCTGGTCGAGCGTTTGAAGCGACTACAGACGGCGCTCGGCGAGCTGCACGACCTGCAGATCCTGCTGCGGGAGTTCGGCGAGGCCGCGGCGGAGGCCGCGGCCGAACGCGTGCGTCGAAAGCACGCCCTGCTGCTCCGCGGCGGGCCGTCCACTCACCGAGCCGACGGACCGCGCCCGTCCCCAGCGGGGGTGCTGGCGATCGCCGGACTCGCCGCCCGGCGTCAGGAAGCCGTGTTTGCGCGGGATCTCGCCGAATGGCGAGACGGGGCCCTGGAGGCGCTGGCGGGTGACGTGGCGCGCTGGGCCGGCACCCGGGCGCGGCTCGCCATCTCGCGACCGCGCCTCAACCGCCGCGTGACGATCAAGCGCCGCGCGGAACGATGAGCATGCCGGCGCGGCGCCGCTCCAGGAACTCCGGGTCCGCGAACAGCTTGATCAGAATCATCCCCGCGACAAAGCCGCCCACGTGCGCCCAAAACGCCACGCCGCCCTCCACCTGGCTGAGTGCGGACGCCGTCCCGCCCAGCAGCTGGAGCAGGAACCAGTAGCCCAGCATCACGTACGCGGGCAATGCGATGGTCGTGACGAAGAACCCCAGGAACACCAACGTGTGCACGCGGACGCGCGGATACAAAAGGACGTAGGCACCCATCACGCCGCTGATCGCGCCCGATGCTCCCACCATCGGAACCGCCGATTTCGGCGACACCAGCATCTGCGTCGCCGCGGCGGCGAGACCGCACAGGAGATAGAACACCACGAAGCGCCCATGCCCCATCGAGTCCTCGATGTTGTTCCCGAAGACCCAGAAGAACCACATGTTGGTGATGAGGTGAAACCAGCCGCCGTGCATGAACATCGACGTGACGAGGGTCCACCAATGCGGCGCCGCGTCGATGACGCATTGCATATTGGGACCGACCGGGACGGCCGTGCCCGGCGCCACGGTTCGCAACACCTCGCCCGGGATCAGCCCGTAGTGGCAGACCGACTGTGCCAGCGCCTGGTCGGTGGCCCCGGCACCCTGAACGAACAGCCAGGCCAGGACGTTTATCGCGATGAGACCGACGGTACTGAGCGGCGTGAGCTCGGTGGGGTTCTCGTCTTTATAGGGAAACACGGGACGCTAAAGATAAGGTTGGTGGAGGATGGTGGAGGTTGGTGGAAGATGGTGGAGGTTACAAGCGGTACACCTCCAGCAACCTCCACCATCCTCGACTCCCCTCGACAACCTGTCAATATGGCATCTTCTAAGGGCACGGGGATTGCCTGTGCGACCGGTAGTCAGAATCGCGCATCAACCCCAGGATAGGAGTCGTCATGGCTGAGAAAATCATCGGGATCGACCTCGGCACTACCAACTCGGTGGTCGCCGTCATGGAGTGTGGA